>Ga0208191_1001323_pt1 | contig 12730 bp, 6 predicted proteins | sample June2015DPH_13_5_FD_184709 | JGI IMG/M metagenome (GOLD analysis project Ga0208191, IMG submission 184709) | Peatland microbial communities from SPRUCE experiment site at the Marcell Experimental Forest, Minnesota, USA - June2015DPH_13_40... | ecosystem: Environmental > Terrestrial > Soil >... | reverse complement strand
TATTTCGTGGTGTGAGCACTTCTTACCACGGAGCCGCCCTTCGACTGCACTCAGGACAGGCTCCGACACAGAGAACGGCGAAGGATAGCTTTGTGAGTGGTTACGGGACGCCCGCCGGGCATCCTTTTTATTTGCCAAACGGCGTTCCAAGAATGGCGTTTTTCTTATGTATGATTCGCAAACTACAATCACGCGAGTAATCGTCTGTATTCCCGCAAGAAAGACGCCAAGACTGGAAGGCGCAAGAATCTGGGGACTTTTTCTTCTTTGGCGGCGGCAAAGAAGCATGAACGGGCGGTGCAGTATTTCAAGCGGACATGAGGCGCGATGACGGTAGGGATCCTTCGACTGCGCATGATTGTCCTTCGGACAATCATGCTTTCGCTCAGGATGACTTTTGATTAGAAGGTAGCTGTCAGGCGGAGGGCGTAGCTTCGCGGTGGGCCGATGGCGTTGCCGGAAAACAGGCCGCCGAAGTCGATGATGTTGAGGCGGTTGTTGAGGTTTTCTCCGTCGGCTTGAAAGTTGAGGGCCAGTTTTTCCGTTTTGTAGAGCTGAGCGCCGAGGGAGGCATCGACGGCGAGCGTGGGCTTGATGCGTCCGCTGTTGATGTTGATGCGATCAACGACGGCCCGGCCATATTCGGCGAGCGCCTGCTGTTCAGTCCCGTTGAAATCGAAGGGCAGGCCACTGCCATACTCGGCGCCGCCCGCGATCCACAAACGCGATGTTAGCTGATAGCGAATACGCAGGCGGACTGTGTTGCGCTGATCTTGCGAATCCGGAAAGTGCCCGGTGAGTTGGGTGGTCGCGTTGACGGCGTCCGTGCCGACGAAAAGGCCTCCGGTTACAGGAAACCAGGCATTGCCCACGATATAGGAATAGCTGAGAAATCCGGAGAATCGATTCCAGTGCGGGAATTCGATCTTCTCTTCCGCCCCATAGATGATGGCTTTGCGGAACGCGATGGGAAAGCTGATGGCAGTGCTAAGGATTTGATCGTCGTCAGCGTAATTGTCGACGTATCGGCGGAAATAGTTCGCATCGAAACGAAATTGGCTAAGGAAACTTTTGGTGGCGCCGAACTCGAAGTAGTTTCCGTGAGAAGGTTCGACCGGGAGGCGAAGAACATTGGGGTTGAGCGACACGATACTGGGCGAACTAGCGAGAAGAATGTTTTCGAACGATGGGGTCTGGAACACGCGGTCGTATGAGGCGTGGAAGATCAGATTCGTCGCGGGGAAATAACGCGCAACCGAGACGCGCGGACTGGCGGCGCTTTGGTTCACGACGAGTTGATAATGATCCCAGCGGAGGCCAGCGTTGACCGTCCATTTGCCGAGGTGGAAGAGATCCTGGATGAAGGCCGACTGTTCGAGATCAGGGCGGGCGCCGGTGAACGCAAAGGATATGGGAGTGCCGGGATCGAAGGGATAGAGCGGGTCGTTGGGATTTGCGGTGATGAGGTCGCTGAAGTTTTCGTGGAGGAAGAAATTGTCGGATTCAATGCCAGCTTTCCATTCGTGACTGCGGTGATGGATGGAGATGGATGCGTTGAAATATCCCTCTCTGAAGTCGTTGTGCAGGAAGGCGGCTATGGGCCAGGAACCGCTGTTGGAGTTGAGGTCGTCGGAGTTGTCGCGAACCATGCCGCGAATATTCGCGAGAACGTTGGATGAAAAGATGTGCTGGTAGGAGGCGATGCCCATGGTTTCGAAGTTGTCCGCAGTTTGGAGTTGGGGCGCGGTGGTGGGCGGAGTGCGAAGGTCGGGAAACTGCTGCGGCTGCTCGTTGGGGATCTCGTAACGGGCGAGTTCGTGGCGGACGCTGAGGGTAAGACGATCTTTGGGAGTGAGGTCGCGCTCATAGCTTAGAGAAAAGTCGCCGGTGGTGCCGCGGTTGGTGTAGTTCTCCGGAATCACCGGATTGAGATAGTGGGCGGTCATGTTGCCGGAAGCGCTGAGACCGATGGTGTTTTTTCCAAAGGAATCCTGGAGCCGTGCGAAGGCGCCCGCAGTGTCGAAGCTGCCGCCGGAAAGAACTGCTTGTCCGTGGAGGCCGGGTTGGGCGTCGTGGAGTGTGTTGACTTCGATGACCCCGCCCATTTTGCGTCCATATTCGGCGGGAATGCCAGCGGTGTAGATGGTGAGGGAATCGACATCGTCGGCTTCGATTTCGGGGCCGGAACCGGGCGAGCGATTGTCGATGAGAGGGATGCCGTCGAGGACGAATTGAGTTTGATATTCCGAGCCGCGGGGATGAAGGACGGCGTTGCCTTCATAAAGCCAGCCGGGCTGGGAGTTGATGAGATCGACGAGCGAGCGACCGGGCAGCGACGCGGTGCGATCGGCAATTTCCTGTTGGCCGATATGATTTGAGGCGCCGGCGCGGTCGGGATCGAGAAGCGTGTTCTGCACGCTGACTAGGACGGCGGTGCTGAGGGCCGCGATGTTCAGCTTGACGATGTACTCGGTGGGAAGGGCGGAACGTATTTCGATCAGACCGTCATAGGGAGCGAATCCTTGTTGCTGCACCTTGAGGCGATAACGACCGAAAAGGAGATTGCGGGCGAAGATAAGGCCGGAATCGTCGGCGGTGAAGGAGCGGTGGAACTGGATGGCATCGCTTGTGAGTTCAGCCGCGGCTTTGACGGCGAGGCCGTCAGGGTCGGTGATTTTGAGGCGGAGTTCTCCGGCATTGCTCTGCGCCAGGAGCGGGAGAGCGATGAGGAGGAAGGCGAATTGGAAAAATGAACGCACGGGTTGAGTGAGGAATCTTTATGCTACCAGCCTGAAGATGAAGGATTGTAGTCACCTACGGAATCGCGGGGGATTTGGAGAGCTGCAGATTTTGCAAATGCTGACTCTACTTTCGGAGGAGGAGATCGGCGGCTACGAAGAGGGCGAAGACTACGGAGATTACACCGTTCATGGTGAAGAAAGCGTCGTTGAGACGGGAGAGATCGTCGGCCTTGACGAGGGAATGCTCGTAGAGCAGGAGCAGCATGACGGCGATGACGCCGCAGAGCGCAAGTTTGCCAAGCCCGAAGGCCGGAAGCAAGGCGACGAGAAGGATCAGCATAATGATGTGGAAGGCGCGCGCGATCCAGAGAGCGGGGCCGATGCCGATGTGGCGTGGGATGGAGTGGAGTCCGGCGTCGCGGTCAAATTCGAAATCCTGGCAGGCATAGAGGACATCGAAGCCGGCGACCCAAAAAGCAACAGCGGCGGTGAGGAGCAGTATGCGAGGGTCGAGGGAGCCGCGAACAGCGATCCACGCGGCGGCAGGGGCGATGCCGAGTGCGAGACCGAGCACCAGGTGGGATAGACGGGTGAAGCGCTTGGTGTAGGAGTAGAGCAACAGGACAGCGAGGGCGACAGGCGAAAGCCAGAGCGAGAAGCGATTTAATTGCGAAGCGGCGAGGATGAAGAGGGCGCAGGAGACAATGACAAAAGTGGCGACAAAGGTGGGCGAGAGATGGCCGGCGGGAAGAGCACGGGTGCGAGTGCGGGGATTGGCGGCGTCGATGGTGGCATCGACGAGGCGATTGAAGGCCATGGCGGCGGAACGGGCAGCGAGCATGGCGATGACGATCCAGAAAAGTTGATGGACTGTGGGAAGGCCGGAGGCGGCGAGCATGGCTCCGCAGAGCGCGAAGGGGAGAGCGAAGATAGAATGCTCCCACTTGATCATCTCGAGAGTGATGCGGAGATTGTGGAGGACGGGCACAGGAAGATTGTAAGGCAGTTATCGGTTCTGGGTCCGCAGAACGCAGAGTGGAAGGACGATTGGGCTTCGGAGGATGCCTTGCCTTACGGTTCCGCCCGGGCTTCACTCTGTGAGAAACTAGCCAGCATTCCGAAAGTGAGGTCTTGATGCACGCAGCTCAGAATGCAACGATTTCGGCAACGGTTGGTGGACCGCTAGTGGTGCGGAAAGATGAGAATTGCGGGCTTTCATGTTTGGTCTGAGATCAGAGGGACGAAGCGAACGGGGTCACGCAGGGAGATGATGGGCTGGCCGTTGTGCATGCGGATAAGTTGGAGCTGCTGGGAGTCGGGTGGACCGACGGGGACAATCATGCGTCCACCGTCGCGGAGTTGGGAGAGTAGAGCGGGCGGGAGCTTGAAAGCGGCGGCGGAGACGAGGATTGCGTCGAAGGGAGCATGAGCGGGAAGGCCGAGGGTGCCGTCGCCAGCAAATATTTGGACATTGGTGTAACCGAGTGCGGCGATTGCGGTGCGAGCGTTGGCGGCAAGCGCGGGGTGACGTTCGATGGAAAAAACTTGTGCGGCAAGTTCCGCGAGGAGCGCGGTGACATATCCAGAGCCGGTGCCGACTTCGAGGACAATATCTTTGGGGGCGAGCTGGAGGGATTCGAGCATGACGGCGACAACATAGGGCTGGGAGATGGTTTGGTCGTCGCCGATGGGCAGAGGGTGATCTTCGTAAGCTTCGGCACGGTAGGGTTCGGAAACGAAGACGTCACGGGGAACGCGCAGCATGGCGTCGAGGACACGCGGGTCGGAGATGCCACGGGCACGGAGTTGAGTGTCGACCATGAACTGGCGGGCGGTGATGGTCATTGGGCCTCGTGCTTCCGGGTTTTGCGCTCCAGTTGGACTGGTTCGGACTCGGTCTTTATTTCTATTTCTTACGGCGGCGAACGCGCAGGTCGAAGCTGACGACTCCGTTCTGATCGCGGGTGCCGACTACCGAAAGGTTGCGATTGAAATAGTACTCGCCCTGAATGATCTGCTCCGAACTCTGTGAGACGTTGGTGGAATAGGTAAGGGACACGTTGTTGGCAAATTCCTGCTCGATGGTGATCTGGGGGCCGTTGCTGATGGGATTGGTTTCAGAAGTAAGTCCCTGAGGATCGATTTTGATATTGCTGGCGCCGAACAGACGCTGCAACCGGCTACTGACGGTGGTGTTCAGGGCCTGGCTGAGGATGAGGGCAGTAGCCTGATCGGAGAAAACGCTCTGCCCGGACTGCTCCTGCAGTTGCGCTGATTCATTGCCCGTGCGGCCGAGAGCGAGCAGGGCGATGATGTCGGATTTAGGAAGCGGTGGTTCGGAGCGGTAGTTGATATTGAGGCCGCGATCGGGCGTACCGGTGACAGTGATATTGAGATCGTAGTTGCGGACGTGAGTGGAAGCCTGGAGATTGAGTTGCGGTTCAATGGACACCGGATTGGCGAAATTGATGTCTCCTCGCTCAAGCGTGAAACGGGTCCTGTGGAACGTGGCCTGGCCTTCGAGGATGTCGACGCGGCCGAGGACGGCCGGGCGAGCCATGGAGCCGCGCAGGCGGAGATCGGCGTCACCGGAGAGCCGAGCGATCGTGGTGCGCATCTGGAGTTCAGGCGCGGTCTGGACGTGGATATCGAGTTTAATGTTGTTGAGCGGAGAGTTGGAGACGGTGAGGGACGCGCCTTGGCGGCCGCGCTCGAGGTAGGAACTGAAGTCGAAGCCGGGAGTGACGGCGATCTTATTGATGGTGATCTCGCCGGAGACGGATGAAGCGGAACGTGTGCCCACCCAGTGCAATTCGGCGTCCGCGGTGGAACTGACTCCAGGCGGATAACGCAGGCGAACGTCCTTGCCGGAGGCGGTAAGATTGAAATTCAGTTGCTGATTGAGATAAGTGGCGTCGCCCTGAAAAGCGAGAGTGCCGCCGCCGGTACGGGCGGTGAGCGTCTCGATGTGGACACGATCGCGAGTGAAGAGCAGAGAGCCGCTGACTCCGCTCAAGCCACTCGGCAAGGTCGCATAAGAGAGCGAGCCATCGGCAAATTGAAGACGGCCTTGAGGAAAGGGATCGGCTAGGGTTCCGCCGACGGTCATATTGATGGTGACAAGGCCAGAGGCCGTGAGGTCGGGGTAAAAGCCGGAGAGCAGTTTGAGGTCGAGACGGCCCTCAGCCGCGAGATCGAGGGCACGACTACCGAAGAGTTGCACGGAGCCGTGGGCGGTGAGGTCAGTTCCCTCCCCCAGCATGTGGAATTGCTGAACGTTGACGGACTGGTTGGCGACGACGAAGCGAATGGGATCCTGATTGTTGAGTTTGACGTGTTCGAGGTCGAGGGAGAGAGCGGTGAGATCGCCGTTAACAGCCCAGCGAGAGGGAGAGCGGAGAGGACCGCGGAGATCGAGATTACCGGCGACGACGGAGTGTCCGGTCAGTTGGGCGCCGAGATAGGCGTGCCAGAGGGGGTCGAGATCAAGCTGATCCATGCGGAAAGAGAGATCGGCGGGATAGTCGTCACGTAACTGGACATTGCCGCTCACAAGTAATGAACCGCGCGGCAAGCGGGAATTGCCGGTGAGATGAAGTTCGCTGCCCCGAGTAACTACTTGCAGGTCCAGTTCGCCTTCGAGCTCATGGTCGAGGGCGAGATTGCGAATGTGAAAGTCGGCATTGATGGCGGGCGCGTCCGGTGTGCCGGAGGCTTTGAGTTTGAAGTCGGCGCGACCTTCGACGGGGAGGCGATCGGAACGGATCTGGCGGACGCGAGCGAGATCGAGATTATTTCCGGTTACGTCGAGGAGGAAGGCGCGGGTAGTTGGGTTGTAGGCGGCGCTGCCAGTGATGACGGAATCGTCGTGGAAGAGATGAATGTTATCGAGCGCAAGTTCGCCGTGGGAGAAGTGAAAAGTGGAATCGAACTGTTGAACGGGCTCGCCGTAAGCGGAGGCATTGTTGAGATGGATTTGTCCATCGCCGTGAGGGTCGGACTCAGTACCCGCGGCTTGCAGGAAAAGATCGGCCGTTCCGGTGACGGGATAGTTGAATCCGGCGAGCGCCTGCAGCGCGGCAAGGTCGGTGTTGTGAAGATTGGCGCGGATGGAAAAAGCGCTGTCGCTGGTGACGTGGCCGTGTTGAAGCGTGGCGGAGGCATCGAACTCAGCTGAAGTGTCGCCTCGGCGCAGAGTGGCGCTGTGAAGAGCGACGGACTGGAAGGAAAGCTGGATCGAGGCGGAAAGAGAATCCCAGCGGGTTTTGAGTTGACGTGCGTTAGCGATGGCGGGCACGTTGACTTCAAAATCGTCGATCAGCAGATTTCCGGCAAGTTGCGGAGAGGAGAATGCACCGCTCATGTTGCCAGTGAAAGTGGCGCGGCCGTTCAGCACCACGGGAAAGAGCGCGGGGCCGCGCAGAACGGCAGCGAAAGGAAGCCAATCAGCGAGGCTGGAAGTGGAAACGGACAGCCGGAGCGCAGACGTGGAAGAAAGCGTGCCGGAGGCCTGCACGTGACTGGTCGGAGTGGTCAGGTTGAATTGCGGGAGATCGAGTGTGTCGTTGCTCGCATAGTAGACGCCGTTAGCGTGAGCGGTGAGCGGTAGTTGGCCGGGGGCGGAGCGAGCTGGGGGATTGACATCGAGAGCGAACTGGACTTCGGCGTCGCGACGAGTTCCCTTCCAGCGAGTTTCGAGGGTGCCGGAGGCCAGTCCAGCGAGATGCAGAGACTGCAGGGGGTGAGCGGGCGCGTTGAGGGCGATGGCGAGATCTCCGGCGGAGATATCGCGCAGGCGAAGAAGGATCAGTGCGCTTCGGATGGCGGGCGGCTTGGGTCTTGCACTTGGCTGGTGGGATTTATTCAGAGGAGGAGCCGCGGAGATAGTGGCGGTCTCAAGATTTTTTCTGGCCGTGGACGAGAGGTGCTGGTCGGGAGCGAGCCACTGATTCAGTTCGGCATCGCCAGTGAAGCTTCCGCCGAAGATCTTGCCTTGCAGCTTGGAGAGTTTGAGCTGCTGATCGCTGACCGAGTAGCCAGTACTGAGAGATGCTTTGGAGAAAGAAATCTGATCGGCCTGCCAGGCGAGATCGCGCAGGGTAAGCAATCCATTGGAGGCGAACTGGTCGAGTGACCATTCTCCTTCTCCCTTGAGTTCGAGGAATCCGGCGCGAAGCTCGCGACGACGCGTGATGGAAGCGGCTTCGGTGAGGTCGATGTGGGCGTCGTAAGCAGCTTGCAGGTGCGGACGGCGAAAATTAGTGATCTCGCCGCTGGCGGAGAGATTGGAGTGCCCGGAATTCCATTTGAGCGAAGAAAAGGCAGCAGAATCGGATCCGAGGCTGAATTCCGCGGAACTCATCCACGCGAAGGGCCGGCAGTCCAGCAGCTTAGTATCGACCAAGCCGAGCAGAAGACGCCCATTGTAACGCGCGTGGAGATAGGAGTAATCCATCTGAATCGAGGTGTCGCGAGCGGCGAAATCGAGAGGAATGGTCTGGTCGTCCCCGAGGATCCGCCCCTGGCGAACTTCTAGGCGAGTGACGGAGAGCGCGAAGAGTTGTTCGACCGAAGCTTGAGTAGAAAAAGTGCTCGTCCGCTTAGGAAAGTTGCTGGTGCCATCAGGATAAAAAACGACGTGGACGACGGGCCGGTCGAGGATCAATTCATGAAAGGCGAGTTCGGACCGAAGAAGAGAGGTGATCTTCAAGCGGGCGATGACGTTATCGGCGTGAGCCAGTGGAACGTCGGTGGCGTCCTCGCGGCCATGCACCGTGATATTGCGCACCTCGATTTGCAAGCGGTACGGAATGGTATGGAAGCTGCCGATTTCGGCGCGGCCTCCGGTAATGCGCTCGACCTCGGCGACGAGGCGGCGGCGAACCAGCGACTGGAAGGATTCAGTGTTGATATAGATGGTCAGAGCGAGGGCGATGAGAGACGCCGCGCCGACCATGATGAGCAGGTATTTGCACCAGCGGCGGGCGGGCTTCGCGACGGCTTCGGTCACTGTCACTGGGGTCACTGCGATTGAACTCCCGGATCGTTGGACGAGGAGGTAACGCCGGGAACGTTGACCTTACCTTCCGAGCGTAAGGTCTGCAGCCAGGAGACGAGCATCTCGCTAACTTTCTGCTGAGTAAGCAGTTCGCGAATCTTGGCGGATACTTCGACGAGGGGTACCTCAGAAGCGCCGGCCTGTTTCAATTTAGGGACGAACTGGTCGCGGTAGTAGGCCTCAATGGACTTGGAATCGATCTGCACGGCGGGCCGGAGACGAGCATCGACCAGGCGCATTACGTCGATCTGCTGCTGGACATGGGCGTAAAGATCCTTCTCCGTGAGGTGATAGTCAGCCAGCAGAGAGTGCCAGGCATCGTCGGAATCGGGGTGAGGATATTGCTTACGGGCATCGGCGATGCGGGCGGCGACCTCGGCGTCGGTGGCATGGCGGAATTCGGCGGACTTCATCTGCTCACGCAGAAGTTCGAGGTCGATGAGGCGGTCGAGAACGGCGCGGCGGTCATCGTCGGTGAAGCCGGCGAGAGAGCGGTTGCCGAGGAGCGCTTCGTAGCACAGGGCTTCATCCCAATCGGATTGCAGAATTACGCGGCCGTTCACCGTAGCGACAATGCGATCGATGACCTGAGGCGCGGGAGCACCGGCGGCGGAACGAGCGGGGGCGAGAAAAAGGAAAGACAAGAAGAGCGCGAGCGTTGTGGTCATCGTTCTCTTGGTCGGAAATCTCACTAAAATGGCTGCCCTATGCTGAAAAAAACATTGAAGTGCTGCAAACGTTGTGTCGCAAAAGTCTCCGCCTGGCCGGTACTGGGTGAAAACTTAACACCCTGGAAATAACTGGTTGGATTTAGATTGTACCCGAAGTCAAAGCGTAAGGGGCCAATGGGAGTTTTGTAACGCAGGCCAACGCCTGCGGCATGGGAGGTGTAATCGTAACCGCTATTGTCGAATTGGGTCATGCAACTGGGGACGGGTGCGCCGCCGGTTTGCAGACACTGGGAAGGATCGGGCTGGTGCCAACGCAGCAGGCCCTTGAGCATATCGTGACCGGCAGTGAAAACATTTCCCATATCGTGAAAGAGAGCGAAGCCGAAGCCTTCTCCGAGATAAGGCAGGCTGACTTGGGGAAAACGCAATTCCTCACTGTTGACGAACAGGGCCGAGCCGCCGACGGGAAAACCGGAATCGGGATCGCGGGGTCCTGCCTGATTTAACCCGAAACCGCGATGAGAGTTGCCCCCGCCGGCGAAGAAAAGTTCGGGCAGGGGGATGATGGAAATATTCTGCTGACAGGCCGTCTGCAGCTGATTCAGGGGGCAGGATCCGGGGGGCAGGATCCGGGTTCCTCCATAGACTTGTTCCAGGCCGAGGGTGGTGGAGCGAGCGAAGACAAACTTGTGGTTGGTGCGCCCGAAGGCATAGTACGTGGTGTCTTGGGCGAGGGCGCGGGCATAGTCCGACTGCGAGCCGACGTAGCTGGATGCGGCGAAACCATCGAGAGTAAAGTATTGCCCTTTAGTGCTTTCGAGGGGGTTATCGCGCTTGTCGCGGATGAAAGTAAAGCCGGGACCGCCAACGTGGGCAGGCAGGGAGAACAAACTGAATTCGGCAGGGGAAAAGTCTGTCGCAAAGTGGCTGGCTTTTACGCGGCGGTAATCGAACCGGTAGGTGATGGATGTAGAGTGATTGATTTGCTGTTTTCCGATTTGCTGGCGAAGATCGATCTTGCCTTCCAGTCGTTGCGAGGTGAAAGTGGAGACGTTGAGACTGTTGTCGTAGAAGATGGTATAGAAGAGCTTGAAGCGGTCGTTGTTGAAGATTTTGGGGATTTCATAACTGATCAGGCCGCGCTGCTGGAGGGTTCCAACGTGGGACTGGAAGGTGAGGGTTTGGTCACGCCCCCCTACGTTGAGACGAGTGATGTCAAATTCAACGCGCGGGCTGACGCCGGTCGACCCCGCCGGAGATTTGGTACCGGAGGGCAGGCCGGTCTCGAATTCCAAGCCGACGCCGTAGGTGAAGGTGTAGCGTTTAGCCTCCTGTAATTGGACGAGAACATTTTTCTCAGGGTCGGAGCCGCTGGGATTCTGAACGGCCGTGTCGACCTGGCTGAAGATACCAAGATCATAGAGCTTGCTTTGTGTAGCCAGAAGATCCTGCTGGCTGAGGGGCTGTCCGGCAACCACTTGAACTTCGCGCTGCACCACGTAGTCGCGGGTGTGGTCGAGCCCAGCGACCAGCACTCGATCGACGAAGAATTGTTCGCCCTCCTGAATGGTGTAAGTAACGTCCTCGCGATTCGGCGCGCCCGGGGAAGGGTTCGCGGTGATATCCAGGACAGCGTTGGGAAAGCCGTGATTGAAGTAGTAGTTGAGGATAGCCTCGCGGTCGGTCGCGAGATTCTGTTCGGAATAAGGCTGACCGGTCGTGGTATTCAACTCGGGAAACGCTTTCGCGTTGATCTTCTGATCCCCGACGATGTGGAACGCGCCGACGAGAGTCTGCGGGCCTTCTTCGATTTGAATGTGAACCGCGAGATGGTTAGCGGCGCCGCGATAATTGTCGTCGACCTTGGTTTGGATCTTGGCCTGGCGGAATCCGTTGGAAACATACAGGGCCTGAAAACCGTCGACGTCGTTCTTGAGCAAGGCTTCACTGTAGCGTCCTGGAGAAAAGAAACTGCCGGCGGGTTGAATCTGCAGGCGCTGGCGGAGCATTTGCCTGGGAAAATATTTGTTCCCACTAATCTCGATGCGTTCGAGCTTATGCACCCGGCCGGGATCGATACGGTAGATCACCCGAACGCTGTCAGGACCGCTTTCCTTCTGAAAATCGACAGCGGCATCGAAATGACCACGAGCCTGGAGGTAGGACAGAAGGTTGCGTTTACCTTCGTTGAGCAGGTCATCGTCGAGTGCGTTCTCCTGGTAAACCGGAACTTCTCTTTTCAGCACGCCGCGGCTGATGTGAAAACCCTGTGCGTATAGCACGACGACGGGTCCGGGTTCGATCAGGAAGGTATAGTCGACGGAGTTGGATTCAGGACGGTATTTCTGTTCGGCGATGGAAACCTGGGCCAGGACCCGTTGCTGCTTTTGGAGCTTCTTGCGCAGATGCTGAAGAGAATTGGTGATGCGGCTCGCCGTGATCCGTTCGCCGGGGTGCATCCTGGCGATGTCTTGAACTTGGCTCTGGGAAAATTGCGCATGACCAGTGACCTTGACTTCGCCGACGTGAGCGGGCTCACCCGGAGTAATGTGAAACAGAATGCTCACCTGCTGGGTGGCGGCATCGGAAGTGCTTTCCGCCGTCACTCGCGCACGGTAGTAGCCGTTCTCCTGCATGAGTTGGCGGATGTTCTGCAAAGCACGGTCGAGCTTGTCGCGGGTATGCAGTTCGCCAAGTTGGAATTTGGAGGCGTTCACGATCTGGTTGTAGCTGGGATGGCTGGGAGCGCCTTCAACCTCGACGGAACCCACAAAGAAGTTGGGCGAAGTCGTGAAGGTGAGCAGCACATCCGGGCCGGAGGGAGTAATTTCCGCCTGGATGTCGGCAAAGCGGCCGATGGCGAAAAGGATTCGGATGCTGTCGCGAACCTGGTCGCGGTCTAAAGGCTGGCCGGCTTTTTGTGGAAGCAGTTGGAGAAAATGGTCGACGCCGGAAACGCCGGGAAGGTCAATGGATTTGACGGTGCGTCCGACGTAGGCGGACATGGACGCGAGAGTTGAGGATGTCGCGGTTTGCGGCTCCTGCGTGGAGGGTGAAGATGCAGCGGACGAACCGGCACGGGCAGCCGGAGCGAGCGAAATCATCATAATAAATATGACGAATGATGAGTACATTCTCAGCAGATAAAGTCCTTGGGCCGTTTCTTTTTTCGATGAAGGGCGAAGGAGCCTCGTTGTCCCGCATCCTGACGGCTTAAAGCGATCACCCTATAATAAAGGTTTTGAGGTTCATCACTGGTG
>Ga0208191_1001320_pt1 | contig 12748 bp, 12 predicted proteins | sample June2015DPH_13_5_FD_184709 | JGI IMG/M metagenome (GOLD analysis project Ga0208191, IMG submission 184709) | Peatland microbial communities from SPRUCE experiment site at the Marcell Experimental Forest, Minnesota, USA - June2015DPH_13_40... | ecosystem: Environmental > Terrestrial > Soil >... | reverse complement strand
CGGCCGGATCACCCCTTTCCGGCTTTCACCACTGGCGAGCATTTTTAGACCCCCTGATATGCTTGTTTTACCTCCTTATATCATATAGTTAGATTATTACCTACCTTTTTCTACGGCATAATCCAGGATAGTCAAATCCATCGGTCCCTCTCTTAAAATATCTTGGCAGCCTTTTGAAAATTGAGTTAAAATTATGGCCGGGAACGGAAATAAGTAGTCTAGGACAGGGACCCCTTGAAGAATCAACAAATTCTGATGGAAATGTTTCTTCGAGATTATTTATTACATCATAACTAACTCCCATCAAGGAGTACATCTTATGAATTAAAGGAATATTGTTGTCATCTGCACCGATAAAGAGAGATGAGGTCTCAGATATGAACGTATTAAAAATGTATTCTAATTCTTGTTCTTTGAAATTATGAGGATTTATTACCAAGAATTCGTTCCAGCCAAGTCCCCCAAGAATCATTAAATTTGTTTCTCTTTCCATATATAATGCGATTGCATCCTGAAGGTCCATCCCGAATTTGAGTAGGGGTTCCATTCGGATTTTAAGCAAGCTAATAAAAACTGCCTTCTTCGAATTATCTAAATTAAACAACGACATCTTATCTTCTTGACCCAGAAAATAAGGAAAGCAAAGAATTTCATTACTGTGTATGATATGTTCAAAAGTGCCCTTTTTTAATAAATCGTGAGAAAATTCTCTGCATCGCAAGACTATCATTATGTCATACAATCCCAATATTTTGTAAAATTGATAATCAATAATATTTGATTTTTCTTTTATCTCCTCATCTAACCTATTCATAAGCGATTCAACAACATGCTTCTCATTGCCAACGTTGACACGAAATAAGATTATTTTTATCCCATAGTCTCCAATTGTAATTTGTTTCGCTGTATGTGCCATTATTTTCCCTCAAACTGAGAAGGTTTAAGAAAGATATTCTGCGACCGCCAATTAATATTATATTCTTTTTCGACAGAATATGGATCAATGGGAGAATCCTTCAGAGCTTGGAGGAACCAAGTATCTATATCGGGAACTATGTCTACTGATCCAAAGCGATTTTTTTGGATTTGAGTAAAGAGCCAGTTCTGTTCCTCGCTAGTGGGACCAAATGGCTTATCGTACATAGACTCATCTGCTTGTTGCTTTGTCAAAACCATAAAAGTAGGAATTTTATTTGAAGCTTCCGCTATTGGCTCTGAAATTTCTTCATGCCAGGTAGATAAACGAGGACAATTGCTGCCTCTAAAGCCTAATAGTAATAATATACCATCCTTCTTAATGGACCAATTAATCTCGTCATAAGCCGCTTTAATCTCTTTCTCAAATGGTTTTCGACCAAAAGTCCAATCTATAAAATGTTGGGCTGGGCCAGTCGGAAGAGGTTTATGCTCTTGAAAATAGTCATGATAAAAGACTCCTCCCCAATCTTCGGGGACACGCCAAAGATTTGTACCAACCGCCCATCGAGGAAGCTTGACAATGCAATGACATTCCTTAAATTGAGCCCAATCAAAACTTCCATGTAAAAACAAAATACGCAATTTTGATGGGTCATTAAAAGACCTATAACCAGATGGATCGCTATTACCTTGTTTAAGTATCGGATTTATTGAATAATTTGTAAGTGGTTGTCCGTTTTTTAAAGATGATATTAAGAACGAATCATAATTAGTTGTAATGATACTTCTGACAAGTCTTAATGTAATTAGCTTTATTATAAAATAATAGGAAAATTCCGGTAATACATTCCTTGAGAACATCCTATTATATTCATATTGTGACCAGACTACTCTCTGCTTTTCATATTCCTCTGTACTGTGAGGACATTCAAAGCATTCATTGGGTGGACTGTCTTGAAGGATGACTTGTGGGTGACGAATGCGAGATAGTTTGCTTATCCCGGCACCAAGGACGAGGATAATCTTTCCCCTTTTGCGTGGAGGGAGATGGAGTAAAGAGTCTATTCTCTCTGAAAAAATCACTATATATTGAATTAAAAACTCATGTAGGAAGAAACCTTCGATTAAGACTGTGCATTAGAACATTTTCGTGCTCTGCGCTCACTGACCTCGCAACTTCTTCTGGGCGCGTTCCGCTAATTTCAGCAGGGTCCAGAATTGCACTTTCAGCCCATCCGCAGAACCCGGTCCCTTGCACAAATTTTTGAGTCATCTGGGCGTCTACTACCCCATTATCAAAATCGTCTGTAGGTAGGAAAAGCCGCTTTGATTCACCCATTTCCTTTTCCTTTCAATCCAGATAGGCAAAAGTCTTTGGTTGATTAAAGTTTAAAATTTAATTTTTGTCTTGTCGAGAAAAAAGGTGTTGCCCCAAAAAAATACCATAAAATCTAAATCCCACGCATACTTCCAGTTTATTAGCATAAGAGAGTATATGGGTCAATGAATCAACCATGGGGTACTTCCGATTTTCCCTGGAATGAAATTTTGAAAAAATTTCCGTAGCACTCATATTGACCATAGGGGGTAGGAGTCCCAATCCCCGGGTTTGGTTTTTTGATGTGCATGGGGAGTCAATGGGTGATGGCGTGGGACAGCGGTTACTTCTGGGCAACGGCTCGGCGGAGTTTGTGCCAGCTCTTCGCTAGGTAATGGAAATCCACCACAAATCTTCGTTTCTTTCCGTCCCCCTCACTCCACCGCCTGGCGCTGGGGGAAGGCCTGGGGCCATCGGGCCGGCTGGCAGCGCAGGTACTGGGGCGGGTAGGATGCCTCGGCCCAAAGTTCTTCCGCCGCGTGCCAGGCCCAGCGGGGGTTGTAGAGCATGCCCCGGGCCAGGGCCACCAGGTCGGCCTGGCCGCCAGCGATGATCGCCTCGGCCTGCCGGGGCTGGTTGATCATGCCCACCACCATGGTGGTGATCTTGGTCTGCCGGCGAATCTCCTCAGCGAAGGGCACCTGGTAGCCGGGCCCCGGGGCGATCCTTTGCTGGGGCCCGAGCCCGCCCCCGGAGACGTCGATAAAATCGCAGCCCCGCTTTTTGAGCTCGGTAGCAAAAATCACTGAATCCGCCAACTGCCACCCCCCGTCGATGTAATCCGTCGCCGAGATCCGCACCCCCAGGGGCTTGTGCTCGGGCCAGTGCTCCCGCACCGCGGAAAAAACTTCCAGGGGGAAGCGTAGGCGGTTTTCGAGGGCGCCCCCATAATCATCGGTCCGCCGGTTGCTCAAGGGGGAAAGGAATTGGTGCAGGAGGTAACCGTGGGCCCCGTGGAGCTCCACCAGGTCGAAGTCCAGACGGGCCGCCCGCTGGGTGGCGGCCACGAAGGCCTCCCGCACCGCCTCCAGCCCGGCCCGGTCCAGGGCCTGGGGCAGGGGCCAGGCCTCGTCATAGCTGATGGGGGAGGGGGCCACGGTCTGCCAGGCCCCCTCTTGGCGGGGCAGGGGCCGGCCCCCCTCTTCCCAGGGGAGGTGGTCGGAGCCTTTGCGGCCGGCATGGGCCAGCTGGATGCCCATCCTGGCCTGGCCATACTGGCGGCAAAACCGGAGCACCCGGCCCAGGGCCTGTTCGTTGGCGCCGGAATAAAGGCCCAGGTCACCGTAGGTGATGCGGCCCCGGGGCTCCACGGCTGTGGCTTCCACCATCACCAGGCCAGCCCCCGAGACGCTGAAGTTGCCTAGGTGCATCAGGTGCCAGTCGGTGGCATTGCCGTCTTCGGCGCTGTACTGGCACATGGGGGAGACGACGATGCGGTTGGCCAGGGTCAGGCCCCCCAAAGAGATCGGTGAAAACAAGGCGCTTCCCATGACGGACTCCTTTCCGGGCATGACAGAATCAACCCGCTAAGGCGTTCGGTTGATTTTTATCTTGCCAAGGAATTGAGGTTGTTAGTAATCAGAAGGCCTGGCCTGCCTCCTCCCAAGATAAGAATCTTGGGACTCGATGCCAGATGCAAGGCTAGCCGGATTCTGTCTATCTCCGAAAGAAACTAAGCCCTTGCGATAGGGGCATGAATAATCTGTCCTTGTGTGGGGGATACCCGATATGGCCATCAGATTGGCATGGAGAGCCCCATCCCATTCATTCTTAAGCCTTCTGGCCGCTATTGGTCCCATAAGTCAGAAGATTTTTAGCCGCGCTCCGAAATTTCGTTGATTCGTTCGCGTAATATCCCAGATGCCTTGAACACTAAAACCTTTCGAGCGGCCAAGACTAAACTTTCTTTGGTTTGAGGATTTCTCCCCCGACGCGCATTCTTTTGCCTCACCGAGAATTTTCCAAACCCGGTGATGAGTAGTTCTTCTCCCTTGGTCAAGGTGTCCTTCATTATCTCTAAGAGCCGTTCCACTATCTGGCGAGATTCCTGCCTGTCCAGGCCTATCTGCGTCTGGAGACGGGTGATCAGTTTATCCTTGGTAAGGGCCATGAGTCACCTCTTCTGGCTTGGTTGGTCCTTCTGGAACCAAATGATAACCGTCTGGGAATATACCAGATTTAGCTGAAAAAGATAGCTGCAATGGGGTCTACTCACCTACCTTGAATGGGTGATATCTCGGCACCTGCCTCAGGCTATTTATGGTATATGTATTTCCATAACAACCAGCAGCACAGGTTTCAGAATATGCTTGCCGACCTCCAGGGGCAAATCGAAAGAATCACCTATACCAATGAAGAGAACGGCTATACCATCGCCAAGGTCAAGGTGTATGGCCGCCGGGATCTGGTGACTGTGGTGGGAAACTTTATGGCCCCCATACCTGGAGAAATTTTAAAGATGCAGGGGGAATGGGCCAATCATCCAAAATTTGGTGAGCAATTCAAGGTAGTCCATTACAAGTCCCTGGTGCCGGCCTCAGTGGCTGGTGTTGAAAAATATCTGGGGTCCGGTCTTATCAAGGGCATCGGGCCTGTCATGGCCAAGCGGATCGTCAAAAAATTCGAGAAAGAGACCCTCGACATCATAGAACAGGAGGTTGAAAAGCTTACTGAAGTCGATGGAATTGGCAGAAAACGGATTGAGATGATCAAAAAAGCCTGGGCCGATCAGAAGGAGATCCGCCAGGTAATGATCTTCCTCCAGTCGCATGGGGTCAGTTCCGCTTATGCCACCAAGATTTTCAAGACCTATGGCAACGAGTCCATCGAGGTGGTTCAAGAGAATCCTTACCGCCTGGCCACGGATATTTTTGGCATCGGCTTCCTCACCGCTGACCGAATTGCCGAAAAGTTGGGGTTTGCCAAAGACTCAGAACTCCGAGCGGAAGCAGGCATCCTCTATGTCCTTCATCAACTTGCCGATGAAGGCCATGTCTATTATCCTTTCCAACCCCTCGTAAATAAATGCCAGGAGATCTTGGAGGTTGACCAGGAGATCCTGTCAAGGGCTTTAACCTCTTTAAATGCAGAGAAAAAGATAGTCATCGATGACCTTCAGGAGAAGGAATCTAAAGCTGATTACCAGGCGGTTTACCTGGCCAAATTCCATTTAAGCGAAACCAATATCGCCGCCCGGTTGAAGGCCTTGATTAACGCCCCAAAGTCCATAAGGCCTATCGACCCCGACAAGGCACTCAAATGGGTGCAAAAACAGTTGGATATCACCTTGGCATCCAAACAGATAGACGCAGTAAGGCGGGCTGTTATGGATAAAGTCTTGGTCATCACCGGCGGGCCTGGCACCGGGAAAACGACCATTGTCAATGCCATTCTGAAAATCTTTGTTAAAAGTGGGATTAAATTATTGCTGGCTGCTCCTACGGGCAGAGGAGCAAAACGGATGAGCGAGGCTACCGGTTACGAGGCCAAGACCATCCACCGCTTGCTGGAATACAGTATCCAGAAAGGAGGCTTCCAGAAAAACGATCAGACCCCGTTGAGGTGTGATCTCCTGATTGTAGATGAAGCCTCCATGATCGACACCATCCTGATGCACCACCTCCTGAAAGCCATTCCACCCAGGGTTACCTTTATTCTTGTGGGTGATGTCAATCAGCTGCCCTCGGTTGGTGCCGGAAATGTACTCCATGACATCATTGCCTCCGGGGCAGTGCCGGTCATGGAATTAAATGAGATCTTCCGCCAAGCCAGGGAGAGCTTGATCATCGTTAATGCCCACAAGATTAAGCAGGGTCTGATGCCTGCATTCAAACCTTCCGGCCATAAACTGGCAGATTTTTATTTCATCGAGCAGGAAGAACCGGAGAAAGTCCTCGGCATTATTTTGGAGCTGGTCAAGGAACGTATTCCAAAGCGGTTTGGGTTTGATCCCATCGACGACATCCAGGTGCTCACTCCCATGCACAAAGGGATGGTGGGAGCGGGAAACCTCAATCTGGAACTTCAAAATGCCCTTAACCCTGGACCAGATAGTCTATCCCGGGGTGGTAAGAATTTTCGGATCAACGACAAGGTCATGCAGGTTCAGAACGATTATGAGAAAGAAGTCTTTAACGGTGATCTCGGCAGGATCGTCAGGATTAACCTTGAGGCCCAGGAGGTGACCATCGACTTTGATGGCAAAAAAGTGCCTTATGATTACCCCGACTTGGATGAGGTTGTCCTGGCCTACGCCATCTCCATCCATAAATCCCAAGGGTCAGAGTATCCAGCCGTGGTTATCCCTATCCTGACCCAACATTATGTGCTCCTGCAGCGCAATCTGATTTATACGGCGGTTACCAGAGGCAAGAAATTGGTGGTCATGGTGGGTTCCAAAAAAGCGCTGGCGATGGGAATCGGAAATGACAAGACGAAAAAGCGATATACGCATCTGAGACATCGGCTGGCAGAAAATTAAGAGCAGGCTACCCTTCTTAGAGCTTTAATTCCTTTCTTACCCAGGAGGTGTCGTATTTGTCGTCAGATTCATTATGTAAATATTCCATTTCCCGCAATAGGTTCTCTGCCAGCCGACGCCCCTCTTTGGACCTTATGGCTTTGCGGGGAGATTTTCCACCCAAAACCGGTAAGGGACAATCCAGCCATTCTCGATAGTGATTATCGTACATGTCCTTCAAGAGGGCTTGTTTGATTTCCAAGGGGATTTCATCATCCAACTTCTTCGGTTTTACTTTTTCCTGTTCCTCCATCATAGACTCAAGTGACTGGACGGCATCTATCCGATGTTTAATCAAGTTTTGGAGGGTATTCTCAAGAAGCTGTTTTCCGATAGCAAGGCGCTCTTTGCCTTGAGCCGTCAATACCAACCGCCCAGGTTCAAGTGTCACTGACCCCAGAATCCTGTAACTCTCCATCCCAGGTCCACTCGTAAAAAAGGATTTTAATTGCAACCCACCCGGAGGTTTGATTTGTTTAATCTGTCCAGCTGATTTTCCCCGCTCGAGCCAATCATAAAAGACCTTTAATGGGTTCCCTTGATCATCTTCATCCAAATCAGTCTGCTGAAAATCTTCCTCCTGATCCAATAAATTCAATGCCTTATGGAAATCGGTCAAATCATATCTGGCTTCCCAAAATTCAAGTTTTTCTCCGCTTGAGGTAAATAATTTTGGCATTTTAGGAGGCTTAGACTTTAAAGTCAAAAACCGTTGGGCAAGTAGATATCCCTTCTCCCGAAGAAATACTGGCAAATCTGCAGTACGGTTTTGCTTTTTGTAATGCTGGAAGTTGTCCATAACAAAGCGGTGGATATCGTCTTTATATTTAGGAGGTTCTCTACCACCCGCCGCTGAAAGTTGCCACTCCTCGAGAACTTTTATTTTTCTAAAAGTTATTAATTCCCATTTTTTGATTTGGTTGGATAAGCTGACATCAGACAGAAAGAAATCTTCAGAGGAAAAAATATCCTCCGCCAATAAGCCTTTCCCAGGCTCAATTTCTTTAATCTGAAACACAGAGATGTAGGCGTCCTGCCAATCTTGAAGAATCTGCATCTCTTCAAGTGATAGTTTAGGCGAACTCTTTAAAAAGAGACGTATTACTGGCTGGTCATGTCCAGGAATTGGATAATCGTGGATAAACCATTCGAGAAACTCCAGATATGAAACACCGCCACATTCAGGCGGGGCAAGGCCGGGTTCTAAAGTACGCCAGTATTCCTGGAAAGCTCTTTCTATGAATTTGTCATGCCCGGCTTTCTTCATAAACTGAAGAATTTTTGGGCGGAGCGAGGTAACCAGTTCTAAACAGTAATCATGATAGGTTTTGGGTTGTCGGTGGTTTTCAAGTTCCTTCCCCAGGCAACACTTTTTAAATTTTTTCCCGCTACCACAAGGACAAGGATCATTTCTACTAATTTTGGCCATAGGAAACCTCCATAATTTCTGAAGCCACTCCCAAGACCGTGGATATCAAAAACTTTGCGTGTCGGCAAGATTAGACTTTCCCCCTGCCAGCCGGCTATATTTTGCTCATAAAATTTTTGGGCGGCCCCATCACGGGGGGGGGGCGGCGCCATCCCGATCCGGTCTGAGGACAAGTTTTTTAAGGGCGGGATGAGCTCACCATGGGCCCCTCGGGAGGTCTCCACCTGCAAATTCGGTATGAAAAGATTTTTGAGAAAAATTTGTGTACCACCCTTAAAATGCAAGGGGGGGACTTAAGCGATCCTGGGGTTTGCCTTTCGGGGCCGAAAATATATATGGTTATCGATAGCGCCGGGGAGGGCCGCGGCGAGCGGTTGGCGCATGGTGAACGCCGGGGGCCCGCGGGCGGTCATGGCCGTGACTGGCCAAATGAGACGAACCTATCACCCAGGGCCGTTGACGCTGGGGGTAAGCCTGCGCCCTCGGCGCGATAACCGAGGAAACTTCACCCCCATGGGCGCGGGGGCAAGAGGGAGCCAATAAAAGACCGAGAAAGTGGCGGGGCCGTCCACCAAAGAGCAGATATGTGGTATTTTCGCTGTCGCTAAGATATGAATTTGACTAATCCCCCCCAATGAGGATCTTATTTAATACTTTACCCAGTTCTGCAACCTTGTAAGGCTTAGCAATAACAGCAGTAAACCCATATTTCTGGAAATCAGCCATAATCGGGTCATCTGAATAGCCGCTGGAAACGACGGCCTTTACCTGGGGATCGATCTCCCGCAGTCTCGCCATGGTTTCTTTGCCCCCCATGCCCCCGGGAACGGTCAGATCCAGAATCACCGCAGCAAATGCCTGTCCAAACCCTTGCGCCTGGACGAACATTTCTATTGCCTCGCCCCCATCTCTGGCAAACTCCGCTTCATAGCCCAGATGGGCAAGCATTCCCCCTAATACTTCCCGCACCATCTCTTCATCGTCCATTACCAGGATCTTGCCTGTCCCAACCGGCAGCTCCCTATCTCCTTCGGGTTGAGGGGTAACTTGTCCTTCAACTGCGGGAAGATAGATATGAAAAGTTGTTCCCACCCTTGGTTTTGACTCCACGGCAATATGACCGTGATGTTTTTCAACAATAGCATAGGCCGAGGCCAGGCCTAAGCCGCTGCCCTTCTGTTTGGTAGTAAAGTAGGGGTCAAATATTCTCGGAAGATGCTCCGCCGGTATGCCCATCCCCTGATCTCGCAACGAGATTTTTATATACCTCCCGGCGCTCAGAGGCAAACCGCTATCTGTCCCTAAAGTAAGGTTCTCTGCCCAAACCTTAATCGTCCCGCCAGTAGGCATGGCCTGAACGGCATTGATAGTGAGATTCTGGAAGACTTGGCCGATTTGCCTTGGGTCGCCTTCTATCCACCAGAGATTTTCTGGGAAGGTAGTTTCACACCGCACCGGGGAACCTACACAGGCAAAAACGGTGGATTCGGTGAGGAGTTCCGCAACCGATAAGAGTTTTTTTACCGGCGCCCCACCTTTGGCAAAGGTGATCAGTTGCTGAGACAAAGCCTGAGCCCGCAGGCACGCCGCTTCTGCCTGAGCCAATCTGTCTTGAACCCGGGGGCCTATCTTGTCATCCAGCGCGGCCAGGCCAATATTTCCAAGTATCGCAGTAAGAATATTGTTGAAGTCGTGGGCGATACCCCCGGCCAGGGTGCCCAGGGACTCCAGTTTGCTGAACCTCAAGCGTTCTGCTTCGGATCTTTGACGCTCGGCGATATCCTGCATGAAGCCTTCATAGCAATAGATCTCGCCTTTTTCATTCTTAACTACCCGGGCATTTTCGGAAATCCAAAAGGTACTGCCATCCCTACGGAAGACTTCATATTCGAAATCCTTGACAAACCCATCCCTTTCCAATAGGCGCATAAACTCGACTCGGCGCTGAGGGTCCACATAAACCTGGTTTTTTATGTCGGAGATATTAGCCATCAGGTCCTCAGGCGATTCATAACCGAACATTTTTGCCATAGCTGTGTTGGCACCTATATATATCCCCTCAGGGGTACTCTGAAAGATCCCTTCAATGGCGTTTTCAAAAATGCTTCGATATCTCTCTTCAGCCTTTCGCAGCGCCTCTTCCGCCCGTCGGCGCTCGGTGATTTCAGCTTGCATCATCTCATTAGCCTGGACAAGTTCCGCCGTGCGCGCCGCCACCAGGTTTTCGGCGCTCTCCTTATGGGAAAGCAAACCCAAAAAATATAACGCCAATGATAGCGTCAACAGTACTCCTATTGGCGGTATCAGCCAATAGGACAGTGAAATATGCCCTTGCACATAGGCTGGTGAAGGGATAATGTCCACCTTCCACTGCCGACTTGCATAGGTGAAAGGGTATTCATAGCGCAGAGTGATGGAAGGGGCCAGCAAAGTTTCCCAGGTGCCCGCCTTCAAAGGTAATTGCTCCCTTTCAAAGCGATACAGCAGTCGCTTATCCGCCACCCCATGCAGGTCAACCAATTCGGTCAAGAGACCCTTCTCGGGTGAAGCGCGTATCGCGGCTTCTACTGCATCACCAGCACGAAACACCCCCAGCACGAAGCCCTGCAGAGCTATGCGCCTCTGTTCTACTGTCTTTAGAGGCATTTCCTGCCGATAGATAGGGATAAAAATTAAAAATCCGGACTGGCTGCCGGTTTCCTGTACCAGCGTAATGCGTTCTGTGGCCACAGGCTGGCCGGTATCGGCTGCTTGTTCCAGGGCGGCCAGGCGGGCTGGATTCGATCCCAAGTCAAATCCCAGCGCAGGCTCGTTTCCGGCCAGCGGTTCCACGTAATAAACGAGGTAATAATACTGGCGGAGTCCTGCGGCGACTTTATTGCCCTGGGGGTCTAACTGGTAGATTTGGTAGTCCTGCAGTCCGTCCAGGCGGGCTTCGGCCTCAAAACGGGCGCGTTCCGGATAAGCAACCCGGGGAATCCACTCGAATGCCTGGATTCCAGGCCGGGTTTTCAAGGCCGAGGCAACGAACGCGGTAAACGCTTTGCGAGTGACGGAGGTTGAAGCATTATAGAAACTGCGGAGCCCCTCCAGATCTATGAGATGGTCTTTCAATGCATCATGAATAATGCTGGCGCGCGTCACGGTATCCATTAAGAATTGTTTGCGCAATTGCTCCAGCGCGTTTTTCCGTGCTTCCCAATACAATATCGAGATCAGTAATATCCCCGTCAGTAAAATAAGTATTGGAACCATATGACTTTTCATACGTGAACGGATTTTGCTAAGTCCTTGATTCTTCATGACTGAATTACCTTATCACATCAAATAGGTGATTTTGGCATCTAGGAGGAAGAGGCATTAAACCGAGATTATGCGGAAATCTTGGCCACAGCGGTCAAAAAAATGCTTTTGGGACCTCCATCCCGGATTTAATCCCGAATGGCTTGTGGCGACTATGCCGTTCATCTCGGGCATGCACACTTCCATAATAACGACATCGGGGTTTAATTCCTTTGCCAGTTTCACTGCCGAGCGCCCATCCTCAGCTTCCCCTAATAATTCCATGCCGCTTTCCCGTTCCAGCATGCTGCGAATACCTTCTCTCGTGATCTGGTATTCGTCGACAATCATAACTTTAATGGTCACGTTATTTCCTCCTTTGGTGCCATGGATATTGATCAGAATTCTCCAGATAGAATCAGCGGGGTTCCGGTTGTCCCCCAGGAAAAGGAAACCTCATCTATAATGTCGTTTCCTGAGAACAGAAAGTTACATAATCCTGGATTATTCCGCATGAATTGATGGAAAATTAGCTAACCATATGATATAAGGAGGTATATTTGGCAAATTGGGGGCATAGAAATGCTCGATGGTGGTGAAAGCCGGAAAGGGGTGGTCCGGCCGGATTTTAACCGGTCCATCATGATAGATTTCATGGGCGCCACGACCACTTCGGACGTTGGTTTTCTACTGATGCGAGAGATAGATGACCGTTTTAAAATCATCGCCCCCATGGGAGATTGCTTGGAGGACCTAAGGTCACCGGCTCATACAAAACATTCATTGGTCCAGGTGATTCGTCAAAGGGTCTACCAGATCGCCGCCAGCTATGAAGATTGTAACGATGCCGATTTTCTTCGTATAGACCCTGCCCTCAGGCTTGCTCTTGGCAAAGATCATCAGGCTGGGGCCGGCCAGTCCATGCTTTCCAGGTTGGAGAACGACATTCTGGGCAACGAGGCTGGGTTGCAGGCCCTGGAGGCCGCCCTGACTCGGTCCACGGATACGCTTTTAAAAGGGAAGAACAAAAAGCGGCTCATCATTGACCTGGATTCCACCGAGGATCCGGCCCACGGCAAGCAGGAGGGAGTTGCCTACAATGGCCATTTTGCCAAGAACTGTTTCCATCCGCTTTTTTGCTTTACCAGCGAGGGCGATTGTCTGAGGGCAAAGCTGAGACCGGGGAACGTCCATTCCGCCGACGGCACTCTTCCATTTATCA
>Ga0208191_1001313_pt1 | contig 12805 bp, 14 predicted proteins | sample June2015DPH_13_5_FD_184709 | JGI IMG/M metagenome (GOLD analysis project Ga0208191, IMG submission 184709) | Peatland microbial communities from SPRUCE experiment site at the Marcell Experimental Forest, Minnesota, USA - June2015DPH_13_40... | ecosystem: Environmental > Terrestrial > Soil >... | reverse complement strand
AACCGCGCCGCCCGCAAGCGTCGCTGCTCCAGTGCCTGAAAATCTCGCCGCACTCCCGCCGGATTTCCCATGGGCCGACGATAGCATACCCAGCTAGAAATGTCACTATATTATTCAACAATCAATAGGGAATCTCAAGGGCTTGATCTCTTTGCTTTTCCAGACCTGAGCCTCAACTGATAGCAGTGAAGTTGTCAGGGCAAAGTTGGGCGGACGCCCGAGGACGCACATCGACTGCAGCTATCGCAGCATTTCTGGCGTGCCCTATTTTTCAAGAAGCGCTTTCAATCCTGATTCGGGACAGTTTCGTCACGACTTTTTCTTGATAGGCGTCAAAATCCTTTCCCGGTTTGAACTGCGCCCATGTACCCGCCGTGTATCTCCGTTTCGCGATTCAGGTCGCCGCAACTTCACCGCAGAATTCTCATTTCGCCGCAAAACGCCGCAATTGCATAGGTCAAAAAGTGCTAAAATCGGGTCCGGCGGAGAGCAAGTGCTTTGGAATCAGCGAGCCAATTTTTATGACGGTGGGTTACAAACCCAACGATCCCTTCCTGACGGGTCAGGCGCTCGCATGATTTCTGATGAGTCGCTCGCCGGCTTGGACCGACTGGCTATGAATCAGTCGAAAACTGCGGTCTTGTTGGGGTTTTGGCAGTTTGCCAGTTGTGTGCCAGATTTATAATTCATTCGGCCCGCGAACCCGACCGTTGTACCATCTTCCCGCGTTGCGGGCAGCCGAACTCGCGAGACTATTCGCCTCAGCGTTACTCTCTCGCGGGACGTGGGAGATCGAGAAATCGAGCGACCGCGCCAACTTCCGGCAGATCCAATTCAGGGAATAGAGCCTCGGGCTGCGGCAGCTGTACTCGCCGCTCATCTGCTTGACCATTACTTCGGAATCTGAAAACACGTGAAGCGCCTCGGCCTCGAGCCCCAGGGCGCATTGGAGCGCCTCAAGCAGAGCAAGGTACTCGGCGACATTATTGTCCTGGCGCCCGATCGATTTGGCGATTCTGATGGTGCCGTCTGTGGAGCCGTCAATTACCACTCCAATACCAGACGGGCCGGGATTCCCGAGAGAGCCGCCATCGATATAGGCCACGAGGTCCGACATTGTGTGCGGTGAGCTGGTACCAACCATGCCTGACATATCTTCCGGCGTCAAGATGCTTGTTTCCACACACTCCTCGTTGTTATCCATGTCTTCGAGCACCTGTGGATGTTCCTGTGGAAAAACGGAAAGAATTTAATTTCCCATTTATTAAGCGATAACGATTCAATGGGTTGCGTTTCCGGGTTTTGATCCATCGCAGCCGGCCGATTGCACTGAAAACGGGCATTGACAATCTTCCAGCAACTCTCTAAGGTGGCTTCCGTCGACGGCTGAAAGGGTTGGCTTAAATAAAATTTTGCCAGTCCGAAGTAAGCTGAGTGATCAGCTCAGCGGGGCAACCCGAAGAGCAGCCAGACCTGAAAAAACCGACGGCCCTGCGAGGAGCAGTTGGGGTTTGGGACCGCGAAAGCGGTGATCGCATCAAGGGCTGTGACGGTGCATGTCTCCACGCTGTTGGCTCCCTCGCAAGAGCTGATGGCTAGAGCGTAACCAATGTCACAGCCTTTACCTTTTGTGGTGTTCCCGTCCTTCTCCGCGCGACAAGTCCTCAGGATCACCTCCCGAATTGTTCCTGTCCTCCATTTTCAACAAGAATTGTGAATAACCATTTGAAATGGGACTTGACTCGTGCTGTCCATGCGTACTTGACCGGTTTGCACAATAACTGATTCACAGCCCTTCGCGCGAGTGTGCGAGACGTGTGTGGTCGCACTGAGTAGCGCGCAACTTGAAACACAATGGAACCGCTCCTACACCTCAGATGGCTCAGACGCGCAAGTCGCGCCCGGCGTCGTCTTTGATCCGGTACCCCGTGGGCTTTCTCTGGAGGATATGGAAGAAGTGATTCGCTCGGCATTTACCCGTTTTCGGGTCAGGGCCTGCACGCTGGCTGTCTACAATCCCGAACGAGACCAAAATGACAATGTCCGTCTCCTTGGCAGACTGGAAATCCAGACTGAGGTGCGCTAAGATGTCGTTACTTTAGCCGCCTGGCATAAATACACATCATTCAGTGTGCCATCTCGTCGAACTTAGAAGGTCGAAAGGATAAGAAGAAAATGAGAACGAGCAAAAGGGGTCGCACTGGGCCTGCCGTCCTTATTTGCATCGTCGCGCTATGTTTCTTCTCAATTCCAGCAGCAGCCCGAAAGCGATCTCAGGTGTTGCATAAGCATGTTCGCCCTGCCGTTACCAACGGCCAAGCCGCACGTGTCGGTCCGATGTCAAAGAGTCAACGCATGAGGCTTGCGATCATTTTGCCACTCCGCAATCAACGCGAACTGACGAACTTATTGAAACGGCTTTATGACCCATCCAACTCCGATTACCGGCATTTTCTTACTGTGGCTCAGTTCACGCAACAGTTTGGCCCCACGAAGCAGGATTACCAGGCTGTGGTGAAGTTCGCCAGATCTAAAGGTTTCAGCGTGACCAATACACCTGCGAATCGCCTGCTGGTGCATATTAATGGCACAGTGTCACAGATCAACAAGGCTTTCCATGTGGCGATGACGACCTATCGCCATCCAACGGAGAACCGTACTTTCTATTCCCCGGACCGTGAGCCCTCACTCGACCTGAGCGTCCCGGTGACGCACATTGCGGGGCTGAACAATTTCTCCTTACCACGTCCGAAGTTCAAAAGGGCGCCAGCGAACTTTCGCCGCAACAGCACTGGCTCGGGGCCGAGTGGTGCGTATCTTGGTAGCGACATGCGTGCAGCCTACTACGGCGGCACCGCTCTCACAGGCAGTGGCCAGGCAGTGGGGCTGTTGGAGTTCGACGGCTACAACATGAACGATGTAACCGCGAGCCTTGCAGGACAGCGCAATAGCGTTCCCATTCAGAACGTGCTGCTCGACGGCGCCAGCGCCGGCTCAGACGGCGATGATGGAGAACAAGTTCTGGATATCGTGCAGGCGGCGTCCATGGCTCCCGGGATGAGCCAAATTCGCGTATATATCGCTCCAGGCACTTCGCAAATCGGTGTCGGCGACGTCGACATATTCAATGACATGGCAACCGAAAATATCGCCAAGCAACTAAGTTGCTCGTGGGGATGGAATCCGGATGACACTGCGCAGCTTGACCCCATATTCCAGGAATTTGCGGCGCAAGGCCAGAATCTTTTCGTGGCAGCTGGAGACGCGGGAGCGTACACGGGGTCGAACTCTACAGACAATAGCTATCCGGCGGAATCCGTTTACGTGGTGGCCGTCGGCGGAACGGATTTGACCACGAATGGCGCGGGCGGTCCTTGGCAATCAGAAACGGCGTGGCTCGACAGCGGCGGCGGCTCTGCCGACGATGGCTTCGCGATTCCGAGTTGGCAGGCCGGCGTGGCCAATTCCTCCAACCAGGCTTCCACGACCATACGCAATGTTCCGGACGTGGCTGCGGAAGCAAATACTGACAATTATCTCTGCGACCAAGGATCCTGTACAGGAGACTATGGCGGCACCAGCTTCGCCGCGCCGCGATGGGCCGGCTTTCTTGCGCTCGTCAATCAACAAGTGGTGGCCAACGGGAACTCAACTTTGGGGTTCATTAACCCAACCATCTACTCGATTGGTAAGGGTGCCAGCTACAACGATGTCTTCCACGACATCACCAGCGGAAATAACAACAATGGCGATGGGGAATCGTACAGCGCCGTCGTTGGCTATGATCTTGTAACCGGATGGGGAAGTCCGAACGGACAGAATCTGATCAATACCCTAGCTGGATCTTCGTCATCAGCTTCACCCTAGCAGGCTGCGGAAAAAGGGATGTTGCGACTTAGAGCCTCTAACAAAACCGCTGGGGGGGCCTCAGGGTCGAGATGCTTCGTCTTTCCATGGTGTCAGGATTGCTGATCGCCAGTGTGAGACTCGGCGGGACACTGGGTGCGGGAATCAGAAGTTTTCCAGCAGCCAGACGTTGGAATCGAAACTCTGCTGACTAAACGCCAGGTAACGACCGTCAGGCGACGGCGAGGCAAAACCAAGCCACTGATTTCTCCCTCGATCGAGGAGCACGCGAGTCTTACCGTCCAACTCGATGCGAACAATGAGATACTCCGTGGACTGCGCTGCCGCAAACAAAGCCCTGCCATCCGGCGCCCAGCTTAGGGACCAGAGTCGCCACGGAAATGGAAGGTTGCGCTCCGTTCCCTTCCGCAAGTCGATAATGCGAAGGCCGTTTGCGATTTCAACTGCAATACGTGTCCCGTCCGGTGAAATGCTCCATTCTGAGCGGCCCGTCGGCCCCTGGGTTCTGGCCACTTCCTTACTCAAGCCTTGGAGCGGATCCAGCGCGTAGAAAACCAGATGATCTGGTTCCGGGCGGCTGAAGATGCAGGAACTACCGGGATGAGAAGGACAGTCGAAACCGGGCGTCGCCTCAATGGGCACTTCCAGAACCTGCTCTGGAGATCCACCCGAAGTGGGCGATCGCATCAGTCGCATGGACGTCGGTGGCAACTCGCCATGTGCGGTTGTCCAGTAAAGAATCCAGGCACCATCTGGACTCAACGTCGCACTTCGTTCATCATCCGGTCCCTGGATCAAGGCTTGGGCCGTGTCGTGTTCCCGTTGTTGCCTGAAGATCTGGAACTTCCCCGCGCGATCTGATTCAAAAAGGATGGCCGTGCTATCGCGCGCCCAGGCATCGGGAAAGTCCTTGCTATCGCTCAACGTGAGACGCGTTGTAGAATCCAGGCGGGTACCGTTCTCTTTGAGCTCACCGACGTACACATCATCCCGAACGCGGCCCTTGGTCACGACCAGACGGCTGCCATCCTTGTCAACGCTCGGTGACCAGGGAGCGAAACCATACCAATTCGTTATTCTTTCTGGCTTCCCGGAGGCCTTTCCTGTCCGCGGGTCAGCTATAGTCTCCCAGAGATTTGCGTCCGAGCTCCCGAGCCCCTCCCTCAATGTAAAGATCAGGCGGCCATCACGAATCCACAGCAGGGCCGCTACATTTTTTACGCTGTGGAGCAGAGGATCGGAAATCACGGAACTGGGCGCTCCTCCATCCAGAGCTACGGTCTCAATGCTACCCCCGAACTCGCTGCCCACTGATGGTGACTTGATGTAAGCGAGCCGCTGGCCCGTTGGGGACCACGCCAGGGTCGCGAACGGCTCGCTTTCGCTGGCGAAGATCTTTCTCGGATTCTCTCCATTGGCTCCCATGACCCAAATCTCGCGGCCCTGGCCGCTGATAAAAGCAATCGAGGAGCCTTGGGGCGAAACCACCGCAAACCCGCCACGGGTTCGTAACTTACGCGGACCGCCACCGAAAACAGATGTCACCCAGATCACAGAGCCTTCTGTCTTACTCTGAGCCGTGAGCAGTACCTTCTCTCCATCCGGGAACCAGGTGACATCCCAAAGCTGGGTTTGTAGTTCCTCGGGAAGTGGGATGTCATGGATCTCCCCAGTATCGACTACGATCAAGTGGAGGCCTTTTGTGTCTGCATAAAGGAGGTATTTACCATCGGGCGAGATCTGACTGCCGAGAGCGCGGTTCTCCGGCGTGTTGCGTGTCAATTGCCGCTCGCTCAAGATCCGGCGGGTAGCGAAGCGCTCACTCTTGAACCAGACCCACCCCAAGCCAAGTGCAAGAAGAACCGACAGCATCACAATCCCATAGAGCAGTTTCCGAGTGTAGCGCCTGGGCTTTCGCAAAGATGGAGCTTCAACAAACGGGGACGGGAAGACGTGCGGGCTGGATTCTGTGTCCCGCTTCAGCCGTTGCAGGTCGGCTCGCATTTCCGCCGCACTCTGATAGCGCAGGTCGCGGTCTTTTTCCAGCGCCTTATTGATGATCTCTTCAAGCCTGGGCGGAAGCACAGGATTCAAGTCCCGAGCCGGGACGGGCGCACGATTCAGAATGGCTTCGTGTAGATCAGCCGCCTTGTCCTCGCGGAAGGCCCGCTTCCCCGTCGCCATCTCATAGATCACCAGGCCAAAAGAAAAGAGGTCGGTGCGGGCATCCAGTTTCTCGCCCCGAACCTGCTCCGGCGACATGTAGGGCACCGTGCCCATGGCCACACCAGTAAGCGAGAGGCTCAGATCATGGACCGACGCGGTCTGCGTGTCTTCATGGCCGGAGCGCTCGTGGTCGCCTGCCTCGGTCAGCTTCGCCAAGCCGAAGTCCAGAATCCTGACTTCGTCCCGATTCGTGATGAAGATATTTGCCGGCTTGATGTCGCGGTGGATGATGCCTTTTTCGTGAGCGGCGGCCAGACCGTCCGCGATCTGAATCGCCAGCTTCAACAATTCCGGCATCCTAAACGGGCCTGCTGTCGCAGCGATGCGGTCCCGGAGGGTCTGCCCTTCCGACAATGCCATCACGATGAAGGGCCGGCCATCGTGCTCGCCAAATTCGTGAATGGTGCAGATGTTGGGATGGTCGAGCGCGGAGGAGGCGCGGGCTTCGCGCTCAAAGCGCTCCAGAGCTTTCGCGTCGCTGGCTATCTCCTCCGGCAGGAACTTCAAGGCCACGCGGCGCCCCAGCTTCAGGTCTTCCGCCTTGTACACCACGCCCATCCCTCCGCCACCCAGTACCTCCAGCACGCGGTAGTGAGAGACTCTTTTGCCACTTAGACTTGAGGCGGACGGTTCCATCGGCGGCGCAACCACATCGAGGGGTGGGCCGGCCGGGGTCGCGTCCGCTCGCTCCACCAGCACCATCAATCGATAGCCGCGCCGCGCCACGGTTTCGATGTATTTCGGATCCTCGGCCGAATCCCCGAATGCTTGGCGCAGCTTGTTGATTGCTGTGTGAATGCTGTGGTCGAACTCCACCACCGTATCGTTTGGCCAAAGCTTCTTCTGGATCTCTTCACGCGTGACCAAACCGCCCGAACGCTCCACCAACATCAGCAGGATCTGGAAGGGTTGCTCCTGAAGACGAACTTTCCGATCTCCGCTACGGAGCTCGCCCGCCTTCAGATCGAACTCGAAGGCCCCGACCCGTACACGGCTTGGGAGGGCGGCGTTCATCGGCGACCAGCCTGCTGCGGAAGTTTACCACTAAGTAGACCGGGCGGCAGATGGAGCGGCTTCCGCAGAGTTCGCTCGGGGAGCGGAGTTTGGTGAGATCCCGGGAAGCCTCGGATTAATATCCTTCGTTTCAGTCAGTTAGCCGGATGAGTGCCAGTTGAGTGCCAGTTGAGCGCCAAGTGAGCGCTGGTGCATTGCGTTCCGCAACGGACCAAGGCAAAGTCCACGGCTTGAGGGCAACCTCTGAGGAAGAAGCATTCAACTCGAGGAGGAAAAGAATATGAAGTCCAAGATTTTAGGCTGCATTACCGCAATGACCTTGTTTGCTGCGCTGACGATTTCAATTCGGTTGTCCGCGCAGGAGCAAGAACAACAGGCCAGCTCCACTCAGCAGCCCACCATCACCGAGTTCAACGCTCCGCACGCGGGCAGCGGCTCTGGCCAAGGCACTGTTCCCCAAGGCAACAATCCTGCGGGCGCGATCACGGGATACTACATTACCGGGAACAATGTGTTCCACGGCTTCCTGCGCACTCCCGACGGCACTATCACGTCGTTCGATCCTCCCGGGTCGGGCACGCTCAAAGGTTCTTCGCAGGGCACCGTTCCTCTGAGCATCAATTCGCAGGGCGAGATCATGGGACAGTACCAGGACGAGAACTACCTCTATCACGGTTTCTTGCGCGCCCCCGACGGCACCTTCACGACGATCGACTCCCCGGGCGCGGGTACAGAGGCTGGCCAGGGCACCATCGCTGAAAACATCGGCCCGGAGGGGTTGATCGCAGGATACTACCTCGATGCTAACAACGTATGTCACGGCTTCGTGCGCGCTCGCGACGGCGCCATCACCACGTTCGATGCCCCAGGCGCCGGCACAGGCACCTACCAGGGCACCCTAGTCACATCTACTGAACAAGGTATCAACCGCGAAGGAGCGATTATCGGATGGTACATTGATAGCGACTATGTGTATCACGGCTACCTGCGCTCTCCTGACGGCAGCACTTTCACAACTATCGACGGCCCTGGTGCCGCTTACACGATCCTTTCGGGCCTCACCCCAGCCGGGGCGGTCGCGGGGTACTTTGGGGACGCGAGCAATGTGGGTCACGGCTTGCTTTTCGCTGACGGCACCTTGACAACGTTCGACGATCCGAAGGCGGGCACAGGCAACAATCAGGGTACCTTCGTCTTTAACATCAACCCCGAAGGGGCAATCACAGGACAGTACACTGACGCTGGTAACACCAATCACGGGTTTGTGCGCGCACCTGACGGAAAATTCACCACCTTCGATGCTCCGCACGCGGCCGGAGGTAGTATTACCGCGGGCACCCGTCCTGCGACCATCAACCCAGCGGGCGCCGTCACGGGATACTACATTGACAAGAGGAGCGTGAATCACGGCTTCCTGTGGACCCCGTAGGACCGCTGCGAAAACACGCTCATTGATCTGCGGGATTGGCTGCAGGCCCCGACCTGGACTGATTGCGCCGGAAATACGCACATCGTGTGTCTCAAGTCGTTCCTGCAGCTGGTTGGCAGGGGAGAGATCTCGAAAGAGCACCGCACCCAGGTGAAACCCAAGCAATAAGGGTCGGAGATGGCTACAAGAACATTGCGATGTGGGACGTTAGTAATTCATGTCCACCACGCCTGTGGAGGAGGTGGAACATGAAGCATGGGTTTTTCTTTCTGCTGACTTGGTTGGCAGCGACGGCAGTCGGCTGGGCGCAAGGTCTTCCAGCGGAAGGCGATCCCCAAAAGGGAATCCCCTTTGAAGTGAACCGAAATTTCGGGTCGATCTTGATCAGAGCGCAAGTGAACGGGAAACCGGCCACGCTGGTCGTGGATACTGGCTGTAGTCACACCATCCTTAGCTCGGAACTCCTGCAACTTCGTCCTCTCGCCTTAGAGCACGCAGATGCTCCGACCAAGGGTTCGGGCTACGTCGGCAGTGCGGGATGGGCTAAGGCGACAGTGGAGGTCGGGACGATCACGTGGCAGGATCGGAGGGTCTTGGTGATGAGTGATTTTCAAGAAATCTCGAACAGTATGAAGCGGAGAATAGATGGAATACTTGGCGAGGATGTTCTAAAAGAGTTCGATTCCGTAGTCATAGATTTCAAGCATCATCGACTCGTTTTGCGCTGAGCATCCAATGGCGCTGGGGAGATGCCTCGCGAATCGATAGCTCAGCTTTGTACACGACGCCCATGCCGCCGCCCAGCTTTTCGACGATACGGTAGCGCGAGATGGTCTGGCCGATCAAGGGAAGAGGCCGCTCCGTGAACGACCATATTAGAGGGCCAAACTGAGGCAAGTCAATGCATTGCGGGCAAAGCTAACTTCAACCTTCAACCCGCCACCCAATCGACCCCCAGGAAGCGCCAACAGATCAGAGCGCACCCCAGGGACAGGAATGCCTCGTGAATGTCCGCTCGCTTTTCATAGCGAACGCGCAGCCGCCGGAACTGATTCAACCAGGCGAAAGTCCTTTCCACGACCCATCGCCATCGGCCCAGTCCACTGCCATGTTCGGTGTTGCGCTTCGCAAGAAAAGGGATGATGCGTCTGTCACGCAGACCTTGCCGGATTGACTCAGCGTCATAACCACGGTCGCCCAATACGCAGTCAGGACGATGCCGTGGGCGTCCCCGACGGCGCGCGACCAATCAATCTCCCCGTAGCGCGCCAGCCAGTCCAGCAAAGAGAAGTGGATCAGTTGCCAGATGCCCGCCTCTTGCCAGTCGCGCAACCGCCGCCAGCAGGTCATGCCCGAACCGCAGCCCAGTTCCTGTGGCAACATCTCCCACGGTATTCCGCTGCGGAGGACGAAGAGAATTCCGGTGAGGCAAGCACGGTCTGGCAGGCGAGGTCTGCCTCCGTTGGGTCTACGCGGTGAGGGCGGCAGCAGCGGCTGAATCAGATTCCACAAAGCATCGGGAAGCAGAGGAGTGCCCATGGATTGAGCATCCTAGCACTGACGGGAACAGCTTTCCGAGCTCCGCGACTGGCAAGGAGTGGGTTTTGTTAGGCTGTCTAAGAACATCGTTGTTAGTGGAACGGAATTTTTATGGCCACGCCTCTCCTGCCCGACACCTTGTGGAATCTGATCGAACCGCTTCTCCCAACCCCGAAGCCCAAACCTCAAGGTGGAAGACCACGCCTGTCAGATCGCGCTTGTCTCCAGGGCGTCTTGTTCGTTCTGCGAAGCGGGATTCCGTGGCGGGTGCTGCCACAGGAGATGAACTGCGGTTCGGGGATGAGTTGCTGGCGAAGGTTGCGCGATTGGCAGCAGGCCGGGGTTTGGGACTTGATGCACTTCGTTATGCTGAACTGGTTGTCTCGTTATGGCCAGATTGATTGGTCGCATGCTGTGGTGGACAGTTGTTCTGTGCGAGCGGTTCTTGGGGGCTGCAAACAGGGCCGAATCCGACCGATCGAGCTAAACGTGGCAGCAAGCGCCATTTGATTTGCGATGGGCACGGCATTCCATTGGCGATCCAACTGACCGGAGCCAACTGTCACGACTCAACACAAGCTTAACCACTGCTCGACGCCATTCCACCGCTTCAAGGACTTCGTGGCCGACCACGTTGCCGCCCTAATTGCGTACTGGGTGATCGGGCCTACGACGCAGAGAAAATCCGTCAAGCTCTGCGTACTCGCCACATCTTGCCTTTGCTCGCTATGCGCAATACGGAACATGGCAGCGGGTTGGGACGATGGCGCTGGGTCGTCGAACGCACCTTCGCTTGGCTGAACCAGTTCCGTCGTCTTCGCGTGAGGTATGAAAAGCGGCCTGACATCCACGCGGCATTGCTGTCGCTCGCGTGCGTTCTGATCTGCTGGAATTTCCTACGATGTTGAAATCCCCGTGATCGCATCCGGAGACTTCACTGAGTATTGGCCCCCAGCATGAAGTTTCTTTAGCGCGGCTTATAGGCCTTTGCCTCGGAAGCGATCTTGCTCGGGTCGAACTTGTTGATCTCGTCGATCAACTCGTTTGTGACCAGATCCGTGGCGCTGACCCTCTGCTTGATCACGCCCCACTTTCGGAGTTGCGGGCGGTGAGAACGAATCTGGTGAATGAGCTTCGTCATGTCGACGCGGCTCTTTCAGTTCTTGGCAAGTTGCACGGTGGGAGTTCCTACGGGAAACCGAGGCACACTGTGTCGGCGTCGGCTCGCAAGCGGATGAGCCTCGCGCAGAAAGCGCGATGGGCAAAGGCGAAAGGTCACGCACCGAAACCCAAGCGCACAATATCAGCAGCAGGCAAGAAGAGGATCGCAGCCGCACAGCGGGCAAGGTGGGCGAAGGTGAGGGCGGCGAAGAAGTAGGCGTAGAGCGAGCGGAGCCTGCTGCGGCTATGCGGCAGGCTTTCATGTTTGAAGTCAATTGCTCAACTCCATGCGTTGCCGCTGTCGAGGTTGTTAGTGAAATGGTGATGTTGCGATAACAATTCGCAAGCCCATTTTAGAGTGAGCTTGCTTGGGCAATGCCTTTGCCCTTGGCCATCAGTCTTCCCACGAAGCGAGCAACCGATTCCAGTTTTCGTAGATCGTCGGGAGTGAAGTCCGGCCCCGCCGCGGCCGGGCGTGGAGCCTTGCTGGAGACTTGAATCACGCCAATTACTTCTCCGTTCTTGGCAAGAACGGGCACAGACATGAGCTTCTGAATTACCTCATCTAGTCCGGTGTCACCTAGTTTGACCAGTTCAAAAATGCTGGAATGTTTTACTTGCGTGAAGTCATTGAAAAGCGCCGCCTGCTTGGTCCGCGCTGTGCGAGCCGCCACCGCCGAACTGGAAAGAGGAATCGCCCCCGCAGCTTTCAACTCAGCCGGATATAGGAAGTTCAACAGCCTTCCGCCAAGCTCCAGCAGTCCGACTTCCGTTTCTCTTACGTGGAAGATTTTGGCCACACAGGCGCAAATCGACTCCGGAGTGCTGTCCGGCGAGTCCAAGCCCGCGAGCTCTTCGATTTCCCGCATCTTTCCGAGCATGCTTGAGGAGAGGGTGAGCGACAAGGTAACTAACGTGCTCCGCGATCTCCGCGCATCGACATTTAACCCAATTTTATTGAAACCACACCCTCATTGTGTGGCATAATGTGTCCCACCTCTCCGAAGAGCAGTTCCCGCATGCTGAGACGCAGCACCCCCTGAGGCGAATGACCCGAGTCCTGCGAGGTGGGTCGTGAACCAGCTACGTTGGAAGTGCTACGTGTTGTCCCTCCTGAAAATCCAGCATCCGGACTGTGAACTTTGCAATGCTCGTGAAAAGTACGGAGAGGAGATGCGAAAGCGGCTGGAGGAATTGAACTGGCGGACGCAGCCGCATTCGCTCAACAATGGGGAGCATGGCGAGGTCGTGGGGGTCTTCGATTCCAAGCCCCGCGACGTTGTGGCAGGTACGACTATTTCGTTGGCGCAGCAGCAGAAGAAGGTTGCTTGAAGCCAACGGAGACGGATGCGCTTTTCTTGGCGCACCCTAAAAGATGGCCTGAACTGAGAGCCGCGACCACGCCCAGACTGCCAGCCAGACTGGCCCAAAAAGGCTTCAATGACCTCTGAAATGCTAGAGCCGAGCGAACCCCGCCCGGCAGCCAAATGGTCGGAAATCGGCTCCCTGATGGGTCACCCAAGGGAGACCGTCCATGTGAAAATGAATTCACTGTGAATCCTGCAATCG
>Ga0208191_1001307_pt1 | contig 12831 bp, 8 predicted proteins | sample June2015DPH_13_5_FD_184709 | JGI IMG/M metagenome (GOLD analysis project Ga0208191, IMG submission 184709) | Peatland microbial communities from SPRUCE experiment site at the Marcell Experimental Forest, Minnesota, USA - June2015DPH_13_40... | ecosystem: Environmental > Terrestrial > Soil >... | reverse complement strand
AATCCTGCTTCATCTTGGCGTGGGACTTCGAGTCCAGGTACACCATGTGTCCTGACTCGTACTGGGCGTGCGAGATGTTCTTTCGGAACTCCGGTGGCAGGTCAAGGTGTTCGAAGGTATACCAGGCCGCGAGATAGGGCGTGGCAAGGTCGTAGTAACCTTCCATATTCAGGATTTTCAGATAGCGGTCCTTCACGATGGCTTCCCGCAACGGGCTGGCAGTCTCCATCGGACCGGGGCCGCCGCCTCGGCCAGATGGAGGAGCATTGAAACTCCACTGGAACAGTTCCGACTGCTGCCCCGAGACGTAGTAGGGCATGTCCACCTTGTAGTTCAGCTCACGGCGCACATAGTCGTAGAAGACGCTGGTGAATGGCGGCCCGGTTTCCGCGCTGGAGGGATCAAAGAACTGTGTACCCATGAAGCCGTCAGGATCCGGCCCCTTGAAGCGGCCGTCCAGGCGGCCAACGCGCAGCCTCTGATCGGCGAGCAGGAAGTGAGTGAAGGTGCGAACGTCGATACGCAGGTTCGACCACTCGATCACCTGCTTGGAGATGCCGGTGTACCGATTCAGTTTGTCGACGATGTTCTGCCGCTCCTGCGGGGTCAGCGCGTCGCCGGAAGCCAGGGCTTGCGTGTATTCGCCCAGGGCGAATTGCATCGATTCCTGCCTCGCGTGATTGGGGTCCTGCATCAGGTCGGGCGGCAGCTTTTTGTGGTACCAGGCAATGGATGTGAACGACGGGAGAAGCATGGGGTAAGGCACATCATTGGTAAACGAGGTGGACAAAGTCTCAAAGTTCAGCACGGTGGAGAGCAACACGATTCCGTTAAAATTGATGCCGCGTTCGTTGAGGTATCCGGCGAGTCCCGCGGAACGAGTGGTCCCGTAGCTCTCGCCGAAAAGGTAGAGAGGCGACGACCAGCGCTCGTAGCGTGAGATGTAAACGCGGACGAACTCACCAAAGGCGGCGATATCGCCGCTCATGTTCCAGAACTTGCGCGCCGCATTCTGATCGGCCGGCCGGCTGTAGCCGGTGCCGATGGCGTCAACCAGCACCAGGTCGGTCTTGTCCAGCGGTGTATTCGGATTGTCCTCGAGGCGGTAGGGTGAATGTGGCAGCCATCCCTCCGGCTCAAGCACAACCTTGCGCGGGCCGAGCGCGCCCATGTGCAGCCAAATGGTGGCCGAGCCGGGACCGCCATTGTAGGCAAAGGTCACGGGACGTGTGGCGGGATCCGCACCGTCCAGCGTGTAGGCCTCGAAGAACATCTCCGCCTCAATCTTGCCCTCAGCGTCCTTGATGGGCAGCCGGCCGGCCGTGGCGGTGTATCGCAAAACCTTTCCGTCGACGCGAACTTCATGGTGCGTCACCACGGGAGGAACTTCAGCCATATCGAAATGCATGGGCCGGATCCCTTCTCCAGGAGCGCCGCCAGGCTGGGCCGGCTCGGGCTGCGACGGCGGAGTGGAAGGTTGGGTTTGTGTTGTGGTTGTGCGTTCCTCATGTTGAGGACGTTCGGCTGGAGTCTGCGGCGGCGTAGCAGGCGTCTGCTCGGAGGAACGCCGCGCCAGAATCTGTGTGCGCTCCGAGGGAGCGCCGGGCTGCTGGGCCAAAATCATCACTGGAAGAAACACAATTGCCAAGGCTAAAAGTGTCCGTTTCATTGCTCTCCTTTTATCGTCGAGCGTGTAATGCGCCTCGCGGGGCGGATGGCATTGTACCCGGTATTACCATTATGGGCTCCGGTCCGACCGAGAACATACACCTGACCGCCCCCGAATGCAACCGCCAGTTGGGTTGGTGTCGTTGGATTGGTAGCGTCAAGCTTTCTGTGTAAATTCCTCGAGGGGCTTTCTCTCCCAGGAGCGGTTTAAGTGACTAATGACGCCAAAGACGATGCGGTCGCAGCTCGCCGGGTTCGCGGGTGACGACGACATTGCTTTTCATGTCTGCGCCCCACTAATCAAGCTGCTCTCACACTGGCCCCTAAGCTCGTTCACGGACACGTCGGTGGCGAGGCTTCAAACTGCGACAGCCAGAATGAAGGGCCGGCTTGCGAACGCCACATCATCAGGGATTCCGTCTATAGTTGCAGAAGATCTCTAAGCTTGGACGCCACGATGCTCTGGGTTTGGCTGTCCACGACGCCGAGGTATCGGGCGAGGCTGGAGCAGTGGATCGTCGCCAGTTTGTGCAGGCGCAACGCCGATGACGTCTTGAGGTTGGTTGAGCGAAATCCTGGAACGGTGGGATCAAGAAGAAGATCAGAAGGCAGAAGCTGGGTGGGAACCACCCACGAGATGTAGGCGACCAGGACCTCCGGGACCGTGCCGAGCGGTACGGTCAGCAACAGTACCGGACGAAGCTTCATTCCCGGAACATCCCCGAATGGGAACTTGGCGAGGTGGATTTCACCGGGGCGCATTTACCGGCTTTCCGTCGTCGAGGGTGTAGATGTCCTGTTTGGGGTCGCTCATTTCCGCCGACCATTCGGAGGAGACGCCGCCAGCCCAGGCCAAGCCTGCTCCGTCTTCCTCCGGCATCAGAACGATCACTCGAACCGAGCCGGCCGGAAAGCCCTCCGGCACCTGCGCACGAAGCCGGTGCTGGTCGTCAATTTCGCCCAAAAGTTCGATAGCTCTCATAGGCGCCACCTGTGTAGAGTATAGAGCCGCATGTTCCGTCAAGGCAACCGCTTGTTGTCGGGGCAATGCCTTGGTTTCGCGCAGCGGATAAGGCGCTAGGTCGTTAACCTGTTGGCAGAAATGGGGCGCATCTCCCAGATGCTCAGTGCCTTCAATCTGGCGTTGTGCCCTCGGGCAAACACGCCAATACCGAGGCTATCGGAGCGCGAGGGGTAAATACGGCTGGTGAGGCAGGCGCGATCGTTTGCAAAGATTTCTATAACCGAGGCGTCCAGGAAAACCTGCAGCTTCAGCGTTTCATCCTCGGCGAGCGCGAACGCTCCCCCCTGCGCTCCGCGCTCGACATCCGGGCTCAGGCTGGAGCGTTCACGTTCCACAAGGAGCTGTCCGCTGGTCCGGTTGTAGGTAATTGAAGTCTGCTCTTTTCCACCAGGCGCGCTGCGCACCGTCAAGCCCACTGCTTCGGAAGCATCCGGCTCGAACTCCGCCTGAATCTCCAGGCTATCGCCTCGCACACTCTTCAAAAGTGAGAACGAACCAGGAACAATCAGCAGGCCCTCGAAACGTTGATGCTTGCCGCGCAAAGCCGCGATTTCGGGAGCGGGCGCCATGCCGAGCGTCCCGTCGCGTCCGAGCGTCAGGACACGAGGCAGTGACATCACTCCGGACCAACCGGCGGCGCGCTGTGCGGAGTCGCTACGCCCCTCTCTGACCCAACCCCATAGAATTCGCCGACCCTTCTCGTCCTCCATGCTCCTTGGGGCGTAGTAAGAGTCCCCGAGATCAGCTTTTCCCTGAACCTCGGGATGAAAGTAGTGATTCACATAGGCGCCCAGCGAATAAATCACCGCCCCTTGTGTGGAGACAATCAGGGCATGCTTGTCAGCCAGCGGGAAGAAGTCCGGGCACTCCCACATTTCGCCGGTGCTGACCGCATCTTTCCCCGGCAGGAGTTCATCCTTTCTGCCTTTGCATAGGAGGTGGAGATAATCCCAGTGGATCAAATCTTTGGAGCGATAAAGTAAGACCATGCCGCCCTGGTCTTTGATGCCCGACCCTATCGCCAGAAACCACTCGTCACCTTCACGCCAGACACAAGGATCACGGAAGCCCGTGATCTCCATCCCCTGTGGGGGCGCGCCGATGACGGGATTGCCGGGGTATTTACGCCAGGTCATCATTCCGTCGTCGCTCCTCGCTATGCACTGCACCTCCGGAGAAACACCCGTGTAGACAAGCGTAGGGGCGCCCTGGTCAACCACCGCACAGCCGGAAAAGCACCCATCCTTGTCAGGTCCGCCCGGGGTGGGCGCGAGCGCGATGGGGAGGTGCTTCCAGTGCACCATGTCGGGGCTCACGGCGTGCCCCCAATGCATCGTCCCCCAAAAGGCCCCGTTCGGGTTGTACTGATAAAACATGTGGTACTGGCCCTTCCAGAAGAGGGGCCCGTTGGGGTCGTTCATCCAGTTCGCTGGGGGCATCAGGTGATACCTGGGGCGCTGGGGGTCGGCAGCCAGTTGCTGTTCAGTCTTCGCCTGTTCGGTGCGAATGCGCGTGCCGCTCGAAAGGGCAATGCGACCTCCCAGTACGGTGGCAGTGGAGAGAGTGAGAAAATCGCGCCGGCTTACCCTTAGGCGGACTCCCTTCAACGACTTGTTCGCTTTAGTCACGTGTTTTGGCACATCAATGCTCAACATTCGACTCTGGGGTTTCAGCTTTAACGCCCCCGACCACTTCCCCGCCCTTCAAAACCACCTTTACGTTTTCCAGGGTGGTTACGTCCTTGAGCGGATCGCCTTCGACTGCGATCAAATCTGCGTACTTCCCGGGTTCAAGGGTACCGATCTGGTCCGACCACCCAAGCAGGTCGGCGGCATTAACGGTCGCGGCTTGAAAAGCTGCCAGTGGTGTTAGGCCCAGCTTCACCATGACGGCGAATTCATGAGCGTTCAGTCCATGCGGGTAGACGGCTGCATCGGTGCCGAATGCAACCTTCACACCTTCACGAAAGGCCCTGGCAACGTTTTGGCGGGCGGCGGGCAATACGAGTTTTGCCTTTGCCACCATGTCGTCCGTAAGGCCAAGTTTCTGGTAGTTCTCCAGGAGCCAGTCGCCAAGGTAAAGTGTCGGCACAAGATACGTCCCGTGTTGCTTCATGAGTTGAATATCTTCTTCGTCGATGAAGCTGCCATGCTCGATGGAGTCCACGCCGGCAAGGACGGCGTCCTTGATGCCTCGCGCGCCGTGGGCATGGGCGGCTACCTTTCGGCCCAGGCGGTGAGCCTCTCGAATAATGGCCTGCATCTCCTCGGGGCTGTATTGCTCCAATTCGGCATTGTCGCCTTTCGAGAGGACGCCGCCGGTGGCACAGAACTTGATTAAGTCCGCGCCATACTTGATGCCTTCGCGGACTTTGGCCATCACGGCGGGAACGCCATTGGCTACCCCTTCACTGACAAAGTGGAATTCCGGGGCCAGGAGATTCTCATCGCAATGCCCACCGGTGATGCCGAGCGGTGGACCGGAGGCGAGAATTCTAGGGCCAGGGACGTCGCCGGCATTGATGGCATCGCGCAAGGCGACGTCGGCGAAGCCGCTGGCCCCCACGTTTCGTACTGTGGTAAAGCCTGCCTCCAGCGTCACGCGGGCGTTTCTCGCACCCAGGAGCGCTTCACGGGGCACGGACACTGCGAGGGCTCTGTAACCCATGAGGTAGGGCGAGCCGGTAAGGTGTGTGTGGGCGTCGATCAGTCCAGGCAGCACCGTGTAACGAGAGAGGTCCACAACACGAGCGTCCGAGGGCACATGGGGAAGGAGTTCACGCTCATCGCCGACCTCGCGGATGCGGTCGCCTTCGATGAGGATCATTTGATGATCCCGGTACACCCCCGCGCGCACCTCGAGAACTCGTCCAGCTTTTACGACTACCACAGCATGTTGGTTGGCAGGCTGCCCCGCCAGGCCAGCGGGAACACATAGCAATAAACTCCAAAGCAGCACAGACCACCTATGCATGACTCCTCCCCCCTGGAATGGTTTCTTCCTTGTGAGGCAGGTTCAGGGGAACGCCCCTGATACAGTTGTGGGGCAGTCCGTTCACCGGCTTGTCCCCCAGCCGTTGTCTGGCCAGGACCACCGCTCCCAGCGGTCCCGCGTCGTCACCGAGTACCCCGGGAACAATCTTCACACGCCGGGCATCGTGGCGGCGAAGAAAATACTGGTAAGCTGTCTTCCTGATCGGCGTCACGTAATCTCTGCCGAGCCGTTCGGCGATTCCTCCTCCAATAATCACGTATTCAGGATCGAGCATATTGACCACGTTCGCCACCAGGATGCCAAGGCAAAACTGCGCCCGCTTCATCACTTTTTCCATGACCGGATCACGCTCTTTTAAGGCTCTCTGAATAATGCTGCTGGTCATGCGGTTCCTGCCCCGTTCCTTCATAAGCTTCAGGACGATGCTCTTTTCTCCTCTCCGTATGGCGGCGCGGACGTCGCGCTCCATCGCGGTGCGGCTGGCCAAGGCTTCTGCGCAACCGCGGTTGCCGCAGCCACAGAGCGGCCCGTTGATCTCCACGACGATGTGGCCGACCTCTCCGGCGGCGCCGCGAGCGCCCAGGTACAGTCGTCCTCCGCTGACGATGCCTCCCCCAATTCCCGTCCCCACGAAGATCCCCACCAACTCCTGCGCTCCCTGGCCAGCGCCCAGGGTGTATTCCCCCATCACTCCAACGTTGACGTCGTTTTCTACAAACACCGGGACCTTAAGCAGAGCCTCCAACTTGGGTCCCAGCGCAACCTTTTTCCACCCCAGGTTCGGCGCGTGGTGAACAATACCGCCCACGGGATCTACCGCTCCCGGCACCCCAATGCTCACCGTGCGCAGGTCAGATAGTTTCAGACCCGCCGACTGCACAGCGGCCTCCACCAGAACAGCAAGGTCCGCAACCAAGCGGTCAGGTTTCTGCTTGGGGTTGGTGGGCGCTCTCTGCATTCCCAGAATTTTGTTCTCTGCATTCACCACCAAGGCGCGCAAACGCGTTCCCCCCATGTCGATTCCCACCATGACTTCCTTTTTAGCAGGCATCCAATTTTCCCTCCTGGAAACACTCCGAACTCCGGTCAGCAGAGTTTACCTTAATTACTGATTCCACGAAATGCCAGATTGGAGTACTGGTGTCATTTGGAGCGCAGTCATTCCCGCGAAAGCGGGAATCCACTCCGCCAACCTTTGGAAATGTGCTGTCGTCGAAGTGGATTCCCGCTTTCGCGGGAGTGACCGGCGGCTCGAGTGGATCCCCATTCCAAATGACACCAATACCCAGATTGGAGATTCTTTGAGCAAGCTTTCTTGCATGGTATGGGTCATTGTGCTAGCTTACCGGGCGTAAACGGGGAAGGCACGTTGTCTTTGCGGCGCGATCCCAACTTGATGGTGCCCGCAGTCTTTCGTATAGAAGACGTGGAGTACTTTTCCCGGAGGTATTTGCATGAAAATCACACGCCGAGGGTTCATCTCGCTTGCCGGGGCGGCAGCGATGGTTGGCCCGAGAGTGTTGGCAACGGTTCCAAGCGCTCCATCTTTCACCCCCGACTTCGAGTCGCTCAAGCAGTATCGCGCTCCGGAGTGGTTTCGTGATGCCAAGCTGGGATTCTGGGCCTGTTGGGGACCGGAAGCCGTTCCTGAAATGGGCGATTGGTACGCGCGCCAGATGTACATCCAGGGACACCCTCAGTACGAAGACCATCTCAAACGCTATGGCCATCCCTCCAAGTTCGGATACAAGGACATGGTGCCGCTCTGGAAAGGTGAAAACTGGGATCCTGATCGACTGATGAAGCTCTACAAGAAGGGGGGAGCGAAATACTTCTGTGCTATTGCTCAACATCACGACAACATCGACTGCTGGAATTCCAAGTTTCATCGCTGGAATTCCGTGCAGATGGGCCCGAAGAGGGACGTGCTCGGTCTGTGGAGTCAGGCGGCGCGCCAGCATGGACTTCGCTTCGGGGTCACCGAACACCTTGGGGCGAGCTGGAACTGGTACGGCGTCACCAAGCAGTCTGATAAGACGGGTCCGCTGGCGGGTGTGGCGTACGACGGAGCCGACCCTAAATACGCCGATCTCTATCACTCTGGCAACGAGAAGTCGAAGGTTGAATGGTGGTATCGAAATGTGCCCGACTCGTTCCAGCGGGAATGGTTCAATCGCATTAAGGATCTGGTGGATAGTTATCAGCCCGACCTTCTTTACAGTGACGGCAGCCTCCCCTTTGGGCAGTACGGGCGCAATCTTCTCGCTCACTTTTACAACGCCAATCTCCAGCAGCACGAGGGGAAATTAGAGGCGGTTTACAACTGCAAGTTCGGCGATGACGGAGGGGAATTCGCAGAAGGGATGTGCGTTCAGGATTTGGAGCGAGGAGTGCAAGGCGGGATCAAGGCCGAAGCATGGCAGACTGACACGTGCGTGGGCGATTGGTATTACAAGCGCGGAATTCGATACAAGACACCGACGACTGTTATCCGGATGCTGGTGGATATCGTGAGCAAGAACGGCAACCTGCTGCTGAATTTTCCGCTGCGCGCTGACGGCACTCTGGATGCGGAAGAAGAGAGCATCCTTGCATCCTTGGCAGAGTGGATCTCGCTCAATGGCGAAGCCATTTACAACACACGTCCATGGAAGGTGTATGGCGAAGGAGCCACAGCGGTGTCGGGCGGCAATTTCAATGAAGAGAAATTGCGCTACACCGCCGAGGATATTCGCTTTACAACCAAGGGTGGAAATCTCTACGCCATCGCGCTGGGATGGCCGGAGTCCGGGAAGTTGACCGTTCGCTCCCTAGCGGGAGCGACTGTCAACTCGGTTCGCTTGCTGGGAATTCAAGAGCCGCTCAAGTGGAGCCGAGGGGCACAAGGCCTAGTAATACAAATGCCTGCCCAGAAACCAGGTGATCACGCCTTTGCCTTGCTCATTGAGGGAGCTCGATCGTGATTGATCATGGCCACTCGCAGTGACGGACGAGACCCCAAGGACTTCACATGACAGGAAAGAAGCAATCCCCCTTTACCGGTCGGCCGTGAGGAAAGCCTTGCCTGAAGTTCGGTCGGACTCTTGGCAGCCTGGCGCAGACACTTGTCCCACTAACCGCACACGATGCAAAAAGTTTTGGCGATTTGCCAGGCGAGATTTGCCAGGCGAGATTATTGACAAAGCAGCGATGGAGAAGTAAGCTTTGCGCACTAATGGGGTGAAGGTGCGCCTATGTTTCAACTAATGGAGGTTCAGCCATGTTAGAAACCAAGATTTCGAGACGTGATTCCTTTTTCCTGATCGGAACCGGAGCTGCCCTTGCAGCGTCTGGGTTCAATACAAATTGCGGGAAGGGGAAAGCACCTGCGGGAAAGCCGAGCCAGGCTGAGGAGGAGAGCCCCGAGGTCCAGGCAGACCGTGAGCGCCGAATGAAATGGTGGCATGAAGCCAAGTTCGGCATGTTTATTCACTGGGGCCTCTACAGCGTGATTGGTCATCATGAGTGGGCCATGGAGCAGGAGGGGATCCCGGTCCTCCAATACCAGGAGTTGGCCAAGGTTTTCAAGCCGGAGCCCAATGCTGCGCGTGCTTGGGCCAAGTTGGCCAAGCAATCGGGCCAGAAGTACATGGTGATGACAACCAAGCACCATGAAGGCTTCTGCAATTGGGATTCAAAGCTAACCAACTATTGCGCGACGAAGCAGGGACCGGGTCGCGACTTGGTTGCGGAATATGTGGAAGCCGCCCGGGCAGAGGGACTTCATGTAGGCTTCTATTACTCGCTGATGGATTGGCACCATCCGGACGGGGCCCGCTGCGCCACCGACGAGGCGGCGCGTGTACGCTTTGTCGAGTACACCCACGGCCTGATCCGGGAACTGCTGACCAATTACGGCAAAATTGAAGTCCTCTGGTATGACGTGGATTGGCCTCTGACTGCCGACCAGTGGGAGTCCAAGAAGATGAACGAGATGATGTTCAAACTCCAGCCGGACATCATCGTCAACAACCGGAACGGTCTGCCCGGAGACTTCTCGACGCCGGAACAGGTAATTCGCGCCGAACGGGGAGGGCGCGCCTGGGAGTCCTGCATGACCATGAATGATAGCTGGGGTTACACCGGGGCTGACGACGACTGGAAAAGCACCAAGACTATCGTCCGGAACCTGGTCACTTGCGCGAGGGGCGGGGGCAACTACCTGCTGAATATCGGCCCGAAGCCGGACGGCTCCGTGCCTGAGCAGTCAGTCAACGTCCTTACCGAGGTCGGTAAATGGATGAGCAAGAATGGGCCAACCATTTACGAATCGGAACCCTGCAAAGCACGTGCGCACACGTTCGCGGGATACACTCGCAAGGGGAACACACTCTACATTCATGTCCACTTCTGGCCTGCGCAAACGGCGGGAACCAAGGCGCTCGAGTACTACAAACCACCCACGGTGGTGGCCATCGGCGGACTTCGCACAAAGGTAAAGTCGGCGCGCTTGTTTGTTTCGGGGAAGAAGGTGGATTTCGTGCAGGACGACATCTCCGTAAGGTTTACGGGACTTCCGCAAGACCCGCCGGACCACCCTGTGACAGTCATCGAGGCGGAGTGCGAATCTGAGCCCGCGATCGATGGCAGCTATGTCCGAAAGAATAGACCGAGAGCTGATGTAGGGATGTAAGGACCAGCCCTGACGCGATCAATAGCGGGGGCCTGCGGGCAAGCACCAAACGACGATCTTGGCGTGCCACCCTTTTCTCATGCCGTCGGCCCGAACTCCGGGCACAAGCCGGCGTTGCAAGGCTATTCCTGAGAATCGTGGAGGGGAAAGGAGACGTATGCGTAAGCAGGTTAGAAGGTACGAAGTGTTCACACAGACAAAGATGCCGCTGCTCTTTGTGGCTTTGATACTCCTGCCAGCATTCCCACTTGCGGCTCAGCAACAACCCGAATTGAACCGGGCGCCCTGGTACAACCCGCCGCAATTGTTCGTCATGACCGGCTTTATCGCCAACACGACAACCGGCGTTTGGGGACCGGACTACATTGTGAATGGGACTTGGACCCCTGCCAAACAGGAAGAAGCGGTGCGAGCCTGGGAAAAGACGTTGGGCGATAACTACGACGCCGACAAGACCATTCAAGAATTCCAGGATGCCGGGGCGACGGGTGTGATCTTCTATGACAAGTGGCACGATGGACTTGTCAATCACGCGACACGTCTGACCGATTTCAAGACGCACCGCGACTTAGTTAAACCGACTCTTGCCGCTGTCAGGAAGCACAATATGGCGAGTGTGGTGTATTACTCCGTGGGTTTGGACAACAACCCTGAAGCGAAGTTTCGCGACTGGACCTGCCTGGACGCGCAGGGCAAGCCCATGGGACTTGCTTTTTCGACGGAGTGGAAATCCTTCCATTCGCCTTACCGCCAATACGTCATTGAGCAGATGGCGGAGATTCTAAAGGACGACGGTCCGGTGGACGGGTTCTGGCTCGATCTTTACGTTCAGCCAGCGCCGATTTCCTACGATCAATTCACACTCCGCCGATTTAAGGAGCGCTATCACATCCCGGTCAGCCAGGCATCCCCGGCACAATTTTCCGAGTTCCGCTTGACCACCCTGAGGGATTTTTTGCTGGAGATTCGACAGAAGCTGCAAGGCATTCAGCCCAGTATCAGCTTCACATTCAACGGGGCAGGAATGGCGGATATCGTGGAACCGGCAAGAGCCCGCCAAGTTGATTCCGTGGTTGATTGGTTCTCTGTCGAAGGGCACACCTGGCCAAATATTGACAGGTCGTCACGAATCATGCACGCCGCGGATCGTCCATCCGAAGAAGGAATCCTGATCAGTTCGTCCTGGTATGCCCCCCTCAGTGACGATGCTCCTCCTCCCGTGGAATCCCAATCTGAGGCCGTGGCTCTGGCCGCCGCCACCTGGATTCATGGCGGAAACACCTACGCGGCAATCACCCCTGGCCACTCGGGTGTTTACGATAAAGAGGGCGACCTTAGCCTCCTGGGGGCCATGGGGCGGTGGCTGAAAGACAATCGGCCCTGGCTGCTGGACGCCCGCCCGTATGCCGACATAGGAGTATTGACGGGACATCCTGCGGAGGACGTTGAAAGAATTCCCAATGTAGGCGAATTGTGGAAGGCCTCGCACGGGTTCAGCCCTGCTCAAGCTGACGTTGACCCAGGTTACGATACCTCCCTAAACCTGCGGAACATGGGATACCTCACCGAGCGGGTGGGTGGAACATTTACCTCGCGCAAATTCGACCTTGGCTCTTACCGAATGCTGCTCTTGCCGGAAACGGCCCTCCTGGATGACCGCGACATCGAAGACATCCGGGAATACGTTAGGAAAGGGGGTACGCTACTCAGCTTTGGCCATGGTTCTCTATTCGACCGGGAGGGGCACAGAAGGAGCGGTTTCGCTTTGGCCGAGGTGTTCGGAGGCGAATACGCGGGGAGCTTGCCTGGTTACAAACGGCTGGCTTTTTTCCCCGGATCGGGACTGGCCTCGACGCTCCCACTGAACCCGGGCGCGCTCGCGGTCAAGCCCACAACAGGGCAAGTCTTGGCGCAGTGGAAGTATGCAGGGGATTCTCCGGCCATCGTGGAAAACACTTATGGCCAGGGCCGCGCGATTTACGTGAGTGCGGAAGAAACCGCCTTCGGCGAGGGCAGTGCACTTCTAAATGAGTTGACGGCTCGCCTCATCGGCGCACCTACCTTTGAGGTCCATGGCACGCGCCATTACGCGCTGCTCGTCAATCGCAAGGGCGACGATCTACTGTGCTACCTCCTCAACCGTGATACAGCGCCGGCTGGCTACACTCAAGGACGACGAACAAAGGTCTCGGAGACGCCACAGTTGGAGACGCCAGAACCCGTTTGTCTGACCATCCACACGGCCTCGCTCGGCGACTTCGCATCGGCCGAATTGATTCCCTCGGGCCAAGCAGTGCGGATCAGTCGGCGGAAGGGTTCGATCGAATTGGACTTCGAAGCTTCGCCATCTGTGACCACCGTGCATCTCACTCGCCCGTAGTTGCAACGCCGGCGCGTGAGGGATTCAAACGAGCTCGCGAAGAGGAAAAGTCTTTAGGGAGCGTTCATTCGAACACCACCATAACATGCGAAC
>Ga0208191_1001301_pt1 | contig 12866 bp, 10 predicted proteins | sample June2015DPH_13_5_FD_184709 | JGI IMG/M metagenome (GOLD analysis project Ga0208191, IMG submission 184709) | Peatland microbial communities from SPRUCE experiment site at the Marcell Experimental Forest, Minnesota, USA - June2015DPH_13_40... | ecosystem: Environmental > Terrestrial > Soil >... | reverse complement strand
CCTGGATCTCGATGTGCGTGATCTTAACGGGATGTATCGGCGTTTCGCCGTTCGTAGGCATGCGAGCGATTTTCTTTACGAGTCCGACAGCGGCCGCGTCGCACTGGCCGAAAATGGTATAGCCGCCGTTGAGGCTGGGGTAGGGAACTTCGGTGATGAAGAACTGCGAGCCGTTGGTGTCGGGGCCGGCGTTGGCGTAGGCAAGACGCCCGGGCCGATCGAACTTGACCGTGGGTGAAGTCTCATTCTTAAATTTATAGCCGGGATCGCCCGTGCCGTTCCCGGCGGGATCTCCACCCTGAATCATGAATTCTGGAATCACGCGGTGAAAGATGGTGCCGTCATAAAGCGGAATGCCATGCTTCTTGGCGTGAGAGACGGGGTTGGTCCAATCCTTGGTGCCCTCGGCCAGGCCGATGAAATTCTCGACTCCGATGGGGGCTATCTTCGGAAACAATGTGCAATGCAGGTCGCCGGCCGTGGTGTGGATGATGGCCGTAGGCTCGGCAGCAGCAGCGGCGGGCTTGGAGACGGGCGGCGATGTCGCCGTCGGTGGATTTGAGGCCGCCTGTGCGGCGGCGAGCAGTGACGTGGAGACGATCAGGACAAGGGTATGGATTAGAGTTCGCATGGATGCTCCTGTAGGGTGTTTTGGCAAACGTTAATTGTACGACAGTCAATCGAAGATTGTCGGTGGAGTGCCAAGCGTCTGCGCCCGGCCGTGATGCTGCTGCAGGCGCGAGAACGCCCGTCGACCATCGAATCACTCACCCTGCAGTCACTGCGGCCACAGCCTGCTCGACGCACTGTTCTAGCGGTTGGTCAGTGGAGATCGTCGTCTTAGGATACGTGATGGGTTCGAAGCGGGCTTTCACCTCGAGGTAGAGCGCGAACGTTCGGTTGTGCGCGGGGTGCGCGGGGTCGGGTTCGAGATCGAGACGCCGGCGAGCGGATTCATCGGAACAGGCGCACTCGATGATCATCCACGGTTGAGCGAGTTCGCGGGCGAACTTGAGAACGCGGTCGATCTGGTAGCGGCGGGAGAAGGTGCGGCCGTCGAGAAAGATCCTGCGAGTGGGAGTATTTTGCAGCAAGAAGCGGGCAGCTTCGAGCATCACCTCCATTACGAAGTCGTCTTGTTTGACGGAGTATTCGATATCTTCTGGCGAGAACAGGGCGGCGCGGATTTCGTCTTTGCTAAGAATAGCGCCAGCGCTTTGCGTGCGCTGAGCCAGTTCGCGAGCCAGCGTGGTCTTACCCGTTCCCGGGAGACCGGCCATGAGAACAATCATTCTGTGGAGATTGTAGCGGAGGTATAGTTCAGGTGAAGGCCCAGGTGAAGGCTCAGTTGGATGCACTTACCGCAGTGGCAGTGGCAGTGACAGTGCCCGGTGCGGTGGCAGGCTCTTCCACCGGCGGACGCGGGAAAACGGTTTGCGTCTGGCGCCAGTCGCCGTAGCGGTCGGAGACCATCACGTGGAAGCACCAGTGGCGGCGCTCCTCTTCCGGTTCGACCAGACCGAGGGCGTTCAGATAGAACAAGTAGTGCTCGACAAACCGAATCTGCTCGTTCGTCATGCCGCGGCGCTGCAGGTCGACCGTGATGCCGGCGAGATGAGACGAAGCGGTTTCGCCTTCGGCGGGAGCGGCGTTGCGATTGCGACGGCGAAGCTTCTTTTGCGTCTTAACCGTACGGACGGCGGAGTTGACCTGGATTTGCTCGTGAAACTGCCGGTAATAAACTTCTGAAAGGTCGGTCACGAAATCGCGTGTCCACGGACGACAATAGCGGCGCGAGGGGTCAAGACTGCGCTCAATCTTCAGAGATTCGCTTTCCAGGATGGGCACCAGTTCACCCGAGGCCTTGAGCGCTTCCAGTTCAGCATCGTCCTGAATGCGGGGCAAATCGAGGCGGTCGATTTCTTCGTTTTGTCGGAGCAGGGAATCGTGCGACGGACGGAACAGCGGGTTCCAGAGCACGCCGCGAAAAGCACGGTGAATTGAACGCAGTATGCGGTGATGATGAGGGTCGACGCGGTGCAAGGCGAAGGCCGCTTGCGGCGCTGCAACCACAAGGACAAACACAATCGCGAGCATGATCGGCGTGATCAGCGGCGTTCCCGGCGGTTTGGAGCTTCGCGTCATGGCGATTGCATCATCAGCTTTGAGCGCCCCGAGGCTATCGAGAATTGTCCATTTTCCACGAGGCTCTCGAATTGTAAACCAGGGATGAAGAATTGTGTGAAGCAATTCCGGCTAACCCCCCTTACTTAAGGGAGTTACCGATGGTTACCGGAGGGCAATTTGTTGATTTCAGGTGCCAATGTTGAGAAAATGCCGTTTGCAGAACCGCACATTTCCCTAGAGACGGGCCGCCCCGCCTTTACTTGCGGAACAGGTCGCCGAGCGCTTGCTTCATCACTTGGCCACCGACGTCGGCAATCGACGTAGTCAGCGGAATATCCTTGGGGCAAATCTCGACGCAGTTTTGCGCGTACCCGCATTCCTGGATGCCGCCGTCGCCCATGAGTGCGGACAGACGCTCGCGCTTCAGGGCCTGCCCGGTGGGGTGCGTGTTGAACAGGCGCACTTGCGAGATGGTGGCCGCTCCGACGAATCCTGTGTCGTCGTTGAATTGCGGACAGGCTTCCATGCAGCAGCAACAGGAGATGCAGCGCGAGAGCGGATAGGCCTTTTCCTGGTCCTCGGCGCTCACGCGCGGGCCGGAGCCGAGGTCGTAAGTTCCATCGATCGGAATCCAGGCTTTGACCAACTTCAGGTTCTCGAAAATCACGCTGCGATCAACCGACAGGTCGCGCACCACGGGAAATTTCGAGAACGGCTCGAGCTTGATCGGCTGATCGAGGTGGTCGATCAAGGCGGAGCAGGCCATGCGGGCGCGTCCGTTGATCAGCATGGCGCAGGAGCCGCAGACCTCTTCGAGACAATTCGAGGTGTAGGTGATGGGCGTCGTCTGCTTCCCGTCGCGGGTGACGGGGTTGGCCGCGATCTCCATCAGCGCCGAAGTGATGTTCATGTTCGGCTTGTAGGGAATCTCGAACTCTTCCCACGACGGCTTGGCGTCGGGGGTCGGTTGGCGTTTGATCTTGATGAGGACGGATTTTGTGTTTGCCATTTAGCTTCTAGCCTTTAGCTCTTAGCCCCTAGCTCAACCCTTGTCATCCTGAGCGAAGCGAAGGACCTGCTTTCTTGTCACTGCACAAACAGCAGATCCTTCGCTTCGCTCAGGATGACAAAGTAAAGAAATCGTCAGTACTTCCTCGGCCGCGGCGGAATCAGCGATGCATCCACCGCTTCGAACTCGAACTTCGGCTCGTCCAAATCGGGCGCGAAGCTTGCCTTCGTGGTCTTCATCCAGTTCTTGTCGTCGCGCTCGGGGAAATCCGGCTTATAGTGCGAGCCGCGAGACTCGTCGCGCATGGCTGCTCCCTGCGCGATTACGCGCGACAACTGCAGCATGTTGTAAAGCTGGCGCGCGAACGCGATCGTCGTATTCGCCCACTGCGAGCGGTCACTGAGGTTGATCTTCTGGTAGCGTTGCAGCAGTTCCACCACTTTGGCGTCGGCTGCCTCGCACTTCTTGTTGTAGCGGATGACGGTGCAGTTCGCGGTCATGACTTCGCCGAGTTCGCGCCAGAGCAGGAAGGGATTTTCCTTGCCGTCAGCCTTCATCAGGCCCGCGTTGATTTCCTGCTGACGCTTGCGTTCGGCGTCGAAGTGGCCGTTGCTGGGCGCCGCTTGCAGACCTGCCGCATACTGCATCGCTGCCGGCCCGGAGATGAAGCCTCCAAAGATGCACGACACCAATGAGTTCGCTCCCAGCCGGTTGGCGCCGTGGTATTGGAACTCGCACTCGCCCGCAGCGTAGATTCCAGGGATGTTGGTAGCTTGCTTGTAATCGATCCACATGCCGCCCATGGTGTAGTGCATGCCCGGGAAAATCTTCATGGGCACGTCGCGCGGGTCGACGCCGACAAACTTCTCGTAGATTTCGAGAATTCCTTCCAGCTTGCGGTCGAGAGTCTTGCGGTCGATATGCGTAAGGTCGAGATAGACCATCGGCTGGCCGTCGATGCCGAGGTTGTGCTTGTAGATGACCTCGAAGATTTCGCGCGTGGCCACATCGCGCGGGACCAGGTTGCCATATTTCGGATACCGCTCTTCGAGGAAGTACCAGCGCTCTTTCTCAGGAATGGATTTGGGATCGCGCTTGTCGCCCTGCGTTCTGGGCACCCAGACGCGTCCACCTTCGCCGCGCGCCGATTCCGACATGAGGCGCAGCTTGTCTTCGCCCGGGATGCAGGTGGGATGCACCTGGATAAACTCGCCGTTCGCGTAGTAGCAGCCCTGCTGATAAAGCGCGGACTGCGCCGATCCCGTGCACACCACCGAATTGGTGGACTTGCCGAAGATGGCGCCAATGCCGCCGGTGCAGAGGATGATGGCGTCGGCCGGGAAGGTGCGCACTTCCATTGTCCGCAAATCCATCGCGCAGATGCCGCGGCAGACGCGGTTTCCGTCGAGCACGGCCGAGAGAAACTCCCAGTGCTCGTACTTCTTTACTTTGCCTTCGGACTCGTAGCGGCGAACCTGCTCGTCAAGGGCGTAAAGAAGTTGCTGGCCGGTGGTCGCTCCGGCGAAGGCGGTGCGGTTATAGAGCGTGCCGCCGAAGCGGCGGAAATCGAGCAGACCTTCGGGCGTGCGATTGAAGGGAACGCCCATGCGATCGAGCAGATCGATGATGCCGGGAGCGGCCTCGCACATGGCCTTGACCGGCGGCTGGTTGGCGAGGAAGTCGCCGCCGTAGATGGTGTCGTCGAAATGGATCCAGGTGGAATCGCCTTCGCCCTTCAGGTTCTTGGCGGCGTTGATGCCTCCCTGCGCGCAAACCGAGTGCGAGCGCTTTACCGGGACGATGGAGAACAGGTCAACTTCGCCGCCCATCTCGGCGATTTTGATGACGGCGGCGAGGCCTGCCAGTCCGCCGCCTATTACGATGATTTTCGGAGTTGCTGCCATGCTGTATGAGTCCGATCTTTTGTGAATAGAGTTCCCGGGCCGGGCCCGGGCCTGCTCGCACATCCTCGTACAATCTCTCGTACAATCTCTATCGCATTGCGATATTTTCCGACGCATTTGAATCCAATGGCTGCGGCGGAGTCGTCAGGAATCCATACATGCTAGCCGCGCCGATTGAAACCAAACCCAGCGCCAGCAGCACGCAGAGATAACCAAACCAGCGACGCGCTCTTTCGCCGGTAGTGATGCCCCACTTCGCGGCGAACAGCCATAGGCCGTAGCTGAAATGCCAGGAAGCGGCGATGATGCCGACGGCGTAGAAGGCGACCATCCACGGATTCTGAAATTCTCCCTGGACTTTGGCGAACGACTGCATGGGGTGCGTCGGCAGGTGCACGCCGGTGAAGCGCAGGTAATAAGTGTGCTGCACCATGTAGATGAGCGCGATGATGCCGGTCCAGCGCTGCGAGGTGTAGAGCCAGTTGCCGGTCCAGGGATAATCGCCGACGTTGGTGTCGCCTTGATACCAGATCCAGAGGCCGTAGAGGCCGTGGTAGGCGATCGGAATCCAGATGAAAAACAATTCGAGGCCGACTACGAAAGGCAGGCTGTTGAGAAACTTGACCTGCTCGCCATAGGCCAGTGGGCCCTTGAAGGCTTCGGCGTTCGAGATGAAGTGTTCGAGAAGGAAGGCTCCGATGGGTACGATGCCGGTGATGGAATGCAGACGGCGCAGCAGGAACGAGGTGCCCTCGCCGGCGCGCAGTGGAGCGACGCCAGGCTTGATTCTTGGTGTGACTGAACTGGGAGCGACGGGACTGGCAGTTGATGCCACGATGACAGCTCCTTAGGTGGTCCGAAGTGCAAACTGGCTATTATCGGTTTGCGCGGGAAGGGAAGTCAAGGAGAGCTTGCCGGATACCACGACAGAAATGCGCGAAAAGCAGCGCCACGATGGCTGTAGTGCGCTTTTTCTACCGCGCTCAGCTCGGCGAAGGTCTTGCCGATTTGCGGAAAATAGAACAGCGGATCATACCCGAATCCGTGTCCGCCCCGGAGCGCGTCCAGAATGACGCCTTCCGCGGTGCCGCGGAAGGTGTGCAGCGTCTGGCCGTCACGGGCGACGGCGAGCACGCAGACGAAACGCGCGGTGCGTTCTTCCGCGGGAACGCCCTTGAGTTCACGCAGCACTTTCGCGTTGTTGGCTTCGTCATCGGTGTTGCACTCTGCGGCGTGCGGTTCATTATTTTGCAGATCACGATTTTGCAGATCACGGGCGGCGTAGCGCGCGGAATGAACGCCGGGTGCGCCGCCCAGCGTGTCAATCTCCAGGCCGGAGTCGTCGGCCAGGACCAGTTCGCCGGGAACGGCCAAACTGTAGGACTCTGCTTTCTTGCGCGCGTTCTCTTCGAAGCTGGCCCCGTCTTCGATAACCTCCGAGAGGGACGAAAAGTGTGGGATATTTGCGATCGTGATGCCGTAGGGCGCGGCGGCTCCGGCGAAATCGCGGAGTTTGCCGGGGTTCGAGGTTGCCAGCAGAACCGTGCGTGAGGCCATGCGACCGGGGCCCGCGGGTTTTGCAGGTCGGGTGTTGGGGGGCCGCGTCTTGACCCAAACGACAACCAGCAAAACCAGGCTGATCAGCGAGACGACGTTTCCGACTTTACGATCGATCGTCCGGCGGAAATAGATGTGCACATCGTTGTCTCCGGCGGCAATGGGAATGCCGATCAGGCCGGTGACATCGGTTGTCCGCGTTTTGGTGGGCTTGCCGTTCACAACGACGTCCCAAGCCGGGTAGTTGAAGAGGCGCACGATTAGATTTTGCGGTGCGGCAGCGCGGACCGTGAAGTGTTTTTCCGTTTCCCCCCAAGCCAGCATCTCGTTCGGAACCCGTGCTCCCGCATCGTCACTGACGAGGGGTAGGCTTTTGTTCAACTCGTAGGCATCGGCTCCCGCCGGGACGTATTCGTCGGTGCCCTCGTAGCCGGTGCCGTCTGCGATGGCATCGTTCATCTCGCGGATATCAGCGGCCGTGTCCCACCATGGCGGTTGGAAGCGATAGCCGGCAAATATAACTACAGCCAGCAGAACGGCACACGTCAGCAAGCGCGCAGACCAGCGTTTAGCAGCCACGGTCAAAAGCATCGCCAAAGCAGCGTTCATGCAGACCAGCCAGCGAAAGGGAAGTTGCATATAGCGGAGCTTGGGCAAGTGCTGCCAGAGCACATTGCTCACCGGAAGCATGAGTAGCGCACTGGCGGCGCCCCAGGCGGAAAGCAGCATCCACGGCCTTTGGTCAGCGGCCACCGCGGTTGCGCTGCTCGCGACTGGACTGCCAAGAGCCTGCCCCGAGCTTGTCGAAGGGTTGGCTGCCCCTATGCGTTTTGCTCGCCAGCGGCGGGAGAACCAGATCGCTAAAGCGAGGGCACCGATTTCGGCAGCCGCTATGGTTGAAACCAGAAGATTGAAGCGGTTGTGATCGGGATCGGCGATGGTAGTAAAAATAAAATTGTCCTGGGGCCGGACTCCCGGAGACAGCACCTGGCTGAGGTTGATCCATCCTTGTTCGTAACTTCCCGGCAGCAGATAAAACGAGGCGAGCCCGGCTCCGAGGAACATCGCCAGCGTCATCTGGATGAGGAGATGCCAAGTCTGTCGGCCCCATGATCTTTTGCGGGCGGCCTCACGCGCGGCTAAGAGCAACGCTAGCCCGGCCACGGAATAGTGGATCATCACGGCCGCGGGTGCATTCGTCAGCCAGGCTGCCGCCAGCGTGAGACTCAACCATAGCGTCGGGCGAAAGCTATGGTAGCGGGACAGATTGCTGTCCTTGAGCCGCAGAAGGCAAAGCAGCAGAAGCGGCAGCAGGGGAGCGGCCAGCAGTTCGCTGTATGCGCTCCGCCAGTAGACGATCAGCAAATGGTAGGGATTCAGCGCATAGAATACGGCTGCAAACAGCGCATCGGTGGGCGAAAGCCACTCGCGGGCGAGCCGGTACATGGCCGCTCCGGCAAGCGTGAGCACAATCCAGCAGTATGCGCCCGGCACCACCTTCCAGGGCAGAATCGCACCGAGCGCGGCGCCCAGCGTCCAGGAAGCGGGGGGATAAAACAGGAAGCGAGCCTCGCCGTATCCCCAGTGCGCCAGCGCCGCCCAGCGCGGATATGCGATGCCGTGCTTCCATTGGCCGAGAACTTCCATCCAGGAAAACATGTGGAACTCGAAATCATGCCCGGAGGGAGTGCCCCACCAGAAAAATGGAGCAATGGCCACGAGACAGGAGCCAGCGAGCACCACCGCACGCGAGATCGGATTTCTGAGCAACTGACTTTTGCCTGACCTTGAACTGGAGCGTGTCGCGTCGCATCGATCGGATTGCTGCTGGGTCGGCGGCGCGCTGAGCAATTCTATTGCATCAGAAAATTCTCGGAAAATTAACCAAACCGAAATCATTCCCGAGGGGGTGTCGAGGTATTCTGCGTTCAATGAGGTGGAACAGACTGCCGGGGACTGGGCCGACACCAAAGACGGGGTGTCGATCTGGTCCCCGGTTTTTGCTGTGATCAGGGCAGTATTGGGCGAACGCTGATTGGCTGGCTTCTATTGGCAGAAGTTTATGGGTTGCCGTTTACTGGTCGACGCTCGCCAGAGTTCGCTGGCGGTGCAGCTCGGCGAGAAACGCGTCTTCCTCCAGCGCACTGCCGGTCCGCAGCAATTCCAGGAGCGGATCCTCCGCGTCGGTTCCGTCGCTGCTGGTCGGGCTTAGGTCGACCGCGTTGGCAACGAGAGAACGAGGAGAAGTTTCCAGTTGCGGCGTGGCGCCGGGCTGGCCGGTCAGGAACTCGATGAACTCGCCGACGCTCTTTCGCTGCTCTTCTGTGCGGGCAGGGAATTCAATGCCCATGCCATGTTCGGGATGCATGACCCGGACCAAACCTTCGGTGTGAATCTCCATCCCGGCGGCCCGCAGGCACAGGTCAACGGCTGAGGACTGAGGGAAGGGAGATGCGGTCTGCACATAGCAGCCGCCCAGACTAAGGTCTGTCAGTTTACAGGGGCTGACGGCATCGAGTTCTTCGGGCAAAGCATCGTTTGAATGGGCAGCCAGCCACTCGCCCATTTCCTCGCGCATCTTGCCGTCCATGTCGAGAAAGCGCAGGCCGGTTTGACCATTGGCGTTACTCCAGGCAACTGCCGCGTCACCTTCAATGGCAGCGCCGTCGGGAAGCTGAAAGAAGACGCGAACCATGGCCGCGGATGGGAGTGGCTTGGCCGCCAGCACTTCCATGCCGCCGGTGCTCACGTCGAGCAGGATGCCTTCGACAGTATCGTTCTCGTCGATACGAATCGAAACCGCCTCCTGGACTGTGACCCGCAACGATTGCCGCCTTTCGTGCTTCAGCAGCGCCGTTGCGGCGCGCAAGGTGGTTTGAGCCTGCTCGGGGGTGATGGGCTTGGTAAGGATGAAATGAGCTCCCGCGCCGAGGATCGAGCGGATCTGCGAGGCATCGTGCAGCAAGGCAACGGTGACGGGCGGATTACGGTCGGGGCCGATGAGGCGACGACAATCCTCGAGTAGCAAAGATGCCGCTTCGGGATCATCGAAGTCAACGATGACTTGATCGAAACGCTCCTCCGCCAGTCGCGTCACGGCGACATCGGTCGCGCTCGACCGATCCACCGCGACGCCGAACTGCGCCAGGACCTGAATCAGCGTTTCTGCAGTCAGGTCATCCTTTGTCACCAGCAGTGCGTGCAATATCATGCGACCGAGCCTCCTGCTTCACTCTGCGCTTCTACGGCCAGCGCGGAGTTACGCTGCGCGCCGGCTTGGACGCGGCTGGCGAGGATTGAGCGCTGGCCTTGGCAGCCATCGCGTTGGAGTTTTCATCGTCCACTTCCGCCAGCACTGCGCTATCGTCCTCGTTGTCATTTTCGGCAAGCAAGGGCGCGACTTCGCGCAATTTCTCGGCAGCCTGCTGCAGCATCTCGATCTGCTTACCCAGCTGTGTGTACTGCGCCTGCTTGCGGCGCAAAACCTCATGGATATCCTTCATACAACCCCCTGCGCCTGACTGTAGGTTTGGACCAAGATAAGGTCAACGGCAAAGCCATCGTGGGCCGTTACTGCGGTAACCGTGGGCAAGGATATGGGGAGGGTTTAAAAGCGCGGGGTTCAAAGCGATGTTCGAGTCAGGGTGGGCTTAGGATCACGAAACAGCTAAGATGGTCCCCAAGAGGGGCGGAATCGACATTTACTGCGCAGGCCATCAAGCATCAAGCCAATCAAATAGCTTGCCCTCAAATTCACGAGCCCCGCCTTGCGGCGGGGTCGTGAGTTGAGTGTTCGGGAGGGACGAGAAAATCTAAGCTATGCCCCAAACAGCTTGCGACGCACCATTCCAGCGACACCCACAAGCCCTGTTCCTAGAAGGCCCAAGGTTCCCGGCTCAGGGACAGTTACATTGGTGTCCCCGCTGGAAATCCCGACCGCGCAAGAGTAGGCGGTGTCCCCGACGACGGTGCAGTCACTCTTGGAGATGGGTAGCGTCAGTTGAACGGTAGCCCCTTTCACCGTCATCCCACTGTACCAGGTGCCGCTGATCGGACCACTCAGAATTAACTCGCCGCTAGCTATAGACAAGTTGCCTTTTCCGCTGAAGTCGCCACTGAAAATCGTGCCACTTGGGAGACCGTCGAGGCCCGCCCCGGTGATGACGAAGCTTCCGCCAGCGGCAAAGTGAGAACCGCTCACCGCACCTGTTGTGAAGGTTATAGTCCCGAGATCGACGCCAAAAATTGGCGAGCTAAGGCTGGGGAAATTGCTAACCTCCTGAATTACAGTGGGGGCACCGCTGTCTGATAATACTCCTGATGCAAAGGTAAGCGTGCCGCCGGTGGTCGCGAAGTCCACGGTAGGGCCAGCAAAAGCTGCCAATGGCAAAGCGAGAGCAAGCAGAGCCATCAAAACGATCCGCTTCATGATTTACTTCCTCCTGAACTAAATTTTTCTTCTCTTCCCTTGAACTTTGGGGGCAAGGTAAAGGGTCGCCGGTTGTGTATAGAGCATTTGTCATTCCAAAACTACAAAGGCTCGGTTTTTGTTGTGTATCAACAACTTACCAACATCTATCGCAAGTATTTCAAATCCCGGAATGCAATCTGCTGCACACTAGCAACAAGCGCTTTCCTTAGGATCACCCAGAGGCTCAATCCCGCAGGCAGTTGGCTGGCTGCAAAATGGAACAACTGGGAGGTTCGGAATCGGCAGGGGAAATCTCGCCACGACCACGACAAAGACAGCTTCAATCTTGGGAGGCCAGCCTCCAGAACCTGGTGCGACTGGCAGTAACCAATCGCGGGGCGATCATCTTCCACGGAACCAGCGTTTGGCAATGGCTCGTTGGTGCCATCCAAATCACTCAAGAATGGAATTCCGCTCTCCTTTGGATCGGGGACGCTCCTTATTGGTGGTGAAGTCTCCTGGGGAACCCTGAAAAGAGCCCCGAGTTCCCATCCCGTCGCGCTTTGCTTATCTGCGCTTACTTGCACAGGATTACCTGCAGCTGCCAGGGTCGTCCGAGAAGATTGCCGCTTCCTCACTTTTGCCCGACGACAGGCTGCGGTAGGCAGCGTCCAGAATGAGCTGGTTCCGCCAGCCTTCCTGGCCAGGCACTGGGAACACTTCCCGACCTTCCACTGCGGCAGCGAAGGCATCCACCTGCCTCGCGTAGGCAAGTTGGTTGGAAACAGTTTCTTCGGCGACGCGTTGTCCATCGCGCCACAGTTCCAACTTAATTGGCCGTTCAACATTCAGCGCATCCTCGGCCCGAAGCACTCCGGCGTCACCGACAATCTCCAGCGGCGTGCGATAGTGGGCACGAGTTGAAACCATCACCGTGGCCAGCGTGCCTCGCTGAAACTCGAGCGCCAGGACGGCAGCCGCTTCCACGTCACCCGACCCTTCATCTGGGCGACCGAGAGCGGCCACGCACCGCGGCTCATCCTGCAGGATGTAACGCAAGGCATCGATGCAGTGGACGCCCACGTCGGCGATGGGGCCGCCTCCGGCGAGCGCCCGGTTGTAGAGCCACGCGCGCGCATGGCCTAAACCGAGATACGAGAACTCCGCCCGGGCAAAGATCGGCCGACCGATTTCACCAGCGGCGACGCGTTCGCGAAATCTCGCCGTGCTTTCTTCAAAGCGAAAGACCTGGGCGACGCCGAGCAGAACGCCCGCGTGGCGCGCCGCTTCGACCATCTGGCGGCATTCGTCCGCGTCCATGCCCATCGGTTTCTCGCAAAGCACCGGCTTGCGAGCAGCAACCGCGGTGAGAACGTCCTGCAGGTGGCAGGCATTGGGAGTGGTGACCAGCACGGCGTCAACTTCGGGGCAGTGGCAGAGCTCTTCCGTGGAGGCAAAGGCAAAGCCATGCGGGATGCCATACTGCGCGGCGGCTTCGCGTGCTTTCTGTGCGTCTCGGCGCGATACAGCAACCACTTTGCAATTCCGGGCAAGCGCGAATCCCGGCATCAGCCGCCGCACTGCGTGCAATCCGAAACCTGCGATGCCAAAGCAAATCATGTGAATTTCACCGGCTTCTCTAAACCGCCTTCTCTTAACTATTATGTGTACGGATAAAAGACGAAAAACAGCAGCGACAAGGCGGTCAATGCCCAGAGCGCTGGGCGAACTTCGCGCAAGCGTCCCGAAACCAGCTTGCAAAAAGGATACAAGATGAAGCCCGCCGTCATGCCAATTCCCACATTGTAAGTGAAGGCCATTAGGACGATGACGCCGAAGGCTGGAACCAGTTCGGTGA
>Ga0208191_1001297_pt1 | contig 12894 bp, 13 predicted proteins | sample June2015DPH_13_5_FD_184709 | JGI IMG/M metagenome (GOLD analysis project Ga0208191, IMG submission 184709) | Peatland microbial communities from SPRUCE experiment site at the Marcell Experimental Forest, Minnesota, USA - June2015DPH_13_40... | ecosystem: Environmental > Terrestrial > Soil >... | reverse complement strand
TATCACTCACCCCTGGCATACTGCGTCGGTCGCCTAACCTCGGGTTACCTTCAGGAGGAGCCGGATGCGGGAAAGCCGCCCGTCCGGATCTGTGAGGGCAAAAGCCGAATGGCTGAGCTACTCGACCAGAAATAGCTATGGATGCGGCATAATCTCGGTTGATGCTATATTCATACTCCCCGGCGGAGGATAGGGCAACGCTGGAGAGCGACCTGAGCGCCGACCGGGGGGCCAGATGCCGGGGCAGGGCGGCAAGCTTTGCCCTTTTTTCTGCCCCGGCAGAGGCCCCCAAAGCGATAAAGTACGGGATCAAGGAGGCGACCCTGTACCGCTGGCGGGCCAAGTACAAGGGTCTGGGCAAATCAGAGGCCAAGCGTCTCAAGGTCCTGGAGGATGAGAACCGGCAGTTGAAAAGGCTAGTGGCGGGAAACATTTAAGACCTAATGTTAAATATGGCTCGCAAACCTGACCCCCCGTCAGCGGTGGACGGTAAAATGGCCGCGGTGCGCCGGCATGAGCACCGGCAGATTGAGTTGCCGGAACCACGGTCCCGAGATTCTTTCTGTCTCACCGATGGCGGCTTGATTTTCCAAATCTCAGACTAATCATTTCATTAGGAGCCTGGGCTTCAACCTCTAGGTATTCATCCAGAAAAACGCCTGCTTGCTTAACAATATTCACCCTCTGGTCTGGCCGGACTGGATCAGCTTTTGGGCTCCATATGGAACTGCTTATCCCGACCAGTAGGACCATGCCTGACAAACAAGTTGGCGTCTCCCCGACAAAAAAATAGGAGTCTCCCCGACAGATAAAATCCTGTGGGCTTATATTATATAGCCTGATTTAAGAAGGATTTAACTTACACCACTCACATCCTAAATACAGGAAAGGAATCGAGACATGAGCGAAGCTGCCAAGGGAACTACACCCACCAGTCTTGAAGGAGCGAGAGTAGTATCTCCAGAGGAGGCCAGGCAGATCCAGGCCCAGGGGGGATTGCTGATCGCGTGCTACACTCACATGACGGATTGGGTTCAGGCCAGGCCCGTTGGTTCAATTCACATTACCATGGATGTCCCTAAAGATCACAAGCGGACCGATTTCGATCTGAAAGATGCCCAATTCGATATGTCCGCTCTCCCAGAGGATAAATCGCCTCCCATTGTGGTGTTCTGTGCGGACGATATGTGATGGAAGTCCTATCATGCTGCCAGGCTGGCAGTGAATGCCGGATATAAAAATGTCAACTGGATGAGGGGGGGCATCAAGGGCTGGCAAAAGGCCCTATATGCGACCGAATCCGATTCCAAGGTATTTATGGCGTTGATGGACTTCAATCAGAGCGATCCCGCCACCTGGGCCATTGAAAAAAACCAATCCAAATCTCTAAAGAATCCGACCTTCTTGGATTTGCGCTCTCCCGACCAATTCGCCAAAGGACATGTGGAAGGGGCGATCAATATCCCTTATGCCGATTTGTGGACTTTTGACAATCTCGAGAAACTAAACAAGAGCCGGGATATCGTGATAATTTTTGATAATTCGGTGGTGGCCGGTGCCTTTGCCCTGACCTTGAGACTGCTGGATTATAAAGCGTTCATTCTGAAATAAGGGCGCCCACTCGGTGAGAGGAATCCCCAAAACCATTTTGGCAATGTGGGGGGTAAACCTGCCGCATAATCTTGGCTAAATGGTGGGCGCTCGTCTATGTTACGGAGATAATTGCGGCATTCAGGGTTGGCACAACCAACCTTCATCGCTTGGAAATCCCAGCGACCATGCTGTTGTCGCTGGTTTACCACCTGCGTTGGACCACCGCAATTGGGACAAACTCTTGGTTGGCCGTCCTCATGGACCGCTGCGCTTCGGATATATTTGGCTTGCAAGTATTTCAATACAAGCCTTGCAAGGTCTGGACTTTCCGTCCTATGCATGATCTCCACTTAATTGTTTCCCATGAAAGTTATGATTTAATATTTTTAATGTTAAAATTTGGTTAATTTTGTCTAATGCCTTAAACTATCAGGAAAATATTATTCATCCCCCCAGCTTCTCTTCCGGGAAAAACCCTTCCCAAAATATCCGGTATATGGCAAACTAGCAGCGAATGACTCAGTAGATGCCAGAGGGGCAAATGAAGAAAATCTATATTTTGGATACCAACGTTTTATTGCACGATCCGGAATCCTTATTTGCTTTCGAAGACAACTCCATAGTTTTGCCGCTTTCAGTGATTGAGGAATTAGACCGCACCAAGAGGAGGGGGGATGAGGTGGGCAGGAATGCCCGGGACGCCTCCAGAAAGTTGGATGAATTGAGGTTGACGGGTCGTCTGGCGGAAGGGGTCAAACTCCCGGGAGGCGGCTCCATCCGCATTGAATTAAACGGCATTAAAACTTACGACCTGTTGAACGGGGTCGATTTGAACATCGCTGACAATAGAATCCTGGCCCTGGCCTATCATCTAAAGAACAGTGGAAATAGCCCGCTGGTTTTGGGCCAGATTGTTATAAATAAGCAGTTGGAAAATCAAGGTTCACTTTCCCACTTTGGCTTTTCAGTGGAAGTTGCTCCCAGCAGCATCGTCTCCCGATATATATCGTCGCCCCATTGTTGTAGGCCTTGCATTTGTTATTATATTTTTAATAAAATAATCTATTTGGGGGTTAAAACCATTTTTTTCTCTATCTCAAGGGTGATGGCTCTCCTAAAAGGGGGAAGAACTTGGAGGACATCGAGATCATCGTATCCCGGCCGGGCCAGCTCAGTCTGGCCATAACCCGGGTTAAGGGCAATGAAGTCCTGGCGCGGGAGTTGCAAGACCGCTTGGGGGCTATCAGAGGGATTCACCGGGTGGAAGCGGACGCCGTCCAGGGACTGGTGTCCATCGACTATGACAGACAGCGGTTATCCTCCCTGAGTTTTCTGTTGCAATTGAAGGAGACCTTTTCCTCCCTATTTCCTGAAATCAGCGCCACCAAACTGGCTGCCTCGATAAGTCGCAGTCTTTGAAAGCCTTCCATGAAGCCGCCATGGAGGGGGGCCAGGCCGGCTCATCGCCGGAATGGCATCACAGACCTGGAAATGTATTTTTAAATTACTATACTTGTAGTTAACCAAAATTTTTGGAGGTCCATATGTCCCCCCAGGAAACCAAAGAGAGCAAGGGTATTGGGGAAATGCTGGGCGAAGCCGGCACCACCGTGAAAGACGGCCTCGTCGGCAGCCTCAAGGGGCTAAGCGAGATTGAAGCCCAAATCGTCAGTCTGGCGAGAAACACCGTGACCGATGTCCTGAAGGGCACCGGCAACGTGGCCAACGAGACCATCAATGTCAGCAAGGACGTCTTTAAAGGGGCGCTGAAGGCCACCGAAGAGATGGGCGCCGGCCTGCTGGTGACCACCAAGGATGTGGCCAAGGGCATTCTCCTGGGCCTCACCGACGTGGGCGGAGATGTCGAAAAGGCCGCCGCCCAACTGGCCAAAGGCGCGGTCAAAGGGGCCGCGGAAGTCGGCGGAGACGTGGCCCAGGTGGCCAAAAGCGCGGTAACCGGCGTCATCGAGGCCACTTCCGAGATCGGCGGCAATGTGGGCGGGGCCGCCAAGGCGGCGGTGGGCGGCGCCATCGACGCCGCCGGCAGCCTGGGTCAGTCGGCGGTCAAGGCCGTCAGCGACATCCTGATGGGTGCGGTCTCTGGCCTCAAGGATGTGGCTTGCGCCGTCTGGCCGAAATCCAAGGCGGGGTCCCCCACGACCTCCAAGCCGGCTCCCGAAGCCCCTCCGGCAAAGAAGACGAAGAGATAAGCATAGCCGCAGTATCCCTATTAACTAAACAGAGTCGAATAGGCAAGGTTATCCGGTTCCAATGGTCGAGGCGATACATACCGCAGTGGCGGGCAGGGCAAGGTTTAAGGTTGAGGGGCTGTACCGCTCGAAATCCCTGGAGAAGCTGCTGGAGTCGCGACTGGCGCGGCTGCAGGATATTTCCCTGGCCTCGGCCAATGCCCTCACCGGCAATGTTCTGGTCTGCTACAATTCGGGTAACAATCCCCAAACCATTGCGGCCTTAATTGAAGGGATCGTCTCCGATTGCCTGAGCCAACCTCAGCCGGGCTCTTCATTTCCTGTCCCTAGTAAAGCCGGGGCTGCCACCGGGCCGGAAGATCAGGCGACCGTCTTAGACAGATTCAAAGGTCTCTTTGCCTATCCGGCAGAGCAGCCGGCGCGACCCTGGCACCGGCTGGAAGCCGAAGCGGTGTTGGCCGAATGGCAGACCCCCAGGGAAATGGGGTTGTCCCTCAAGGCCGTCCAGAGAAACCGCCAGAAATACGGCGCCAATCTCTTGCCGGAAGCAGAGCCCCGGTCCGGCTGGGCAATCTTCCTGGATCAGTTTAAATCGCTCCCGGTAGCCCTCCTGGGCGTGGCCGCCGGTCTTTCCATCGTCATCGGAGGGCTGGCCGACGCCGTGTTGATTTCCGGCGTAGTGGTCGTCAATGCCTTCATCGGCTATAAAACCGAAAGCGAATCCGAAAAAACCATTCGCTCCCTGCAAACCCTGGTGCGGCCTGCCGCCCTGGTCTTACGGGAAGGACGGCTGAGCGAAATTCCCTCCGAAGAAGTGATCCCGGGAGACCTCCTGGTACTGCGCCCCGGCAGCTATGTGGCCGCCGATGCGCGCCTGATAGAGGCCAGCCACCTGTCCGTGGATGAGTCGGCCCTGACCGGGGAAAGCCTGCCTGTGACTAAAAATACCCGGGCCCTGGAACGGGATAGCATTCCCTTGGGAGACCGGATCAACCTGGTCTTCATGGGTACCCTGGTGACCGGCGGCGAAGGTATGGCGGTGGTGGTGGCCACCGGGATTTATACCGAAATCGGCCTGATCCAGTCTCTGATCGGCGAAGCCGCCAGCCCGGAAACCCCTCTGGAGAGGCAGCTCGGCCAGTTGGGGAATCGACTGGTCCTCCTCTGTTGCGGTGTCTGCGGGGTGGTGTTTGTCATGGGGTTCATGTGGGGCTTCGGTTGGTTGGAGATGCTGCGCATCTCCATCTGCCTGGCGGCGGCGGCGGTGCCGGAGGGGCTGCCCACCGTGGCCACCACCACCCTGGCCATGGGTATCCGGGACATGCGCAAGCACCATGTCTTGATCCGCCATCTCAACGCGGTGGAGACCCTGGGTTCGGTGCAGACCGTCTGTCTGGATAAGACCGGGACCATCACCCGCAACCAGATGTCCGTGCTCCAAATCTTTGCCTGCATGAAGACTATCAAGGTGGCGGACGGGCAATTCCTGGGGCCCGATGGGCCGATTCCCCCCTTCGCCTGTGAGGAATTGGAGCAGCTCCTAAAGGTCTCGGTCCTGTGCAACGAAATCGAAATCTATCAGGAAGGCGGGGATTATGTACTCCGTGGGACCCCCACGGAGGGCGCCCTGGTCCATCTGGCCATCCTGGTGGGTCTCGACGTCGCCGACCTGAGGAGGCGCTATCCCCTAATAAAAATCAATCACCGTTCGGAAAACCGCCTGTTTATGGGCACGTTGCATGATGATCCGCCCGCCGGAAGGCTTTTTGCAATCAAAGGCAGCCCCCTGGAAGTTCTGGCCCGGTGTTCCTGGCATCTCCAGGATGGCCGGAAATTGCCGCTTACCGATGCAGACCGGCAGCGCATCGAGGATAAGAACGAGGAGATGGCGGGGGACGCCCTGCGGGTCCTGGGGCTGGCCTATGCCCTGGGTCCGGATGAGTCCGTGTTTGAGGAATTCGATGATCTGATCTGGCTGGGCATAATGGGCATGGCCGATCCCATCCGGGAGGGGGTGGGCGAGGCGATTCGGGCCTTCCATCGGGCGGGGATCGAGACGGTGATGATCACCGGCGACCAGAGTCCCACCGCCTATGCCATCGGCAAGGAACTGGAGCTGAGCCGGGGGGGCCCCTTGGAAATCCTGGATGCCACCCACCTGGCGGAGATCGAGCCGGAGGTCTTGCGGGCCCTGGTCAAGAGGGCCCAGGTCTTTGCCCGGGTCAGCCCGTCCCATAAACTTGAGATCGTCCAGGCCTTGCAGGCGGCCGGCAAGGTGGTGGCCATGACCGGCGACGGCATCAACGACGGCCCGGCCCTCAAGGCGGCGGACGTGGGCATCGCCATGGGCCGCACCGGCACCGATATCGCCCGGGAAGTGGCGGACGTGGTCCTGGAGAAGGATAATCTCGATACCTTGATCCTCGCCATCCGGGACGGCCGCACCATCTATATCAACATCCGAAAGTCGGTGCATTTCTTCCTGGCCACCAATCTCAGCGAAATCATGTTGACCTTTGTGGCCATGGCCGTCGGCCTGGGGTCTCCCCTGACCGCGGCCCAGCTTCTGTGGATCAACCTGATTTCCGATATCTTTCCCGGGTTGGCCCTGGCGATGGAAGCGCCGGAGCCCGATATCCTGGAGCGCCCGCCCCGCGATCCCGCCCGGCCGATCTTCACCGGCGGCGACTTTAAGAGGATAGCCTTCGAGTCCGGGGCCATCACCACCGGGGCTTTGGGGGCCTATGGCTATGGCCTGATGCGCTATGGCCTGGGGGCTCAAACCAGCACCTTGGCCTTTCACAGCCTCACCACCGGGCAGCTCCTGCACGCCATCAGTTGCCGTTCGGAAACCCACGGCATCTTTAGCTCGGGGAAATTGCCTCCCAACCACTACTTGACCATGGCCGTGGGGGGCTCGCTGGCGGTGCAATTCTTGACCCTGGCGGTCCCCGGACTGAGAAGTCTGCTGGGCCTGGCCCCGGTGGGCCTGCTGGACGGCCTGGTGATTTCCGGCAGCGCCCTGCTGCCCCTGGTGGTGAACGAAGCCACCAAGAAACCGCCGGCGGATGGCGTAAACGAAGTCCCGGAGCCGGCCCTGGAGTGAGCCGCAGCAGGTTTTTGGTTTTTTTGGTTAAGGGACGCAAGAGATGAAAAATGACTTTATCTTCATGTCGGAGTCGGTAACCGAGGGGCATCCGGATAAGATCTGCGATCAGATCAGCGATGCCATCGTGGATCATTTCCTGGCGCAAGACCCCCAGGCCCGGGTGCGGGCCGAATGCGCCGTGGCCACTTCCATCCTGTTCATTGCCGCCCGGTTTGTTTCCGGAATTAAAGTCGATATCCCCGGTGTGGCCCGCAAGTTCCTCAGCCAGCTCGGCTATGTGAAACCTGACTTTGACGCCCCCACCTGTAGCATTTTAACCAGCCTGCAAGAATATCCGCCGGATGCGGATCTCTTTTTCAACGAGAACCGGCTGACGGAAGAGCAAGTGGAAAACATCCATGTGAGGCAGCAGGCCACAGTCTTCGGTTTTGCCTGCCGCCAGACCGCGGCCTTGATGCCCCTGCCCATTTGGTTGGCGCACCAACTGGCCCGGCAAATCGTCACCGCCCGGATTCAGAATCATATGCCCTATCTGTCGCCGGACGGCAAGACCCAGATAGGGGTGGAGTATAGAAACCGCCGGCCCTTCCGGATTCATAGCGTTACGGTCATCGCCGGCAGCTCCAACGCCGTGTGCCGTGAGATACCCGATGAGCGATTGCACCACGATATCCGGGAAGCGGTGATCAAACCGGCCTTCGCCGATGAAGAGCTTAAACCGGATGACCAAACCCTGATCTTTGTCAATCCGATGGAACACCTCATTTTAGGCGGCCCGGGGGTGCATTCCGGGCTCACGGGCCGCAAAACCGCGGTTGACACCTATGGCGAATATGCCCGGACCAGCGGCAACGCCTTGAGCGGCAAGGACCCCGTGCACATCGATCGGGTGGGGGCTTATGCGGCGCGCTATGCCGCCAAGAATGTGGTGGCGGCCGGACTGGCGGAGGAATGCGAGGTCCAGTTAAGCTATTCCATCGGCTTTTCCCGACCGGTCAGTCTTCAAGTGGAAACCTTCGGCACCGGCAAGTTCCCGGATGAGAAACTGGCCAACCTGGTGGAGCGGCACTTCGATTTTCGCCTGGCCGCCATCCTGCGGGATTTCAACCTGAGGCACCTTCCCGCCCTGAATAAAGGACGCTTTTACCGGAAGCTGGCGGCCTATGGCCAGGTGGGGCGCCTCGACCTTAACTTGCCTTGGGAAGTTACCGACAAGGCCGAGATGCTCAAGGAACGTTAAGTGCAAATGCTGCATCTGGCGACCATCTTGTTACTGTCATTATCCAGTAATCTTGACAATATCGGAGTGGGCGTTTCTTATGGCGTCAGGAAGATTAACATTCCCTTTACCTCCAACCTGCTCATTGCCTCGGTAACCTCATGCGGCACCCTTTTGTCAGTACTTCTCGGTCAGAGCATCTATCTGTTCATAAGCCCTGAAATGGCCGGTTTATTGGGGGGAGGCATCATAATCGCCGCCGGGATCTGGGTAATCTTCCAGGAGCAATTCATGCACCGGGGCCAAGAGCCCCGGGAAGAAAAACAACTGGTTGCCGAAAGCGGTCTCCCCAGATTTGGTTTTCGTCAAATAGTCGCGATTCTCAACAACCCGATTATTGCCGACTGGGATTTCTCCGGGCATATCGACCTGAGGGAAGCCACCGCATTATCCCTGGGCCTGACTATAAATAATATCCCCAATGGCGTCGGGGCGGGGATGTTGGGCCTAAGTCCCATTTTATTGACGATTTCCGTCTTCTGGTTCAGCATCATGACGGTCTGGATTGGCATATCAGGCGGTCAATTCGGATTTCACCGGCTGGGCAAGTTAACCGGGGTGGTCTCCGGCTTGATCCTCATTTTCGTCGGCGTCTACGAAATTTTCTTTTGACGCCGGCCGAGCAGAGCTTGCCTGAACGAGGCTTGCGGAGAAAACTTCCATGGAAAAAACCAAAGTCCTCTTCCTCTGCACCAATAATGCCGCCGGAGCCAGATGGCCGAGGCCTTCCTGAAAAAGCTCGCCGGCGACCGCTTTTAGGTGTTCAGCGCCGGCTATGAACTGAAGGAAATCGATCCCCGGGCCCAAAAAGTGATGGCGGAAGCGGGCCTTGATCTCAGTGAGCAGCGGTCCAAGAGCCTCAAAGAATTCATGGGCAAAATGACCGTTGACTATTTAATCATTGTTTGTGAGAAGACAGAGGAAAATTGTCCCATAACCTTCCCCGGCTTCAGGTATCGGATGTACTGGCCCTTCGAAGATCCGGTGGCCTTTGTCGGCTCGGAAGAAGCAAAGCTGGCAAAATTTCGGGAAGTGCGGGATCAGATAGCGGCGCGGATAAAGTTGTGGTTACGTGAAAGCGAGTTGGATTGATATAATCTTCTCAAGGTATCAAGGTGGTGCAGTTTATTATTAGATAATGAGGATATATGGCCCACGAAAGCATTTTAGCGGTTGAAGATGACGAGGACATCCTGGAACTCCTCAAATACAACCTGGCCAAGGAGGGGTACCGGGTAACCGCAGTCACTACGGGGGAGGAAGGATTGCACCTCGCCCACTCGACCACGCCGGACCTGATCTTGCTGGATCTGATGCTCCCGGGAGTGGACGGACTGGAGGTCTGCCGGAGTCTCAAGATGGACGCCAAGACCCGGCTGGCGCCGATTATTATGCTCACTGCCAAAGGAGAAGAGGCGGACATCGTCACCGGTCTGGAGTTGGGAGCGGAGGACTACATCACCAAGCCTTTCAGTACCAGGGTCTTGCTGGCCCGGGTCCGGACGGTGCTGCGCCGCCGCCGCACCGCGCCGCCGGGTGAAGACGCGGTTCTCAAGATCCTTGACCTGGTCATCGACCCCGGCCGCCACGAGGTTTTGGTCCAGGGGCAGCCTGTTGACCTGACGGCCACCGAGTTTCGCCTCCTCCATCTGCTGGCTCGCCGCCCGGGCTGGGTCCTCACCCGGGCTCATATTGTCGAGGGCATTCACGGCGATGATTATCCGGTGACGGACCGGGCGGTGGATGTGAAAATCGTGGCGCTGCGCAAGAAACTGGGCCCCGCCGCCCAGTATGTCGAAACCGTCCGGGGGGTAGGCTATCGCTTCAAGGGATAACCGTGAGAGACTTTACCCGGGATTTTCGGCCATTTCAGCCGCAGCCATTTCCCCCGGATAAGAACATAACCCAAGAGCAGGGCGACGATTAGCCCGCTGGCCCATCGACAGTGGGCGCCAATCCTTTCTACTAAGAGGCCCGCCTCCTCACCCAAGAAATATCCCAACAAAATATAGACCAGGGACCAGGCCAGGACCCCCAAATAAGCAAACCGGGTAAAGCCTGCTAGCGGGAATTTGGTGATCCCGGCGGCGATGGCGACCCAGTGCCTTACCCCCGGGAGAAAGTATCCCAGGCATAATCTCCAGCCGCCGCCACGCCGGAGCCACTCCTGCAGGCTCTTAAACTTGTCATGTCTGAGGCGGAAAAAAGCCCCGGACTCCCCGATTAACCTGGCGCCTGCTGCTCTTCCCACCCAATAATACAAAGTTATGCCCAGGACGGCGCCCGAGACGGCCACAGCCATCGCAGGTATTAGCCTCAATTCTCCCCCAAGCGCCAGATAGCCGCTAAAGGTCAATAATAATTCATCTGGGATGGGAATGCCGAAGGCCCCCGGCAGCAGTAAGAGAAATATTGCCAGATAGCCATAATTGGTGACCAAATAAGTTACGAATTCCATAATTAATCAAGAAAGATTAAGAGTGGTTTCATCTCCCATCGATCATTTACAGCCGGCGCCGAAACCTTTTCGTGACCATAATAACCGGGAAATATTAATGGGAGCATTATGATTTAGAAGCTGTCAGCAATCAGCTAAGGGTAAAAGAAAGTGCTATCTTTTAATTTTCCCCTCTCAGCCGTTGGGGCGGCGTTATCTAGTGTTTTATTTATCCCCTCTCCCCCGATGGGGGACGACACCGGGTGAGGGGGAATTTAATGTCGCTTACGCTCCCATTAATCATTCTACATCATCGTCCGCGTTAAGCCAGGCTCTCCTTTAAAAATAATTGTTAAATAATAGGTGAGTTTTGTTAGGTTATATTTAATGATTGGTTATTTTTATGTTTGGAGAAATAAGGCGGGGTGGGAAATAATTCAGGGGCGCCAAATTATACTTTCCTATAATTCACCATAAAATTTCAGTTTTGCCCACCGTGAGTATGGGGCGCCCTTTGGCGGGCAGCAAAGATTTCAGTTGCCCCGGGGCGTGCGGTCAGGTATGCTCAGAAACAGGAAAATACAGGTTTTTCAGCAACGTGACGGCGGTTTTGTCTCTCTCGGGCCTTGTGGGGGACCATACGGGGGCCTTTTCGGGGCCAGAGGAATCAGCCCGCGACCGGTCACCGATCCCAAAACCCCCGAAATGGCGAAACCGTCGCATAATTCCGGCTGATATCGAAAGGATAATCCGTTGAAAGTTGCATTTATCGGACTGGGCACCATGGGAGGACCGATGGCCTTGAACGTCATGAAGGCCGGCCACGATCTGATTATTCATAACCGTACGCGCCACAAGGAAGAACTGTTGGCCGCTCACGGCGCCAAACGTGCCGCCTCGCCGCGAGAAGCCGCGCTCGAGGCGGAAATGATCATAACCTCACTCAGTGATACTCCGGATGTGGAGGAAGTCGTTCTGGGAAACAACGGCATCATTCATGGGGCCCGACCGGGCTCGGTGGTGGTGGATATGTCCACCATCAGCCCGGATGCCACTCGTAAGATTGAGCAGGTTGTGAGAGCAAAGGGCATAAAGATGATCGACGCTCCTGTATCCGGCGGCTCCGAGGGCGCCAAACAAGGCACCCTTGCCATCATGGTGGGCGGTGATCCCGAAGACGTGGAAAGGGTCATGCCCGTGCTGAAAGCCATCGGTACCAGGATCACACATGTGGGACCCATCGGAGCAGGCCAACTCACCAAGGCAATCAACCAAACCATTGTCGCCGGGGTGTATCTCGGCGTTGCCGAAGGTATGGTCCTGGGTCTCAAGGCAGGTTTGGACATGGACAAGGTGGTCGAGGCTATTGGTGAGGGCGCGGCAGGCTCCTGGGTGCTTACTCACCGCTCCAAAAACATGATTAACAACAACTACCCCCTGGGTTTTCGGGTCAGGCTTCACCATAAGGACCTGGGGATCGCACTGGAGACAGCGAAAAAGCTCGGTGTGACCATGCTGGTGGCAGCCCTGATGGACCAAATCGAGACCGGTATTGTCGCCAGAGGTTACGGTGACGAGGACCTCTCGGCTGTGGCCCGCAGCATAAGGGAACAGTCCGGTATTGACTGAACGACGCAGGTGAAGTGATTCTCCAACGAGGAGGCCATTGCCTGGTGCAATGAACTCGTTTAATCCGAGATTATGCGGCAGGCTTGGCCACGCGGCCGTCGCCCCTGAAAACGGCTTGACGCCTCAACGGGAACGATCAGGGTGTGTTTGCAAGCTATAGAATTGCTCAATGTAGTATTTCAGCAGCATGTCGAGAGCGGATAAGGACATTACTTTTTAAAGGGACCTACATGGTCCCTTTTTCTTTTGAGCGAGATGAGTTGGAAGCTATCGCCAGATTTAACTATTAACGACCGCCAAATGCGACAATCGGGGGATATCCGCAATTATACTCGTTTACAGGGCGCATTCTGATGCATATGTTGGAAGGTAGGATATTGGGAATTTACTGGAAAATTTAATTTTAGTGGATTTTGTGCTATCATGCCTCGCACGGGACAATTCGGCTACAAAATAGGAGACGTGCCGGGGTTAACCTCGGAGAGAGAGGGGGCCATAACCTTTTTTGACTGCGGTGGCAAACCTGCCGCATAATTTCGGATTATACCGTTGTATCTGGTCCGCCGTCCTGACCGTGGAGTATAATTATGAGTTAGGTTCCCCTGAAAGGGCAATTTTGATCTATCTTGTTCTGGCG
>Ga0208191_1001296_pt1 | contig 12898 bp, 11 predicted proteins | sample June2015DPH_13_5_FD_184709 | JGI IMG/M metagenome (GOLD analysis project Ga0208191, IMG submission 184709) | Peatland microbial communities from SPRUCE experiment site at the Marcell Experimental Forest, Minnesota, USA - June2015DPH_13_40... | ecosystem: Environmental > Terrestrial > Soil >... | reverse complement strand
CTTCCAGAAAACAGCCGAACAGCAGAAGGGTAAGATGATCTCGCTGGCCACGGAGACCGATCGAACCCTGTTCTTCGATTTCCTGCCCCTCGATCTGGGAACCGTGCGGGGCTTCAAGACGCGCATCCACCTGTACACGGTTCCGGGGCAGGTCTTTTATGACGCCAGCCGCAAGCTGATTCTGCGCGGGGTGGACGGCATCGTGTTCGTGGCCGATTCCCAGCAGGAGCGCCATGACGCCAACATCGAAGCGCTCGACAACCTGATGGCCAATCTGAAAGAACACGGCTACGACTTCAACAAGATCCCCTACGTCCTGCAACTGAACAAGCGCGACCTGCCGAATGTGCTGCCGGTGGACGCTCTCTCCCGGGAGCTGCGCAAGAAGAACGAGCCGGTGGTGGAGGCGGTGGCATTCCAGGGCGTGGGCGTGTTCGAAACGCTCAAGGAAATCGCAAAGCAAGTGCTCACGGAGTTGAAGCAGGGGGGGTAGGGCAGTTGTCAGTTGTCAGTAAAAACCCTCAAACAGAATCCCATAGAGACGCGGCTTGCCGCGTTTAGGTAGCGCCAGCCAGGGTTTCTGATAGCTTTTCCCATTCCTTCATCAGGCTTTGCAGCGCGTTCTTGTGATTGGCAAGTTCTTGCGTTTGTCGCTGCGTTTCTTCCGCGCTAACGAAGCTCTGGAATTCGGTCTCACACAGGGCAATCGCGGCTTCGGCGCGGGCAATCTCTTCTTCTACTTCGTGCAGACGGTCTTCCATCTGCTGGCGCTTGATCGGATTCAGTCGCTTGCCTTTGGGTTCAACTGCCTCGGCTGCGGGCGAGTGGTCTCCGTTCACTGGCACAGATGAAGAGGCCGGTGAAATCGTGGATGACTCCGGGATTTCCACTGCAACCGCGGCCCTCCCCTGCTTCCGCCAGAGATAGTCTTCGTAGTTTCCTGGATAGATCTCCACCTTGCCATCGCCGATTTCGAAGACTCGCGTGGCCAGCTTGTCGATGAAATAGCGGTCGTGGGAAACGAAGACTACCGTGCCGGTGTACTTCATCAGGGCTTCGAGCAGCACGTCTTTGGCGCGCAGATCGAGGTGGTTGGTAGGCTCATCGAGCAGCAGGAAGTTAGCGGGGTGCAGCAGCATTTTGAGCAGCGCGTAGCGATTGCGCTCGCCTCCGGAGAGGACGCCGATGCGCTTAAAGACATCGTCCCCTGAAAAAAGGAAACAGCCGAGCAGGCTGCGCAACTGGGTTTGCGTCGAGGCGGGCGAGAGTTCGCCGAGGTCGTCGAGGATGCGAGCTTCCGGATCGAGTTCTTTGTATTGGTCCTGCGCGAAGTAGTCGGGCCCGACATTGTGGCCCAGCTTGTATTCGCCGGCGGTTAGGGGCTCCTGACTGGCCAGCAATTTAATGAGGGTGGACTTCCCCGCTCCGTTGACTCCGACCAACGCGATGCGCTCGCCGCGCTCGATCATGAAGCTGACTTTCTCGAAAACCTTGTGTTCGCCAATCCCGTGCTCGCCGTAACTTTTGGAGACGTTCGTGAACTCGGCGACAATGCGCCCGCTAGGTTTCGGCTGCGGGAAGGAGAAATGAACGGCCTTCTCTTCTTCAGGGATTTCGATCCGCTCCATTTTTTCGAGCTCTTTAATGCGGCTCTGCACCTGCTTCGCTTTGGTCGCCGTGTAGCGGAAGCGGTTGATAAAGACTTGGAGCTGCTCGATGCGGTCGTGCTGCGTCTTGTATGCGGATTCCAGCTGCTCTTTGCGCGCGGTCTTGCCAGCGAGGTACTGATCGTAGTTGCCGGCGTAGAAATGCATCTGCTTGTTCCAGATTTCCACGATGCGTTTGACGGTGATGTCGAGAAAGTAGCGGTCGTGCGAAATGAGGACGAAGGCGTAGGGATAAGTGGTCAGGTACTCCTCAAGCCAGTTGCGGGCTTCGAGATCAAGATGGTTGGTCGGCTCGTCGAGCAGGAGCAGATTGGGCTTCTGCAGCAAAAGTTTGGCGAGGGCGATGCGCATCTGCCAGCCGCCGGAGAATTCTTCGGTTCGGCGCTTCCAGTCGTCACGGTGGAAGCCGAGTCCGGTGAGGACCTGGCCTACCTGCGCTTCGAGCGTGTAGCCGTCGCGGGCGACGAATTCGTGTTCGAGCTTCTGGTAACGGTCGGCGACATTGGAGTACTCGGGTCCCTCGTGGTCGAGTTCCGACATGCTGCGGGTCAGCGACTCCATTTCCTTTTCGATGGCATCGAGTTCAGCGAACACCGACAAGCACTCGGCAAAAACAGTGCGGCCGGTCAGGGTGAGCCCGTCCTGCGGAAGGTATCCGGTGGAAATACCCTTCGCGCGCGAGATGCTGCCATAGTCCAGCGTCTCGCTCCCCGCTAGGATTTTCATGACAGTGGACTTGCCGGTGCCGTTCGCTCCGACCAGACCGATGCGGGATTCAGGCGTGATCAGCCAGTCGGCGTTCTCGAACAAAAGCTTGTGGCCGTAGCGCTTGCCGGCGCCGGAGAGTTGGATCATGGTTGTATGTTAATCGTCTCATGAGAACGTGTGGCGCGGACACCCTTGACCGCGTTGCCGAGCTTCGCTCGGCTGGACGGGCGAGACGCCCGTCTCTCCACAAACACTAGCGAGCCGCTGCCATGCGCACTACGCCGATGCGCTCCAGCGCGCGGTCGATCACGGTCTGGAGTTCGTGGGCGTATTTGACTTCGCGGCCCTTGGCGAGGATGACGCGCGCTTTTTCGGCCTCGAACCAGGTGGGATTCCGGTAGTCTTCCTGGGGACGGCGAGTTTGGCGGACGTCCATCAAAAAAGCTTTGACTACGTATTCCTGCACTCCGCCCGCCTGCCAAAAGACGCCCTTGGAGTGAATGTAGATATGGAAGTGGCGGGGCTCGATGATGCCGATGGCGCCGGCTTCTTCCTTGGCTTCGCGCTCGGCGGCCTGGCTGTGCGAGAGACGTGGTTCGGGGGCTCCCTTGGGAAACGTCCACTTGCTGCCGCCGTTGGTATTGACCAGCAGAAACTCGGCATGCGAATTCACCCGCCGGTAGCAGACAGCAGCGACCTGCAGGGGCAGCGCAAAGCGAGAGTTCCGAGGCGAACTCATAAGTCGCAGTTTACTGGAAAGATATTTCAGGAATGTTAAATGCAACGAAAATAGTGCATACCTTTGGTAACCCGCCTTCGGTAGAGGGCTAAGGCCTGTATCGGCCACTCGGCCAAGTTGTCCAGCGCTTAGTTGTGAGTTGCTGGAGTCTTAGCGTCAGACTGTTTCTTGGACTGGGAGATCATGGCGTCGGTCTCTTTGAGCAGCGTTTGTTTGACGGTGTCCGAATATTTGAGGATGATCGGCATCATGTCTTGCATCGACTCTGCCATTATGGCGGGCATGTCTCGCAATAACTTTTGACCGGTGGGCGTGGAATAAAACGCAACCAGGTTGTCGATGTCACCCTTCGTGAGGTGTTTTTGATATGCCGGAACCATGGCCTGCATCATTTCATCCATGGGCATGTTCGCGAACATGTCATCCATCATCGCGCTCATCTTTGACTCGTAGTTGGCAGATAGTTCGTCTTTGTGCTTTAAGTATTGCTCGTGCACCATCTGGTGCATACTTTGCGTCATCGTCGCCATCAACTTCTTCATCATGTCGTGAGATTTGACGACTTGAAAATATCTTTCGACATCCGCTTTCGTAGCCGGAGCGTCGTCGGCGCTTGTCTGAGCAAAACATGACCAGCTAAGAAAAAAGACAACAGCCACAACAGGCACCAAGCGCTTCATAACCGCCCTCCAAAAAATCCTGTAAGTATAGCGCGCCGGTGCCGCTCGATCCACATATTTAGAATGACGGGCTTAAGTGGCTCCGAAGCTCAGACCGCTTAGCGCGGCTATCTTCCTGGGGTCTATTGCTCGGCTGGCGATCAGCACTTGAAAATTCTCTCCCATGCCGACAGGCGTGACCAGGTGTTTGAGCTGGAGGGCTACCTTCGCCTGTTCTTGCGGGATTCGGCAGTCTTCAAAGGCGTCGGCAAACTGATTTCTCTCGCCAATGCCCATCAGAAATTGCGATTGTGTGAGCAGCTTTTCAACACGCATACCGGATTGCTCGGATGCAGCGGCGAGCGCGGTGAAATTGACGTGGGCGGTGAGGTCCTGCTCGCCGGGCGCCTGGTAGGGATCGGGGCTGGCGGAGTGATGACGATACGCCATGAGCGTGCCGTGGTAGCGGCCCGCGAGTTGTTCGCCGCGCGTGTAACCGTAGTCAACGACAATGACCAGCAGCGAACCGCGTGTGGTGGAGTGCGCGATTTGCCGGATCCAACTCTGCGCGAGGATGGGCACCTCGATGCGCTCGCCAGCTTCAGGATGGACGCCGTAGCGGTCGAGGAATTCCAGTTCTTCGGCGAGTGGTGCGAGCCAGGTTTCCTGCAGGCGATTGTTTTCGAGTGCGATGTGGAGTTTGCCGGCAGTCCCGAGAATTTCCACGGGGAGGGCGTCGAAGAATTCGTTGGCGAAGACAATGAGCGGCACGTCGGACGCGAGGCTGCGATCAATGTGCACAGATGCCGAGCTGCTCCACCCCGTCAAGCCAACACCGGGCTTGACGGGGGCCCCGGTGCGCTCGGCTTGGACGGGCGAGGGCGCCCGTCCCCACACGAACTCCGCTGAGCTGGGCCGTTCCTCCGGAACTTTTGCCTTGCCGGTGCCGATGTGTTCGCGAAGAGTCTCTTGCAGTTTGGCTCTTAGCGTCGGCGAACGTTCTTGCAAGGTGTAAGTGAGGGCGGAGAAGAAGTCGCGGAATTTCTTGTTGGACCAATCGAGCACATCGCGGGCGAATAAGCCGCGGCCGGGGCCGAGCTCGAGGATTCCGATTTGAGGAGGTCGGTCGAGCGCTTGCCATATTTCGTCAAACTGCCGCGCGAGCAGGCGTCCGAAGACGGCGTGAACGTCGCTCGAGGTATAAAAGTCTCCGGCTTTGCCGAATTGCTCGGCGTTGGCGGAATAATAACCCTGGGAAGGATCATAGAGGCAGATCTGCATGTAGCGGGAAAACGGGATGGGGCCGCGCTGGCGGATTTCGCGATCGATTTGTTCGCGGACGGACAATACGCTAGCTTCCCTGGCTTCCCTCTTTAGCAGGCATCAGGCTGCGGGGGACGGCGCGATCCTGCGGGGTGCGGGTAAACATTTCGATGAAATAGTCATGCAGTCCGTCATAGAGCTGGCGCTGCAGATGCCAGGCGAACTGGGGATGATCGAGATCGCGCGCGTGAATCGGGAGCACGTAGGTGTGAACCGGGACGGTCGAGTTCTTCAGATCGATCAGAACTTCGATCACGCCGTTATTTTCGCGCGCGGAAAAGGCGAGCAGCGGATGATCGTAGAGCCGCAAGTGATCGAGAACTTTCTGCAGGGAATTGGAGTCCGCCACAGGTTCATTGTACTCAAGTGGAGGAGCGAGACGCGGCAAGCCGCGTCTCTACGGCGGAAGAATAGGCAGCTCTTTGTCTCTATTCGTAGCGGAGTGCTTCGATGGGATCCAGGCGCGAAGCTTTGATGGCGGGCAGCATTCCGCTAATGACGCCGACGAATCCGAGGATCATGGTGGACGCCAGCAGAGTGGTCGAGTCGATGGTCAGATGAATGTCGCCTTCCGTGCCATTCTCCACGAAGGCGCTCCAGAGGGTAAGCGATCCGACCGACCAGGAGACGATGTAAGCGAGAACTACGCCGGCGATCCCACCGAGAAGCGTGATGACGAGTGCTTCGGCGAGGAACTGGACCAGGATGTGCCAATCGCGGGCGCCAAGGGCTTTCTCGACGCCGATCTCGCGCGTGCGCTGGGTAACGGAGACCAGCATGATGTTCATCAGCCCCACGCCACCGATGCCGAGCGTGAGCAGGCCGATGAACCCGAGCAGAATTTTGATGCCGGTGGTAATCACGCGCAGATCGAGCAGGTCGGCAAACACGTCGAAAACAAAAACAGCACGCTTATCCTTGGGATTGAATTCATGGTGAAAAGCCATCGACCGGCGCACCGCCTCGGCGACTTTTTCGTGGTCACCTTCGTATTCCATGGCGACCGCGTTGAGGTAATAAGTATTGGTGAGGTCACTCATGGCGCTGAACGGGATATACACTTTGCCGTTCATGTTGTCGTCCCCATCCTGAATGACGTGTTTGAGAACGCCGATGACCTCGTACGAAATGCCGTCAACCCGAATTTTTTCGCCGAGAGCATTCTGTCCGGAGAACAATTTTTTCTTGACGTCCGCGCCGAGGACGGCGACGCGGCTGCGCGCATTTTCGTCGAGGTCGGTGAAGAAGGTGCCATCTTCGACGTCCATGCGGCGCATGCGCGAATAGTACGGATAGACTCCGCTGACCCCGTAACTACCGCTCCGCGTGTTATAAGCGACGGTGCTTTGCTTGAAGGCTTCGGGCGAAATGCGCTTGAGCAAAGGCACCTCGGCTTGCAGGTAATCGAGATCGTTGACGGTGAGTTTGATCTCGCTGCCGGCCTTGGTGCCGCCCGCCTGGAGCGAGGTGCGTCCGGGGAAGATGAAGACCAGGTTCGTGCCCCAGGAACGGAACGCGACCCAGAGGCCGCGCTCGAAACCGGAACCGTAGGCGAGCAGTAGCACGACGGTCGCAATGCCCCAGGCCATGCCGAGCATGGTGAGGATGCTGCGGCGGCGATTGTGCTTGAGCGCGCTGTAAGCTTGGCGGGCGAGTTCAAGAATCATATTTACTCCTGGCGGAGCGCCTCCACCGGTTGCAACAGCGCAGCCTGACGCGCCGGATAAAGTCCTGCAGCGATGCCGGCAAACGCGAGCGAGAGAATGGCAATTGCAGCCGACGACGGAACGATGCGGGGCGTGTCGAATCCTTCAGGTGCAGGTAAAGCAGCAAGAACCGTGACCAATGCGGTAGTGATGGCCAGCCCGATACCGCCGCTGAGAGCGGTCAGGAACGCGCCTTCCACAAAGAACTGGGTCAGGATGGCGCGATGAGTGGCACCGAGCGCTTTGCGCAGTCCGATCTCGCGGGTGCGTTCGGTGACGGAGACGAGCATGATGTTGATGATGCCGATGGCCCCGAGGGCAAGCGTAATCACACCGACGACGCCGAGGAAATAGTCCATCCCGTCGAAAATCCTGGCGACGCGCTGGTTGTTCTCGATGGTGTCCCAGTCCTCGAACGATTCTTCGAGCTTGGGATTGAAGCCGTGGCGGCGGGCAATAATTTCGTGGACTTCCTGTTTCGCCGCCAGATGATTGCCTGGCGCAAATGGACGGTAGTTCAGGAACGAAATGGCATCTTCGCTGTTCTGCTCTTTCAGCCGGAACAGGTTGCGCATGGTCTCGATCGGAATGAAGATGCGCGCGTTGGTGCCGTTGTTGCCGTCTTGTCCGACTTTGCTGAGCACACCGATAATTTCAAAGCGGATACCATTGAGCAGAATGTGCGAGCCGACGGCCGGGCGTCCGGGGAATATGTTCTTCAGAAGCTCCCAGCCGACCACGGCCACTCGGCGCGTTTCGGTATTGTCCTCATCGTTGAACCAGCGGCCCGGGCCGACGGGGATGTTGCGAATCTGGTTGTACTCGGGAGCGATGCCGAAGACCTGGCCGTTGGTGGAACCATAATCGCTGACCGCGCGAATGTCCTCGCGGTTGAGTACCGGGGAAAGATACTTGAGGGAGCGCGCCTCGCTGCGGATGGCGAGGTAATCCTGATAGGTGAAATGGTAAGTGCGTCCGGACTGCGTGCTGCCTTCGACGGCGGGAATGCGGCCGGGGAAAGTAAACATGATGTCCTGGCCAAGATTCTTAAGTTGTTTCGCCTGGCCGCTGCGGAAGCCCTCGCCCAAGCCGACCAGCAGGAGCAGCGATCCGACGCCCCAGGCGATGCCGAACATTGTTAGAAACGACCGGAGCTTGTGAGCCCAGAGGGTGGCCAGCGACTGGCGAACGATTTCGATGAGCATCCGCATGGTTGGTTCACGACAGGCTGCCTTATTTGGTGCTAAGCCTGAATCTGCACTCTGTTATGCAGTACGGGATTCGGGGCAGTGCGGTTCCCGAAAAAAGCACGCTTCGCCACCTCATTGGACGTTGGAAGTACCTTCGGGTTAGCTGCGAGTTTCCCGTAGAGAGACGAGCTTGCCTCGTCTCAGATGCGGCAAGCCGGTCTCTACCACGAAGCACAAACGGTGCTCAATTAAAACTCCACCCTCCTGCTCACCGCCGGGATTGGGGCACGTCTAAGACGCCGACCAGGGGTGGGGCCGCGATTCGTGGCCCGTCTGAAAACTTTTGCGATAGAGGAGGCGTTCCCCATGTTTCGAGCAGCTATACGAGGATTTCTGTTCTGCCTGATGATGGCAGCCATGTCGGGCGTGAGCCCGGCGCAGTCGTTTGTACTCGATCTGCCCTTGCAAAGCCAGGGGGCACAGGTTTCACAACGCATCGGCATCACCGATATCACCATCAACTATCACCGGCCGCTGGTGAATGACCGCAAGGTTTGGGATGCCCTGGTTCCCTACGGCAAGGTGTGGCGCGCGGGAGCGAATATCAACACGACGATCACCTTCAGCGATCCGGTCCAGATCGAAGGCAAGCCGCTCGACAAGGGGACTTACGGATTGCACATGATCCCGAACGCCGATGAGTGGACGATTATTTTTTCGAGAAACTCGACTTCCTGGGGATCCTTCACCTACGACGAAAAAGAAGATGCCCTGCGCGTGACGGTGAAGCCCAAGGCGGCGGACATGCACAACGCCCTGACCTACGACTTCGACGATCTGCAGAAGGATTCGGCGGTGGTCGAACTGGAGTGGGAGAAAATCGCGGTTCCGTTCAAGGTCTCGGTCGATGTGCACGATGTGGTCGAAGCCAGCCTGAAGAAACAGCTTCGTAACCTTTCCCAATACACGTGGATGAGCTGGGACAACGCGGCCAATTACCTGCTCGCGGAAAAGATTAGTCTCAATGACGCCCTTACGTATGCCAACAAATCCATCGACAATGAAGACCGCTACGACAATGAGATGACGAAGTCGAAAGTCCTGGCGGCTCTCAATCGCAAGGACGAGGCGGCAACGGCAGAAAAAAAGGCGCTGGGACTTGCCGGCCCGCAAGAACTCCATCAATACGCTCGGCAGTTGCTGGGCGAAAAGCGTAACGAGGAAGCGTACGCGGTCTTCCGCGAAAATGCCAAGAGACATCCCGATCTGTGGGTCGTGCATGCCGGACTGGCTCGGATGTATAGCGCGCAGAGCAAGTTTGACGACGCGGCGAAGGAAATGAAGGTGGCGATGGCAGGCGCTCCAGACGACCAGAAGAGCTATGTGGAGGGCTTGGTGAAGCGGCTGGAGGCGAAGCAGGACATTAATTAGCAGGCGGGAGGCACGGGTTCTTTGAGCACCACAACTTCCTTGCCCATGCGCTTGCCGACTGCGACGACGGCGGCCAGGGTGTCGTCATCGGTTTCGAGCGCGCGCACGATCTCGAGCACCTTCATCTGGTGCACGGGATTCAAGAAGCGCATGCCGACGCACTTCTTGGCGCGATAGGTAACGCTGGCGATCTCGCTGACGCTGAGCGAAGACGTATTCGAGGCAAGAATCGTGGCGGGACGGCAGAACTTGTCGAGCATGATGAAGATCTCGAGCTTCGATTCCATTTCATCGGGGACAGCCTCGATGACGAGGTCGGCCTGGCGCGCGGCTTCATCGACCGAACCGGCATACTCCAGGCGGGAAAAAGCTGCGTCGGCGTCGGCGGCATTGACCTTGCCGAGTTCGACCGCCTGGTCGAGATGGGCGCGGATTTCTGTCTCAGCCTTGCGCAGGGCGTTCGGAAGAAGGTCTTCGAGAATGGTACGATAGCCGCCGAGAGCAGCAGCATGCGCGATTCCGCGGCCCATGATGCCGGCGCCGATCACGGCAACCGCGTGGACTTCAGTCACTCGTCGTTCAGTCACTCTTGCCCGCCTGCTCGAGGTGCTGAACCACGCTCTCATAGCTCGGTTCAGACTTGCGGATATAGTCGCCCAGGCGGGCGCACTCCTCCTTGGTCATTGCCGGGATACTGGCGCTGATACGGCGCAGGGTGGTGGCGATGTCATCGATGTAATTCATGAGGCGGATAAGTTCTCCAGTTGCGGGCATGAAGGCTCCTTGCGTTTCCCCGACGCGCGCGCGGAACTAACCGCCGCAGCCAGGGTCAACTATTCATTGTTCAACAGGCTGGCAGATTTAGCAAAGGCGCTGTGATGGAGGGACGGGTGTCTCGTCGAGCCTGCCCTGAGCGCAGTCGAAGGGTCCAGCCGGGCGAGGACGCCCGGCGCTCCACCGGCAATGTTAGCTGATCCCGTGGAAGCGGCGGAAACCAGCGTAGCCTTCCTTGCCCATATAGCGCTCGAGGACCGCGGGATCGGTCTGGCGCAGGTCGACGATTACCAGACCATCGACCACGTCGGAAAATTTGCGGTCGAGATTGAAGCCCACCAGCCTGCCGCCCACCTTGGCATACTGCTTGATCAGGATTGGCAATCCTTTGCCATCTTCCTCGACATCGGAGATCGGCTCGGCAAGTTCGTCGAGATCGCGCAAGGCGCCGCAGATGGCGCCGCAATCCCAGCGGCGGAGCTTGGGGGCGCGAAAGGGAGTGCGCGCGTGGATGAGGTCGGCAAACTCGCGGCCGTCTTTGTCTTTGCGCTGCTCAAAATAGCGGACAATCATCTCGCGCGACAAACTGCTGTACTCGTTGCTGATGCTGACTGCTCCGTACAGCACTGGAGTCTCGGGGTGGGTGGCCACGAAACGCGCGATCCCTTTCCACAGCAGAAGCAGCGGGGCGTACTGACGCTGATACTCGGGACGCACAAACGAGCGGCCCAGTTCCAGCGCGGAACCAATCTTCAAGAATAGTTGTTCGTCGTAGCGGAACACGGTGTTCGTGTAGAGACCCTTGATGCCGTGGCGGCGGATGATCTCATCGGTGTTGCCGGCGCGGTAAGCACCGGCCAATTCCTGTTTCTCTTTGTTCCAGAGCAGCAGATGCCAGTAATAGGCATCGAACTCATCGAGGTCGGCGCTCCGTCCGCTGCCTTCGCCGGCGGCGCGGAAGGTGATTTCGCGGAGGCGTCCGAGCTCATCGAGTGCATGGGGCAGCTCAGAAGCGCGCGCGGCGTACACAGCGAATTCCGCATTTTCGATGAGCAGTCGTTCGGCGGGCAACGCCGCAATATCGTTGACGACGAATCGCGATGGAACCTCGGAAGCGATCGGCTGTCGCGGCTTGCGCGGAAGTGCAGAACGCATCCTCGTGGGCAGCGAGATCGGCTTCTTGCCGCGATACGACAGCAGGTAAGTTCGCAGTCGAAGGTATTCGGTCGCTTCCTCGTCGTTGTCAAGGTTGGCGATCAACTCGGACGGGATCGCGCCGCCGATGCGAACCTGCACGTCTTTCTCGCGCTGCTGCAAAAACTCCTGCAGCAGGAAAAGCGTCCGAAGCCGCGGATTGATCAAGCCGAGCAACTGGAATGTCACGCTGTTGCGGCCGCAGAAATATACCGGGAGCGCGCTGGCTCCGGTCTTGCGCACCAGGCGAGCGGCAACGGTGTTCCACGCGGGATCGGTGACCTGCGCCTCGCGCACATTCCACTGCGAGACTTCGCCGGCGGGAAACACGGCAAGTGCGCCGCCCTGGCGCAGCCATCCTATCGCCTGCTTCATGGGTTTCACATTCTTATCCGCCGAAGACGGAGCGTGAAAGGGGTCCACGAAAATGCAATGCCGGTGGAGTTCGGGGATGCCCTGGAGCAGCGAGTTGGTCAGTATCTTGACGTCGGGACGAACACGAGACAGGAGCACAGCCAGAACTGCACCGTCGAGCACACCAAAAGGATGATTGGCCACGGCCACCAGAGGGCCTTTGATCGGGATGCGCTCGAGATCGGCGGGCTGGACATCGAGCTTCACCTTCATTTCCGCCAGCAGCGCTTCCAAGCGAAAACCCTGTGGCGCTGTGCGCACGCGCTGATACAGTTCGCGCGCCTGCTCCAGGGGAATGAATTTTCCGGCGAATCCCGGAAGCCCAGCCAGAAGCGGCGGCTCGGTCAGTACACCTCGCTCTTCGTCCCTCGCGATTGGCAACTCAGGCATAGCTGATTCTTGCCTTGCCTTGGTTGCACCTTCATGAAGAGATGGTTAACAGTTCGTGAATAGTATTTCTTTAGTAACCCCCGGGTTCTCTGTTCTCAGTCAAACCCCGCTCTTCTGAGAACTGGGAACTGAGAACCGAGAACTCAACCTTCGAGCTTGAAGCGCGTTTCGGCGAGGCGATAAAGACGCCGCCAGACCAGGCGGTTAGTCGTAGCTACCACAGCAGCTAAGGCTATGGTGCTGGCGAGAAGAAGATCGAAATTCTTGGCATCGGTGGCCGCGGAAATCATGGCGCCGATGCCCACCGTGGAATAAATCTGGCCTTTGAAGTGGAAATATTCGGCGACGATGCTGGCGTTCCAGGCTCCGCCGGAGGCCGTGATCATCCCGGTAACTAGAAAAGGAAAGATTCCGGGCAGGATCAGTTTGCGCCAACGCTCCCAGCCCCAGATACCGAAAACGCTGGCGGCTTCTTTCAAGTCGGTGGGAATAGCCATGGCGCCGGCGATCACGTTGAACAAGATGTACCACTGCGTGCCGAGCAGCAGCAGAATGATCGAGCCCACTCCCAGACCTCCGCCCAGGCGAATCAAGACCAGCAGCACAACGGGAAACAGCGCCGTGGCCGGAACCGACGCGGCAATCTGCGCGAGCGGCTGCGCGATGCGCGCCAGTCGCGGGTTGAATCCGATAGCGACACCGG
>Ga0208191_1001294_pt1 | contig 12905 bp, 12 predicted proteins | sample June2015DPH_13_5_FD_184709 | JGI IMG/M metagenome (GOLD analysis project Ga0208191, IMG submission 184709) | Peatland microbial communities from SPRUCE experiment site at the Marcell Experimental Forest, Minnesota, USA - June2015DPH_13_40... | ecosystem: Environmental > Terrestrial > Soil >... | reverse complement strand
GGCCGTAAGTTCATCGCTGATGGCCTTCACGGTATCGATGTCGGCTTTGATTTCTTCTACACTACGATACACAAAGGGTTGCCCCTTGTACATTTCGCAAAATGTGCATTTATTCCACGGGCAATTCTCCGTAATCCTAAGGAGTAGTGATGCGCTCCCACCCTCGCTCGGTGGACGGTAAACACCCACGGCAAAAGATAATTTTGCAATTTTTTCTGTGTTCTCCCGATATGTATTGTTTCCTGTTGAAAATGCCATAAATGCCCCTTATCAACGCGATCTTTTTCAGTAATGATGAACTCGCAAAAAGTCGCTAAACGATAAATTTTAGCGACAACAACATAAAAAAACTATAGCATAAAAAGTTTAACATGCGTATTCAGGGATTAAACTCTACATATGCTTGCCCCACACATGCTGGGGAACTTTTTTTGATGTTATCAATCATATAATACTCATTTCGTTTTTGACAATATTAGCTGTTGCAAATAGATGACTTTATTCCAACAAAATGGCGTAAATTGAGGCTCTAGGTTTAAATATCTTAATTGATAATCGATAAGATCCAAGTGCCACAACAAAATACTCACAAACAAAAGCCCCTCAAAGAAGTATATTTCTAAAGAGGGGCTAACGAGATCCACCTATGCCGTCTTGTCTTGTATCTGGAGTCCATCATTTGAATTCTTGGTCTTTACGGGTGATAATCACCACAAAGACTCTGTGTTTTCTGTTTTGTTAACATCCAGTAGAATAGACTCAATACGGGCATCGCAGAATCTCGCCTGTCTAATACTTTTTCCGGCATATCTCTCAAAGAACTTGAATCTAATATCAAAGCAAGGAGCGCCGCAATGCTTGCTTATTCTTAAGCTGTAGTCAGCCTATTAAATAACCGCCCTTTTGGCAGTTCATAATTACCAGCAATACTTCCCGATGCTTTTCTAATTACCTCCCAATGGAATGATTTAACTTTCTTTTATATCCCAGAGACATAATCCAAGCATTTCACATTGCAGCACCTCTGTATTATTATGATACGGATGCTTATTGTTAATGTCAATGGGTGCATTAATTAATTTTTTCACAAAAACCTACCAGTAACAATACAGTTAAAAAGTATCGTCATTTGTCTAATCTGCTAGAGCCATTCAAGAATCTTAAGGTCACGCCCATAATATACATCCGCTTTATCGGTTTGTGAATAAATTATTGAAATATAACGAAATATGCCTTGACTTTGCATAAACAGTAAAGTATCTTTTATATATCTGCTGTACCTCACTATGGTCTTAAGTCAGTACGGTACAGTTAAAGTTGAGTTACAACAATTTGAAGTGCAAAAGCGGCCACCATGCTCTTTAAGAGTTTTGGTGGTTTTTTTATTTCTGTCATACTGGTAATTCGACTTTTGGTAAATTCTAAGAAAGGAGGGGACTAATTATGTCAGAAGGTAAAGTGAAATGGTTTAACGAGAGTAAAGGTTTTGGATTTATCGAGAAGAATGATGGTGGGGATATTTTCGTCCATCACAGTGCGATTCAAGCCGCTGGTTTCAAAACTTTAACTGCGGGGCAGTCTGTAAGCTTTGATGTTGTCGAGGGTAAAAAAGGCCCTGCAGCAGAAAATGTGAAACCCAGTTAATTAAATACTGGGTAAAGAAAGAGGCGTTCCATTACGACATTTTGTCTTGGAGCGTCTCTCCATTTTTAGCATATTCGATGACGTTTGAAAGAAAGACAAAATAGGAGCTTAAAATATGGGGAAGTCCATGTACAACTTTGGCAAACAGGTGAAAGAAAAAGCAAGACAGCAGAAACAAATGGATAAGGCATCAAAGCGCAGAATGGTTAAACAGCGGAAAGCTAATATAAAAACGCACACTCCGAACGCAGGCTCAGATATAGCTGAACCGGGACTGGTGGAGGAGATCGTAAAAAGCATAGCATAAGGGGCTATATGTAGCGTTTCAAAGGAAAAGGAAGTTTTGTGTGAATATTTTTGACGGATTTAAAAAAGGTTTTACGAGTTATTTTAAGAATCTCTATGAGATAATAGTAAAACTAAAGTCAACATTAGGAAGCCCGTTGCCATTTATCATTGTACTTTTCGTAGTATGTATTATTATTATTGGTGTGATAAGTGTGATTGAACTGATATGTAAAATTTTTGCATGAAAATTTAATAAACATATCCTAACACAATCAATAGCGTACTCTAAAAAACTACTTTAAAATATATATTTTTTCTCAATTGAAAGTTAGCACACAAAGATTCTTAAAAATACTTACGGTTCCATAGCATGAAGCGGAGCATCTCCTCCCATCAGGAAGTTGAATATTGATTATGGCAAAGATTAAGTTGATAGCAATTCTCGCTTTTATTGTGATTAGTTTGGGTTCATTTCAGTCTTTTGCCTCAGATAAACTGAAAGAAGAGAAAATAACCGAGCCATTGTCAGCAGATTTGGATCATCTGATCAATCAAATCTATTCGGGCAACGCGGTGGCCTTCGATGCGGAAAAAATTGATAAAATGCTGGACATATTCTCAAATCCATGAAGATTGCCCTCATCATCCCCAGGAATAGCTCTGATAACTCACGGAGCTTTTATGATTATAAATTCTTCTCAACTTTTTTACTTTCCAGGAAATATATCTCTTATCAACTGGCAATTCCCACCCTGGCATCTTTAACCCCTTCCTACCACGAGCTCAGGGTGTTCGATGAAAACGTTGAGGATATTGATTATGACTGGCAAGCCGATCTTGTCGGAATCAGCGTAAGGACCATGTTTGCAAAGAGGGCATATAAGATATCGGAGATGTACCAAAAAAATGGGTGTAAGACCGTTCTCGGAGGCATACATCCCTCAATGTGCCCCGAAGAAGCCATGAACTATTGCGATTGCGTTGTTAGCGGCGAGGCGGAGAATATCTGGGGTATGCTTCTGAAGGATGCCGAGCAAGGTCAGCTGAAAAGAATATACAGGGCCGAATCTCTTGTCGATCTATCCGCCGCGCCTCCTATATCAAGATCATTGTTGTCAAGAGCCCGATATCTGCAGGATATATTACAGACCACCAAGGGGTGCCCGTTCCACTGTGAGTTTTGTTCGGTGCATGCCTCTGACGGACAAAAAATCAGGAATAAATCCATAGAACAGGTCATAGCCGAGATTAAAGACATCAACAGCTCTCTTTCCAAATATAAAAAGAAAAACGCCATCTTCTTTGCTGATGATAATATCATTGCCAATAAAAAGTTTACCAGGGAATTGTTAGAAGCCATCAAACCGTACAATATTAATTGGATGTGCCAGGCATCCATTAACATTTCCAAAGAAGATGAACTCTTGGGTCTCATGCGCGACAGCGGATGCGGCGCTGTTTTTATCGGAATTGAGTCCCTGTCTAAAAAAAACCTTGAGATTATGCGCAAGGAGATCAACCAGCAGTATGATTATGCCGAGGCTATAAGAATGATCCAGTCATACGGCATCCTGGTCCACGGTTCATTTATCGTCGGGTACGATCATGACTGCAAATCAACATTCGCCGACATAATAGACTTCATTCAGAAAACCAAGCTGCTTATACCGGTTATAAACATTCTTACACCTTTTCCGGGCACTGAGCTTTTCAAACGCATGGAAAAGGAGGGTCGGATTATCCATAGGAACTGGAGCAGGTATGACACCAAACATGTGGTCTTCCAACATCCCACACTGTCTCCGCAGGAACTGGAGGTAGGATATCGAAAAATAGTCCGGGAGGTGTATTCATTTGATGCCATCTGGAAGAGGCTCAACTATTACTGGGAGATCGATTTCTGGAAACGTGCCAACGAGCTTGATCCTGTGAAGTTCTCCTACCGTCTCATTTTTGCATTGCGTCTCTTATCCCTGCTCTTTTCCTGCAATATCAATCGCTCGAAATTCATTATTAAAATATTGCCAAAGGTATTTAACAGGCGAGCCAGGATATCCTCAATCCTTGCCTTGATGGCCTATAATGACTTTGCTTACAGTTTGTAGAAAAGCGCTGTCACCAATATTTTTCACAAAATATTGAAGCAGTAACCACGATCATCAGTCTGCGCCCTTAATATATGTTTGGGCCGATATTTGAATGTATAACAGGTGTAAACTCAGATATTGACTTCTTTCTGTCCTCGTCATAAATCCAATTATCTCTTTCATTGTAGATTTCAAACAGAAATCGTGATAATTATGAAATGGCAATCTATCTAAGTAATTAGAAAATACACAAACCATTCAGCTTTTCATGAGGGTGCCATGGACTGATTACAAAAACCCCATTACTCACGAGAAAGAGATGGGGTTCTTTTTTGTGGTACGGCTATGAAAAAAATTAACTCTAGATATCCTATAAGGACTCAAGCACATAGAATAGCAGATCGTGCGGTAAGAGAATTTAAATAAAAAAGCCCTGACGCTTGGGTTTTTAACGAACCTGAAAATGATTACAGATGGGAATAACAATGTCTGCTTCGTCTTATTTTTTCAGTGAATATCAAAATTATCTTGACATGGGAAAGGTTTAAGAGCCCTATATCTAATATGATAATATGTTGATTGATTTATAACCTACACCATAGGGGTTGATTACGGAAACCCCTTGTCTCAAAAGAATGAAGGTTTTGTGCTTTAATCAGCTCTTCTAATAGGTCACCTTATGAAAGATGATAATAAGACAAAGAAGCAGCTCGTACATGAACTGACGGAATTGAGCTCGCAAAATGCCGCGCTGAAAAAATCAATATCCGGAACTATATCTTGTGAGCTTGCGGCCGAGGAAGCCCGTCGCTATGCCGAAAGTATTGTGGAAACTGTTCGAGAGCCTCTTTTGGTCCTGGATGCGGATCTGAAGATAATCTCGGCGAACCGCAACTTTTATAGAACTTTTAAAGTAATTCCCGGTGAAACGCTCGGAAGTTTCATCTATGACCTTGGAAACAAACAATGGGACATCCCCATACTTCGTAAGATGCTTGAAGAAACTCTTCCAAAAGAAGAAGCGTTCGACGACTTTGAGGTTGACCATAATTTCCAAGACATCGGTCATAAAATCATGCTGCTCAATGCCCGCCGAATATATCGGAAAGACATCGGGGTAAAGATGATCCTCCTGGCCATTGAGGACATCACCGAGCGCAAGGAGATAGAAAATGGGCTGAATAATTACCGGAAAGAGCTGGAAGTAACTAAAATATCCGCAGATGAAGCCCGCGAATACGCCGAGAGCATCATCAACACCGTGCGTGAACCATTAATCGCTCTAGATCAAGATTTAAGGGTAGTCTCCGCCAGCCGTTCCTTCTATGTAGTCTTTAAGGTAAAACCTGAAGAGACCGTGGGACAACTTATCTATGACCTGGGCAATAAACAGTGGGATATCCCCAAGCTGAGGGAACTACTGGAAAACATCCTTCCTCAAAAGGCAACCTTTGATAACTATGAGGTGGAACATGATTTTACTACCATCGGCAGGCGCATAATGCTTTTGAATGCCCGGCAAATTCAAAGAGTGTTGGGAAAGGAACGGATAATCCTCCTGGCCATCGAGGACATCACCGAGCACAGGCGACTGGAAATCTTATTATCGGAATCTGAAGAGCGCTACAGGCGTCTTTTTGAGACTGCAAGTGACGGGATAGTGCTTCTCGAAAAAAGCGAAGGAAATATAACCCATGCTAATCCGGCCACCGAGAAAATGTTGGGGTATACCAAAAAGGAGTGCGTCGGGAATAAGCTTCAGGACATCGGTGTTTCGCTCGATATGGGTGATTTCCAAACGACGATGCAAAATCTGAACAAGAGCGGCATTCTTAATTACAATGATGTTCCGGTAAAAACCAAGTCCGGGCAGCATATCTATACGGATATATATCTCGTCGACAGGGCAAGGTTGGTACAATGTAATATTCGTGACATCACCGAACGCAAGCAAGCGGAAGAAGAGATTCATGCATCTCTTCGGGAGAAAGAGATTCTCCTTAGAGAACTTAATCACCGGGGAAAGAACAACATGCAGGTGATATCCGGCCTTCTCGATCTTCAGGCGAGGTCAAGCGGGAATCCAGAGCTGATTGAAATGTTGAATAAGAGCCAGAGCCGAATCCGATCCATGGCCCTAGTTCATGAACAACTTTACGCTTCAAAGGATTTAGCAAGAATCGATATAGTCGGTTATGTGAGAGCCCTGTCACAGGAGTTATTTCAAGCGTACAAAATCGATCCAGGGAAAATAGATCTGATCGTCCAAACCGACGGCGATGTTTATGTGGACATTAACAAGGCGATCCCCTGTGGGTTGATCCTGAATGAATTGGTTTCCAATGCGCTTAAACATGCCTTTCCTGGCGATGGATCAGGTGAATTACGGATCATCATCCACGAAACGAAAAACAAAGAAATGGAGATCGTCGTCCGTGATAATGGTTTGGGTCTGCCGGACGATGTTGATATCCACCAGCCACGCTCCATGGGGCTGTACTTGGTGAACGGCCTGGTGAAAAAGCAGCTTGAAGGTCAAATTGAGGTAAGGCGAGACAACGGAACAGAATTCCGAATAAAATTCCCCTTATAATTTGTGGGAGAGGCGGTCGTTATGAACAGTGAGAAGATCATGGTCGTGGAAGACGAATGGGTCGTTTCCGATCAGCTTTGCAGGAGTCTGGAAGATCTCGGGTATACGATTTGCTCAACGGCATCCGTAGGAGACGAGGCCATCAGGAAGGCGGAAGCGGATAGTCCCGACCTGATCCTGATGGATATTGTTTTGAAGGGTAAAATGGATGGCATTGAAGCTGCCGGCCGGATCAACTCTCAGTTCAATATCCCGATGATTTACATGACCGCTTACACAAATCAGGAATATATCGAACGGGCAAAGCAGACAAAGCCTTTCAGTTATCTGGTCAAACCCTTCAATCAGAAGGAACTGTACGCAAATATCGAGATGGCTCTCCACAGGCACTTGGTAGATAAGGAAATAAAAGACCGCCTGGACCGTTTGACCAGTTGCTATACGGGGACGATGAAAGCATTCTCGGGAGCGATTGAATTGCACGGACCCCATACTTCCCTCGGTCATCACCAACGAGTCGCTTTTATTGCACACGGCATCGCCAAGGAAATGGGACTTTCCGACTTCTTGGCGGAGGGGCTCTGGTTAGCAACACACGTCTATGACATCAGCCTTGTGAATATGCCCGTCGAAATCCTTATGGGTACCAGCCAATTGACAGGACAAAACCTGACCCTGTATCGCAATTACCCACAGTTGAGTTACGACATTTTAGAAGCAGTCGCTTTCCCTTGGCCCATCGCAAACATTGTCCTGCAACATCGCGAATGTTTCGATGGGTCAGGATACCCGCGGGGGATCAGGGGGGAGGATATTCTCATCGAAGCCAGAATTCTGGCCGTTGCCGTTGCCATTGAAGACTTGACTTCTCATCGGATCTTTCAGAAGGCTTTTCCTTTAAAGCATGCCATCGATGAAATAAGCGCGCGTCGTGGATCCCAGTATGATCCGGACGTCGTGGATGCCTGTCTGAGGCTTTTCAATGAAAAGGGCTATAAGACGGAAGGCTGACGCTTCTTGCGCAGCTTGTAATTGGTAATCCTCACTTCTCAACATACACTGAGTATCATACTTCGTAGGTGTTATAGACGAATATTTTCTTAAAAATACTGGTTTACATAGTTCTTCCTGTAATGTTGTTTTTCTAATTTTCCCAATTAATGCAAGATTACAAATGGAAATAACCAAAATGAATGAACTCTAAATTAATTTGTGGTATATTGTTAAGGACTTTAAGGAGTCCATAAATGGAAAATAAAGCAGAATATCAAATCTCGTCATCTATGAATGAAGGAATTCTTGGAATTGTATTGACCGGGGAACTTACAAATGATTCCATTGAAAAAATAAAGAACGAAGTATTTGATATCGAAAAGTCAATGAATACAAAAAATGTGTTAATAGATATCCGAAAGCTCAAGGGACGTATCGGATTTACAGAAGCATATTCTTTTGTCAGAAATTTCCCTGCAGGAAAGAGAGGTCGAAATCATGAAAATGTTTACTTTTGTTTATGCCGATTACTTCGATGCACGCATCACAAATGAATTTAAGCAAGCTGATTATAAGCAGTATACGAAAGTGCATGGAACAACAGGTGAAGGCGAAGAAACTGGGGCAAAGCTGGGCATCACTCACGCACCCTTCAAAAACAATATACTTTATATAGCTGTGCCAGATGAGGAGATTCCTAACCTTCTTGAGATTGTGCGGAAACTGAAAAGAGAGTTTCCTGATGAAGGTTTCCGGGCGTTTACTTATCAGCTGGAAGAATATATTTAGTAGAAGAATAAGGAGTGTATTTTAGCCTGACGATATAGCTACGACGCTAACTTTCAATTGGTAATCATCAATTTTGACAACCGTCAAATGCTGTGGATTAGTAGGTGGAGTCAATAGTCTGCACATTTCATTTTTTCTTTGATCACTTTTGCGCATTACCAAAAGAAAGCTGCTATAAAAACGCATCTGCCACAAATCTCGCTCTCAATAAATAATGAATAAGCTCTCGGTAGAATCAGAGGCGCTGAGTTGTCACTGATTAGCTTTGTCCTATGATATTTTGTCGCCGATTGCGTTGATCTATGTCGCCGAATACTTTTAAACTGTTATTTGAATTGGTATTCACTTGTAATTATGTAATATTTATCTTTTGAAAAATAAATGACTATGCTATGGTGATATCCAAATCGTCGGTAAACGGGAAGTTTTTATATTAATTATTGAATACGGAGAATGGATTTGGAGTCATATGCTTTTAAAACAAAGTGTCACACGATCGGTTTTTTTCAAAAAGGTAGCGATGAATGTTATATTTGTATAGATACAGAATTTTTTCCAACTATAAAAAATTATAAATGGCCCTCGATAAAAGGAGGGCACGATATTGGCTGGAAAGAGCCTGTATCTAAAGATACCATAAAGCACTACATCCAATGGACGGCCCCAAATATCCTCGCTGACGTAGCAGAACTAGTGAAACTGAGTAAGGCTGGTAAGTATTTCCCGCGACTCAACAGAAACAATATATGCTTTTATAAAGAGATAAGAGGAAACAAATCATATTTAGATGAAATAAGATCTTTCTATAACATATACAATTCATTAAATGACTTATTTAACTATATTGAGCCAACAACCAATAATTTAAACGCATATGGACACAAATCCAGAGAGCTACTTATACTAGCTTGTACTGAAGTCGAGTATTTGTTTCTTCAATTTCTTAAAGACAACAAGTATAAAACAAAACCAAAGCATTCATATTCAACGAATGACTATGTAAAATGCAGGGATATACTCAAATTAAACGATTACTCTGTTGAATTAGTGCTACACCCTGATTTAGGATATTTTTCACCCTTTAAAAATTGGGTTGATACACGGCCAACGAAATCCTTGAGTTGGTATGACGCATACAATTCTGTTAAACACGATAGAGGCGGAAACTTTCGGCGGGCAGCACTTAAACATTTAATAGAATCCGTGGCGGCGATTCATATTCTTTTAGAAAGTCAATATGGTTCTATTGTGTTTGATTCTCCAATGAGGTCTGAATTTAAAAGTATATTTAGAACCACACTAAACCCAACGTGGAGATTAAAGGAATTATTTACTCCTTTGTTTGTTGGCGAAAAAGAGGTTACATGGGAAAGAGCTAAAGGATATTTTGCGAACTCATAAGACTGTCAATGTGGGTAACTAAAAGGAGGATTAGTTATGGCAAAGAGAGCCGATTTGGAACCGCTGATAATTCGGGAATGGCTTAAACGTCCGGTTGGGAAACGCACAGAAAATGACATTCTCCAGTTTTTTGGATTCCTCACTCAAAACATGCCCGAGTTGTTTTCATTCAGGGCTCACGGTGATAAATATCAAACTCTAAAATCTATTTTACGTAATGTTATGGAGTCGAGTTCTTGACGGACACCGAAGGTACCCAACAAGCGCCTGCACTCTTATAGTCGCACGTGGCGGGTAAGCCGCTAATTGGGGTTACCACTAAAAGGAATACTTACTATGATAAGTAATTGGCTTGCGATTATCCGTGATATAGTAGTTATATTGATTGGTATAGCTGGACTTGCTTTCGGGTTCTATAGGTATTGGAAAGGGCGAGAGGCAGAAGCCATTTTGCAGATCGAACTTATTTTAGAGGTGTTTCCTCTCACGTCCAATAATGTTGTTAGTATTGGTATTCAGATCAAGAACGTGGGTAAAACGGCTGCTTATGTACCCCCGGAACAAGTGAAGGAGGCGATTTGTTCGGTACGGAAGATTTCCTGCCCAAATTGTCACCTGCGGTTAAACTGGGAGCAACTAGAACAACTGAAATTAATTGAAGGGCTCGAATACCTAAGTGATAAAGATTGGGATTTATTAGATCCAGAAGAGCCATTCATCTTCGAGCCTGGCGCCATGGAAGTATATAGAGTTTTTTTCGCAACGGATTATCACGGCCTTGTTTGGGTCCGTGCCGTGTTAGTTGACAAAATGGAATACACGTGGCGTGCAGATCAATTTTTTGTGCTGCCATAACAACAAGCCTAAGAAGATGCACCTAACATAATGTTCTTCGCGAGCCTTGCTCGCTAAACATGCAGTGCCGTTTCGGGGACTGACGCGGAGCCTTCTTCTCTTTCAATTGGTAATCTTCAGTTTTCCCGACTTCATGAAGCTATTTGTTTGTAGGTGAAACAAACAAATAATACTAAATCAGTGTCCTGTGATATTTTGTCACCGATTGCGTTAGCCTAAAAACGTTTGTCTCCGAATTCGTTTATCTGTGTCACCGATTGCATTAATCCTGTGAGTGAAAGAGGTAAATTAAGACTTTCGTTATTAGTGCTTGTCAGACCCAACATAACTCAGGACACATGAGTTGGCCGCCAAAATATCCAATAGAGAGAATAACCGAATTCTAGCTCGAACGGGCTTAAAGCCTGCTCTCTCCGGCCAACACTTCAGAGTTGAACCGCGCCAACAGCGCCACTTCAGGCGCAGATACTGCAAAATCTCTCTGTACGGGGGATTCTTGGTGGTGCCGGTAGTCTAGCACGAACCACTCTCCAAGCCAAATTCCGTGCTTGAAATATCAAAAATCAAGAACAGTGCAAATAAAAATGGGCCATTACTTAAAATCTCGTACAAAACGAGAAAAAAACGAGATAATCCAACAAAAACCGGATTTAAATTTATTTGTTCCAAACAGAAAATTATCGACAGAAAACTCAATGGTCGATTTTGAAAAACCAAATTATCATCACAAATGTTGACTACACCTACAAAGGGTGAGCGACGGTCAGTTGCACGAACTGAGCATTACGGATTGAAAGAAAATAATTCTCTGTATCACTGCAGGGTCTTCGATGCTGCCGATGACCCGCATAGATCGGGTGTTAAAAAACTGCGCATCGACAAGGTCATCTATCAGCTCAAAGCGGCCGGCGATTACCACCTGTGAGCCAGCTTACGTCCGACAGTAAAAGACCCATGGTCTGAAGCATCCTTTTTTAACTTTTTGAAATATATTAAACCAGCTTCAAAAGCCTTTCGGAAGCTGCTTTTTGATCACCTTGCCCCCGGCGTTTTTCGGCAACGAAGCCGTAAAGATGACGTATTCAGGAATTTTGTATCTGGCCAGTTTATCCCCGCAAAATGTCTTGATTTCCTCCGCTGTGGGGGTTGTCCCGGGAACTGCGACGACTGCTGCCGCCACTTTCTCACCCATAACCTTATCCTGCACGCTGTAGACGGCTACTTCAAGTACCTTCGGATGCAAATAAATGATATTCTCTACCTCGACGGGATAGACATTCTCTCCGCCCCGATTGATCATGTCCTTTTTCCGGCTGGCCACGTAAAAGAAACCGTTTTCGTCTATCCGTCCCAAATCGCCCGTTAGAAACCAGCCATCTCGGAAAACTTTCTTCGTTTCCTCCGGGTTGTCGTAATAGCCATCCGCAACGTTGGGTCCCTTGACGGCGATTTCGCCGACACTGCCTCGCTCGACTTCTTTCATGTTTTCGTCGACGATCCTCGCTTCACAGCCAAGACTGGGATGACCGATGGACGTCGGCTGTTCCGTGCATTCCCCATCGATGTTGGCAAGCGATACGGAGGCTTCCGTAAGGCCGAAGCCGTTGAAGAATTTGGCGTTGACGAAAGCCCTCTTCATTTCTCCCATCAGATCGGGCGACATGGGCGCGGCGCCAAAGCCGGCGACCTTGATGGAACTCAAATCATATCTCTTCGCATCTTCCGTCCCCAGTAATATCCTGTAGATGGCGGGTGATCCTACGAGATAGTCGATTTTTTCCTTCTCCACGAGTTCCAAAAAGGCTTGGATATTGAGCGCGCTGAGCATGGCGACCGTGTTTCCCATCCTCATGCAGGGCAGGAATTGCTCCTGAAGGGCCATGACGTGAAAGAGGGGAGCAACGATCAGGGTTTTCCGCCATACCGCCGGGTCGCCGACTCCCAGCAGCTCCATGTATTGTTCAAGACGTATGGCGCTGTGAATGAAATTGCGGTGGACGATTCTTACCCCTTTGGGCTTTCCTGTCGTGCCAGACGTAAAAAGAATGGTGTGGACATCTTCTTCCGTTGCGACGGCAGGCGAACAGGTATTGCCCTTGCCCCACAGCCCGGCCAGTGATCCACTTTCCACTTTTAATTTTACTAACCCGTCCAGGTCTTTGTTCCACGTTTCACCATCGACGATGGCGGCCACAGGCTTGGTGAGTTCCAGTTGATAGGCCAGTTCCGGTTTGGTCAGCCGGGTGTTGAGGACG
>Ga0208191_1001284_pt1 | contig 12987 bp, 7 predicted proteins | sample June2015DPH_13_5_FD_184709 | JGI IMG/M metagenome (GOLD analysis project Ga0208191, IMG submission 184709) | Peatland microbial communities from SPRUCE experiment site at the Marcell Experimental Forest, Minnesota, USA - June2015DPH_13_40... | ecosystem: Environmental > Terrestrial > Soil >... | reverse complement strand
CTTCGCAGTCCGATGGGGTGCAGTCCGCCGTGATCAATAAGTTCAAGGACATGATCTTCCTTCCGATCGAAACTTCGGGCGAAGGCGAGGTCAATGCGCACAGCCGCGTTCAGATGGCGCTTGGGGAAGCCAAGGTGAAGGCCAAGACGGAGTTCGAGCAGTGCCTCAAATCCACGGGTAAGAGCCTGAACGAAATCCGCGAGTATATCGAGGAGCATCCAGAGCTGAAGCGGCCCTTCTATCACGTGCCGCACCGCGAGGGAATTGCCGGAACGGCTGCGCAATTCGTCCTGCACGTGAGCGATCGGATGAACAAGCAGACGCGGTTCCGGAAACGGGCTCGAGTTTCCGTGGCGACGCCAGCGGCCGCGAGCAGCGACTGATTTGAAAGCGCGCGGCCTTCCGCCGCGCCGTAACCCCGCACGTCACACTATAATGTGAGCACGCCTGAAAAGCGTGTCCTTCCAGAGTAAGAGAGGAAGAAATGCACGACCACACGGGTTCGCAGCTCATTCAGATCGCTCCCCTCGATCCGCTGGCTCCGCCCGTTCAGCAAACCAAACCGGCGCAGAAACCGCACGATCACCACACCAAGTTGCTGGTGGGGCTCGACGTAGGCTCAACCACAGTGAAAGCTGTGGTCGTTGAAGCAGCTAGCGACCAAGTGATGTGGCAGGATTACCAGCGCCACGAAACCAAGCAACCGGAGAAGACGCTGGAGTTTCTGAAGCGGATGGAGGCCGAAGCCGGCATCACCCCCCACAATGCACGTATGTTTATGACCGGCTCTGGCGGCGCTCTGATTGGGGAGCAGATCGGCGCAAAATTCGTACAAGAAGTCACCGCGGTTTCTCTCGCCGTGGAGAAGTTACACCCTGAGGTGTATTCGGTCATCGAACTCGGCGGACAAGACGCCAAGATCATCGTCTTCAAAGATAACGAAGAAACCGGGCGAAAGAAGAAGATCCCCTCGATGAACGACAAGTGCGCCGGCGGCACCGGTGCGGTCATCGACAAGATTAATGCCAAGCTGAAGATTCCCGCAGACGAACTGGCGGAACTGAAGTATTTCGGTGTCAAGCTCCACAAAGTCGCGGGCAAATGCGGAGTGTTCGCGGAGACCGACATCAACGGCCTGCAAAAAGTTGGAACGCCGCCCGACGAACTGATGGCGTCGCTGTTTGAGGCCATTGTGCTGCAAAACCTGAGCGTTCTCACCCGCGGCCATACATTGCGGCCGCATGTGCTGCTCCTCGGCGGACCGAACACCTTCATTCGCGGCATGCGCGAAGCCTGGCAAGCAAATATTCCGCGGATGTGGGAGGAGCGGAAGGTCGCGATTCCAGAAGGCGCTAAGCCGGAAGATCTGATCAAAGTTCCACGAAATGCTCAATATTTTGCCGCCCTGGGTGCGATTGAGTTTGGACGCACTGAGGACGACTGCGTGGGTTGCTATCGCGGTCATGACAATTTGGTTCACTACATCGAATACGGGCGGCAGGAGGAGAAAGCCAAATCTGGCGGCAAGGCGCTCATCGATAATCCTGCCGAGTTCGACCGGTTCAAAGAATCCTATAGTCCGAAGAAATTCACCCCCGCGGCGTTTCGGAAAGGCAGCACCGTCGCTGGGTTCATCGGGGTTGATGGGGGTTCAACCTCGACCAAAGCAGTTCTGCTGGACGAAAACGGCGACATACTCTGCAAATCGTACCAGCTCTCAAACGGGAACCCGATTCAGGACACAATCGAGATGTTCGAGAACCTGCGCGGCCAGGTCGAAGCGCAAAACGCCAAGCTGGAAGTTCTGGGGGTCGCAACCACGGGATATGCCAAAGACATTCTGAAGGATGTTCTCCAGGCCGACGTGGCGCTCGTCGAGACCGTCGCGCACACGGAATCGGCGCTGAAGTTCTACAAAGATCCGCATGTAATTGTGGACGTCGGCGGGCAAGACATCAAGATCATCATTCTGCACGACGGCCGCGTGAAAGATTTCAAGCTCAATACCCAGTGCTCCGCGGGGAACGGGTATTTCCTGCAATCCACGGCAGAGGATTTCGGCCTGAATGTAAATCAATATGCGGATCTTGCTTTCTCCGCGCAAGCCATGCCGGTGTTCGGCTACGGCTGCGCGGTATTCATGCAATCCGATATTGTGAATTTCCAACGCCAAGGCTGGCGGGCAGAGGAAATTCTTGCCGGCCTCGCAGTGGTGTTGCCGAAGAATGTCTTCCTTTATGTCGCCAGCATTCCCAATCTGGCGGCCTTGGGCTCGCGCTTTGTGTTGCAAGGAGGGACGCAAAATAACCTTGCCGTGGTGAAAGCGGAAGTAGACTTCATCCGCAACAGCTTCCGTGCCGCTGGCAGGCAGCCAGAGATCATCGTGCATGAACATTGCGGAGAATCGGGCGCAATCGGCGCCGCTCAAGAATCACTGCGCTTGTGGCGAAACGGCCAGCGAACAACCTTCATTGGCCTGGACGCCGTGCGAAACATCGAGTATCGCACCACACGCAGCGAGGCCACGCGTTGCAATTTCTGCAAGAACAGCTGCCTGCGCACTTTCGTCGACATCCGGACCGAACCCGTCAAAATCTTTGTTCCCGTTCAGCGGGTCACTAAGGTTCCGCTCATGCAAGGCGAGCAGCGGCTGATTATTGCTACCTGCGAAAAAGGAGCGGTAGAAGACCTTAACGATATGAAGGACATCAAGGCCGGGCTGGACCAGATTCGGGATCGGCATCCGAATTTTGCCGATATCGCGTCGAAAGAAGTGTTTCGTCCCGCAAACGCCAGAAGTGTTGCCGACCCGATTCCCGCCCGCGCGTGGACCAAAGCGGGCAAAGAGCGCATCGCATTGATGCGAAGCCGAAGCCAGTTGCGCATCGGGATTCCACGCGTTCTGAACATTTATACGTACGCGCCTCTGTTCAATGCTTACTTTGAAAGTCTCGGAGTGCAGCCCGAAAACATCGTTTACTCCGACTACACGAGTTCGGAGCTGTACCGTGCTGGAGCCAGCCGCGGTGCGATCGATCCATGCTTCCCGGCGAAGATCGGAATTTCACATGTCTACAATCTGATTCAGGAGAAGCACCGCAAGAGACCATTAAACGTCATATTCTTCCCGATGTATGACGTCCTCCTTAGTCCGTTGGTGAAGCTGCAGGACTCGCATGCCTGCCCCACCGCGATCGCAACGCCGGAAACGGTGAAGGCGGCATTTACCAAGGAGAACGACATATTCGCCGAGCACAACGTGAAATATATCGATCCCATGTTCAACTTCGCCGACCGCAAACTTTTCGCTTATCAGATGCTGCAGGCATGGCAGCCTATCCTCGGCCTCTCGGAGGAAGAAAACGATCGCGCCGTCGAATCCGGATTTGCGGCGCTGAAAGAATACGAAACGAGCATTCGAAGGCGCGCGCGGCAGGCGCTCGATCAACTGGAGCGCGAAGACCGCATTGGCATCGTCATGCTGGGCCGTCCTTATCATCACGATCCAGGGTTGAACCACGAGATCCTGGACGAATTCCAGAAGCTTGGCTATCCCATCTTCTCGCAAAATACCCTTCCGCTCGATGAAGACATACTGGAAAGGCTCTTCGGCGAGGAAGTGAGGGCGGGTGCGATCAGCAGCCCACTCGACATCAGCGATGCCTGGAAGAACTCCTTTTCATGCAGCACCAACCACAAGGTCTGGGCCGCGAAGTTCACGGCGCGGCATCCCAACCTGGTGGCGCTCGAAATGTCCAGCTTCAAATGTGGCCACGACGCGCCCATTTACGGCGTCATTGAGGGCATCGTCGAGCAGTCTCGCACGCCGTATTTCTGCTTCAAGGATCTCGACGAAAATAAGCCTTCCGGTTCGATAAAGCTCAGAGTCGAAACAATAGATTATTTCCTCCGCCGCTATCGCGAGGAGATCATTCGCAAGAGCAAAGCCGAGCACGAAATTGAAGCCCAGGTGGCAGAGCTCGAAGCTCATCTGCGGCGTGAAAACGGTGACGGTGAAGTGCCGCAATTTGATCGGGAGAGTTGGGAGCCAGAAGCGCAAGGGATGACAGCGGACTGAACGTACAATTGGGAATTTGTTTTCAGCGCGCAGCGCTCCGACTCTCTTGCCGGATCAGCAAGGCAAGCCGCGGAAACAGGAAGTGCCCACCGGCGTCATCGATCACATTTACCTGGCAGGTATAAAAACCCGGTTTGAGTGATGTCAATGGCACGTCTAATTGAAAGACGGCAGCCTTTCGGTCTCGCGCATTCAATTCCGTCAACTCCACCAAAGAGCTTTCGTAGGCTTTGGCTTTACCCTGGAAGAAAGCGACGTTGGACAAAAGTCGGATGCTGGACTTGTTGTCTTTGTCTTTTCTAGAATCCGCGCCTCTGGCAGAATCGGCGACCGGCGGCCGCGCTGGATCGTACACCTCATAGTAAAGAAGCAGGTGCTGCGTGGCCGAGAAAACATGGGTGACGTTCGGGATGATCTCGGAACCGTCGTGCACCAGCGGGTTCAGGTCCGCACTCGGCTTTACTTTTACCGTCTGAATCTGGCTAGCCAGCACAACGGAACTCATCTTCAGCGGCAATGCCTTCAACTCCGGCACCTCGATGTCGGTTTCGAACGACCCCATGCGGCCCGTCTGATTCTCGCGCACGACAAATTTCAGGTGATACTTGCCGCTTAGCAGGCTCATTCCGGTGTCATACTGCACATTCTTCTTTTGCACCTCGGCCGATGTGCTCACCGCGAGTTTCACGGTGTCGCGAATTCTGTTCAAGGGGTGGTGTTCGTTATCGAGCACCATCCCAATCACATCGAGCGTTGCCTTGTCGCGGTCGCTGCTGCGGACGAATGGGATCTGCGAGCCTGGCACCACCAGCGAGATGGGAACGAAAAACTTGTTGCCCTCCAGCCGGAAGTAGGCAACGCCCAGATACAGCGGGAAATCCGTGGCCGGCAACTCCGATGCAAGTTCCTCATCGAGCTGACGCTCCTTGTCATCCTTGGTGGAATGCTGATAATCGGCGGGCGCATAGTAACCGCGGCGGTAGTCGATCTTCACTCCCGGAAGATTGCTCTTCACGACGATGCGCCGGTAACGCCCGTCCCGCGCGGCATTCGTGCTGTGATAGCCGAGCAGATAATAAGTAGATGTGTCCTGCTGCACTCCCTTGAAAATCTTGCTGAAGTCGTTGGAGTCGAGAAAAGCGCGTCCGCCGGTATCGCTGGCGAGTGTTACCAGCGTTTCCTGCGTCGTAAAATTGGAATTCAAGGCATTGAGCGTCGACTGTCCTGAATACGCTGAAACGCCGCGCAGGCTGGCGTTCTGTGCCTCCCCGCCCGGCACCAGCGCCTGCAGGCCGCGCATGTCCATGGTGTAAATCGCAATGTTGGAACGCACCGCCGCGTTCACCGCCGCGCGCAGTTCCGACTGATTCTCGATGCCGGTGCGGTCCATGCCGCTGGAAAAGTAAATCAGCGATTTCTTCTGCTGAACGTGCGAAAGCTTCTCCGCCACCGAGCGCAACGCTTCCAGGCGCCGGTCGGTATTGAAGATGTTGTATTCCGTATCGTCGGCGGTAAAAGGCTGACCGGTGTCGGGCGTTCCCTCGGTCGTGCCCGTGGTGCCTTCCTCGAAACCTTGACCGCTGCCTGAACTGAATCCGTCCAACTGTTTTTTCAGCAGCGCGTGATCCGTAGTGAAGTCCTGATTCACCAGCAGCGAACTGCCCAGCGAAACAATCGACACCAGGTCCGCGGGCGCCATTTGGGTATCGACATAGCGTTCGGCGGATGTAACCGCGCGATCGATTTCATCCGGTTCCATGGCGGAGAGATCGAAGAACAAAACAATCAGACGTCGGTCTTTGAGCTGGGCGAACTGGGCCACCGCATCTGCCGCGGCTGCCGCCGGACTCGCCTGCCCGGGCGCCGGCTCCGGCAGCGGCTTTGCCTGCGCCACATCCGACGCTGGCACGGCATCGACGTTCTCCACATCAAAAGAAACAATTTTCTGCGGTTTGTTGTCCTCGAAAACCGTGAAATCTTCCGGTTTCATTCCCGGCACAAATTTTCCGCTCTTGTCCCCCACCGTCACATTCACCAGCACGAGATCCGATTCCGCGTGAAACACATAGTCCGATTGCTGCTGCGAAGGCAAAGCAGCACACAAGAGCACCAGCAACAGCAGCACCGCTACAGCTTTATCGGCAAATCGGGTTGGAGTGAGAGTCATGGCGGTCCTCTTCGAGAGTGTCTTGTTCCGGAGCATCTTGCGCAGCAGCGACCTCCTCAGAAACGAAAGCGTGACGTAATCGTGAACTGTCGCATGGCCCCAGCCGCCGTAACCCGGCCAAAGGTGGGCGAGGTCACGTTTGTATCAATCGAAGAATAATTCACTAAATTGAAAATGTTGGTGGCCTGCGCCCGGAATTCCAGCACGCGCGCTTCCCTCAGGGGGAAGATTTTTGTGAATGCCATGTCAAACACTTTGCTGCCCGGGCCGATGATGCTGTTGCGGCGCGCATTGCCATAGGTACCCGTGGGCGGCGCAACGAATGCAGCGGTATTGAACCACTCCGCAATCGAGGGATTCGTCAGGCTCACCGATTGCCCCGGAACTAAGTTCGGCCGCAGCGTACCGTTGGTTCCCCCGTTCACGTCAGCGATGTTGCCCAGCAGTCGCGGTGTAAATGGCAGGCCGGATGCGATCGTCCAATCGCCGCTCCATTGCCAGTCGCCAAGAACGGCGCGCAGCGGACCATTTCCGGTGAGCCAGCGCTTGTCGTGGCCAAAAGGCAGCTCCCACAAGTAATCCGCAGTGAACTTGTGGGTCTGGTTGAAGCTGGAAAGCCCGCGTTCCGCAGGCAGATCGAAAGGATTCTGCGCCACATTGGCCGCGCCTCCTCCCGACGAACCGCCGCCTCCAGCGCCGGTGCCGCCCGCGCCCAGTCCAGGGGTGTTCGCCCCGGAGGTAGCTCCGGCACCGATAGAAGACGCGTCATCCAGCGATTTGGAAAACGTGTAAGTGCCGCCGATCGCGAATCCGCTGGCCAACCGCTTCCGTAGTCGCACCGATGCCGCGTTGGCCTCCGAATCCGCCACTGAGCTTTCGTAGGTGAAGGCGTCAACCCCGGGAATGCGAATCCCAGTCGCGATTCGGTTCGGCGCTTCCAGAATATCGAGATCCGTTCCCTTGGTTCCGGTGTAGTCGATATTCAGCAGCAAGGTAGGGCGAATCTGCTGTTGAATGTCCAGGTTGCGAATCTGCACATAGCCCAGCCGGTAATTCGGATTCACCGCATAATTATTGGTGATGGTGCCGGGGGCGGGCTGGGGAAATCCACTTTGCAGCGTCAGCTCTCCAGGAGCGCGCTGAACGTTGGTTGCCGCGGTGGCGAACGGCGGCTGAAAGGCAAGTTGCTGCGCGATGCTCTGATACGCACCCGTGTTGTAGTTGATGCCATATCCGCCGCGCACCACCGTTTTGGAAAACGGCTTCCACGCAAAGCCGATCCGCGGCGCAAAGTCTTTGCGGTCCGGACGCACCAGGCTGGCTGGCAGGCTGCCGCTGTATGGCCCGGCTTGCCCCGGCTGAATCGGCGTCACTGCCGCCACGCCCAGCGCCGGATTCAGCACCCCGGGAGAAAGGTCGAGGTTCGCAACTAGATTGTTCACTTCCGTCAGCGGCGAAACGTACTCGTAGCGGACTCCGAGATTGAGCGTCAGGTTCGCGCGCATTTTCCACTCATCTTGCGCATACAAATCCCAGAAGTTGCCGTGGAAGTGATTGTTCTGCCCGAACTGCTCCGAAGTCTGCTGCGGTAATCCGAGCAGAAAGTCGGCAAAGTCGTATCCCGTACCGGCCACGGGATTCCCTTTGCTGTCGAGTTGCGAGGTATTGAGGCCGGTGAAAATAAACGAGCCGCGTGGATTGCTGTCAGTCTCCGTATTCACCTGCACGCGCCGGAAATCCCCGCCCCAGCGCCAGGTGTGCTTGCCGCGATTCCAGACCACATTGTCGGAGAAGGTGTAGGTCTGGTTTCGCGTGAGGTGCGGAGTCGTGTCCTGAAGACTGGCGAAGTTTGTAAAGGACAGATTCGGCAAGCCCCAGTCGAACGGATTTTCGGAAACTCCCGTGATTCCCAGCCCACCCGTAATGTCGTTGCTGAAAGCGTACAGATTCTCGGTGCGCGTCCGGCTGCGGTTGAAGTCGGCGCGAACAATGTTCGTCAGCTTTCCGATGCTGCGCGCGTAAGACACCGGAACGTCAAAGCTGCGGACCGTTGTGTTGCCGCCAACGCTCGGGAACGGATTCGTCAGCGTGGCGCTCGATTCGTGGTAGTGGAAGCCAAACGTCAGGTTGTTGCGCGGAGCGTTCCGGCCTCCGCCCCGGCGTCCGCCCGCGGGCGCTGCGCCGAAGCTGTGGTTCAAACGTACATTCAGATCGTCGCTGTCGCTGTTGGCGGAAGTCACGTAGTGGAAGTTCTGATAATTGCCCGGCAAGTTCGGCAACGGAATATAGTTCAACAATCCTTGCGCCGCAGGGTTGATCGGAATCGGGTAGGTGTAAGGGGTGTTGTTCGTGGGATTAAAAAGTTCAACCTGTTGTCCTTTTTCGAGTCCCGAAGTGTAGTCGATCCCGGAAAAGTTTCCTTCTCGCTCCAGCAGCGTCGGCACCGTAGAAAACTGATCGAAAGGATTGTCCGCACGTCTGCCGTTGTAGTTGATGAAATAAAAGGTCTTGCTCCCGCCGTGATAGATATGAGGAATGTTCAGCGGTCCGCCCACGGAACCGCCGAAACTATTCTGCAAATATGCCGGTTTTTCCGTCGGCTGACCGGTGAGCGCAAACGGCGACGCATTCAGAGCTGAATCGCCGACGCCGTAATATAGCGATCCGTGCGGGCGATTGATGTCAAAACCGCGCCGGCCAAAACCTCCGCCGCCACCGAATCCTCCGCCTCCGCGACCACCGCCCGGACCACCAAATCCGCCGCCACCACCGAATCCTCCACCCTGTTGGCGGGCGTCGTTGAAGCGCTGCTGAAGTTCGTCAGCGCTCATGGCATTGAACGAATTGGAAGTGTTGCCGGAAACCGCCACAGATTCCGTCGCGCCGTTCGATGCCATGCCCGGAGCAATCCCCGGAACCGGCATGCCGGAAGGCGCTACCTCGCTAATGGAAGCACCCGCCACATCCTGCCCCGCTTCACTCTGAAACACGGAAAGACTCTGAAAACCACGGGCGCTGGCATTCGCGCGCTGCTGGTCTTTATCGTTATCGTTGCGGGCCTCACGCGCCCGCGACAGCAGCACCAATTCGAAATTCGCTTGCACGTCCTGATGGGTAGCGTCCAGCACCACTTCCTGCGCGCTCCCGGCAAACGCCGCCATCTGCACCCGCATGGCATAGTGCCCATCGGTGGGAATCCGCAACCAGTAACTGCCGTCCACATCCGTCGAGGTACTAACTTGTTCCTTCGTGGATATATTTGCCGCGGAAACTCCAGCGCCGGGAATCGGCATATTCCCCGACTTCACTACACCGTGAATGGTTCGACCTCCAGCCGCTGGCGCAACCGCCTGCCCTCGCAGCAGATGCGGGTGAAACACGACAACCTGAAACAAGAAGAGGAACTGAAAGACGAACTCCGGGCGCAGCCTGCCCTTGACCACCATAAAGCGAAGACTGAAACTCCTCATAGCGTGGCGCAGATATTCGCTGCTGCCTGACTCGGATCATACCGCTCTCACCCACCCTGAACTGTAGAGTTTTGTGACGTCTCCCCTAAACGCGCCGCACACTCACTGGTATCGCAGATATCCAATCCCCACCCGCATGTGATGCAGCAGGCTGTCAGGCGTGAGAATGGCAATGGTCAATCCCAGCATCGCATGGATGATGGCAAGGGGATAAATGCTGCGATAGCGGCGGAACATTTCGCAGAAAAAAAGGGCGCCGATGAGCGTAGCGGTAGTGAGGATGGGACTGGGCAGGTGCGCGGCGGCAAAGAGCGTGGACGCCATCCAAACCGCAGCCGAGCTTCCATGCAGCTCTTCAAAGCGATTGAAGAAAAACGATTGCAGCATGAATTCCTGAACCATGGCCCAGATCACATACCCCCATGCCAACCGGAAACTCGGCCAAGTCGAATTGGCGGGAATTTCGCCGCCCGTCCAGCTCACCAGAATCACCACGAAAACAACCGTTGCTAAACCGATCCCCAGCACCACGCTGGCGCCGAACGGCTTTGGCAATGCGAGGCCGAGGCGCTCCAGCGACGGCCGGTCGATGAGCACGAGAACCAGAATCGTGATTATGGCGATGGCGCCCCAGCGGTTCCTGATCGCCAGACTCGGCGCCCAAATCGCCAACTCCAGAAACATAAAGGCGACGATGATCTGGGCCCAAACGAAGTACCGGCGGCAGGCGGCCGGAACCGCAAGGCTGCGAACCTTGAGGGCCGGGGGAATCCCGGCCGTTTCCGCGGGGGAAATTTTCGACTCAATTGCCATTTTGCCCATGTCTATATTTTCATATCCGCGGCAAAGATTCCGGAAGCGCCGGATCCTTAGATGTCGCTAAAACCAGAACGACCAGATGGCGTCCACGCTGGCGTGGGTGATCGCCGAGGATGCCACTCGCCGCCGCTTGCGCCATGCCCGACCGTAGAAGATCCCGGCGATGCTTGCCAGCAAGACATAGCGCCAGTTGAATTGCGCCGATCGTTTGTTGAAATGGGAGAGCCCAAACAACACTGCCGTTATGGCCAGCGCCGCTCGCCGTCCCACCCGCCGTTCCAGCAGGTTCTGCACCAACGCGCGAAAGTAAAGTTCCTCCGGAACCGCAATGAAAACGAAGATATAAATCCATTTCGGAACCATCCAGAACCACCGCAGCGCGCTGCTATGCGGATGGAGAAAGCCCAGCGCCATCCCCAGCGCGAGAACCAACGGCGCAAAGAAAGCCAGTTCCCGCAGCCCAGTTTTCCAATCGCTCCAGCGGAAGTGAAAGTCAAAGCCGGTCCCGCGGAGCCGGCGGATTGCGAGGAATCCATACAACGTAGCATCGACGAGGAGCACTTTCCCCCAGCCCGTCAGCCCGCTCGGCCACGCCCGCTCGAACCAGCGCAAATCAACGGCCAGCCCCAGCGTTAGGAGAACGATCGCGTCTCGCCAATTGCCGCGTTGTTCGGGATCGGCGATTGCGGCCCGTCCCAGCAGCCACGCGATCGCCACCGGCAACGCCGCATACAGAGCACACCATTTCCATGAAAACATCTGATGCGAGCAGGAAATCAGAACGTAAGGTAGCGCGCAGAGTGCCGGTAAGGCGGTTCTCAACGTTGACGGCCAGCGGGCGCATGCCTGCCCGACCCGCTCCCTGGCAAATCCAAACGCGGCTGCCGGTATGAGCTCCAGCACAAGCACCGCAATAGCCGCCGGCGTTGCGTTTTGCATGGCAATTATCTTAATTCGGGAGAGAGTTCGGGAGAAAGCTCGGCGTGATCCCGACGACTCTGACGCACCAAACCAACAACTTGCCGATTCGTTTCCCCGGCTGCGGCACCCTGGAAGACGGTATCTACCTGCGCCTGAAGGATGGCACTCGATGGCTGCTGAACCTTTGGGTGCAACCCCTTGCAGGGGAGTAGAATCTAACTAGTAGCGACGTGCTTGTGTACAGGCTGCTCGCTTGAAACTGCACTCCCATATTCAAAGGGAGGTAGAGATTATGCGCAGATTCAGTCTTTGCAGATTCCTCATCGCATTTGCTGCTTTCGTCGGTCTCGCTCTCACGCCAAATCTAGCCTTCGCTCAGCACGGCGGTGGTGGTGGTCACGGTGGAGGCGGTGGTGGAGGCGGTTTCCATGGCGGCGGTGGCGGCGGAGGCTTCCATGGCGGCGGTGGCGGCGGAGGCTTCCATGGCGGCGGATCTTATGGTGGCGGCTACCATGGTGGCGGCGGATACTATGGCGGCGGGCGGTCTTATGGCGGAGGAGGTTACGGCCGAGGCGGCGGCTTTCGTGGCGGGTCAGCGGCGGGTCGTGAGGGAGCGGGCAGCCGTTCTTACGGCGGGTCCGAAGCCGGTCGCAATTCCAGTTCGTTAGGAAATCGTTCGTCGAGTATTCGTCCCGCAATTGCCGATGGCCAGTGGCATTCGTTCGGCAACTCCGGAAGTTCCGCACGTTCCAGTGCCGGGTCCTTTGGCGCGTCAAGAGGCGGGTCCGGGTTCTCCGGCGGAGCCTCCAGAAGTACGCCGGGCTTCAGTCGGTCTGGCTATGGTTGGGGCGGTGGCCGCGGTTGGGGCGGTGGCCGCGGTTGGGGCGGTGGCTGGGGTTGGGGTGGCTGGGGTTGGGGTGGCTGGGGTTGGGGTGGCTGGGGCTTCGGCTTCGGATGGCCGTACTGGGGACTTGGCTGGGGGTTCGGCTGGGATCCTTGGTTGTACAACCCTTACTGGTATGCTCCATTGGCTTACACTTACCCGGATTACAGCTACGACTGGTCTGACGATCCGCCGCCGTACCGTCCGGATTCGTCGTATGAGCACGACTCGTCGGCAAGCTACCTGAGCACGCCAAGTGCGAACGATGACAGCGGATTCAATCTCGGCCTTGGCGCGAGCCTGAGCAACAGCGGCGCAGTCCAGAACGACCAGACGCTGCAGCCCGAAGCTTCGCCCGCCCAGCCGTAGGCGCGATTGGCTCGCAGCCGCAAACCTGAGTTGTGCGGCAGTAGTGCAAGATGGTTTGGCCGACCATAATTTGGCCGATCATGATTTGGTCGATCATCGTTTGGTTGATGAATGAACCGCCTGGTGTGCGACCATGTGCTACGCCGCTTGACCCAAGACGAGTGCACACTCTGCACACTCCCGGATTTCCTGCACGCGAGACGTGACAATTGGCGTGGAATATTCCGGATGACAAAACTCCAAGTGCATACCACGACCGACAAAATGCCGCTTCAGCATG
>Ga0208191_1001280_pt1 | contig 13025 bp, 18 predicted proteins | sample June2015DPH_13_5_FD_184709 | JGI IMG/M metagenome (GOLD analysis project Ga0208191, IMG submission 184709) | Peatland microbial communities from SPRUCE experiment site at the Marcell Experimental Forest, Minnesota, USA - June2015DPH_13_40... | ecosystem: Environmental > Terrestrial > Soil >... | reverse complement strand
CTTCCAACTCCGCAGTATTCAACTCCATCCGCCTACCATTGGTCTTGCTCATGAAGGTGGGAATCTTTCTCCGCCCCTACAGTAATTGTTGATGGCGAAGATGTCTCACTATTGTTGACACAGAGGGGTACGTGGATTGGCTTCGTCCATCCGCTGAGCAGATGAAACGTGAGTTGACACTGCTTGCGCAGTCACTCCTTTCTCAACGGAAGCAGCAGGCGAATACGCACGCCCAGATTGTCGGCGGTCTCGGTATTCCCATCAGGCAAGCCCAACCGAGGGCAATTGAGAATGCGCCCCAGACGCCTGCCCCTAAGCAATCGAGCAAGAGTGAGCGCAAACACGAGGAATGGGATGTCTTCGTTTCGCATGCGAGCGACGACAAGGACGCTATTGCGCGTCCTCTTGCCGAGGCACTTCGAGCCAAGGGATTGCGGGTGTGGTATGACGAATTCTCGTTGACGGTCGGCGATAGCCTCCGGAAATCAATCGATCAGGGATTGGCTCGTTCACGATTCGGAGTCGTTATCCTCAGCAAACATTTCTTTGAGAAACATTGGCCGGAGCAAGAATTGAATGGTTTAGCGACCCGTGAAGTCGGCGGGAAGAAGGTGATCCTTCCGGTCTGGCACGGGGTCGGGTTTGAAGAGGTTCGCCAATATTCGCCGACTCTTGCGGACAGGCTTGCTGTCCTTACGGGGAATGGTCTGGAGAACGTCGTTGCTGAACTTTTGAAGGTGATGAAGTGAGTGTTCGTTTTCGCAATCTCGTTGCGGGATTCCTTAAATTCTGTGATCGCTCATGGCAGTCGAGAATGCATCACGCTTGATTCAAGGTTTTGCTTTGGCACTTCAGTCGCTTGGGCTGGCATGCGCCGTCCACCACGAACATCAGCCAGCCCCGCACAAAGGCAAGCCCCTCGCCAACGTAGGCCATGCGAGACAAGCGGTTCAAGATAAATAAAGGATGCCCTGAATGTTTCGACCTCTGAACGAGAAGGAATCCGAACGACGGTTTCGCCAAAACGAAACTCTAATTGAGTTTGCGAAACAGTTTGGTTACGAGGAACCGAGTGACCGTGCAGTTGTAATAGTTGGTCATGCGTTTCTGGACATGTTGTTGCGCAATATTCTGATCGAGTTCTTAATTGACGATGAGAAGGAAGTAGACAGATTGTTGGAACCAGATAGGCCACTTGGCACCTACGGGAGCCGAGTGACGGCATGTTATTGTCTCGGGCTTATTGGCGAGATCGTGAAAGCAGACTTACGCCTCGTCGGTAGGATTCGCAATCAGTTCGCACATGACCTCCACGCCGATTTCTCAGACCAAAGGATCGGTGACTGGTGCAAAGGACTGCGGTGGCATAGAGAATTTTACATGGTGCCGCATCCCGGTGCGACCGACCGAGACTTGTATCAAGTCGGGGTTAATCAGTTGGTTTGTCATCTTCAGGGGATTCCCAGCATCGCACGCGGCGAGAAACGAACAAGAGTCCTTCACACCTGAACATGTGGGGAGCCAATCGCGCCACGGATTGCGGATCGATTATGCGACCAAGCTGGCGGGGCATTGTAGCTAAAGGTTAAAGGCAGGGTCAGAGCTTCCATGTCGCATCCGAACATAATGCTTCAGTGTCAGACTCTTGTCGAAGGCCGCAAAACGCTGCGCAATTTCCTCCTTGGTTCCGTGTTCTTCTTCCCCGAAAGAGTTTTCGAACGTAAACCACCCCTCCTTCTGCGTGGAGGGGCGGACGTACGATTCCGCTCTGGCAGCGTTTTCCCCCTTCGTCTCGTAGTGTGCATACGCTACCGCGTCTGGTTTGGGTGCCAACTGAGCGACGTTCACCTTAACCTGCTCCTGCGTACCCGGTCGGCCGAGCATCGAAAGGAGACTCGCAACAATATCTGCGTAGCTGTCGGTTGATGACAACTTCGCAAAGCGATCAGCGAATGCGGGGCTATATTGAATCAAGTCATCATGGGTGATGCCGTGCCAAATCGGCAATATGAGTTTTTTCCCAGACTGTTCGCGTGCAAACAAAGAATTCAACTCGTATTCAGTCCACTTCTTTTTACGTAAAAATGCTTGGGAGAACACGACGATACCGTAGCGGCAGTTTGTTAGACCTCGGTCAATTGCCGGGCGAAGATCATCTCCCCACTCCAGAGTCGCTTTGTCGAACCATACTCGTATTCCGGCTTCTTCAAGTGCTTGAACCAGCGGCCCGACATAAGCTTTGTCTTCAGTCGCATGTGACACGAATACGTCGAAGAGAAAGCTGTCTTCCGGCGTCCTCGTTATTGAAGGCATTTGAACGACTCTACCCATTGGAGATTTCGTGCCGAAGAAAACCGCCAGTTCGCTGTCTAAACGGCGAGCCTCCTGCAAGAGCTTGGTTCCCGCACTCGCATACAACCCCGACGAATCCGTCTGTACGAATCCATCAGCCGCCAGAATTGCACCCGCCTGCTGCAAACGCTCGGTAGATACACCGAGGTATGCAGCATCATACGGGTCAGCTATGCACACGCGGGTTGCTTGATTTCCACGCCTGAAACCGAGCCAATAAACTTTTCGTCTCAGGAAATTGGAGGCATCTTCATTGGAAGTCTTGTGGTATACGAATCTCTTCGTCTTGTAGTCGTAGTTGGAACTGCCAATCGTGACAACTTGAAGATCGGCGGGATGTTCGCCCTGCGGATAGAAAACAGCCTCTTCTCCGTCAATGAACCTCCTTACGGAGTTCACGACGAGTGCCTCGGTGATAACAGATTCGAGGGACACTATCTCAGCCGCTATGGTGCGTGACAAATGAACGGTGAAATTAGCCTCGACAGGCATGTCGTGACCGCTCCTTGTCAAGACATGCACAAAGTCAAAAGAACCACCTTCCGGACTCCTTCCAAACGGGAACTCAATCCGAAATCGTAGTGGAACGCCAGACAACGTAATGTATTCCGAAGAGTCCGGTTCGGAAAATCTCAGAGCTTTGGCGCTCAAGTACGACCACAGTGCAGTCTGGAACTCTTTGGTGCCCGGAAGATCGGTTACAAAATCGTATCCAATCCTGACCCGCAATTCCTTGCTGCCATTCGACAAATCGAATCGAACTGGACTTCCCATGCCAAACGAGGTTGTTGGCGTGCATACAAGTCCAAGCTTTGAGCACATGTCTACAAATATCGCGATGCCTGCCCTTAATTCGCGTTCGGATAAGCTGCTCAAGAACTGCATCCTCCAAGGAATGGTGAAATGCTGAGCTATAAAGAGATCAGTGCTGCCGCCAATATCTGAACAGCCCGTCGATTTCGGAGAGCCATGTTGTGTCGTCGTCAGACTGGTACCTGCCAAGTGTCTTCTCAAGCTCGAAGAATCCAGTTCCCGGACGGTTCGCGCCCTCGCCGCTTTTGACAACCACAATAGCGGACAAGGTGTGCCTCCCGGCTGCGACTTCGGACTCCGACACCAGACCGAGCAAGTACCAAAGTCGCTGATCATGTGGGCCGTGGTAGCCGCCGAATTGGCGGACGGCATTGTATGCATCGTCATAATGGACAATGCGTTCGTGACGTGCACAATCCCTGAGGAACTCGGTTAATGTGACAATCTCCGGTTCGGCGAACTCGTAAGGGCCGTACTCGACCATTGAATCCCTCCAGAACGAGCAGTCTGCTCACCTGATCTACTCAGTCGAAATGTCATCCGACAGCCCTAGTTCACGCAGGGCAATCTTGATTTCGTCTACGATACTCCTCTTTGCTCGTGGCTTCCCAAACTCGCCAGCAACCCCGAGTACCGCCTCTGCGGTCGGTCGTTGTGCACAGCGATTCCCAGCGCCTTCTTCTGCCCTATCAGCATGACCAACTTCTTGCCCCGTGTGATCCCCGTATAAATAAGGTTCCGTTGCAGCAGCATGTAGTGCTGCGTGGCTAACGGGATCACGACAGCGGGAAACTCCGATCCTTGCGATTTGTGGATGGTGACCGCGTAGGCAAGCGAGACCTCGTCCAGTTCGCCAAAGTCGTACTTCACCCGTCGCTCATCGAAACAGATCGTGACCTCATGCTCGACGGGGTCGATGCGCTCAATGGTTCCGATGTCGCCGTTGAAAACGTCCTTCTCATAATCATTTTCGGTTTGGATGACTCTGTCGCGCATCTGGAATCGCCACCCGAACCGCTCGACCACAATCTCTCCCGCCCGCGACGGATTCAACGCCTGCTGAAGAGCCGTATTGAGTTCACGCACCCCGAGCGATCCTCGGTTCATCGGGCAAAGAACCTGAACATCGCGGATGGGATCGAACCCGAAGCGTTGCGGGATTCGTTCCTTCACCAGCTTGACGAGGGTGGCGACGATATTCTCTGGCTCATCCCGTTCGGTAAAGTAGAAATCCGAATTCCGCTCTGTTGCGTGCGTGTCCGGCATCTGCCCCCGGCGAATCCGGTGCGCTGCGGTGATGATCTGGCTGTCCGCCGCCTGCCTGAACACTTCCGTCAGCCGGACGGTCGGCACCAAACCGCTTTCGATCAAGTCGTTAAGCACCGTACCCGGCCCGACCGATGGAAGCTGGTCTATGTCGCCGACCAGAATCAGTCCAGCGTGGTTCGGCACCGCCCTTAGTAGAGAGTGCATCAGCGGCACATCCACCATAGAAGTCTCATCCACAACCAACAGACCGCAAGAAAGCGCATGGGCTTCGTTCCTGCTGAACCGACCTGTTCCGGGATCAACTTCCAACAGGCGATGAATGGTCTTCGCTTCCACACCAGTCGTTTCTGCCAGCCTCTTCGCTGCTCGCCCGGTTGGGGCACAGAGGAGGCATTTCACCTTCTTGGCATTAAGGATCATTAGGATGGAGTTCACGAGGGTGGTCTTGCCCACGCCCGGCCCTCCGGTGATGATCACGACCCGATTCGTCAGAACCGTTTTCAATGCCTCTCGCTGGCTTGAGGCGAGTGTTTTCCCTGTCTTCTGCTCGCACCATGCGACGGCTTTGTCGAAGTCAATCGGCGGATAGAGCGGCTGCCCTTCCGCCAATCGCTTGATTCTTGCTGCAATCCCTTCTTCGGCTTTCCTGAGATGGGGGAGAAAGACTAGCGGCTCGCCGTCGATTTCTTCCAGCAGCAGGGAGCCGCCTGTGAGCATCTGCGAAAGCGCCTGTTCGACCGTGGACTCCTGCACTTCCAGCAGCTTCACCGCCGCTGCTTTGAGCTTTTCCATAGGCAGGGCACAGTGTCCGTCCGAGGTCGCCTCCAGCAGCACGTGGTCGATCCCCGCCCTTGCCCGATTGAGCGAATCTTTTGGAATCCCAAGCTTCTGGGCAATTTGGTCGGCGGTCGCAAAGCCGATGCCGTAGATGTCCTTCGCCAGCATGTACGGATTACTCCGCACCTTTTCAATCGCCTGCTCGCCATAAGCCTTGAAGATTCGTACCGCTCGACTGGTGCTTACGCCGTGGCTGTGAAGGAACAGCATAATCTCGCGGATTTGCTTCGCCTCTTGCCACGCTCGTTTAATCCGTTCCCGGCGCTTGGGGCCGATACCGTCAACCCTTTGCAACTCTGGGCTTCGGTATTCGATTACGTTCAACACTTCGGTTCCGAATTTCTCAACCAGTTTCTTCGCCAGAATCGGCCCAATGCCCTTGACCAAGCCGCTACCGAGATACCGCTCGATCCCTTCCGTCGTAGTTGGCGGCACGGTTTTAAGGGTGCTGGCTTTGAATTGCAGTCCGTGTTCCTTGTCCCTGACCCACCAGCCGTCCGCAACCAGCCATTCCCCAGCGGTCACGGAAGGTAGCGAGCCGATGACCGTGACTTCTTCCCGCTGGCCTTTGACTTTTACGCGCAGTACGCAAAACCCGCTCTCGTCGCTGTGAAACGTGACGCGCTCGATCAGCCCGGAAATTCGTTCCGTTGTGGGTTGGCGTTCAGGGGTCGCGGCATTCATGCGTGGGATTATTTTCCCATGTCACGGCCGAGATTGCTTCGGTTCGTCCAGCAAGTCCATTCGGGTGTGCTGTGCGGCAACAGCGGGGACACTGCGATCCAAGGACGATATGCCACCGTGTCGCCAGCCCCAAAAGCGGTTATAAACGGCAGAATCGCCCTGCTGCTGCGACCCCGGTGTTTGCGCCGGGAGCCGTTTGAGCCCAAAACGCCCATACAGCCGCCTCGCTGAGCGCCGATGAACATGTCCCCGTGTCGGTGGTTCATAAAGTCAAAAACAGGCTTGCAACCATCGGGAAGCCCCTTTCCGGGGTTCTGTCGCACCCGCCCAACCGCAAAAATTGCAGCTTTTATTGAGAAAAGGGCATTGCATGCCGGAATGGGCGGCGGTGGGGGGGAAGTCCGGGCAAGATGTTGGGCAGACCTGCGGCCATTTGTCCGGAGGTCGGCTTTTCGGCGACGTTTGGACTCTGCAACCGCCTGTACGGGCTCGTCGTGGGCCGAAACCCGGATGTTCCAATGCCGCCCCGGAGACCGAGTTCGGTCACGTTGGCAACTGTGCTTAAGACTCTGCGAAGGTACGTCATTGGTAGCAGATTAGGGGTCAGGTCATCCCGAATGGGCGTACAATCCTTACGATTTTCGAAGTCAAAAGGAAATTCCGGCTGAAGGTGGCTCGATGGTGCGACAAACGTCCAGAACCACAGGAGAAGAATGGTGCAAAGGTATCCCTTCGGAAATCCCAATGAACAGGGCCTCACCAAACCACCGACGACTCTGAGTCGTTCGGCGCAACACGTCAATCGTGTATTGTCGCGGGTCGAGCAAAAGAGGCAGTATAGCAACGACCAGAGCGTCCCGAGGCACTTCGAACCTGAGGACGGGGAGAATACGTATTAGTCGGGGATTCGACAGGCACTTCATGCTGCAATGAGCACATCGGCAAACCTTTTATTCGCATACCCAAAAGACCAAAAGGCAAAGGCCGACATCCTTCCCCAAGTATGTCGGCCCTCACCGAAGCACAGCAGATTCTCTGTGCAGGTTGGAACATATCGCCGCCCACTTCTCCACGCAAGTTACGTCGGGTACCACCGGAAATAACGGGGGATTACTCTTGTTACTTGCGCAACTCAAGGAGGGGAGAGAGAATGTGACTCGGGTTCCACTTGTAAACCCTTCCACTCGATTACACACCGCAACATCAACTCGGGCCTAACTCACCTATTGCGACCCCAGCTTTCGGGCTGGGGCTTGTCGTTCATAGGGGGTTTGCACCCCTCCAGCACCAAAAATTCCGCTGATATTGGGAAAATCACGGTCGCATGGCCGGGAGGGCGGCGAGGCCAAAAACCACCTTTTATTGTCGGGTGTCAGGGCGGACGGTGGGGGGCGCGTTGGCAGTTTGGGCTGGCCTGCGGACAAATGTCCGGAGGTTCGGTTTTTTCCGCTGACGTTTGGGTTCAGGGAATAAATATACGGCGCTGGCCAGTGAGTGAAAAAGGTTGATTGCCTCTTTTCTCTTCCACTTTTATTATGGCGGGCAAGAATCGGAGGCATGACTCACTATGCCAAAGCAATTAGTTGTGAGGATGCAGTATGAAGACGAGATTCGTAAGATTGCGGCAACCGCCGTAACGGAAGAACGCGGCAGGTTAGTTGCTTTTAACGGCGCAGAGAAGGTCGCTGCATTCCCGCTCGACAAAATCGAATACTGGTGTCTTGAGGAAGTGGCGGATTTCATCAAGCCTGATCCTGCTTCACATCGGTAGGACAGAGGAACCGGGGGGCGTTTGCCGGTATAGCTTTGCTGCGTTGCGTAGCATATCGGACTGTGCTTTCATGCTGCAGGGAATTTGGGCCGCCTTTGCTTCCAACGATTCGCGAGCGGCGTTTCACTTACCGGGCAGCGCCCGCTTTTCAACATCGTCCAGCGCATCGGCAATTTCTTTAAGGGTTTCCACGATTGCATTAAGTGCGGCAGGCGTTCCGGCATTTTTGATGGCTGCTTCAACATCGTAGATTTTGCGGCGTACATAAGCACTAGCAGACATTGGAATCCTTCCTCCAGATTTTACTGGTCACCTATTGGCATGTACTTCCTGCCTTTTTCCCCAGCATTGTACTCCGGTTACAAAGCTCGCCTCCGATGCGGAAGAACTCAAACTTTATGTTCTACCCACTGGACAGCGAGTGCAATTGCGAAGTGCCGCAGGAGGAACCCATAACCCGTTCTCCGCGCACAAGACCCCGGACAGTCAGCCGTTCCGTCGTATCGCGGATGTCGGCGAACGCCACCCCTGCGAGCGAAGTTCCCACTTGCACTGCCGGATTCAGTTTCCAAGCAAGCGTGTATGCGCCACTGGTTTCGTTGTTGACTGCCGCATGTGCGGGTCGGCGGGACATCGTGGTGGGTGCGATTCCGGACATGTTGGCAGACAACACAAATGCCGTATCGTCCGCAGATTCGTGTTGCTACCGCAAGGAGTAAGACCGTAGACTGTACAACGCACGTGAAGACATTCTGCGGCGAAACCGCTTGCGGGGAATTCGGCATGTCAGTGGGAAATGCGATGTTGCAGAATTAGGCTCCCGTGCCTCGACTTGAACCAACCGCGTCCTTTGCGCTGGAAGAGGGCCACCCAGAACACGTGACAAACTGAAAAGCGAGTGGCTTCCGCAGACGCGGCAGAAATCATGTGGGCTGTCGCTGATGACCTCACAATCGGTGCAAAGCACGGCCTCCTGCAAGCAAACCGCGTTCACATCAGGTTTGTCCGACCCGGTCTTCATGACACCACTCCTTTGGTGATTAACTTTACATTCCGGCCGGAGGAATCGCCAGAGTGTCCAGTTATTTTTCTGGCGCTAAGCCACCATTTACAAATCCCGTCTGCGTCATGAGAATGGTAGTTGCAATTTTGATTCCCAAAATGTCTGGGCTACGCCGGAGAAACGAATTCAAAAAGCAAAAGGGCACACTTCGACGTGGTCGCAGTACAGGAGCCGCTCTTGGAAACTGTGGAGGTATTCGGGCATAGTCTCACTTCGAATATTACGGTCTCGTTTTCCACAAAAATTTCCACAGTGGGAAAACTTTTATACCCGGAGCGGTGGAAGGGTTCCAGCCAACTGCACACCAAGTTGGTCAGTACAGCAAACCAGAGTCAATCCCTAGGCAACACTGATTTCCGTTCCAGTTTTCCCACATTCCTGTGGAAACGCAAACGTGTGTGAATCACTAGGAATCTCCTTTTCAGCTTTTAATCGCTCGAATTGTACTGCCAAACAAAATGCGGAGCGATGCGATGCCATTTCGGGGGTTCGGCAGGCACCTCCATGGCGCTAATCCCAGATTAGCAAGGCCAAAAAGGTAAACCGCAAACAGGAGAACCTGATGTAAAATCCGGGCAGAATTAGGGAGAATCAGTTCCAAAACTCACAAGGAGGACTTGTTAATGGCAGCAGCGATGACAAAGACGCAGTTGGTTCACCTTTTGGCCGGGAAGATTGAACTCACCAACAAGCAGGCAGCGGCCTTTCTGGACACGCTGGCTGAAGTGGCGGTGGCAGAAGCAAAAAAGAATGGCGTGTTCGTGGTACCCGGTCTGGGTCGCCTCAAGAAGGTGCAGCGCAAGGCTCGCATGGGTCGCAATCCGCAAACGGGTGCGGCAATCAAAATCAAGGCGAAGACCGTGGCAAAGTTTTACGTGGCGAAGGTGGTCAAGGACGCTATCGCCCCACCCAAAAAGTAATCGGTGAGATTTTGGTGTTCAATGAAAGGCTGGCGGCAATGCTGGCCTTTTTCTCTTTTGAGGTTAACGACGAGATCAGAAGTTCATCCTTCGGCGCACGAGGTCGCCGTTGGTTGGCTCCAGAGATTCCGGCTCAAATCCCAAGTCCGATCGCTTTACTGGGGACGGTGGTGTAGCACCGCCCTGCGACTTGTGAGCCCGACTTCAACGCGAGGCCGACAGGGTGGCGACTCACTTCAAACGTATGCCTGACCACATGTCCCGCATGAAAGCCGAGGGCACCAGCCCTCCGAAATATCGCCGTTAACTGGCGGTGAGGTACAGCGCCTCGGAGTGGTGGGACTACCAGACGCTGGCATTGCAGTACAATCCACGTGAGGTCGGAAAATTATGGATGCATCTATTGAGGTGCTTGAGCAGTACGGATTGGCCGCTGATGAAGATTCATTCAGGGTCCTCACGTTCGACAAGAAGAAGATTGCGAAGTTGCACGAGCATCTGTATACATCAATCTTTGAGAGACAACAATCAAGCGTCACAGAAGATACGACATTCGACCCCTTTAGCTTTCTTGCGAGTGCGTCTCTACGAGGTCGATCAACTTGTCCATCCCCGTCTTGCCAACTAACAAAATTGGACTTCCTTGCAAGGTATACGGCTCTTTATGCAAACAGGGTGTTGTTTCCTCTTCCTTTGAGTCATCCCTCAAAAATCGGTACCGTGGCGGAGTCAAAGGACGAACTTACCCACTCAGCATTGATACTACTGCGACTTCGTCCTCTAGTGGACGCCGGATTGATAGTGCCAGTTGTGATGCGGACGACACACTGCATCCACGTGGCCGAGTGGGCGAAGAAAATGACGGGCCTCGTCCACGAGATCGCTGATGACGCAGCAATCGAATTGCAGAAACACTTTCGCGTCATGTATCAGGCTGCGGACAAATCGCCCACCGGTCAAGTGACTGTTTACATTTACGGGCCGGAAGACTTCATAGAGCATGGCGGCGGCATTCTTTTGGTTAATGACGAGAAAATGTGGAAGCCAAAGAAGGCACGAGTGGACCGCTTTGGTAATGCAGAAGTTCGAGGGCCAATGAAAGTTGCCGCTGTTCGGTGGTTCTCGATCAGATTGCAAACGATACCACATTCTATCTCGCCTATGGCCGACCACAGAATACAAGATACTTAAGTGACCGACCCGGTGAGACATTGTTTTTGGACTGGTTTACCGATGACGAGGAACTTTCAGCTACCAGTGCCGAGATGAATGCTTACCTCGCACATTCCTTGCCATTATTGGGCGATCTTCCGATTGCAACACTCTTGAGAATCCGGCGACAGGAGCGGGATTCCTTCCTTCGGTACCGCTCTGCCTTGGAGCTAATGCTAACCGACTTAGCCAATAGACAGAAGAGAATTGGCAAGCGTGAAATTCGTCAGCTTTTTAAGGAGCGCATTGAACCTCAGCTACTCCGCATGAAGTCAGAGTTGCGCGGAGAGGGGCATCGTCAACGTCGTAGAATTGTTGGAGGACTGGGCACCCTTGCTGCCACTGTGGCATTGGGTGCTTTCGGAGGTGCGCTCCCCATGCTGGTTAAGGCTTCTCTCGCAGCCGCTGGGAGCATGGTAGGTGGTAGGCTCCTAAGCAGAGCAGCCGAGGCTACTTGCGAGCATGGAGTGACCCTAAAGGAAAGAAATGATTTTTATTTCCTGCTTCGACTGACTCAGGAGGCTGACGCCATCGCTCCACCGAGGAAGTAATACTGGAGAGATTTTTGTTTCCAAAAGAGGCTGGCGGTGACGCTGGCCTTTTCTTATTAGATTTCCGCTAAGACCAGCGACTCACGAAGATGACTTTACGAAACAGGAATCAATTTATCGTCACCCCACCGCAACAACGCTTGTACTTCTTCCCTGAGCCACACGGGCATGGATCATTCCGCCCAACCTTGGAACTGCTGCGCCGACGCTCAGGCGTAAAGGCGGTGCCAGCGTTGGCTTCCCGGTGCGACCTGAAGTACCGATATGCTCTCATAAGTCCAGCCAGCATGTGCGCGATAATATCCTCGCGTTTTTCCGGACTGATTGGCTCCGGGCGCATTTCCGGGTCGTCGTCGTGCTCATGGTAAAGGATCATCATTGGTAGCAGGCAGCCGCCGTATTCCTCGTCGTTGACCAACTCAGCCCAGCCGTTGTGCCTCATGCCCATGCCCCGCATAAAGCCGCGAGCCCAGTCGTTGCCGTGGGACATGCCGCCCTCATCCTCCAGCAGGATCGGCATGTAGGGCTCCGCCTTGAGCAGGGTGGCGGCGATTGTGTTCCAATGCCGCATCATGAGTCCTAAGATTTCGTTCGCCTCGTCGAGGCTGCCGAACTCGCAGGTCTCCGACATCTCGCCGCCGAAGACCTCCGGGTAATATTCGCTCGGCATCACGGACTCTGGGCCTGCAATGAGCGCGGCGAAGAACCCATCGAGTTCTTCCAGATTCATGGCCTCGCCGCCCTTGCAAGTCCCAAGGAAGTCTCCGAGACGGTCAAGTTCGGCGTCCGTCAGTGGTTCGTTCTGCGTGAACCTTCTCATGCGGATTTCAAACCGCCTTACTGCCGTGGCTTCTCAGGCTGGCAAGCAGCCCCGAATACCGCTGCTGCGACACCGGTAATTGCGCCCTAGCCGATTTTCTCAAAAGTATAATGAAACTGTGGAAGCCATTCCCGTTCCTGCCTCGACGCTTTGCTCGCAGTGTCATCGTCCAATTCCGGCAACGGCAAATTATTGCTCAAATTGCGGCAAAAAGCTGAACGAACCGCCGCTTTCTACGAGCATTGAGACGCAGGCATGGATATATGCCTTCAGTATCATTCTTCCGAGCATCTGTTTTCTTGCAGTGAGGTACTGGCCGGGGATCAAGTACGCTCGGTCAGGTGACCGGAAGAGGAAACAGATTGGTTTCATCGCAATCGCACTCATGGCGATTTCAACCATCATCTCGTATTGGCTCGCCTTCGTTTGGATCAATCAACTAGTTCAGTCCTTGCTCAACAGCGTGGGGAATCTCGGCGGGTTTTAATGACGCTAAATCTAGCTGCTTGCTGGCCTACCACATGTATGGCGGGAATACTCTTTTACCGTTCCGCCGTCGCAAGATGATTGAACTCAGCAAAGCATAGATGGCGATAAATACGATAATTCGGATGGTGCTGAACTGTTCTTGGGTTCCAGTCCTGTGGCAGTTTTCACAAAACATCGAGATTTGATTCTCGTTGGGAGAATCGGCGTGTCTGATTTCTATGACATCTTCTGACCCGCATTTGGG
>Ga0208191_1001277_pt1 | contig 13050 bp, 11 predicted proteins | sample June2015DPH_13_5_FD_184709 | JGI IMG/M metagenome (GOLD analysis project Ga0208191, IMG submission 184709) | Peatland microbial communities from SPRUCE experiment site at the Marcell Experimental Forest, Minnesota, USA - June2015DPH_13_40... | ecosystem: Environmental > Terrestrial > Soil >... | reverse complement strand
TAACAGAGTGTTGGGGTAGGAAAACGATCATGGGAACAGGAACATTACAGTAAGGATTGTAAAAACTTTTGATGACAAAAAATAATTTCCTATATTTGATCCAGCAGAAGAAGCGTTTTTAAAAAACTGACTTTTTCTACAGGCTCGTTGGGAATAGTAAACGGAGGGAAAACTTAGGATGAAAAGACTAATTTACGGAATTTGTCTTGTATTCTTGTTATCAAGTAACGTTTTGGCTGCGGATATAAATTCTGTCCAGGCCAATGTATTGGCAAAAACAAGCTTAAGCTGGGATGGGAGCCGTCTGCCAGGCTATCCTAAAGGCACCCCGGAGGTAACCATTCTCCGAATCAAAATCCCACCGGGAAGGCAATTACCGCTGCATAAGCATCCGGTAATAAATGCAGGCGTCTTATTGAATGGAGAGCTGACTGTGGTGACTGACGACAATAGGACATTACATCTAAAAGCCGGCGACCCGATTGTCGAGGTTGTGAATAAATGGCATTACGGAAAGAACGAAGGCAATGAGATGGCAGAAATTATAGTTTTCTATGCCGGGGCACTGGATATGCCGATTACGATTGAGAAATAAGGCCGACACACATAACGAATCGCTGCCTTTAGGTGAAAACTGGCCTAAGTCTTTTAATGTCATGCGGCGTGGATGGCCGTTTGCTTAGAATGGAAAATTACAGCTTGATTTCGATGACGGACTTTTCTTTCAACGTGCTGAGAAATTGTCTGAATGCCTTCTCTATTTCAGCTTCGTAATAATCTGCCTTCACCTTGTCCTTCACCTCCTCAAACGGAAGAGGCTCCATGCCCTTCCGATCAAGGAGTTTGATAATATGGAAACCAAATTCCGTCCGCAGGAGCCCGCTCACCTGTCCGACCTTGAGACGCAGCGCCTCTTTTTCAAACGCGGGGAAGAGCTCTCCTTTCTTGAAATAACCTAAATCTCCCCGGTTCTTGGCCGAGGCGTCTTGTGAATAAAGAAGGGCCATCTCCTCAAAATCCGCCCCCCCCTTAATTTTCTCTAAGACGTTCTGAGCCTTCTTCCTGATGTCACCAATCTCGTCCGGCACGGCCCCCTTTGGAATGGTGAATAGAATGTGGCCGGCACGATAGGTCTCATTCGTTCGATAGCGACCCAAATTCTTTTCGTAAAATTCTCTGAGCTCTTTTTCTCCGGGTTTTGATTCCACCTTCACCGACCAGCTGATCAACTTCTGGCGCTGGAGGCCCTTTTCGATCTGCTTTTTGTACGTCTCTAACGTCAGACCCTCGATGGTTAAAGCCTTTTCGAAATCTTCCTGCGTGGCAGCGTTTCGCCGCTTGATCTCCTCCAGAGCGGCATCAATCTCTTTACTGGGAATCTTGACCCCAGATTTCTTCACTTCCTGGTCAATCAACTTCTCCTCAATCAGCCTCTCCAGCACCTGCCGGTAAAGCGTCTCCGTTCGTTCCCGCTTCTCCAGACGATCGTCGGTCGCCATCTCCTGTCTCAGGGGGTCGATCCACTTCTCAACTTCGGAGAGGGTGATAATTTCTTGATTGACCACCGCCACCACACGATCGACGACTGCCTCGCTCAAAGAAATCGGTCCGCATAGAAACAGGAAGAACCCAAAAAGCAGAGGAAACTTTTTCATCTTTTCACTTCTCCTTTTTACGACGTGAGCCATTTCTTGTTGATCTTCACCTTGGCTTTCTCTTTGAGGCCTTTGAGCCACTTCTGATAATTCTCCTCCCCTCTCTTTTGCCCAAGGTCTTGGAGGATCCCTGCTTTGGCTTCCTCGAAGGGGATCTGCCGGGGTTCAATTTTTTCTTCCAATTTAAAGATATGATACCCATACGGGCTCTTGATCACCTCGCTGATGGCTCCAACCTCCATGTTGAAGACACAGTCGAATTCGCTTGGTCTCTCCCCTTGGCTGAAATAGCCCAGATCCCCGCCCTGAAGCTTTTCAGGCCCCAGAGATTTCTCCATCGCCAGCTTCTCAAAGCGCTCTCCCTTTTTCAGCCGTTTCAGGATCTGGATCGCCTCCTCCCCGTCTGCCACAACGATCTGGCGCACCCTCACCCTCTGGCCAATCTGAAACGAGGACCGATGATCTTCATAGTAACGAAGGGCTTCCTTCTCGTCGACTTTCTCCTGGGAATGGAAGACGCTTCGAATGACCTTTTCGGCCAATAATTGCTCCTCCAGCCGGACCTTCCATTCCTCCAGGGTCATCCCCTTGAGACCCAATGTCTCTCCAAATTCCCCTCCCGAATAATCCTTCTTTATTTCTGAAACGGCCTGATTCAACTCCTCGGGAGAGAGTTTGATTCCCAAGCGCCTGGCCTCTTGGACGAGAATCTTGCGCTCGATCACCTGGTCGAGATAGGCTCGCTTCAAGTCTTCGTAACCTGCTCGCGGGGTCTCTTTAGCCGGTTCTAAGATCAACTCTCTAAACTCCCGGTCAAAGGCCTCCACCGGGATCTGTTCCTCGTTGACTTGGGCAATAATGTTTTCAGGAAGCCTTGCTTCCTGTTGACCACATCCCCATAGAGCAGATAAGAAGATGCTTAAGAGGAGGAGGGTAGGAGATTTCTTCATTTCTTACCTTCTTTTGGTTTCGCCTCCTTTTTCTCTTGTTCGGCCCAGAGCTTCTCATTAATGAGAGGCTTGGCTCTCGCTTTCGCTTCTTTCACATACTCAAGGTAGGCCTCCTGTCTTTTCTTCGGCTGCAAGAAATAGCGGATCCTTTCTTTGACTTGATTCAGGGGCCTCAAGGTGCTCCCCCGCATGTCTTCCAGTCGAATGATATGGTATCCGTAGGGGGAGCTGACGACCTCGCTGACCTCCCCTCTCCTTCTGAGAGAAAAGGCCGCTTCTTCGAACTGAGCAAAGGAGGGCGCCAACTGCCCTCGGCGAATATAGCCGAGACTCCCGCCGTCTTCCTTGAATTTACCGATATTGTAAGTGGAGGCTATTTTCTCAAAGCTCTCACCCTTCGAGAGCCTCGTCACCGCTTCTTTCAAAGCGGGCTCCGTATTGACAACAATTTGACGAATCTTTATCTCCTGTGGCTCCGTAAAGAGAGTCTGGTTCTCCTTATAGTAGCGTTGGATTTCCTCTTCTGAGACTTCCCCTTTCCCACTCAATCCTTCTTCGAGCAGGGCATCGATCACGATAGCCCTCTTTGCATCCTCAATCTTGGCCAGAATTTCTTTTTTCTTATCGAAGCCCTTCTGTTTGGCCTCCTGATAGAGCACCTCTCGGGGGATCACATAATTCTCAAGAAAATCTCTTGTCCCCTTTTCGTTCACCAACCTCATCTTTCCTTCCAGAGGCTGCTTTTCCAGCATCTGCTGAAATTCTTCGAAAGAGATAGAGACATCGTTGATCCTGACCAGTTCTCTCTTCCCCAGCTCTTTCTCTCCTGATTTCTGACAGCCCGGGAATAAGAAGGCCAGGGAGAGGAAAATCCCCCAAAAAATCATTCTCTTATTCATCGTCCTCACCTTGTAAATCCGTTCTGGAAGCTCGTCTCCCTTCTTTGCCAAGGGACACGATGATATTTACCACATCAAGCCAGTGCTTGCAATAGCTTTTTCGCCGCCCCGAAGGGATCTCGCCCTGCGTCAGGCCATCCCTCGATGACCAATTTAGAGTCCGGGGTGAAACGACGCTTACCCTCTCCTTGATGCACAAAATCGACGACCCTCTGGGGCGGAACCCGGGTGCTCTCATCAAAGGTGAGGACAAATTGTGACGGGGTCTCTTCAAACTTTTTAATGGCCATTCTCGTCAGAAGAATTTTCACCTTGATCACTTCCAGGAGATGCTCCACCTCCGTGGGGATCTTCCCAAACCGGTCGACCAGTTCTTCCCGAATCGTCTCCACTTCTTCATCAGAACGAGAGAGAGAAAGCCTTCGGTAAAGACTCAGCCTTTCTCCTGGATCCTCGACATAGCCTTCCGGAATGAAGGCGGGAAGATGAAAGCGAATCTCCGGAGTGATCTCTTCTACGACTTCCTCGCCCTTCAATTCCCTGACCGCCTTCTCCATCAATTGGGTGTAGAGCTCAAACCCCACGGCAGCGATGTGTCCCGACTGCGACGGCCCGAGGAGATTCCCTGCTCCTCGAATCTCCAAATCTTGAATCGCCAGTTTGAATCCGGATCCCAGCTCGCTCAATTCCTGAATGGCCCGAAGCCTTCTCATGGCATCCTTGGAAAGCGTGAGGTCCCCGGGGACGATGAGGTACGCATAGGCTTGATGGCTCCCCCGTCCCACGCGTCCGCGGATTTGGTAGAGGTCCGCCAAACCAAAGCGCTCCGCGTGATTGATCAGGATGGTGTTGGCGGCCGGGATGTCCAACCCGGATTCGATGATGCTGGTACAGACGAGAAGATTCACTTCTTTGTTGACGAATTGCACCATGACCTTCTCCAACTCTCTTTCTCTCATCTGACCGTGAGCAACGGCCAGGGAGGCCTCTGGAACCAGTCGCTTCAAATGGTTTGCGACCGTATGGATGTTTTGGACCCGGTGGTGGACGAAGAAGACCTGCCCCCCTCGCTCGAACTCTCTCTGAATGGCGTCTCGGATAACCTCCTCATCGTAACGGATCACGAGTGTCCGAATCGACAGGCGGTTCTCAGGGGGGGTCTGAATGAGGCTGAGATCGCGAATTCCCGAGACGGCCATTTGGAGCGTCCTCGGGATAGGGGTCGCCGTCAGCGTGATCACGTCCACCAATTTTCTCATCTGCTTCAACTTCTCTTTATGGGAAACGCCGAACCGATGCTCCTCATCAATGACCACCAACCCCAAATCCCGGAACGACACATCTTTCTGCAAGAGTCGGTGCGTCCCGATCACAATATCCACCTTTCCGTCCTTCAGCCGTTGAAGGATCTCCTTCTGCTCCCGCGGACTTTTGAACCGGCTCAGGGCCTCGATGACCACCGGATAAACCTTGAATCGCTCCTTAAAGGTCTGGTGGTGCTGTTGGGCCAGGACCGTGGTGGGGACTAAAATGACGACTTGCTTTCCGGTCATCACGGCGCGATAGGCAGCTCGAATGGCCACTTCTGTCTTACCGTATCCCACGTCTCCACAGATCAACCGATCCATGGGTTTGGGATTGCTCATGTCCTGGATCACTTCATCGATCGCTTGCATCTGATCCGGGGTTTCTTCATATTCAAAGGTGGCTTCAAACTCTTTATAGAATTGATCCAAAGGAGGAAATTTGAAGCCCTCGAAAACCTGTCTGGCTGCATAGAGGTCGAGGAGTTCCTTCACCATCTCTGAAACAGCGGCTTTCGCCCTCTTCTTCGCCCTCTCCCATGAATGACTTCCCAGCTTATCCAGTCTGGCGGATTTTCCATCCCCTCCGATATAGCGCTGGACTAAATTGAGCCGGTCCACAGGAAGATAGAGTTTGTCTCCGTCTTGATACTCCAGGAGAAGGTAGTCGTTCGAGACGCCCCAGATCTTCAAATGCCGCAGCCCTCTGTAACGACCTATTCCGTAGTCGATATGAACGATGAAATCATCCTCTCGAAGTTCTTGGTACGAAGAGAGGGCCGGGCTCCCCCTCTGCCATGAGGCGGCGACGAGAGGAGATCGAACCTTTCCGTCATGAAGCCTCCTTCTTTCGCCGAAGATCTCCTCTTCGGTTAGAATCACCCACCCCTCCCGGAGGTTTCGAAACCCTGAAGAGAGGGAGCCCACAAGAAGAAGGAGATCTTCTTCGGGCTGACCAAGGGCCTCCCTGAACCTCCTCTTTTTTTCCAGTCGTGGCTCCGCCCCATACTCTGAAAGGAGTTCTCTCAATCGCTCGGCCTGACCCTCGGTATGGGAAACAATAAAGCTCCTCATCCCTTTTTCACGAAGATCATGAAGGTTTTTCAGGAGGATCGAGAAGGGGGAAGCCTCCGAGACGCTCGTTTTCCCGGAAAGGGCAATTTTCATTTCCCTTCGGAGATTCTCGTTGGTCTCCGTCTCAACGGGAAAAACCTGCGGACACGGGGATGGAGCAACGGGGCCTCCTTGGAGATAAGCCGTTTGAAATCTTTCAAGAAGATGCAAGAACTCTTTGTCGGTGAGATAAATCATCTCTGGAGTAAGTACAGATCCCCTTTTTGATAAGGCCTTTTCATAATGTTCCTGAATCAGACGGAAAAAGGTCTCGGCCTCTTTCTTTACTTCATCACCTTCGTCAATGAAGAGGGTTTCATTCCCCTTCAGATAGTCCAGTAGAGTCTTCAACGACTGGGTAGAGGTATCTTTTGAAATATCCCTTGCCGGGAGGAGGATGGCGTTTTCCATCCTTCCCTGGGGAAGAGATCGTTGGGTCTCTGTCTCAAACCGCCGGATGGACTCCAATCGGTCTCCGTCAAATTCCAACCGGAGGGGTTCTTCATAAAAAGGAGTATAAAGGTCGATGATCGCCCCCCGGACGCTGAAATCCCCCCTCTCCTCGACAACCTTTGCCGAGGTATATCCCTTTTCGTGAAGAAAATGGATCAATCGGTCGCGGTCGACCTCCTCGCCCGCAGAGAGGGAAAAAACAGATTCTCTCAGATCGGCTGGGGCCAGAACTTTCTGCATCAGGGCCTTAACGGATGAGATGATCACCGGTTCCTCCCCTTTCAGAAGGGAAAAAAGGACTCGCACCCGCTCCCGGATGATTTCGGGATGGGGAGGAATTTCATCATAAGGAAGGGTTTCCCACTGAGGGAAGAGAAAAGACGGGGTCTCCGGATCTCTCATAAAAAATCGAAGGTCTTCAAGGAGGAGTTCGGCATTCCTCATGTGGGGAGTGACGACCAGAAGGGGCCCCTTTACCTTTTCTCTCCAACGAGATAAAAAGTAGGCTTTGGAAGAACCCGCAAGACCGGTTAGCCCGATAGGTTTCCTTTTTCTCCATGGCTCGGAGTCAAGCCACGAATCAATAGGAGAGTCGGATTTCTCCTTTTTCCATTCGGCCATATCCATTAATTCTTCAATTAAAAGAGGATAGGTGTCAAGGCCGGTAGGATATCAGGATACTCCTTTGTCCTTCCCTCTCTTATGGCGGTAGAATCGTATCCACTTCAGCGAGAGAGGATAGGCAATGAAACTGAGGAGGGTGCAGAGAATTAATGAACCGATATTAAAAGAGAGAAAAAGACCCCTTTGCGAAACAACACGACTCCAAAAATGAGAACCCATAAATCCTCGATCCAATCCCAATTGAAAAATTTCTTTGAGTGTTGTCCAGTCCATCCAAAACCCCGTCACACGCATCCCAACCCAAGTGGCAACCATATAAAAAGGGACGATCCACCAGGGCCCGTTTGTCCAGACTCCTAAGAGAATGGCCACCCGGTTCAACCCGAATAGAAAGGCAATCGCCAAAGCGACAAGGCTATGAACACCCAAGAATGGAGAAAACCCCAGGAAGATGCCGACGGCATAGGCCAGGGCCGTCCTTTCAGGCGTATCTTCGATATGAAGAAGTTTTTTAAGGAGATCTTTTAAAGGGCGCAACCGATCATACCATCCCAAATCCCCCAGCCCCCCTTTATCAAAGCGAAAGTGTGAAATAATTGTCCCCACTGCAAAGGGCGGGCAGGGATGTCGAAAAAGTTTTACAGCGGTACTTTCTCAGGTTGACTACTTACAATAAATAACTTTAACATCCATTGATCACCTACACACTCTTATTAGCTTCACCTATCAAGTGACCGCATTTGTAAAACTTTGGAGATATTCTTGCCCGCCCGGCTCCCCGAATTTTCTCACAGCTTCAGCACGGAAAGGGGGGATTATTCATTTCATCGGATGAAGGCATTCCTTTGTAAGAAAGCAGATGTGACACTGCGGCTTTCTTGCCTTGCAGACGGATCTCCCAAATCGGATCAGGTTGAGGTGTAGCGACAAACACTTTCCCTTTGGAAGGAAGGGTACGATCCACGCGTGTGCCTTTTCTGCACCCATCCATTCCGGGAGGAGACCGACACGTTTCCCAATCCGAAGGATATGTGTGTCAACCGGAAACGCCTCTCTCCCCAAACCAAAAAGAAGAAGACAGTGAAGCGTCTTTGGGCCGATCCCTTTGAGCGCGCCAATCGTTTTCTTAATTTCCTCGAAACCCATCTTTTTCAGAAAGACAAGACTGACTTTCTCTTCACGCTCCTTGATCCAATGAAGGATTTCATGGATGCGCCTCGCCTTTTGTCCAGCCAACCCACCCGGTCGAATCGCTGAAACGATACTTCTTGTTCTCGCCTCAAGGACATCTTCCCAATGAGGAAACCGTGTTCTCAGTCTCTGATAGGCTTTGTCTCGATTTCGATCGTTGGTATTCTGGGAAAGGATGGTCCCGATGAGAATGTCGAGAGGATCCCCCGAACGCTCTCTTCGGGGGATCCCGTATTGCTTTTCCAGAAGGAGAGTAATCCTTCTTACTTTTGTTTTTAGATCCTCACATCTTTGCCATCGCTTCTTTAATCTTTCCACTCAGCTGCCCTTTGAGAAATTCCTTGATCCCTGTCTTGACCGTCCTCACAAACCCCCGATATGTTTCTCTCCCCTCAAGCGTCTTTAGATAGAACTCGCCCAATTCGGGATAGCGTTTCAGAGTCCGATAAGCCAATTTCGTAAAACGAAAAACGAAATGAGACAACATGAGCGCCCATTTCAGGTTCCCGCAGATATCGGAATGAACCGCCCTTTGATAATAATTCGAGGGAGCGATTCCCCCTTTTTTCCATTCCATGATGGCCTCGCCCGCCAGCATCCCACTCCGAATGGCGTAGTAAATGCCCTCTCCCTGCAGAGGATCCATCAGATGGGCGGCATCGCCTACAAGAAGAATTTTCCCCTCGGAGACCTTCTGTTTTTCATCGTAAAAAGAAGGGAGAAGATGGCCCATGACCTTTCCTGCCTTCCCTTCCGGGATGTAATCCAGCCCCTTGAGGAAGGATTGGAGGTATTGGCGAGGGTTCATCCTCTTCGTTTCTCTAAACATTCCGCCAATCCCGACAGAGAGCCATTCCTTTTTGGGAAAGACCCAGCCGTAGCCATTGGGAATCCTCCCGAAATCCAAATTGATGAATTGAAGCTCCTCAGGCGGAAAATGGATCGATGAATCAAAGGCAATCTCACTTTCTATCGCCACCCCACCTCCGTGGTTCCCCTGAGGCGGCAGGAATAAAGACTTGGCGACCATGCTCTCTGCTCCGTCTGCACCGATGAGATATCGACAATGAAACTTCCTCCCCTTTGTCAATTCCACCTCCACCCCGCCATTCTTCTCTTCTGTCCTCTTGACTTTCTCGCCTTCCAGCAGGGCGGCTCCATTCTCAATCGCTTTATTGACCAAGAGCTGATCGAAGCGATCTCTCATCACCAAAAATGCAATGGGATCTTTGGACTCGATGATAAAAGGATCTTTGGAGCAGTAAGTGAATTTTGCTCCGTAGATGGTGTTCTCGACCACTGGACTGAGATCGAAGCCGAGCAGATTAATGGTTTTCGTCGAAAGACAACCCCCGCAGACCTTGTATCTGGGCAATCGTTCCTTCTCAATGATGAGCGTTTTCAACCCAGCCTCGGCACAAGACCTCGCCGCCGTCGACCCTCCTGGCCCTCCGCCCACCACAATCACGTCATAGTCCCAATTCATAGCCCTATCCTAAACTTACTCAAGAAAATTACCACGAAACTTGGATTTGTCAATAGACAAGAAAAAAAATAGAACTTGGACGCGTGAGACAAGATCAGGATCGGCGACCATTGCCGATACGGGTACCGACTTCGCAGGCATACCCGTGTAATGAGAGGAGGTCTGGGGACATTCATTGCATGATCTTCGCGACATATTCGGCGATGGCGGGGGCGGCCGTCAACCCCGGGGATTCAATTCCCAGAAGGTGCATCCTTCCCGTCTCTTGCTTCAATATCACAAAATCTGTTTGCAACTCCCCCTGGCAGTAGACTTTGGGCCGATTGCCTGAATAGCCTGGATAGATTCTTTGGATATCAAAGTCAGGAATCATGGCAAGGGCCCCTTTCTCAAATTCTTCTCTGGGAGTCTTAATCGCATAGTCCTCTTTATCGGATACTTGAATCGCTGAAGGGCCGATGAGAGTCTCCTCTCCAAGCGTTCGGGTCAGATGAATTCCCAAGGAGTAGGGGGAATCCGGGACAGGGTAGACTAACCCTTTCGTTACCTCTTCGGTCGTATTATAATAATCGCCCTTGTGAGGAATGATTTCGTATCTCTCAAGGCCGCACATCTTTGCAATGCTGTCGCTGTGAAGTCCCGCTGCGTTGATGATCATGTCAAACTTCAACTCGCCTCGGGTCGTTGTCAGACGATGATGATCTTCAACGGACAGGACCCTGCATTGTTTTACAATCGTTACCCCCAGTCCTCTGAGCACCCTTTCGATGACCCTGATATAGGCAGCCATATCAACAATCCCCGTTTCAGGAGAGTGGAGGGCTGCAACGCATCTGACTCTGGGCTCAGTCTTTCGCACCTCGGACTCATCCAATAGTCTCAGGTTTTCAACACCGTTCTCCTCCCCTCGCTTTCCGAGGTCTTCCAATGCCTTTATTTCCGAACCCACCAGGGCCACAATCATCTTGCCGCATTTCCAATGGGGGATGTCGTGGACCTGCAGAAATTCATACGTCAAATGGCGACCCCGAACGCATAGTCGGGCCTTGAGGGACCCTGGAGGATAGTAAATCCCTCCATGAATCACACCGCTGTTTCGTGTGCTCGTGTGTTCCCCTAAGGCCTTCTCCTTTTCGAGAAGAGTAACCTCCATTCCCTCGTTCGCCAAACGATAGGCAATATGACATCCCACAATTCCTCCACCGATGACAGCTACTTCCATGGATAATTCCTTTCCGGAATTCGACAAAAAGATTTATACCATAATCCTTCACACAATTTGAATTATTTTTTATTGATAGAGCAAGCTCCTGAACCACTGAAGGTTCAGGCTTCGCCCTCTGAGAGGCGCCTCGTTGGATAATGACGATCCGTCGGGTATAATACTAAGATGATGAAAGAAGCAGTTTGCCTTGTCAGCCTGGGATGTCCCAAGAATCTCGTCGATTCCGAAGTGATCCTCGGCCTTCTTTCGAAAGACGGCTATCTCCTGACGACGGATCCTTTAAAGGCTGATGTCCTCATCGTCAATACCTGCTCCTTTATCGAGGACGCAACGAAGGAGGCCGTCGAAACGGTCCTTCAGCTTTCTGGTCTTAAGAAGGAAGGCCGCTGCCGTCTTCTCGTCGTTGCCGGATGTCTCCCCCAACGATACGGAGACGTTTTGGAAAAGGAATTACCCGAGGTAGACCTCTTCGTCGGCACCGGAGCGTTTCAAAACCTTCCAAAGTTGCTCTCTCAAAAAACGAAGCGCAAGAGCGTTGTCCCGAAATCCACTTTCCTCTATGATGAAAAGACACCTCGCATTCTCTCCACCTCTCCCTTCATCGCTTACCTCAAGATTGCAGAGGGTTGTTCCAATGCCTGCACCTTTTGCACGGTTCCGAGGATCAGGGGTCGTTACCGAAGCAGAAAACTTCGGTCCGTCGTGGACGAGGCCCGGAGACTTGCGGATCAAGGGGTTCAGGAACTTATTCTGATCGCTCAAGACACGACCGCCTATGGAAGAGATCTTAAGGATGAGACGAATTTAGAAAAACTTCTTGAGAACCTGGTCAAGGTAGCAGGACTTCGTTGGATCCGAATCCTCTATTCCAATCCCACGGCAGACCGTTTCACCGATGGGCTTCTTGAACGGATGGCCCAAGAAGACAAAATTTGCCCGTATCTCGATCTACCCATCCAGCACATCGATGATGAAATCCTCAGACAAATGGGCCGGAGATCAAAGGGTACAGAAATCCGGAGTCTCTTAAGAAAGATTAGAACCTTTCTCCCTGGCGTCAGCCTGCGCACCTCCTTGATCGTCGGCTTCCCCGGGGAAAAAGAATGCCAATTCAACGCGCTCCTCGATTTTGTGGAGGAGGTTCAGTTCGATCACCTCGGTGCCTTCATGTTCTCTCCCGAAGAGGGAACGCCTGCCTCCAGACTCTCTCAACCCATCCCGGAGAGGGTCAAGAGGGAACGTCTTAGAATCCTGATGGAGATTCAGAAAACGATCTCTCTGAAAAAATATGAAGAAATGGCGGGCCAGAAGAAGGTGGTTCTCGTAGAAGGACCACGACGGGAACGAGGTGTTCTACGGGGGAGGCTTCAAACACAAGCCCCTGAGATCGATGGCTCTGTTTTCCTGCACGGAAGCGCTCAGCCGGGTGATTGGGTAGAAGCTCGAATCACCCAAGCCCTCCCTTATGACCTTGTCGCCAAGATTGAGAGAGTCCTCCCTTAGATCTCTCCCGCCGGGAGACAGGCCCCTACCATGAACATCAGCATTTCTCTCAGTTGGGTCCCAAGGGCGCCGGCCTAAGAGCGCGACGGAGATGCAGTGCGATCATCCCCAAGTCGATATTCAATTTCTACTGTTCGACTCCCACCCTAAAATGGCCTCTCAAATCCTAATGCCTCATTAATAAATGTTACCCGAAAGAAATGAAGAGAGAGGTATCGTGACCATAGGTTTTTGGGAACGCAAGGTTTTAAAAATAGTATCAAGCTTATTTTCTATCGCTCTCCTCAACCTAAAAGGGTTAAGTGTTTCAAACTGCTCTTTAAGAGACCGTTTCACCGAAGCTGAGACAGAAGGTGATTCTAAGACTCTTTGATAAGGAGTCTTAGGTTGATCATAACGCTTAATAATCAACGAAGGGGTCAGACCGCAACATTCAACAATGTGAGCGGGCAAGGGGAAGCAGTTAAGTTTGTTAAGTAAGTGTGGTTTGCTTTCCGACCAAACTCCCGCCCAAATACTCCTTCCTCCTACCAGTAATTGTGTTATAGAGAGAATAAACTAGAGAGAGTGAAAGGCAGGAGAACGAACTTCTTCCTGGGTCAAGAGCCCTAACTTCAGTGTGTTCCCTGCCTCCCGTAGCCCTGATA
>Ga0208191_1001272_pt1 | contig 13100 bp, 10 predicted proteins | sample June2015DPH_13_5_FD_184709 | JGI IMG/M metagenome (GOLD analysis project Ga0208191, IMG submission 184709) | Peatland microbial communities from SPRUCE experiment site at the Marcell Experimental Forest, Minnesota, USA - June2015DPH_13_40... | ecosystem: Environmental > Terrestrial > Soil >... | reverse complement strand
GTGCCCTGGTCCATGGTGACGTAATCCGCGAGCACGCCGACGACTTTGCGATCCAGAAACGGATGCCGGAAGTCGGCATATTCCAGCTTGCGGCCGGGAAAGCGGGCGATCTCGCGCGCCGTTTGCAGCCCAGTTTTCTCTTGCACAACTGCGGCGAGCCGGGCACCGACTATGAATACGTCGTCGCCCGCTTCAAGCGCAACGTATTCTTCGTCGGGATGAAACGCCACCGCCATCGACGCCGGCAGCGTCCAGGGAGTTGTGGTCCAGATGATGGTGGAAACGTTCTTGCCCTTCAGCGCCGCATCGAGCGAAGCCGGATCGCCCGCGAACGGATACTTCACCCACACCGTCGGGCTGGTGTGGTTCTCGTACTCGACTTCGGCCTCAGCTAATGCCGTCTCGTCAAACACGCACCAGTACACCGAACGCAATCCCTTGTAGACGAAGTCGTTCTCCAGAAAGCGATAAAGAATGTCGAGCACTGCCGCTTCGTATTGCGGCGTCATCGTCGAATACGGGCGGTCAAAGCGGCCGAACACGCCAATGCGCTTGAACTGGGAGCGCTGCAGATCGAGAAACTTTTCGGCGTATTTCCGGCATTCGCTGCGCACATCGACCGCAGCCATCTGCAGTTTCTTGCCGCCCAGCATCTGGTCCACTTTGATTTCGATCGGCAGCCCGTGGCAGTCCCAGCCCGGAACATAGGGCGAATCGAAGCCGGCCATGTTCTTCGACTTCACGATGAAGTCCTTCAGGCATTTATTCATCGCTGTCCCCAGATGGATGGGCCCGTTGGCGTATGGAGGTCCATCGTGCAGCACATAGGTTGGTGCGCCCTTACGCACTTCGCGGATGCGGTCGTAGATCCGCTGCTCCTCCCATCGAGCTAATATTTTGGGCTCATTCTGGGGCAGCCCGGCCTTCATGGGGAAGCCGGTTTTGGGCAAATTGATGGTGGATTTCAGGTCCGTCGGCACTCGCAAGGTTCTCCCAACTGGTTGAATCTTTTCATTATATAGGGAGCGCAGAAGGACACGTCTAAGGGGTTGCCCCGCTGGGGAACGAATTTAAAAAGTACTGTTTCCCGTCCGGGAAAAGCGTGTACAATTTTCAATAGATCGAAGCCTGCGCGCATCTAATTTGATTGGGAAACAGGGGGCCGGTAAGGTTCGTTCGTTTTACAAGCGATCTTTTTTACAAGCTTTGGGGAGCGCTAGCGCATCTAAGTCAGCGGCTCCCGTTACCGTGAACTGGGGCTACTGCTCGGGAAAATATGCCAGAACTTGAAACAGCGCAGAATCCGCAAACGCTCGGTTCCGAACCGGAGCTGCATCTTCTCCTGAATGATCAGGCTCTGGACGAGCCTCTGTGGAAATCCCTGTTCCGCAATATTGACGACTTCTTCTTCCCCAAAAAACTCCCTCCGCTGGTCCTGACATCAAAGCCCGTCCCGGTGCGCGACATCTGGGGATTCTACAACTACAAGCGGCGCGGAGCCTTCGGCTCAACCGTCATCCACGTGCTGGCCGTGGCCCTGATCATCGCTGGGACCTACCTGGGACGGAAGATCGTCGACGTCGCCAAACCGAAGGAAACGGTTTTGTTGATCGCGCCCGATGACCTTCCCGTTCTGCCGCCTTCGAAGACGCAGAGCGGCGGCGGCGGCGGTGGTGGCGATCGCGACAAGTTGCAGGCCTCGCAGGGCCGTTTGCCCAAACAGTCTATGCAGCAGATCACTCCACCCGCGGCAGTGATACGTAATCTGGACCCGAAACTGGCAGTCGCCCCGACCATCGTGGTTCCTCCCGATATTCACCTGCAGCAGCCGAACATGCCCGACCTGGGTGATCCGATGTCGCATCTGCCGACCGTGGCTTCGAATGGAACTGGCTATGGCGGCGGCATTGGCTCCGGTAGCGGCGGCGGCGTCGGTTCGGGCGAAGGTCCCGGATATGGTCCTGGTCATGGCGGCGGCACCGGTGGTGGAGCGTTCCGCGTGGGCGGTGGGGTTTCCGCTCCGAAGGCGATTTATGCCCCGGACCCTGAGTACTCGGAGGAAGCCCGCAAGGTTAAGCACATGGGTGTAGTCGTGTTGTGGCTGGTGGTCGGTCCGGACGGTAAACCGCGCGACATCCGAGTGGTGCGGACTCTAGGATTAGGCTTGGATGAAAAGGCCATCGAAGCGGTAAAAAACTGGCGCTTTGAGCCGGCCCTGAAAGATGGCAAGCCGGTCGCGGTGCAGGTTAACATCGAAGTCAATTTCCATCTGTACTGAAGCTGGCAAGCCGTGCGCAGCACGGCTTCCGCCTATTCCTTCAAATCCACATGCAGCACATCTTCCACCGGAAGGCCCAGAAAGCGCGTTCCCATCTTCCTGAATTTCTCCGCTGAATCCGTGGCAAAGAACTTGAACTCGGGATCGCCTCTCCGCGCCGCGCGCGCATCGTCTGAGCTGAGGACGGCAGCGGCTCGATCTTTACTGGGCGCCCCAGTTACTGGGCACCCCAGTTGACGCGCCACTGCCTGCGCAGTCGAATCGGCCGAGTCCACGATCGTGACGTGCTCCGGCGCCACTCGCCGCAACAGGGGCTTGATCAGCGGATAGTGTGTGCAGCCGAGCACCAGCACGTCGGCATCAAAATTGCCCGCGTCTTCCGAAGGAACGCGCGAAAACGCTTCCGACAAATAAATCCTTGCCACTTGCTCAGTCACCGGATGTTCCACCCAACCCTCTTCCACCAGCGGCACCAACAGAGGACAAGCCTTCTCGCGCGCGGCGACCCCCCAGGCTTCGAGCGCCCGCCGGTAGGCATGGCTGCTGATGGTCGCCTCCGTGCCGATAACGACCACCTTTCGTTTCCGGCTGGCCGCCGCCGCAGCTTCCGCTCCCGGTTCAACGACGCCGATCACTTCGATGTCCGCCGCCGCCTTGATCTCGTCGAGCGCCAGCGCGGTTGCCGTGTTGCAGGCAATCACCAGCAGCTCCGCTCCCTGATTTTGCAAAAAGCGCACCGCCCCGACCGCGTAATGCGCGACGGTGGACGCTGATTTCGATCCGTAGGGAAGGCGGGCCGTGTCGCCGAAGTAGAGATAGGCGGCGTCGGGAATTTGCTCGACCAGCGCGCGCAGTACAGTGAGGCCGCCAACTCCTGAGTCAAACACGCCAATTGTTGGGTGTGATGAAGCGGTTTTACGCATCATACATCCGCATGATACATGGCTCCCATGCGCGGGATCTTTTAGCGAACCCAGGATTGCTGCGGCCTGGGCAGTCTGCCGGGCTTCGCCCGGCCTGGACGGGCGAGACGCCCGTCCCTCCACCGCAGTCACGGCACGAGTTGCCTCATCCATCCGCCGCCCGTTATCCTTCAGGCCATGCCCAGCACTCTTGTCGAATGCGTACCTAATTTTTCGGAAGGCCGCGACCCGGCCAAAGTCGATGCCATTATCGAAGCCATGAAAATCCCCGGCGTCTATCTTCTCGACCGCGAGATGGATTCCGACCACAACCGCTCGGTCATCACCCTGGTCGGCGAGCGTAAAGCCATCCAGGAGGCGGCCATTCGCGGGGTAGGGAAGGCCGCCGAGTTGATCGATCTCACCAAGCATCAGGGCGCGCACCCGCGCATGGGCGCAGCCGATGTTGTGCCCTTTATCCCGATTGACGGCGTCACCATCGAAGACTGCGTCGCCATGGCGCGCCACGTAGGAGCCGAGATCGCAAAACGTTTCCAGATTCCGGTCTACCTTTATGAAGCGGCCGCGGCCACGCCCGAACGGCAGAACCTGGAGAATATTCGCCGTGGTCAGTTCGAAGGCATCCGTGCCGACATCGCGACGAATCCCGCGCGCAAGCCTGATTTCGGCGAGCCCCGCGTGCATCCCACGGCGGGCGCAACCGTCGTCGGCGCGCGCAAGTTTCTGATCGCCTACAACGTTTTTCTGAATACGCCCGACGTCGAGATCGCCAAGAAGATTGCGAAAGCCGTGCGCTTTTCGGGCGGTGGCCTGCGCTTCGTCAAGGGCGCCGGATTCCTGGTGCGTGGCATGGCCCAGGTCTCGATGAACCTGACCGACTTCGAGCAGACTCCCATCCATCGCGTTTTTGAATTCGTGAAACGCGAAGCCGCGCGCTACGGCGTCATCCCGGTTTCAAGCGAGATCGTCGGCCTGATTCCAAAGCGGGCTTTGGAACAAGCCGCGGAATGGTTTTTGCAAGTCGAAAATTTTGATTCCTCGCTCATCCTCGAAAATCGCCTGAGCGCGGTGATGGGAGGAAAGCTAGCCGTGGGCGGCCTGCGCGCCGGCATCGAGCCCTTCATCGAACAACTGGCCGCTCCCACCGCGACTCCCGGAGGAGGCAGCGCCGCCGCCGCCAGCGGCGCCATGGCCGCTGGACTGGCAAGCATGGTCGCGTCCATGTCACGCGGCAAGAAAGCGTACCTGCAGTACGAAAGTCAGCTCAGCGAAGCGATCGCCCGGCTTAGCCAACTTCGCGAGGAACTCAAGTCCGCAATCGACGCCGACGCCGAGTCTTACAACGTGGTCATGAAGGCCTACAAGTCGGCCAAGGAGAGTTCAGATGGGGACGCCGCGATCAGCGCCGCGCTCAAACAAGCGACCAGCGTTCCTCTAGCAGTCGCCGAAAAAGCAGTCGAGGTGGCCGAGATCGCCACCAAGCTGAAGCCGATCACCAACCCGAACATGAAATCTGACTTGACGACAGCGATTGCCCTGGCAAAAGCCGCCCTCGAAGGCGCGCTCGCGAATGTCGAGATCAACCTCGATTCGCTGAAAGACGCCGCTTTCGTTAATGAGACGCGGAAGCGCGCAGCGGCGCTGAAAGGCCACGGTTGATGAGAAAGCTCATCCTCGCGATGATCGTTGTCGTTGGAGTGGCGGCCATCGGCAGTTTGTTTATTAACCCACTGCGTTTTTTCCGCCATGACATCAAGTCTTGCTTCGAAGATGCGGTTGGGCTTCGGTCGGGCGCTGCAGTTCGGATTGCTGGAGTCGATGTGGGGACCGTCCGCAGCGTTCGAGCCAATCCGCAGAACAAGAATTGCCCAGCGGAGGTCGAGATGGTACTAGCTACAACCTACGAAATCAGAATTCCGGAGGACTCATTCGCAGAAATCAACACGGCGGGGCTACTCGGTGAAGTCTATGTGAACATCGACACAACACAGGCAGTAGAATCACCCGTCGAGAACTATGGCTATCTGAAAAGCAAACCAAGCAAGCCGACCCCGTCCCTTGCAGATCACCTCAAGGCGCTGGACTTGATCCTCCGCTTGGTCCAGGCATCGAATGAGGCAGGGAAAGAAGTCCCCGCCGGCAGTAGCCCTGCGCCTCGCAAACCCAGCCGTTAAAAGCGCACTCGAACACCCACAGCCCGGCTTTGCTTTCCACGCAAACTACCCCGATTCCATCGTTCTAAGACCAAGCGGGAACTCGCACTTCAGTTACGGTCCTGTTCCGCGAATTAGGCACTAAGGTAGAATATCAAGAGTTCCAGACACCACGAAAGATTGCCAACGTATGGTTTGCGGTTTGCATCTAAACTCTGCAGACCCACGTTGAGAACTTCGTTTTGAGGGCGTCGTTTTGAGGATTTCTATGAAGAATTTGTGTTTTGCGGTAGTGCTTCTGTGCGCAACGGCCGGCTACGCCATTCCGATTGCATCGTCGGCGCGCTCCATGGTGCCTTCTGAAATTCAGCAACTGATCGGCGTCGACTACCGGGCGCTCAAGGATTCGCCCACCGCGCAGGTGCTCAAACAACAAGTCCTGCCCGACAACCTGAAGGAGCTTGAGACCGCGCTGAAAGGCATCGGCATTGACGCCGACCACGATCTCGACCAGCTCAATTTCGCTTCTTTCCGTACGGAGAAGAAGGGCATTCAAACCATCGGCGTGGCGCAGGGATCGTTCTCCGCCAAAGTCGTCCTGAAGAAGATGAAGCTCAAGAAAATCGCGCCCACCAAATACGGCACCACCAGCGTTTACCCGATGGATAACGGTCTAGTGATGACCTTCCTCGACGACAACACGCTGGCTTTCGGCCCCGAGGCCTCATTGCACAGCGCACTCGATACTCGCGACGGCAAACGCCCCTCGCTCGATTCCAATTCGGTGATGACGGACCAGATGGCCGCCGTTGATAGTGCGCCGCTGTGGAGCATCCTCGACCAGCAGGGAACCCAGGCCATGATGTTCTCGGTGATGGGCGATGCTGCCAAGGCCGCCGACTTCGATAGCCTCAAGAAGCGCATTCTGGCTTCTCGCTACACCATGAACTTCGCCACCGGGGTGAATTTCGATCTAAGCGTTCAAACGGCCGACTCGATGACGGCGGCGACACTTTCCACCCTCGTCAAGGGTGTCATGCTTTACAAGAAGATGAATGCCAGCCCGATTGAAAAGATTGCCCTTGACGCCGCCACCGTCGATTCCGACGGCTCGAACCTGCAAATCCACTTCAAGAGCGACGACCAGAAGTTCCAGTCACTGATGAGCTCGCCGCTGTTCGCCGCCATTTCGCACTAGACCGTTCAAAACGCGAAGCGCTAAAAAAGGCAAAAGTCCCGGGATGTCGCTCCGGGACTTTTTACTTTTCTTTTTTGGCGCTTCGAGGCGCTCACCGATCACTGATCGCCTTCTTGACAACGTTTTGCGTGCACTGTACAAACACGAGCGCGATCAAGGGCTCTTTATGGGGTCGCACCCAGCTTGGTCTGTCCGGTTACGCGATTGCCGAGGTCGCGAAGTCGGACGCCGTTCTTGAGGTTGAACTCCATCTCTTCGAGAGTGATCCCCTTTGTCTCGGGCACAAACAGAGCTACGAAAGCGACCGCGAGAGCGCAGAAGACTGCGAACACGTAGAAGATCGACGCGTTCCCATGCGCTTGCATAAAGGAGAGAGCGTTCGCCATTACGAGACCGGCGAAGGTCCAGTTGACCATGGTCGTGATCGTCATCCCGATTTCGCGGCCCTCGATCGGGAAGATTTCGGAACACACGAGCCAGACGACCGGCCCCCAAGAGACGGCAAAGCCAAAGATGTAGAGGATCGCCGATGCGAGCAGCACTGCCTTCGGCGTGCCGCCAATCATTGCGGGGTTGGAGACGGAGCCAATTGCCTGGAAAGCGACGCCTGCGGCGATCATGGTGACGAGCATTGCTATCGCGCCCACGTAGAGCAGCTTCTTGCGTCCCCACTTCTCGACCAGGTGGATCGCTGGGAAGGTGAAGAGCATGTTCACCGTCGGAACAGTCATCGCCGCGAGCAATCCCTTCATGCCCGCGTAACCGAAAATCGTTGGTGAGTAGTAGATCATCATGTTGATGCCAACGAGTTGCTGGAAAACCTGCAAAAGCACGCCCACCATCAGCACCTTGATAAAGTATCCGCGCATGACGATCGCGACACCCGCGCCCTGCGGTCCGTGCAGCGCCTGCTCGATCTCCTCGATCTCGAGGTCGATTTCGTGCTGTGTATTCAGCGTGCGGCGCAGCACGACGATCGCCTCCTCCCTCCGCCCCTTAAGCATCAGCCAGCGCGGGCTCTCGGGGAGAATGAAGCCGCCCAGGAACATGAGTGCCGCGAACAACGTGATCGTCAGGAACATGAGCGGCAGAGAGGTGCCCGGGTTCATGAAGGCTCGGGCGATGAAGACGTTGGTGAGCGAGATCAGGAATATGCCGATGGTGATCATCAACTGAAAGAGCGTACCCATCGAGCCACGGATGGATGCTGGGGCCGTTTCGGACAAGAAAAGGGGAACGACGAAGGATGCGACCCCGACCCCGAAGCCGAGGGCAAAGCGGCAGGCGGAGAGCACCGGCAGCGGCGGAAGTAGCGCCGAGAGCGCTGAGGCCGCGGTGAAGATGAAGCCGGCAAGGAGTAGACTCCGCTTGCGCCCGAGGAAGCGCGCGAAGAGGCCAGCGAGCAGCGCCCCGACGATGCCGCCGGTCGCCAGGATGGACGAGTAGTGCTCTCCGCCCTGGACGCTGAGGTGATAGTGCCGCTGGATCGTTTCGAGCGAGTTCGCGATAAATCCCTGATCGAGGCCGAACAGCAGCCCGCCCAGTGCGGCCACCGAGCAGATGACGTAGACGATTGTCTTGTAACCGCCGGACTTCACTCCGACCAGCACCGTTTGAGCCATTTTCACCTCCCTGTTCTTTCAAATTAGATCGTCAAAAAGAGCGTACTTTATTTGTCATTCAAATAGTTAGTTTCCATTTAGCGTATCAGGGCCCGGTTGCATGGTCGACATCAGATTCATACGCTGCTCGTGCCCGCGGATTCCGCTTGCACGGATGTTGAGGTAAACGACACGCAAGTGACTGCTCGGGCTGACAGCCAGTTGCGGCCGCAAGAGGTAGAATCCGAGGACATGGGATTCGATATCAGATTGCCCATCGGCATGATGTTCAGTGTGTTCGGTTTGCTCGTGGGTGGATATGGAGCGGCGACGCGAGGCAGCGAAATGTACACGCGTCATTCGCTCGGTATCGATGTCAACTTATGGTGGGGAATTGTAATGCTGATGTTCGGTGCGGGAATGCTCCTGCTTGCGCGCCGTGGAGCGCTGGCGGCGCGATCAGCGGCGGGGCGCTCGGCGGACAAGACCCTCAAGAGCCGTATCGTCAAATAGGACCGCGAACAGGAACTGAGCTTGCGGTGAGTCTTCATGAATAGCACGAATCCGGCAGTCGAGAATCGCCTCCATGCTCTGAAACGAAGATTCGAATCTCACTTGCACGCGCATTTCTAGCCACCCCTGCTGCGTTCGGCGACGATAAAAAAATTCATGGTTGGTTACGAAATGCTGGGCACGCCGCAGCGGGACATCATCCCGGAAACCGTGGCGCAGTGGTTGCGTGATGTGTCCGCCCGGCATTATCTGGATCTCCAGCCGCCGCCCATGCCCGACGAGATTGGCCTAACGATGTCGGCCTAACCATGTCGGCCTAACAATGTTGGCCCCGAGCAGGGAATCGGGCGCACACCAAGAGCCAGGCAATTGCCTGTAAGATGACAAACGCTAACAGAATGGAATTAGTCCCCAGGACCGCTGTCCGCCGGTCCCAACCATGGGTTCACCGGCCAGGGTCGATTTCGCGATCGTGGCATAGCCACAAGCGCGGAGGTTTCTGGTTGCGCCTTGGACGCGCTCGGGGTTAACGGCATATTCTCCATGCTCCCGGCCTGATCCGAGCCCGCGTAGGTGAATTGCGGCACGATCTGCTTGAGATGGGCCAGAATGGAGGCTCGCTTGCCGAGCGACATCGCGACATGGAGTTCGTCAAGACCATGCTTCAATGCCGGCCAGGCGAGCCTTACACTTTCCGTATAGGCTATCTTTTCACAGCCGCTCGGGAAGACCCGCTCGTCGGGATAGAAGAGCTCCTCGAAGAGTTTTTCGCCCGGACGGAGGCCAATGAACTTGAACTCCTGGCAGGATTTGCCGGAGAGGCGAACCAGGGTTTTCGCCAACTCCGCGATGCGAACCGGTTCCCCCATGTCGAGCACAAGGATGTCGCCGTTCCGGCCGATCGCGAAGCCCTGCAACACCAGGCTGACGGCTTCGGAGATGGTCATGAAAAAGCGGGTTATCTCCGGGTGAGTGATGGTGATGGGCTGGTTTTGACGGATTTGTTCCTGGAAGAGCGGAATCACGCTGCCGTTCGATCCGAGGACATTGCCGAACCGGACCGACACCGAGCGCAGCCGTTCCCCGGGCCAGGCTGCGAGAATCAATTCTCCCACCCGCTTGGTGCAGCCCATGACGTTCGTTGGGTTCACCGCCTTATCGGACGAAATCATCACGAAGGCCGCGCAATTCGAACTCTGCGCCACGTTCAGCAACGCCAGCAGTCCGAACACGTTGTTGCTGACCGCCTCTTCCACATTGGCTTCCATGACGGGCACGTGTTTGTACGCGGCGGCATGGAAAACGATCTCGACACCGTACCTCAGGAATAGCTTCCGCATGCGCTCCGGGTTCGAGAAGTCGGCGACGCAAAACACCTTCCGCTCGTCGCTCCCGCACTGGGTAAGCTGGTGCTGCAAGTGAAAGATCCCGGTTTCATTCTGATCGACGCACAAAAGAAGTTTCGGTTCATAGGTCCTGATTTGCCGGCACAGTTCGGAGCCGATGGATCCCGCAGCGCCAGTCACCATGACCACGCGGTCCCGAATATGCTCGCGCGCCGATTCCAGGTCGAGAGCGATCGGTTTACGCCCAAGAAGATCCGCGAGTGAAACTTCTCGGACCTGCTGCAGTGTGACTTGACCCGCGATCAATTCCGCCATTTCGGGTACGGTTCGGAAGGCAGCGCTCGCCTGCTTACAGATTTCCACCAGACGGAGCCTCTCGGTCCGGGTGGCCGATGGAATCGCAATCAGGACTTCGTCGATTCTTTGCTTGCGGACTACTTTCGCCAGAGCCTCGACCGGGCCAAGCACAGGCACGCCCAGAACCCGTAGCCCCTTCTTCAGTGGATGGTCATCGACACAGCCGATCACCCGATAGCCGGTCTCCACTTCCTGGGTTTCGCGGATGATCATCTGGGCGGCATGTCCCGCACCCACCAGGAGTAAACGTTTCGAGGTCGAGTCTCGCCGCACGGTTTCCGCAAGCATGCGCGAGAGTATGCGTATCCCGGTTAAGAGGGTAAAGGTGATCGACGCCTCCAGAGCATAGATCGAGAGCGGAAAGACTTTCAGTCCCAACCCATAGCGCACGATGAAAAGGAACGCGAGCGACCCGGTGAGGACGGCTTTCAAGACGTCCAGCGCATCGGTGATTCCCGAGGCCGCGCCGTAGGCCAGTAGTTTGGTCAACGGTCCGGGATATTCGTGGGCGATGACGCTGGCGATCGACCATGCGGCGAGGGCATGTTCCGATGGAAACGAGGAGCCTCCGGCTCCAAAGCGGCCAGCGTTCGGGGCGTTCGGGCGCGCTCTCCGGAAAGCCAGCTTCATGGCCTCAGCCACGATCAAACTGTTCACCGCCGCTTCCCCGGCCAGAAAGCCGGTCTCGCGGCTGTCGTCGTCGCTGGTGGTTTCCCCGCGCAGGTACAAGCCGGCAGCGCTCGCAATCATGGCCGCCAGCCCGTAGTTGCTGAAACTGTTGCTGTGGGCAAGGGGCGAGCTTCCGAAATGCCGCATGATGTCGCGGTCGGCCGCCACCAGGCCCAGGGTGCCAGCTGCGAAGGGCACAAGCCAGTTTTTGTCTTCGCCATGCAGGGCATGCAGATGCAGGGGAGTGGTCCAGATCGTCTTCTGATCCGATACGAGATTTTGCGCGAAGTACGCCAGGCAGAAACCGGCCGCCACGCTTTTCTTTTCCGGTCGATCTTTTTCAGCGGGATCCGCTCCGGGTGACTCCGCGGAATGGCTTTCTTCTTTTTGGCGGATACTTTGCCCGGTACTCGGGCTGCTAGTTTGGCTGGCACTCTGGCTGGTACAGGGTTTCGGAGTTTCCGGATTGGATGCCCAGCCCGGGTTTCCCGCTACACCGAAGAGCAGAGCCACGGCCACAGGCGGGCAAGCATGCCAGCGGAATTTGTCCCACCAGGATTTGTCAAGGAAAAGCATGATCTAGAGCGGCCTGCACGCTTGGGTTTGCGGGTGGGGCTGGCCGGCGAAGTCGGGCGGCAGGACGACTCGCCGAGCGGGCTTCGCCGGCGTTTCCAAGTCGTCCGCATCGACCTCCACCGCCACGCTTTGCATGATCACGTCCAAGGCGAGCACAACCCGAAAGTTGTTTTTCTTGCGGACCAGTACGCCTTCCATCCCCATCATGGGGCCGGCCTTGATGCGGACCCGCTTCCCGATGACGAGGTAGGGGTGGGGCTCAATTTTCCGCTGTCCCAGACCGGAGCGGAGTGCCTCGATTTCAAAATCGGGGAGCGGCGCGAGAGTTCGTCCAAAACCAACCAGCGACACCACACCCGGCACTTCGAGTACGCGCACGCGCTCCCGGGGATCGATGCGCACAAACACGTAATTTGGAAAAAGCGGCAGCTCGAGGTTCACCTCACAACGGTTCTTCCAGCGGTGGCGCGTTGCATAGAGGGGCAAGAAAGCTTCCATCTGGCGCTCGCCAAAGTGCGAGGCCACGCGTTTTTCGTGATGCGAATGGGTGTAGGCGGCAAACCAGTTCGCAGAGAAGTCCTGAGCGGCTGCCAGCCCATCCATCCTCTGTTCCCGTGCTGGTTGTCTTGCCAAGCCTGTCTGCATGATTTGCGTTTCCGTTCGAGTGAAGCTTCGCTAGCCCCGCTTAGCGAGGTTGGTTAGAACGTTCACATTTTGGAGTAACTGCCTATGTCTTCCATTGCACTTCCCCTGCCATCACTGCCGTGCTTCCTGGATTCGTGCTTGTCTTTCTGCTGGTTGGGGTTACGAGTTCGTTGGGAGATATCCTTCTTGCCATTCCCGGTGCGGGAACCTGAATCGGGTTTTCCGTTCTAAATCAGCACTCGTCGCGCGGAGCGAAGCTGCATCCGCCCGCCGGAACTCGATACAGGTTTGGCGCGACCACAAGCCATGGCGTGTCGGATAAGATTCACCTCTTCATTATTATTGCGAGCGCTCGTCATTCGGCTGCGTATGTATCTCCGGCGGCGCGGTTGCGGGTGCGGGAGATTGATCAGACAACCATGTAATATTTCGAGAGAAACGAATTTCTGGCCTGGGCTGCGAAGGGCGAAAGGGGCTGCCACTGTGGCAAGCAACGAAAAAGCTGGCTACAACCGCTTCCTCCTGCTGGTAGCAGGACTTGGCGGATTGCTCTACGGCGTGGATGTCGGCATCATTGCGGGAGCTTTGCCCTATCTGGAGGCCACCTCCGGGTTGAATGCCGGCCAGCTTTCGATCGTCGTCGCTGCCGTGCTGCTCGGCAGCGTGATCTCAACCCTGTTTGCGGGCGCGCTGGCCGACTGGATCGGGCGCAAACCTCTGATGATGCTCAGCGGATTGCTGTTTGTCTGCAGCATTCCCATCATTGCGCTCTCGCATGGCTATGAGTCGTTGGTTCTTGGCCGCCTGTTACAGGGCATCAGCGCCGGCCTGATCGGTGTCG
>Ga0208191_1001267_pt1 | contig 13167 bp, 10 predicted proteins | sample June2015DPH_13_5_FD_184709 | JGI IMG/M metagenome (GOLD analysis project Ga0208191, IMG submission 184709) | Peatland microbial communities from SPRUCE experiment site at the Marcell Experimental Forest, Minnesota, USA - June2015DPH_13_40... | ecosystem: Environmental > Terrestrial > Soil >... | reverse complement strand
CTGGAAAGGGCTGATCAGGTAACCGCGTGTAGTCGAAACCAACGCACCGCTGCTAAAATTAAAAAAGTGACCCACCATCCTGTGGGGCTATAGCTCAGCTGGGAGAGCGCATCGTTCGCAACGATGAGGTCGTCGGTTCGAGCCCGACTAGCTCCACCATATTTTCAAGCAACTTGCGAGCTTCCCATAACAAGTCTGTCCCATTGCTGTCCCAATCAGGTCTGCCGGAGTTGCCTCACAACTTTCGCGGCGCAAGGAAGAGTTCTACCAGGCGCAGGCTACCTGCATGAAATTCTCAATGAGTGTAACCGCCTGTTTTCTACAGTAACTGGTAGATTTCTCAAGGGGATTGCCTTTAAGCTTTATCTCCATTTTCCAGAGATTCAAGTCCCCATATCAGTTTCTTGTTCTCCGGAGAGAATCAGCTAGGACCTGCAGATCAGTGACGCGGAGTACCAGTTGTGTCCCGCTGCTCAGATGGACGTTCTCGCTGGTTGAGCTGATTGCAGAACCTTGTGCGGTGTTGCTGAGCGCAATCCCTTTCATTCCGACCACACCCCGCCTGGTTGGTCCCGGTAATGGCGCCAAGTTTCCGTGGGGGCCACCGCTGTCCGTCGGTTCTTCAGCACCGCCCGCCGAATTTGCCGAGCGAAGAGAACCGGGAGTTGCCGTCTGTAAGATGCTCCTCATCTCATTCGGTCCGGGGGGTGACCGTGAACCTGCCGTGTCTAGCCCCGCCAGGTCACTGATGGCCGGTGCAGAAGTCTGCATTGGGGCTCCAACCGCCTGAATCGTGGCCTTCAGCGGGATTTCGCGTCCGTTTTTCAAGACCATGCGATCAAAAGCGATCTCCACCATAGACTCGGGTACCTGCTTGGTCCGCGCCCTGGCATGGATTACGTGCCCGATGATTTTCGTGCCTCTCGGAATCAGGATCTCGCCGTGCGATAGCACATCCATCGTCAGTCTGGCTTCAATCTTGTCGTCGGCCTTGGCTTTCTTGGCATCGACGGACTTAGCCAGCTCAGCCACAATAGCTCCACCGGCTGCAATCTGGCCCAATGAGGCCTTGGCTGCGGGGCTTGTGGTCTGCGATGCTGCTGGCCTTTGAGCCAATACCATCACCGCCAGGATGGCCGTAACCAACAAAACCAGCACACCTCTCATGGCCATACTCCGATCCGAGCAGGACAAGTTTTCATCTGCAGGGTTTCAATACTGTGCACACCGAGGCGCAGATGGGCCCGCCGATATTGAATGTTGCGGCAACCTCAGCCCCCTTAACCTGCAACGGCTGTGGGACTTTGCCAAGCAATTGCCATGCGCACCATCCGAGCATGGCGACGCCGGTTGCGCCGATGGGATGGCCCTTCGCAATGAGTCCGCCGGAGGTATTGATGCCACATTCACCATCGACCCTGGCTTTTCCGTCGACCCAATACTGTGCGCCTTTGCCATACCCGGCTTTCCCTAAGACCTCCGTGCCGAGTGCTCCCATCACCGTGAAACAATCGTGGATCTCGGCGACCTTTACATCCTCCGGCTTGACCCCCGCCATCTGATAAGCGGTTTTCATTGCCTTGATCGCACCGGCGGGGCGAAGCACATCGCGTCCCGCCTTCTTCAGGGGATCGGTCGCCTGCGCATACCCGGCAATCTCGACGCAGTCTCGCTTGTCGACGCCGAGCTTTGCCAGTCCTTCCTCCGTAGCCAGGATGAGCGCGGCGTACCCGTCGCTGATCTGCGAACAATCGTAGGTCTTGAGCGGAAGCCCTTCGACAATGTAGCGATTAATGCCGCCGATCTGCATCGCCTGTTCGACGGTAAGTTCGACATTGCGCATCTGGGCGTAGGGATTGTGGCGGGCATTGGCGTACTCGGCGACCGCGATCTGCGCCAAATCTTCCTCCCGCACCCGATGCACCTTCAGGTAGCACTCCATGATCTCGGCGAACAGGTGGGGGAAGATGTATACCTTGCCTTCACGTTCGGCGGGATGCGAGAAATACCCCAGCGCCTGGCCGATGAGCTTTCCATCCATCTTGCCTTCGGCGTCGCGCATTTTTTCGTAGCCGATCGCAATCCCAGTATCGCCCCATCCGATTTGCAGTTTCTGGATGACGGACAGGATGGCCTGACCACCGGAGGCGCACGCATTTTCGACCGACTCGATTGGCTTACCGGCGAGTCCTGGAATATCCGCCACCAGGCCCGCGAGCAGCCCTTGCTGGTTAAGGGAAATGTTGCAGGTGGCGCCGATCGAGCCCACATCGAGCACGGCGGGCTCGACGCCGATCTCTTTGCACGCTCCGAGGACAGCGTTCTGGATGATCTCTGGCACCGACATGGCCATGAGCTTTCCGAATTTCGATTGATGGTAGGTGGCGATGTAAATGCGCTTCATAAGACACCTCTTTAGTAGGATAACTTTTTCCGCTCCGGAGTGACAGCATCGCTTTCGCCGGCGACGCCAGACTTGAAATTCCGCAGTCGGTTCTGGAGTTCGAGTTTCAGAACCTTACCGTACGCGTTGCGGGGCAATGCTTCTATAAAGATGACTTGCCGGGGCAGTTTGATCTTATTGATTCGGGGACGAAGGAAGTCGATGAGTTCGAGGTCGCTGATGCTCGCGCCTGCTTTCAGCGCAACGACGGCGATTGGGACCTCGCCCCACTTCTCGTCGGTCGTCCCAATAACGGAGACCTCGGCAATGGCCGGATGATCGAGTAATTCCTTCTCGATCTCCGCCGGATAGATGTTGACGCCGCCGCTGATGATCATGTCTTTGGAGCGGCCTGCGATGTAAAAGAACCCATCTTCGTCGCGGCTTGCCAGGTCGCCGGTGTGGAACCATCCTTCGGCATCGAGCACCTGGGCGGTGGCGACTGGATTGTTCCAATAGCCCCGGCAAACGTGTGGCCCGCGCAGGCACAGTTCGCCAACCTCATCGGTTGCGACGGGATTGCCTTCGGGATCAAGGAGCTTCGCCTCCGTGAACATCATCGGCTTGCCAACAGAACCAGCCTTGCGCAGGGAATCCTCGTCGCTCATGGCAAAGCAGTTTACGCCGACCTCGGTCAGTCCGTAGCCTTGACGAAAAATCAATCCGCGCTCCTGGTAGGCGCGGAGAAGTTGCAGCGGAAGCGGAGCGCCTCCGCTGGCGCACCAGCGCAGATGGCTGAGATCGAGCGCTGCAAATTCCGGCGAATCGAGAAACATTTTGAAGATCGTCGGTACGCCGAAAAGAAGAGTGCACTCGTAGTCTCGCAGCGCTTGTAAAACTTCAGCGGCGTTGAAGCCGTCATGCAAAACAATGCTGCCCCCGATGGCGAACAGCGGGGTCATGAATACGGTGAGGCCGCCGGCGTGATACATGGGCGTGTAGACCTGAACCCGGTCACTCTGCCGCAATTGCCAGGAGACAACCGTGTTGTAGGCGTTCCATGCGATCTGCCGGTGTGGAATCATTACGCCCTTCGGCTGTCCGGTGGTGCCGCTGGTATAGAGCAAGCAGAAAATATCCTCGTGTTGGAGCCTCGCGGAAAGCGGATCTGGATGAACCCGATCGATAGCTTTGGCATAACTCAGCGCCTTCCGGGCATCGTCCTCCGCATCCAGACTTATTAAGTGCTCGAAGGCCACGAGTTGTTGGAGCTCTTGCGCGAGTTTCTCGTATCGTGCGGAATACATGAGGCAGCGCGGTCCGCAGTCCGCGAGTATCTGGTGCAGTTCGTGAGCCGTGCTGCGTGTCCCGAGAGGGACGAGGATGATCCCGGACTTACCCGCTGCCCAAAAGGCATCGACATATTCAACCCGGTTCTCGGAAAGGATGCAGACGCGATCCCCTGGGACGAGAGAGCAGAGATCGGTCCAGACCCGCGCGCACTGCAAGGCCCGCCGATTCAGTTCCGCATAAGTGAATTGCAGGCGCGTGGGAACGTGGATCAATGCGACCGCGTCCGGGCTAAGACGGGCGCGCTCTCCGAGAATATCGCCGGTAATCACGAGTTCTCCCCAGGCTGTCTCGAAACAGATTGTGCGGTGACGGACGCGCGGGACGAATCTGGCGCGAGAATTTGCAGCAAGACTTGCGTCAACTCTCGGGGGCGCTCGAGCTGCGGTCCATGGCCGCAACACTCAATGACCGTAAGCGTCGAATGCGGGAGCTGCGATTGCAGCTTCTTCGCATAGTCCAGCGGAACGAGGTGATCGGAGGCACCCCAGATGAGATCGACCGGAAGCTGGAAACTTGCCAGTTTGTCATCGAGCAGGTATTTCGACATATCTTCTTCGCCTGCGGCCAGCAGCCGCGAAATCGGACCGGTATTCGAGATGCGGACCATATCATCGAGCACAAAATTCGGCCGGCGAGGCGTGGAAGGATCCAGAACGGCATCGAGCGCGCGCCGAGCCTCTTCGCGGTCCTTTGGCATGATGCCAATCTCCGATACGTTCCTGATGGGGCCGCCATCGATGAGGATAACCCGCGTCACCCGATGCGGGTTTTTCTGCCCAGATCTCTGGGAATAGAGCATCGCCATCCAGGCTCCGAGCGAATTCCCCGCCAACACCATCTGTGCGTCTCGCCATGGCATTGCATCGAGCACCTGCTCCAGTGCGGTGAGCAGCGTTCCCAGACTCAGCGCGCCCGCAACCGGGTCGCTCTCGCCATGGCCTGCAAGGTCCGGGATCACCATTTGAAAGTGGCGCTTCAGTTCGGGCGCCACTTTGTACCATGTTCCCGCTTGATCGCCTGCGCCATGCAGCAACACCAGCAAGGGCCCGACGCCGCCATGCCACACGATCTGTTTTCCCACCGTGGTCGTAAGCTTCGTCTTGCGAAAACCGGCTCGGCGAAGCGCGCTCCTCCGTAACCAGAACGTCGTGGCGATAGGTCGAAAAAAGAAAAGAATGAAGAAGACAATCAGAGCAATAACTGCGGCAAAAACCAGCAGCAGCACAATGTTGATTGCCAGGCCCATTCCGCTCCTCCCGGCCGGTTGGTTGGAAGTCAACTCCGAAAGCGCCTACGGCATACGAAACGCGCAGCCCGCCTGATTGTAGCCAACCCCGGAGCCGACCAGCACGACCAGGCTACCCGACTTCACCTTGCCCTGCTCGATTGCGTGGTCGAGTGCCATGCCGACGCAAGCGGAGCCAGTGTAGCCATACTGTTCCATGATGGTATGCGCGCGTTCCCCGGGCGCACCGAGACGTTCCATCACGCGCGCAATCGTGGGTTTCCGCACCTGCGTAAAGATGAAGCAATCGACGTCGCGCAGATTAAAACCACCGTCCTTTGCCAGTCGTTGCACGATGATCGGCCACGTCTCCTCATTCAACTCCGGAGGATAGCGGTTCTTGATCGTGCACGCGGTACGCCCCGCCTTAACCGATTCCTCACTCGCCGGTTCGAAGGTGCCGCCGGAATAGATTCCCCAATAGTCGTGATAGGAGCCGTCGGCGCGAAAGGTCGCAGTGATAAAGCCCGGCGAAGCTGCCGGCTCGAGCACCGCCGCGCCCGCGCCATCCCCATAGAAGAAGACCATGGGATCGGCAGGCGTCGTAAGTTTGTGCATGAGATAGACACCGACGACCAGCACCGTCTTGATGCCCGGGTTGGCAGCGATGATTCCCGCGCCCGCGGAAAGACCGGTTGGAAACGAAGCACAGGCACAACCGACATCAAAGGTTCCGGCATTCTTTGCGCCCAGCTTATACTGCAGTACCACCGACGTGGCGGGTGTCATGTAGTCGGGCGAATCGGTGCCGAGGATGATCAGATCGACATCTTCGGGCTTCTTGCCGGCGCGCTCCAGTGCGAGCTTGGCCGCGGGTAGAGCGACATCGCTGGTAGCCCAGTTTTCGGGGGCATGCCAGCGCGTCCTGATGCCGCTGCTGGCCTCCATTTTGTCCACGAAATCCGGGATATGTTTGAACCGCTCGCGCAGCATGTCATTAGTCACTTCTATCTCAGGTACATACCTCCCTGTGGCGACAATGGTTGCATAACGCGTCATGAATAAGTCCTCTTGAATTGCAGTAAGTCACGTCCCTAGAACTAATCCGCCATCGACCGAGAGCACCGTGCCGGTAATGAACGATGCCGCATCGGAGGCCAACCACACATAGGCCTCGGCAACGTCCTCCGGCTTTCCCATGCGGCCGATAGGCGTGTGCGAAACCATGTTCTGCACGACCTTCTCCGGCATCTTCTGCACCATTTCGGTGGCAATGAAGCCGGGAGCGACGGCATTCACGCGGATATTGTATTTTGCCAGTTCACGCGACCACGTCCGGGCAAACGCGATGACTCCTGCCTTGGTGGCGGAGTAATTTGTCTGACCGAAATTGCCATACAGACCCACAACGGACGAGGCGTTGAGGATCACACCCGAGCCTTGGCGGATCATATGTGGCACGACGGCCCGCGAGCAGAGAAAGACGCCTTTGAGGTTGACCGAGATGACCGAATCGAACGCTTCATCGGTCATACTTCCGACAACCGCACCGGCAGCTGCGTCATCCTTCCATTTGACGAACTGCGCGTCGCGCGTGATGCCCGCGTTATTGATGAGCACATCAACCGTGCCCCACCGTCCGACAACTTCTGCGACCGCAGACTCGACCTCGGCGTCACTGCAGACGCTGACTTTGCGGAAGAGCGCTTCTCCGCCGAGCGAGGACAGTTCGCGCAGCAACCCGTCCTGCCCGGCATCGTTGACATCCCATGCCGCCACCCGGCAGCCTTCGCTCGAAAACCGCCGGGCCGTGGCGAGGCCGATCCCCGCCGCGGCGCCGGTAACGACGACGACCTTGCCACGCAGACCTGTGTCTTTCATGCGCCCCCTAAAAGTTGTACTTCAGCGCAAACTGGACCACGCGGGGCCCCGTGGTGGTCGACACGATGGACCCAAAGTTGGATGAGGGAGAGATTACGTTGACGGGGTTGGCAAAATTCACGTTGTTGAAGAGATTGAAGAACTCGGTCCGGAACTCCAACCGTTGGCTTTCCGTGACCGGAAAAGATTTCATGATGGAGAGGTCCGTGTTGATCTGTTTCGGCCCCCGTATGATGTTCCTTCCCAACTGTCCCCAGTCGGGAGTGTAGGCGGGGGGTTGCATGAAGGCTGTCGGATCGAAATAGGCGTTCAAGCGATCCTTCACGTCGCCGCTCTTGATCGCGGACTGCAGGGTTCGACCGTCCACCAGGTTGGCCCGGGTTGACTCAAACCCAGTATCCTGGCCAAAGATGGAGAACGGAACGCCGGATTGTAGGGTCACGATTCCCGACACGCTCCAGGAGTTCAGCGCTTTTTTCCCGAAAGCCGAGCCGCCGTGATAAGCGTCCGGAAGGTTATAGAGGTAGCTTCCGACGAAGCGCTGCCGCCGGTCGAAATCGGAAGAGGCCCGGTTGCTTTGTTCGTCGACCAAGTTGCCCGGGATCACCCCGATGTCGCTTACATCACTCCCGGAGTAGTCGTCAATGGAGTGGGACCACGTGTAGCTGAGCAGCATTTGCAGGCCGTGGGAGAAGCGCTTGTTCAGGGTTGCCTGGAGAGAGTTGTAGTTGGAATTAGAGTTGCTCTTCATCAGTAAGCTGCCCAATCCGGGCCCCGGGAGATTGCTGAAGCCGGGGAACAAAGGTCCGCCCAGACTTCCTGCCGAGGCCGGGATCAATGCGGGTAGGTCGAACCCAAACACCGTCGTCGGGGTATTCGCTTGGTTGAACGAGAACAAGCGTGGAAACTTACGCCCTTCCGAACCGACATATCCCAGGTCCAGCATCCAGTTATTCGCGAAGCTGGTTTGCACTCCGAGGTTGAACGTTTGCACGTAAGGGATGCTCCAGTCGTGCAGGTCCGGATAGATCCCAGTGGCTGGAACAGGAGCATAAACCTGCGTAGTCGAACCGTAGGGCGTATAGGGCAGAATGGCCGGATACCCGCAAGATCCTCCGCTACAACTAAACATGCCGGGATTGGCGCTCGGGGTCAGCGGGAAGGCGCTGGGTAGCGGAACCTGCACAAAAGGATTTTCGTTCGGGGTGGCCAGCCCAACGGCCATCATTTCGTAAGGCATGTTGAACAATTGGCTGTTATACAGCCGCATGTTGGGTCGGTCGAAAAAAATGCCGTAGCCGCCGCGCAGGACAATCCTGCCGGTGTCCCCCACTTGGTAAGCGAAGCCGATCCTCGGCCCGAAGTTCTTGTAGTTGGGATTCACCAAGCCGTTGCCAACTTTGGGGTATCCAGGCAAGTTTCCATTTCCGGCCTGGACGAAGCCGCCAGTGACGATCGAGCCGCAGGTGCTCGGAACGGCTGGGCAATCAAGGCCGAACCCGGGTATCAGCAGAGGAGTAGTGGCTGCCTTCGACGGATCGAAGCCGACAAAATGGCCCTGGGTCTCGGTGGTGGGGCCGAAGTAGTCATAGCGCAGCCCCAAGTTCAGTGTAAGGCGTGGGGCCACCTTCCAATCGTCCTGGAAGAAGGCGGAAAAATCGTTGGCGCGGTTGTGCAGGCTGTTGGTGCCCGAGCCAATCACGGACGCGCCCGCAAGCCCGGCCAGGAAATCTTCGAAGACGTTTCCGGTGAAGCCCAGGTAGAAGAGTTCGCCGTTGGGGAACACATCGAAATAGGGTGCGTCCAGCTCCTGTCGCTTGTACTCGCCACCGAACTTCATCGTATGCTTGCCCTTGGTCCACGTCATCATGTCGCTTCCGCTGTAGACATTGGTCGCGGCATAGGTGATGCCAAGCGGAGACGGCCCCAAGGTAAACATGTTGGTGAAGGACATCGTCGGCATGCTGGGGAACAAGCTGCTCAATGGAGACGAAATGCCTAAATCGGCTGAGGTGACCGGTGTAGAAGGTTTGCCAGGGCCGTAAATCGTGCTCCAGCCGAACCTGACTTCATTCACCAAGTGGTTCGAGATCACAGAAGATACACCTGCCGCAAGCACGCGCTGGTAGATGTCTTCCTCGGTCGGCCAGCCGGGCGCCTGCAACGGGTTGCCATCGCCAAACTGATCGTAGAGCGCCTGATTTTCGCGGTTGAACGCTTGGAAGTATTTGGCGAAAAATCGACTTCTTTCCGTTAGCTTGACATCCAGATTGGTGTTGAACTGATCCTCTTTGTAGGTCGAGTTGGAGGGGATCGTCTCGAGAACCGGGGTGGTCGCCTCTCCAGGTGAACAATTGCCTGTCGTGGTAACGCCGGGAGCCGAAGGAATCATAAATTGCCCGTTGGGGAGTGTTTGGTTCAGGGCAAGGTACGCCGTACCCGGGTCGAAGAATCCACCCAAGCCATAGCACTTCGAAAGCTTAACCAGAGATGCAGCGTCGCGTTGCGGTCCCAAAAATGCCGGCAGGAACATCGTCGAGAGGGAGTTGGTCAGCGAGGTGCCATTAGTTTCTCGGGTACCCTGATAGGAGATAAAAAACCAAGCACGATCCTTCATGATCGGACCGCCCAGGGTGCCGCCGAACTGGTTGCGCCTATACGCGGGCCTCGGCGTAACCACTCCCTCCGCTCCGTTCAGGAAGAAATTGTTCGCATCGAGGACCGTATTCCGCAGGAACTCGTAAGCATCGCCATGGAAGCTGTTGGTGCCCGACTTGGTGACGGCGGCCACATTGCCGCCCGCATTGCGGCCCGCGGTGGCGTCGTACATGCTGGTCTGCACGATGAATTCCTGGAGCGAATCCATGGACGGGACGGAGAGATTGGGGTTTTCGCCCGTGCCGATGGAATTCGCATCCACGCCGTTGATGATCATGTTGTTGGAGAGCGCGCGCTGGCCGTTGACATACACAGCAACATCGCCGCGCCCCAACTCGGAGGAGTTCCCGAGGGAACCCGAGGCTCCAGTTGTCATAGCTAACAATTGCTGGAAGTTGCGGGTCGGCAACGGCAGCGCGTCGATCTCCTTCTCATCGATGACAGTGCCGCGGGCAGAACTTTCCGTCTGCACCAGCGGCGATTCGCCTGTAACCGCGATCGTGGTCGGCGCGCCGGCCACCTTGAGAGCAACGTCGACGACCGAGCTCTGGGTGATTTGGACAACGATGCCTTCCACTTTGGTCGAGGCGAATCCGCTCTGGATCACTTCGAGCCGATAGGCGCCGGGGGCGAGCAAGGGAAACGTGTAACGGCCACTGCCGCCAGTCGCGGTTTCACGCCGCACCCCGGCGTCGCTGGTCAGAACGACCTTTGCGCCTGTCACCAGCGCCCCGCTGGGATCCGTTACCACGCCCACGATCTGCCCGGTGGTGGCGGTTTGCGCTTGAGTCATCGGCGTCATGAAACAGAGAATGGCGGCGGCCGCCAGCAGGGTTACCAGTGTTCGCATATTTCCTCCTTGTGTCGCAATTACGGCTTCGAAGCTCGGCCCTTCCGGCTGCGGGTGTACAGACGGACAAACTGATCGACAGCCTCTTCGTCACTCACGCCCAGATAGCGTTTGGCGCCGAACAGGTTCTCCACCAGAAAATGCGTAACAAACTGCAAATACAAACTGACGTAGGCAAACCCGGGGTTCACATCGCGGGGAAAGGGAATCGGCGCCTTTTGAAACAACGCAGTTGAATAGGTCCGCAGACCTCCGGCAACTTCACGGTAGCTGTGAATGAAGTGCTTATGACGGAACTCAACCACGTCGACGTACATAAGCCGCCAATAGTCCAGATTCTCCGAGACGATACGGCCGACCGCCATCCCCAGCTTCCTCAGCGACTCCGGATCGGGGGATTGCATCAAGGGAAGAATCTTTGTCTTCCGGAGGCCTTCCATTTTCTGCTCCATGTGCTGGACCAGATCGATGAAGATGTCTTCCTTGGTCGGGTAGTAGAGGTAGAGCTTGCCCATGGATACGCCGGCTTTCCGGGCGATTTCCCGGACGGTCGTACCGTGAAATCCTTGCCGGGTGAAGAGCTCTTGCGCGGCGCGTTCGATCTTGCGCCGGTTCTTGGCGACTGTGTCGTCCAAAAGCTTGGGCATATCTTCATCCGCTTACTGCATCAAGACGAGCGCTCGCTTCCATCAAGACGAGCGCTCGCTCTTGACCGGCCATTCTAAAACGCCGCCCTCGCGCTGTCAAGGAAATCCTGCTCGTCAGGCAGAAAGTGTTCAAGATTGTTGCGGCGGTTCTCCATGGTAAGCAGAGCCGGAAGCAGGCGGCTCTGCCGGGGGATAGTTACATGTCGGTTCTCTGCTCAGCATGCCGGATGAGAAACCAGCAGGGAGGATCGCCGGAGTGTGGGAAAAGGCTGTGCACGCAGATCTCCTGTACCGGTGGATTAAAAATAAGCTCGGCCTTCCCGTCTTTGTGTGCAATCGAGTAGTAGTGTTCGACGGTTACGCTGCCAAAGGGCTGGCGCTTCGTTGCCAGACGGTATCGAAACACGCCATAGTCCGCACCATACGCGATTCCCAGCAGGCCCACCCCAGCCAGGAACGATCTCAGAGCGATTCGCCGGAGCCATGGGCCGTTCTTGTTCCCGGATTTGTTGCCTTCGACCGCGTTCACCCGCTGAATTATACCCGTCAGCGAACTGACCCGGGGACCGAAGTCTTGACAATTCTTCACAATAAACTCGGCCTGTTTTGCTCTCCCGCGCGTCAAATGGGTATAGAAATAGATAGATGATAAGATTCAGCAGAAAGCCATACATGAGAGTTCTTTCCCCTCATCTATTTGAGGAGTGCAAGTGACGGAACAACGACCAGACTCAGGTGTTTCCAGGGAATCCGAGCATCACACAACCGAGAATTCAACCACTCGCAAGAGCCGCTGGTGGATCTGGCTGATCGTTGTAGTTGTGATCCTTGTCATCGTGGCGATCTGGGAACGCCGCGGCGGTTCCTCCGACGCGAAGGCCAGCGGTGACGCGTCCTCCCGGCCCGTGATGGTGACGACGGCGACAGGGCACCAGGGCGACATCGGGATTTACTTGAACGCTTTGGGCACGGTGACGCCCGTTTATACCGTCACGGTGACCAGCCGGGTACAAGGCGAGATTACGCAGGTCTACTATCGCGAAGGACAAATGGTTCGAAAAGGCGACCCGCTCGTCGAAATCGATCCCCGCCCTTATCAGGCGGCATTAACGCAAGTTGAGGGACAACTGGCGCACGATCAGGCGGTTTTGAGAGAAGCCAAGATCGATTTGGATCGCTACAAGCAAGCCTTAGATCGCAATGCCATCGCCAAGCAGCAATATGACGATCAAGAGCAGGTCGTGCTGCAAGATGAAGGCACGGTGAAAAACGACGAAGGACAGCTGGCAAATGCCAAGGTCAATCTGGTCTACACGCATATCACCGCACCCATAGCCGGGCGCGTGGGACTGCGGCTCGTCGATCCCGGAAATATCGTACAGGCCAATAGCACCACTAGCCTGGTTGTGATCACGCAGCTTCAGCCCATCACCGTGATCTTCAGCATCGCGGAAGATCATCTCTCCCAGATTCAACAGCAATTGCTCAAGGGAAAGAAACTGACGGTGGACGCTTTTGACCGTGAAGGAAGCACGAAACTGGCATCCGGCACGCTGCTGACTCTCGATAATGTCATCGATCCAACCACCGGAACCTTGAAACTCAAAGCCATCTTTGACAACAAAGACAACGCTCTTTTCGCCAGCCAGTTCGTGAACGTCAAACTGCTCGTCGACACGCAACGCAATGTGACTTTGATTCCTACTCCAGCCATTCAGCGCAACGCCCAAGGGGCTTTTGTGTACGTGATCAACAGTGACCAGACCGCCTCCATGCGCACGATTATCCCCGGCACTACGGATGGGTCGGTGACCGCCGTGCAGGGTGTTGAACCGCAGGACGTGGTTGCGGTCAATGGATTCGACAAGCTTCTGGATGGCGCGAAGGTTTCCATCCGCCCACCCACGGGCGGCAGCGGAGCTTCGGGACAGGGACAGAGACAGAGCCAGAGCCAGAGCCAGCCTCCGTCCGGAACCCGCACTGGAGGCGACTCCGCAGGCAAAAAGGGAGGCTCGTCCCGGTGAGTCCGTCTCGTCCGTTTATTTTGCGGCCGGTAGCGACATCGCTCTTGATGGCGGCCATATTGCTCGCGGGCTTCGTCGCCTATCTCCAGCTGCCCGTATCCGCGCTGCCCGAGGTCGACTACCCTACCATTCAGGTAGTTACGTTT
>Ga0208191_1001266_pt1 | contig 13169 bp, 16 predicted proteins | sample June2015DPH_13_5_FD_184709 | JGI IMG/M metagenome (GOLD analysis project Ga0208191, IMG submission 184709) | Peatland microbial communities from SPRUCE experiment site at the Marcell Experimental Forest, Minnesota, USA - June2015DPH_13_40... | ecosystem: Environmental > Terrestrial > Soil >... | reverse complement strand
GTCGAGGGTGACCGCTTTCCACGGTTCGTCCAGGACCGCTTTGCTTATCAGGAGCAGAAGTTCAATCCCAAGAATAAACTCCAGAAGAAGCAAAGCCCCTGGTGGAATCTGCCCCAGGTGGCGATGATGGCTCGAGGCAATCGCATCGGTTCCATTACCGACCTCAAGACCTCGTGTCTCGCCGCCGGCAAGACGGACTTCGCAAACCAACTTGTCGACCAGCTTCAAAATGCCATCGACCAGTTGAAGTGGGGAACGGAGCCGACCAGAAGCTGATCAGCGAGGTGCGCAAACAAGTCACGCCCGCACCTTGGCTGAAGCTTAAGAACAAGCGCAGCATTTCCGAGCTTCCGGAACACCTCGCCATCCCTGAAACCGACAAGATCGGAAAGATGTACGTATTTCTCCGCCAACACCTCAATCGGTTCTTCTCGGAGACCGCACCGCTCAGTGACTTTCGCGGGCTGATTGCAGGCGATCCCTTCAGCCGCGAGATTTACCGGGAGTGCGGCATTGTCTCGACTTTCTATGCCGTCAATATCGCGCGCGTGGTCGAGCGGCGGAAGAAGCTCGAGAAGGCGCTCGAGGAAGCAGAAGCCGAATTCCAGGCCAAGAAATCAGACCCCGCCACTCGGAAAGAGGCGACCTTCAAGCGCAACCAGGCCCAGGCGGCACTGCACTTTTTCGAGGAACGAAGCCGCCAGGACATCAAAAACCTGATCCACATGGTCCGCAAGTGGGCCGAGCAGAAGAATGGGAATCGGTTGTCTTATCTGACCGCACTGCACGCCATCGCCTGCAAAACTGCTGCGGCGTGCCAAAATAAGGACCGGTAGGGCACGGGATCAATCGTGTTCTACGCCTTCCCCCAGGAAATCGTGAACAAAATGGTGGAACGAACCGGCGGCCGGCCAATCACGGTAGCGGTTCCCGAACTCTGTGATGGTGAAGTAGAGATCGACGCCGAAGGGCGTGTTTTTCTGGTTGCTGCTTTCCCGAACGGTGACGGCAGCCTTCATGAACGCCGCATCTTCCACATGCAAGTGACACACAAAGGCGAGGTGTTTATGGACCGCGACGGAGGCGGAAACCCGGTAATGGTCGACAGGGTTCATCCGTTCTCTATCGAACCAGGGAGGAGCGAGGTGCGCGACGGGAAGGTCATCTTTCCCGGAACGCAACAACGTCCCTTTGTGCCGCGAAAAAGGAAGGTGGAATGAGTAGCAAGCTTCGCTCAGCTTGCCTATAACACAGCAACCTAGCCTCGGGGGCTCCGCGGGTGGCGCCGACATCGCTGTTTATTTCGGCGACCCGATTGCGCTCTTCATCGGCAATCAATTCCTCATAGAGTTCGTGGAATTGAACCCGCACGTCGGGATTGGCCGGTCCTAGCGGACGAAAGCCAGTCGGCCGAACAATCACCGTATGCTCAAAGGGATGAGCCGCCGCCCGCTGCTGGCCATTAACCCGATAACGCACGGGACCGCACTGCATAAAGATGATCGGATGGTGGCCATCCTTACCCGTCATGGTTGCGGACAGCGGGGTAGGGCAGAGTCTTACAGTCCATAGACTCTGCGGCCTTTCTTGAAGAAACGAACCGCACACTCCGAGGCGTCGGAGTCTGTAGCACTAGTTCCAAACTTCTTCGTTTCTTGCGAAGAATTTCTGCGGTCATCGCTTGGCCCAGGATGGCGGGAATTGCCGATTTGCGATTGCCGATTTGCGATTGCCGATTTTCCCGGCGTGGCCGGCTGATGGACATTGGAAGGAGTTGCCACACCACTTTTTCAATCGTCCCGCCGCGGCGGGTCAATCACCAATCACCAATTAAAACCTGGTCTTCGGTTGCGGCTACGGGCCGCGCTGTGCTACTAGAATTCGTCGAAGCCGGTAGGGCCGAGTCTCGCAGCGGCGTAGCACACACTCTCGCAGGGACTTAATTTATGACTTAATTTATGAGATTGACGGCAGGATATGAGCGTGATATAATATGAGAAAGGTGAATAGGTCGACTCTGGCAAGGGACAGAGTGTATCTGGCTGGCGTCGTCATCGCCGGACGCGATAGCAAGAACTCTTCATACAGAATGGCCGATTTCACGGGAAGCAGATCATGTCGGATATTCTTAGGGAAGAACAGTCTACAGTCCACAGCCGACAGTTGACCCTAGTCCGACGTCAGGGGTTCGTTGTCAGTTGACAGTCTGCAAGGAGACTAACCAAACATGGAACAGACGGATTACAAGCTCACTCAAGTCAGCGTCGTTATGCTGGGCGTTCACGACGTGACGCGCTCGCTGGGTTTCTATCGCGACAAGCTGGGCCTGAAGGTTCAGCGTGAGATCCCTGGCTTCGCGTTCGTGAACGCCGGCGCGGTCACCTTGTGCCTCAGCGAGCCCGCGGCCAAAGTCCGTGGCCAGGTTGCCGGCGCCGGCGAGATCGTCTTCTCTGTTGAGGACGTAACCGCCGCCTATCAAGCGCTGCGAGGGAAAGGAGTCCAGTTCACTCAGGAACCACGAAGCGTCACGCCCACCACGTGGGTCGCCAACTTCGACGACCCTGACGGTAACCACCTCTCCATCTTTGGGCCCTAATCGCAAGGCCATTAAGAATCTCAAGTCATGGGCACAAGCCGGCGAATAGCCGGCCCTGCCTGTCTTGCGGCTTTGGAAGCGGCGCGGCTAGACATCTTCTCGTCCGTGAAACAGAGAACGGAAGAGGGCGATTTTGGCCTTGGCGGGTGAACGCTGATTCACGCCAACTTGCTGCAACGCGGGCAATCGGACAAGCGTCTGCACAAGCATATTCTACATTTGGATCCCCGCAAAGCTCCAAGCACAATCGAAAGCCGGCGAAGAGCTTCGCCGACAAGATCGTCATCGGTTCAAATCTCTTTCCCGGCCCCGATCGGGCGGATTCCACAGGTTCGTTTTGAGGTTCTTTGGCGGCTGCCCGATTCCGAACTTTACGTGCTTGGCAAGCACAAGTCAGCCGCCCGCCGGCGCATGCTTCACCTCACCTGGGGGCCGGACTCGGTTACCGAAGCCTCGCCCAAGGAGCCACGATCCAGGCCTTGGTCATCCAGAAGGTGCAAGGCAACTCGTGAGGTGTTTTCCGGCGCGCTAAGTCTTTGGTCAAGGGAAACTGCTCCGAACGGCTTGGCGTTTCCCATCGAGACGTCGCCCAGGAGAACACCGCGCTGATCAAAAAGGCGGGCGGCGAGGCGTCCGGGGTAGAACACTCCGAAGGAGCCTGTGAGATGCAGCGCACCCGCCACGCGGCGCACCTCGAGAGGCCTTTCAACCGCCCCAGCGTCCGTCACATCAACCAGGACAGGAGAGGAGCGCGTCGGGAACCACTCGGAATCCAGCGTGTAGGTTCCACCGGGCGGCAGGCTGACCATCGGTGAGTTCAACTCGGCTTCCATGTAGTAAGGTGTGTCCTCGGTGCTGGTCGAGGTCATCTCCGGCATTCCCTTGCCGTTCAGTTGAAGCCTTGGTCCATCGATGTAAAAGATCACCGAAGCCCGCTCGGGATAATCGGCGTGTGGCTCGTAGTGAAATCTCTCGACCATTGCATATTGGCTCTGACCATCCACCACGGCCACCCACCCAGCCGAGGAGTCCACGCCGACCTCACCTTCGAGATAGGTCCAATGAAGCGCGAACAGGTTGTGGCGAACTCCGTAAGACGGATGATCGATCGGCCCGGCGTGCGCGTCGAATTGGCGATTGAAAACACTCGCCGGATTTACTGGGGTGAAGGCCCAGAAGTCGTGATTGTAACCCACCGGCTCATTCTTATCCGCTGTATTGTACTGGGTGACGGATTGGACCGACCACTGCAAGTGATGGTTGGTGGCGTTTTTCATGACGGCATGAAAAGCAATCCGGGGTGAGCGCGAATCAATGCTGATCTCCCGCGAGTATTGCAAGCCGGTTCGCTCGTCCTGTGGCCCTTGCAGGCGGACAGCGCAAGTATCGCCGCGCGAGATGTTCTCGAATTGATAGACGCCGTCGTCGAGTTCGTCCGACCCCCCTGCCCAGTGCTTTTCATCTTGATCGCCTTCTGGCAGGGGCCAGATCTTGTCGCCTCCATAGTTAAACCACTTGCCCTTTGCAGCGCCCTCGGACGGCGGAAAGTACTGGCCGTAATAGCGCGGGTTCACAAAGAGGTAGTCATGCGACCCGAAAGTGACCTGCATCAAACGGCCGCCGAGTTGAGGAACGAAAATCAGCGTCACCCACTCATTCTTCATCCGCTGGGCGGACCACCCATGGTACTCAGTTGATTCCACGATACACTGGGCAGCGAGTGGAGTTGGCGCCTGGGTTGCTGCGGGTGTAAGCCACACTACGGCAAGGCCGCCGAAGGCAACAAGCGCCGCGATCCGGACCCGCCGTCGTAAAGGACTGCTTCTTCTCTCCGCGTTCATCATCAAAGGCAGTTTATATGCCTTTGTCTTCTTTGTCTATTTAACTAACGAGGCTTGCCGCCGTGGCGCAGGCCCTGTCGCGCCTCCCCGCGAAGGTGGCCGCACTGGTTACCCCGGAGACCCTTCTGCGCTGGTACTGGAGGCGCATGGCCAAGCACGTTCGACGGAAGCCAGCATCGTTAATCTCCCGGCCGTCCACGCGTCGCCGGGGAGGTGAAATAGGGGACTGTCAACGCACGGGATAGTCGCTTTGTCCAAGCTTTGTTGGGGGCCGGAAACCGATGCTTGCTGCTCACACCTTCTTTCGCTCCTTATGTTACCCCACTGTCAGTTACAGCGAAATCTCAATTCAACGTTGGGACAGCCGTGGGCTAATTGATTTTTTCCTAAAGGGTTCCCTGTCAAGCAATCTAAAAATGTTACTTTTGATGGATCGTCCTGCAATTTAAGAATGTTACCCGTTGTCGTTATTTTTTCCTTTCGTTTTTAGTTGTGAAGCAGCCGTCGTCGTGCTGTGGAAAGGTGGGAATCCGGCGCTCTTTGCCGGATTTCCAAGCGCGCAGGAAAGAGTGGCAAACTCGCTTTTTGAGTTTTCCACGCTTTCCTCGGCGCGGCATTTCCACAGCGCCTAGGTCGCCGTTTCACGCTGCTTGCGAGCCGCAGGACGCCTCCGGTCTACAGCCTGACGTCCTGCGGGCGGTACCGAATGCTGGCGGCTGGCTCCCGTCGTTCCCTGATTGTGACCCTCAGGGTAGCCCATGGTGCTGGCCTCGCGCTTCGCACCCGCGCCCACCGCCGGTCTCCTCTTTGCCTCGCGCTGGGGAAGAGATTTCGCCGCCCGCACCGCCTCCGCACGGAGAGCGAAGATGCGCGCCAGCTTGGCCTGAATAGTGAGCGAGAGCTGAAACGGGTGGAGAGTCTCTCGCCACCGTTGCAGTTCAGCGACCCGCTGCGCGTCCGCCCCCGGCGAGGCCAAGACCCGCTGAAAGGGGGTCTGGGGCGCTTCCTAACATCGCCCCAGGCGCGAGCCCATGCGCTCCTTCTTGGCCAGCTTCACCGAGGGCAGAAAGAGGTTCTGAAACAGCCCCAGCTCCTTTTCGTAGAGATCGTTGATGGCCTCCCGCGCCGCCTCGCTATGGTAACGGACGTAGCCTGGAATGCGGCGCAGGTGCGTCCAGTTCTTCTGCTCGATGTGCGCCTTGTGGTCTTTCTTGTAAGGCCGCCCGGGCGTGAATTGAATCTCCCCCGCCCGGCCATAGCGATAAAGATGATCGTTGATGAACTCCGCTCCGTTGTCCGAGTCGAGGCCGCGCAAGGCAAAAGGCAAGGTTTGGCGGATCTCCTCCAAGGCCCCCCGCACTCCTTCCTGACCCTTGCCCAGCACCGCCCGCGTTTCCGTCCATCCCGTGTGGATATCCGTCAGGTTGAGCGAGTAACAGTAATCGCCCCAAGCCGAGTTGCCCGAATGCGACACCAGATCAATCTCCGTGAAGCCCGGCACTTGCACCTCCCAGTGATCCGTCTTGAGCGCAAGGTGATGCTTCAGCAAGGTTCCCGGCTGGGTGCGGCCGTAGAGCCTTCGCCGCCCCTTTCGCTTCTCCCCGCGCAGCCGGTAGTCGATGCTGCGGGCGCTGATCTGGAGCAGTTGCCGCTCCAGTTCGGGCCAGAGCCGGAAGCGGCGGCGAATCCAAGGCATCCATTCCGGCAAGAGCGCTTTCAGCCGCACCGACCAGGGATAGTCGGCCGCTTCCCACCCCGCCTTCAAAATCCATATCACCCGCGGCCCATAGGTCATTCCCCGGCGGCGCCGCCGCCTCGCCAGCGGCTTGGCGGGCGGCGGACCGTTCAGCAGGCGAATCGCATGCTTACGGTGATAACCGCAGTTAGCACAAAACTCCTCCAGGATGGGTTGCTTCTCTGGCCCCGTGGCCCCCTGGTAGCGAGGATAAATTCTCTCCCAATAGTCTCTTCTCGATCGTCGACTCATCACCTTACCCGTATCCATAGCGGGTAACATTTTAAAATTGCGCGACCATACCGCACGGGTAACATTTTAGATTGCGCAACACGAGGGTTGCAATTTGTTGCGCAGAGGAGTATGAAGGGAGCATGCTTACCGGAGGAGGTATGACTGTAGTCGGCAATTCTCCTCAGCACACATTTGAGAGAAATCGGTCCTGGCCATGGATACGAACCAACCTCTGCCGCGCAAGGAACCATCTCCAGAAACGTCCTGGGCGTCAATCGACCGCCGGGACTGGCACCTCTGGCTGCTGTCTTTTCTGCTGATCTTTGTGCTAGGGGTGGGCATCCTCAGTTTCATGCTCCCGACCGCATTCTGGGAGCGAGGTGGGGTTCTACAGGCTCCGGATCGGGCTTTTTACGGTTTCTCCCTGCTGCTGATTTTAACTCTGGCATACCTGCATCAGAAAGAGTCTAAACTGCGCGAGCTAAGGCGCAAACAATGGGAAGCAAAGCTCGTTCACACCGCTTTCCACGATCCTTTGACGGATCTGCCCAACCGGTTATTATTTTTGGACCGGCTGGGACTGTGCGTGTCCCGAACCAAACGCCACCAGAACTATTTGTTTGCCGTCCTCTACATCGACCTCGACCGCTTTAAGATGATCAACGATGGCATGGGTCACGTGGTCGGAGATCACTTGCTGGTGCAAGTTGGACGAAGGCTTCAGTCCTGTTTGCGCGTTACGGACACGGTGTCGCGCATAGGAGGAGACGAGTTCGCAGTTCTGATGGACGATATCAAGCATTTCAGCGATGTGACTCGGGCGGTCGAGCGGATTCGAGATCAATTACTGTTGCCGTTGAAATTAGACGGGCATGAGGTGTTCACGACTGCCAGCATCGGAATTGCGCTCAGTTCCACCGGCTACCAAAACGCTGAGGACTTTTTGCGCGATGCCGACACGGCCATGTATCGCGCCAAAGCTCTAGGGGAGGGCCGGCATCAGATATTTGACAAATCCATGCACGAGCAGGCGGCAAGGCTGCTCAAGCTCGAAACCGATCTGCGGCGGGCCATCGAGCGGAAAGAGTTGCGGCTTCATTACCAGCCTATCATGTCCTTGCATACAGGACTGCTCGCTGGATTCGAGGCCTTGGTGCGCTGGCAGCACCCGGACGACGGCCTTCTTTCCCCGGCCGAGTTCATTCCCGTTGCAGAACGGTCCCAACTGATTATCCCGATCACTCAATCGGTGCTTCAGGAGGCCTGTTCGCAGGCTCGAATCTGGAGATCTCAGCTCCCTGCGGACTTCCCTTTCAGCATCAGCGTGAATTTGCCTGCCAAGTATTTGGCGAAACCGGATTGGGTGCAAGAAATCAGCGCTTTGATGGCGGAAAACGGGCTGCCACCGGAATTTTTGGCATTGGAGATCACGGAAAGCGAAATCATGGAAGATCCCGCATCCTTTTCCATTGCTCTCTCACATCTCAACGAACTCGGGGTGAAGACGTATATCGACGATTTCGGCACAGGATATTCCTCCTTAAAGTACTTGGCCAATCTTCCGGTTCACGCGCTCAAGATCGACCGTGCCTTCGTCTCCAATCTGGACGTCGATGAGAGAAACTCGGCGATTGTGCGTTCGGTTGTCTCGCTGGCCCATAACTTGGGACTGCAAGTGATCGCGGAAGGAGTGGAGACGTCACATCAGCTCGAATACCTGAAGGCGCTGAAATGCCAGTACGGGCAGGGATTTCTCTTTTCTCGGCCGGGCGACAGCGAACAAGCAACCCAGTTCCTTACTGCATATGGCCCGGGATCGGCTACGAGAGAAAGGTGAAATTCGCCAACCTCCGCGCTGCTTGGTTATGTAGACAGTTATGTAGACGGGCTAATCTCGGAGAAAAGAATCCCCAACTGGCAAAGCGCGCTTGGCCTTTATGTTGTCGACCGCCCTGATCCCGAAATCCACCAGCTTGAAAACGTTATCCTCGGCGAGAAGAGGTCTGGCCAACTTAGAATAATCTCGGTTAAGTCGTTACTCTCCCTTGCTGAGATAGCCAGTGAATACGACGTGAACCATGGGGATTTGCCCGCCATAATTCGACCTTCAGCGCCCACTATCGACTCGGTCGTTGACCTGATGGCGGGCCTCATCGCCCAGTGTCAGATCGAAGTGCCGCCAGAGGAAGCCGTTCAGACTCCTGAGACCTCAAACGGGAAGGAGGCAGCTTACTGGCTGACACCAGTTAAAGAAGACGAGAAGCAGACCGCCGAAGAAGTCATTGAAAGCCTGGTGGGCCAGGAAAAGATTTACGCCTTCGGGGAGAGGACGCTCGGCAGAAAACACATGAAGCCGGGCGACTGGCTTTGCTTTTACGCCACAGCTAAGGGCGCGCTCGCTCACGCCTGCGCAGCTTCAGCCCCCGAGAAAAAACCACACCGGAGAATTCGTAACAGAGCGTTGACTCGGCCGTAGACAAAACGCTCAGCGAAGTTCTGGTTAGATTGAGGCGGGGCACAACGGCACAGCCGACGTTGTGCCCCGTCAGCGATTTCATGTGATAATTCTGGGTCCTGCCAATCATCCAGAAACCAACTGAGATGGCTTACCTCGCGGTTATTCTGGCGACACCGCAAGGGGCTTTCGCCTGGGGTCGTGAAGGCCATCAAATCATAGTGATTGTGGCGGAGCATTTCATCGGCGACTTGCACCAGCCGTTGCATGATGAAGACAACGGCGACAAGGGCGGTAACACGCGCCACGTGATCTTTGACGGCCATCCCCATAACCTTTATTGGGTGTGGGACGCGGGCCTGCTCCAACAGTCGCCTAGCGATTCTTAACTGGAATCTGCCGTAGCGTAAAGACAGAGTGGGTAGCACCAGGACGTTCAGAGCAGTAGAAGTTACCAAACGACTTCCTGTAGCACTAGTTCCTGGGACCTTGTTGTGGCGCGAAGATTTTGCGCGTCGCGTAGGGGCGAGCGGCGCTCGCCCCAGGGCCGAACGCCGTTCGGCCCTACGTGTTGGTTGCGGCTCTGCCGCGCTGGAGCACTAGTTCCAAACTTCTTCGTTTCTTGCGAAGAATTTCTGCGGTCATCGCTTGGCCCAGGATGGCGGGAATTGGCGATTTGCGATTGCCGATTTTCCCGGCGTGGCCGGCTGATGGACATTGGAAGGAGTTGCCACACCACTTTTTCAATCGTCCCGCCGCGGCGGGTCAATCACCAATCATCAATCAACTGACGGATGAAACCTACGGGCAAGGAGCCAAGAGGTGTTCGACCCCGTAGGGGTCGAGCATCCACGGACGACGCTTCCCTTGGGTTTCATCCCGCGACTGCGGGACTAATGACCTTCGGCCCCTTCGGGGCCGGCCCGCCGACGGGACTTTGACGCGACCCTGAGCGGCATTCGCGGCGGAGTTGGAGAGCCACATAACGCCCCAGGACCAGGCTGAGTGGCAAGAGGGGAGCATCGAGGATTGGGTGATGGAAGGGCGCCGACTCGCTCAAACGGTTGCTTGCCAAGACCTAAGCAACGAGATTCCAGCCCCGATCACACCCGAGTATGAGCGGCAGGCAGAATCGGTGATCGAGCTTGAGTTGGAAAAGGCCGGGGTCAGGCTGGCTTATCTTTTGAACGCCAATTTAATGCACAACGCCGCTACGCAGAACCCCGAGTCCGAGGTAAGAGCCCTGGGCTTTCTGGAAATAAGGTTGCCACACCCGAAAGTGCCCATGATGGTGGTCAAATAATGCAGATGATTGAGCCCGTAATATCCCCTTAGCTTAGATACCCGAACATTATATCGTCCCTGGGTCCCATACATCCCGACAAAAAGAAGCTGTGAAATAATTCCCAGGGTGCCAGTTTTGCACAGCGTAAGTTGTTGAATAATCGTCATCGGCGCATGGCCTTTCTTAATTATTTCACAGCTTCAAACCCTCGGGACGTATGCGCCACTCGCCAAGCCGAAAGTTGGAAGACGGCGCGACGGGTGCTTGCAAAGGTAGAGCATCTGGGGAGTTGTTCCCGCGAGTGGGCTTCATTGTGACGAACCTGACGCTTCCGAGCCGAGCGGTAGTGCGGTTCTACAACAAGAGGGGCACTGCCGAGCAGTGGATCAAGCAAGGCAAGCAGGCAGTGAAGATGACTCGGCTCAGTTGTCACCGGTTCCGGTCCAACCAGGTGCGGCTCTGGCTGACCATCATTGCCTATAATCTGGGCAACCTTTGGCGACGGCTGGTTTTGCCACAAAGAATCGGGAACTGGTCTTTGACGAGTCTCCAGCAGCGGCTGGTGAAGACGGGCGGGAGGCTGGTCCCGCCTTGCGGGATGCCCGCTATTATTGGTTATTGTTGGCAGAGAGTCATCTCACGCGGCGGCTGTTGGGAGCGATGGTGCAACGGATGGCGGCTCTCACGATCCGAGCAGGGTAGAGCCACTGGTTTGTGGCGATGAAGAAATCGATCCCAGGAAAGACCCCGAAGGAAGCGCTGTCTGAAAAATCCGGTTCCAGCAGTGGCGACAACGGGTTTCGAGGACTTCGGGAAGGGCGGTTCGGAGCCGATGACCCTCCCGGAAACAATGTGTTCGGAGTGTATAAAAGTGAACAGACAATTCTCTTTGAGGCGGGCAAGCTAGGTTCGCAAGAGACATTGTCCGTTCGTTGCCGGATCATCTCCCTGCCGAGCCTGAGGAGTCACATAATCCCGAGCCCGGCTAACGGTTGAGGGAAAGAAGTATTCGCAGATTTCGATTCTTTCCCCTTGCGCAATTCCCCTTCTGGCCCCCTGGAGGTGGGCAGACATGAAGAAATGGCTTTGTTCCATCGCCGGATTGTCCCTGGCATTGGCAGGCTCCCTAGCCGCACAGGCACAAACTCCGGCAGTTCCGCCGCCCAACATCCTCAACATCCAAACGGACAACATAAAACCCTACGAGGATGGACCCTACGACAAATTTGCTTCAGAATCCGCTGCCTTGGCGCAGCAACTCAAGGACCCGACGCACCTCCTGGCGATGGAGGCCCTGACGGGCTCACCTCGAGCGATTTACCTCTCCGGCCACGATTCTTTCGAGGCGCTGCAAAAGAACGAGGAGTGGCTCCTCGGCGACGCGGCGACCGACGCTAAGTTTGACGCGCTGGATGCGCACTGGGCCTCTTACGTATCCGAGGTCCACTACACCGTCTGGCATTACCGCCCCGACCTCAGCAACAACGTCGCCGCAGCGGACATACCGCACTCCCATTACTGGGAGGTGATCATCTTCCATATGCGCCCCGGTCACGACAAACAGTTCGAGGAATTGACGAAGCTTTATTGTGACGCCAACCTCAAGATCGGCCAAAACATCCCCTGGGCGACTTACGAAGGACTGACGGGTGTGACGAACGCCTATCTTGTCTTGGTGCCGATGACGTCCCTCAAGGATAAGGACACTGCCCTGGCGCATAAGAACGATTTCGGCGCTGCGCTGGGCGACGAGGGAAGGGGCCAGATGAACAAGCTTTCCGAGGAGAGCGTGGCCAGCCTCGAGGACAACATCTGGATGGTGATTCCGGAATGGAGCTACGTCGAGAAATCCTGGATCGAAGCCGATCCCCAATACTGGGCGCCTGAGCCGGCCGCAAAGCCCGCGCCGAAACGTGCCGCTGGAGCCGCGCCTGCACCAAAGGCTCCGCCCGCACACTAAACAAGACCGATCGGAACACGAAGGGCGCCCTCACGCGAGGATGCCCTTCGTATTTTGTTCAAACAAGTGATTCGACGTTTTCGCCTTTACGGCCGCAGGGAGGGTCCAGGTTGAGATACTGAAGTCCCCCCCGAGTAACCCATAGAGCGAGAGGAAAATCATGTACAAACGGATTTTGGCTGCACTGCTACTGGCATTTACTTTGGGCGCCGTGTGCCCTGCGCCCGCAACCGCGACGAGCACGCCCCGTACCGAGAGGCATCGTCGGCATCGCCGACATTATCACAGACCAATAATAATAATTAGGGGATAAGGATTAAGGATGGGGGTGTTCAGCTTTCTTGACAGGAGAGAAGTGCTTTCTCCACTTCCGCCAGCTTGGCCAGCAACCGCTCCTGGCGGTCGGCTGGCGGGGTTCCTTTCATGGCCCACTAGGCTCCAAGCTTCTCCTCGGCCGAGCGAGCGGCAGCGATAGGAGCAGGCTCCGCCGGAAGGTCCGCATTGTGCTCGATCTTCACCTTCAGTTCAGCGGGATTGGCAGCCAATAACTTCTCCCAGAGATTCTCCTACTGCTCGCGGCTCAACAGGCGACCTGGTCCGCGGGTGGCGCAGACATCACAAACCGATGTCTGCGCCATGCTGATTCCGCTTGAGGCTGAGGTAAAATCTTTTCATGCCTCGGCTGCGGTATTTTTGCGGCCTCAATCTGCTTCATTACGTGACCACCAGCATCCCGCAGGGCGGGATCGCGCCCGCCTCTTCTCCAACCCGCTTGTAGCGCAGGGCCCGCAGTCCGGCCCTGCGGCTCTTCCAGCGGCGCGGGCTCTTGCCGCGTCGCGGTGCAATAGTGCGTACTGGCCACAGGAGGTGCGCATGTCTGAAATGATCATCCGTCCGACGATGAAATTCATATACCTCGGATACGCGGATCGAGTGGATGCCCATCCCAAATGACACCAGCACCGGCGAATTGCCCGATGACCGCTTGGTGTCTTGGTGTCTTGGTGGTGAAAGGAAGGATTGATCCATTGGTCCATTGAGCCATTGATTCATTGAAAAAATG
>Ga0208191_1001253_pt1 | contig 13295 bp, 9 predicted proteins | sample June2015DPH_13_5_FD_184709 | JGI IMG/M metagenome (GOLD analysis project Ga0208191, IMG submission 184709) | Peatland microbial communities from SPRUCE experiment site at the Marcell Experimental Forest, Minnesota, USA - June2015DPH_13_40... | ecosystem: Environmental > Terrestrial > Soil >... | reverse complement strand
ATTCAGTTTGTACATCGCCTCCAGAGTACGCAGGATATTCACGTGATTGATGCCCTTCCCTTCGGCGTATTCGCCAGGCTTTATGTGAGCCCCGGCAAAAATTGTGGCGATTTGATTCCTTTTATCTGGATTCTGATCCGCAGGATTGGTCGAGCCCCCCAATAGCGGAGCGTCACCGCTCTCGTCAAAAGTAAGGATCAGCAGGCTGTTGTGCTCCTTGGCCCAGTTGTAGTAGCCGTCAAGGTGCTCGCGCAACCAGAGGTCGCCAGCCGCGATGCTGAAGGGAGCGGAACCATTGTGCATGTCATTGACGAGGTTTGGAATCACGAAGGAAACCGTGGGCAGAGAATTGTAGTCAGAGGGAAAGTCTTCCTTGAATCGGAGGTTTGAGGAGTCGGCAACCGTTTTGCCGCTGGGTAGATTGCAGAAGGTGATCCAGGGAACGTGTTTACGGGCATAATTTCCTTTACTGCTTTCGACGAAGCCGATCGCTGGCAGATCTTCAGAATACCCCTTAAACGAACGTCCAGCGCGGATCAACTGCTCTCCCAAACTGCTTGTTGTAGAACATTTCGTGGGGACTCTGTCAGTAAACCCAGCGTTCTGGTTGCTGCCGGAAAAGAGCCAGAAATAGTCACCTTCACTGTGGTGCTCCTCAGCATACATCCGAGTGAAACTTGCTCCCTGAGCCCTCAGTGTGCCGTTGATATAAGGCGCAGCCGGATCATTTATGATTTGCCGGTAATCCTTATTTTCCTCGATGACGATCACGATGTGGTCGTACACGGGGAGACCCTCCGGCCATGCGATGGGTGCCGGGGCGTTCGTCTGGAAGGCCAGCGCTGACTTAGGCGAGAGCTGCAGACTAGCGCTGCATAAGAAGACTGCGAGGACAAGTCCAAACACTTTCATCTTCATCCGTGAAACTCGGCCCAAGCGAATACCCTCTTCCTCATGCTCGTTGACTGCGCGGCGAGTGTCAACCATGGGATTTTTCCGAGCCTCACCCCAGGCGCCCCAGGCATTTGATCTCGCTGACATAAATAACACAAGGGGTGCCCCATCCTTCGCGCACTTTTGCGAAGGGTGGGAGTGGAAATGTCCGCACAACGGAACGAACACATGTCGTATCGGCAGCATCGCTACCCGCCCTTGCAAAGGACGCAAGGACGGGTCACCCACAGTTGTGTCAGTAGAGAGGAAACCAAAGGCCGGGCCACCCGCCGGAAGTGACGCCGGAAATCGCCGCTGAGCCGGTGCAAACTGCTGGCGAACGCTAGGTCGTCATTTCCCTTTTTTCTCGCCTACTCCCCGGTTAGCAACCCATACTTACGAGCACCCGCTTCCACCGGGGCAAGAACGTACTCGCTTCGCCGACCTCGAAGGGTATACGCTTGCCTGTTTCCTATGCGCCGAATTCGCACATGGTTGAGGGCTCGACTAGAAGCTTTCGCCCTCTTGCCGGAATACGGCAAGGCAACCGCAAAACAGTGGATGAATATTCTATTCGGAGAAACCGTGCTCGGGGTAATATTCCTGATCTGGTGGGCCCTAGCAAATCCGAAGAATCCGCCGCTTATCTTGATCTTCGTTGCAGCCGTGATCATTGCTGGCTATTTCGTGTGGCGAGCAGATCATATACGGTTAATTCCGAAGTTCGCAGTAACTGAACTAGTCATCCAGCCGACCGAAACAGAAGCGAATTCGATGAACCTGTTTCTCCAGATTATTCCAGAGTGCTTGAATGATGCTCCGGTATATGAGTGTCGAGGACAACTCTTGCGAGTCTGTAAACGACATAGCGATTCGGATGAATGGGTTGTGACTGGAATGAATGCGCCTCTATTTTTGGGGTGGGACTATTACGGGATTATTCCGTTCACACTCGAACCTGGGATTAAGAGGCGACTGAACGTCTGCTGGTGGAATGACAGCGCAATGTTCATTATCCCGGCCGTAGAACCACTTCCTTCAAAATTTAAGACAGTATTTAATTCAACTGGAACCTTTAAATTCGACATTAGGCTTACCGCAAGGGACTGCTTGCCGGTGGATGTATCTGTGACTGTCAACCTCGACGCTCGCCTGTGGGATAAACCGACAGTATCCCTCATTCAAGGACATGGGAGGGGTGGGCCACTTTGACGAGGGAGGCGGGCCTGTCCGTGAACATGGATCGAAACAACTGGGGGGCGCCACTTCTCGCGTTTTTCGAGAAGTGGCCTGCCGAACTGCCGACGCATAATTTTTTCATCACATTTTTCCAGTACGGCCATCACAGACCTGCACCATAATCGGTGCGATCATTCCCCGACAGTGCAGCATCGAGAACTTGCGCCCGTCTCCAGAGACGGACCGATATCCGCCGCAAAACCATCTTCGGCGGCTCTTTGACAAACCCCAAACTCCACCGCTAAGTCCTGATTTCTGAATACTTTACAGTTAAGTTCTTTGGTTATAATACTTTAGCGAAAATCAGGGAGGGGGGGTGGGGTGGGATACCAAACCTAAGCGCAATTCATTAATTAAAAAATACCTGCGCCAAATCATTCGCCCAAAGGAGCAAACATAATGTCATCTTCTTCCGACAAACCCCCACTCAAAATTTGCGAACAACGAAAAACCAACGGAGATCCCTGCCAATCTCCCGCCCTTCACGGCGAGCGGTTTTGCCACTACCACAAGGTAATGGGCCCATCGCCGATCGACGTCAATAATTCCGACACCATCCCTTCCACTCACATCTATCTTCCTCCACTCGAAGACCCCGTCTCTATCCAATCGGCCATCTCGGAGGTTTGCGAGATGATGCTCCACCGCCGCATCGAGCCGAAAGAAGCCACCGCCTTGTTCTACGCCATGCAGGTCGCGTCCACGAATATGGCGTTCCTGAATGCTAATAAAAATCAAAAGCTAAATTCGGAGACCAGTTCAGTTCCCTCGTCCGACCCCAAGCTCCTGCCACCCGGAACGATTCAGGCATGTGAGCAGCCGCGACGACGCAAGCGCCGCCTGCGTGCTTGATCAGAAACGAAAGATCGGATCGCTTCGCTCAGCCCTCGAACCTCCTCGCCATAGTAAAGTAGTTAGTAGAGCCGGTTTCATAAATGGGTTTTGGGGTAGGGCACGGCTTCAGAGCCTGCCCTGAGCGCAGCCGAAGGGTGCCGTTCAGGCCCCGCAAAAAATGCGGGCTTTAGCCCCTGAGGGACGCGCTTTCTAAGCAGTAAGGCATTTATGCCTGAGGAGTTTTCAATCTGAATCCGAGTATTCGCAACATCGCCATCATTGCCCACGTGGATCACGGCAAGACCACGCTGGTAGACGCCATGCTCCGCCAAAGCGGCACGTTCCGCGACAACGAGACTGTGGCCGAGCGCGTCATGGACTCGAACGATCTGGAACGCGAGCGCGGCATCACCATTCTTGCCAAGAACACGGCCGTGTTTTATGCGGGCGTGAAAATCAATATCGTGGACACGCCCGGCCACTCCGATTTTGGCGGCGAAGTGGAGCGCGCGCTCAAGATGGTGGACGGCGTCATGCTGCTCGTTGACGCCAGCGAAGGCCCGTTGCCGCAGACTCGCTACGTGCTCAGCAAGGCGCTCGAAGCGAACCTGAAGCCGATTCTCGTCATCAACAAGATCGACCGTCCCGACGCGCGTCCGCAGGAAGTTCTTAACGAGGTTTACGACCTCTTTATTGATCTCGACGCCAAGGAAGACCAGCTCGACTTCCCCGTCCTCTATACGAACGCCAAGGCGGGAACCGCTGCCGTGCATCAGGGAGCGGCGGGCGAGGATCTGCGTCTTCTGTTTGAGGCGATCATCGATACCATCCCCGCGCCGCAGGGTGATAAAGACGGGCCGCTGCAAATCCTGGTCGCGAATCTCGATTACAGCGACTACCTCGGCCGCCTCGCCATTGCCCGCGTTTTTTCTGGCACCATGAAGACTGGCGAAGACGTCGCTATCGCCAAGCGCGACGGGTCGTTTCATAAGACAAAAATCACCAAGCTCTTCAGCTTCTCCGGGCTCAAACGCACCGACATCACGGAGACATCGCTCGGCGATATCATTGCCGTCGCGGGCGTCGAGGGCATCACCATTGGCGAGACGATTACCAGCGCGGAGAATCCCGCGCCGCTCCCGCCCATCGTCATTGACGAGCCGACGATTGCGATGCTCTTCACCATCAACACTTCGCCTTTTTGCGGACGCGAAGGCAACTACGTAACTTCGCGCAACCTGCGTGAGCGCCTGGAAAAAGAGCTGCTCACCAACGTCTCGCTGCGCATGGAGGAGACGGGCAGCACCGATTCGTTCAAGGTTCTTGGCCGCGGCGAGTTGCAGCTTTCCATTCTGATCGAGATGATGCGGCGCGAAGGTTATGAACTGATGGTCGGCAAGCCTGAGATTGTCACCAAGCACGACAAAGATACTGGCAAACTGATGGAACCGGTCGAGCACCTCACCGTCGATATTCCCGAAGAATTTGTCGGCGTGGTCATGGAGCACGTCGGGTCGCGCAAAGGCGAAGTCGCCAACATGCACAATCACGGCTATGGCCGCGTGCGCGTCGAATTTCGCGTGCCCAGCCGCGGGCTGATCGGACTGCGCAGCACGCTTCTCACCGACACGCGCGGCACCATCGTCATGAACGCTTTGTTTGACGGGTATATCGAGTGGCAGGGCGAAATCCCGCATCGCCCGACCGGCGCGCTGATCGCCGACCGGCCCGGGCTTACGACCTCCTACGCTCTCTACAATCTGCAGGAGCGCGGCACGCTTTTCGCCGGCCCCGGCGTGGACGTTTACGAAGGCATGATCATCGGCGAAAACGCCAAAGACACGGATCTCGACGTCAACATTGTGCGCGAGAAGAAGCTGACCAACATGCGCGCCTCAACTTCCGACGAAGCGATCCGCCTGGTCCCATATCGCAATCTCAATCTCGAACAGGCCATTGAATTCATCGCCGACGATGAGTTCGTCGAGGTCACGCCGAAATCTTTGCGCCTCCGCAAGAAGATTCTGCAATCGAACAGGCGGAAGAAAGGTTCGTTAGCTGCGGTGGAAGGGTGAGGTAATGAACGCCAAGGTTCTATTCATCTTCGGACTCATTTGGCTCGGCATCGTAATCCTGTGGCTGTGTTCCGACTATAGCTTCTTCCTTGGCCTAGGGCACGGAAAAATTGCTAAAGCAGTAGCTTATATTCTTCCTTACGTGATGCTGCTCCTTACAATCGGATGGATCGTTCCTGTTTCGCTCGGAGCATATCGTCTTCTCAAGAAGCACTAAATCAAAACTGAGACACGCCCGGCCAACCGATGATTTGAAGGCGGTCCGCGGAGGTTGTAAACTCAACATACGATCGCGCGCGCCCGTAGCTCAGCTGGATAGAGCGGCAGCCTCCGGAGCTGTAGGTCGGGAGTTCGAATCTCTCCGGGCGCGCCAGTTTTCAAGTCACACCCGTGTCCCCCTCAGATCCCTCGCTCTGCTCGGGATTTCGCCTGCGGGCTCCCGCTTCGCTCACGCCCGCAAAACGGCTCAAGTTCGAATCTCTCCGGGCGCGCCAGTTTTCAACCTTACGCTCGCCAACTGCCAGGCTGAAGCAGAAATCGCGCCAGTTCCTGCGCATCGAAAATCGGCGGCTGGCACGCGAACCCCGAGCACACAACCGCAAACGATCGTCCGTCAAATGATCGTCCGCCCAGCTGTGGAAGATTCGGGATCGTCTCCGCCAAAGCCGGTGGCAGGTTCTGCGCGACACCCTTATCGGCGTCCAAGCGCACAACCGCTGTATTCAAGCTCAGCGGCCGCACCGCTGCCCGATACAGCTCCGCAGCCGCTTCATCCTTCCCGACGACCACCACTTGGGTGTGCGGCTGGATGAAGTGGACCACCGCCAGCCCGTAGGTCGCCGCAAAAATGCCGTGCTGTCCCGCGACCCTGGCATAGACCTCCAGCGTCTGCTCGGCTCGGTCGCGATACGACGCATCGTGATTCGACACATCGTGATTCGACACATCGCTGGCGTAACCGTGCAGACGCAGCAGCGCAATCGCCGCCGCCGAATTTCCTGCCGGAGTCGGCGAATCCTGAAACGGCTTCCGCCGCGTCCCCAAAATGCCGAGCGCAGTTTTTTCGTTCGATGCTCCGTCCGCCTCGCGGCCCGTCGCCCCGCCGCGCGTATCAAAGAATCCGCCCGCCACCGGATCGAAGAACCCTGCCACCATCGCCTCCCCAATCGACCGCGCAAAACGGAAGTAGCTCAGGTCCGCTGTCGCCTCATAACCGTCGAGACACGCAATCACCGCGAAAGCATAGTCATCGAGCACGCCAGAAACGGGAACGGTGACAGCGACGTCGCGCCGCTCCGCCCGACCATCCGAGAAAGCCTCCGAGTAGGCAATCACATGCTTCATCCCGCGCTCCGCATTCCATCCCTCGGAAAGCAGCCGGTCGAGTGAGCGCAAAGCAAAGTGGCGCGCATCCGCCAGATCAAGCACCTTGGCCGCTCCCAGATAAGCCGAAACGCACATCGCGTTCCAACCGGCGTAAATTGTCTTGTCCACATACGGCGTTGGGCGCAGTAGACGCGCCGCATACATCTTTTTCTTCGCCGCAGCGAGCAGCGCGCCCGCCCGCTCTTCCTGAATGTTCAGCCGCCGCGCAATTTCCTCCACCGAGGTTTGGATGTGGAGCACATTCTTCGCCGGATTGTGGTGCATGTCCCCGACTTCCTGGATGCCGTAGTAAAGCGCCGCCACCGCCGCCTCGTCTTCCGTCAGCGCCGCTTTTGTTTCTTCCAGCGTCCAGGTGAAATAATCGCCGTCATCGTCCATGGAGTAATCGGCGTCCTGCGAAGCATAAAAGCCGCCGTGAGCACGGTCGCTGAGCCATTCGTCCATCCAGCGAATGATGTCGCGCGCCACAGCCGCGAAGAATTCATCCCCTGTCGCCTGATAAGCGTGCACGTAATTTTTCAGCAACTCCGAATTGTCGTAACACATCTTCTCGAAGTGCGGCACAATCCAGCGCTCGTCCACCGAATATCGATGGAAGCCACCCGCCAACTGGTCATAGACGCCGCCGCGCGCCATTTTCTCCAGCGTGCGGACGAAAATTGTGCGCAGTTCTTCATCGCCGGTACCACGGTCTCTCGTGCGAACGTACTGGTCCATCACCAGATCCAGCGCCGGCGGATGCGGAAACTTCGGCGCGCTCCCAAATCCGCCGTTGACCTCGTCAAACATCTTCCGCGCCGATTCCACGATCGCATCAATCACCGTTGCGGAGACTTTTCCGCTGCCTCCCGAAAAAGATTCCGCCCGCGAGATCGCGCTCTCTACCATCTGCGCCTGCTCGAGAACCTCGCCATGCTTGTCGCGATAAGCCTGAGCAATCGACAGCAGCACGCGCTTAAAACTGGGCCGCCCGTGAGCGTCCGCCGGAGGAAAGTAAGTCCCCCCATAAAATGGCTTGCCGTCGGGAGTAAGAAACGCCGTAAGCGGCCACCCGCCCTGCCCGGTGAGCGCACTCACCGCCAACTGGTACCGGCTGTCAATATCCGGACGCTCATCCCGATCCACCTTCACCGCGATGTAATGCTCGTTGACGATCGCCGCCACCTCGGCATCGTCATACGACTCGCGATCCATCACATGACACCAATGGCACCAAACCGCCCCGATATCCAAAAGCATCGGTTTGTTCGCCAGTCGAGCCGCCGCAAAAGCCTCCTCCCCAAACTCATGCCACTGGATAGGCTGATGCATCGCCGAACGCAGGTAGGAAGAAGAAGCGCCAGCCAGGGAATTGTGCGAGCCGGTAGTCATCAGCAGAGTCTACCGCGAGAGCGAGCAAGAATGGGACCTCTGCGACCGAAACATGAACCAATTGCCCGGGCCGCAGACTGTCAAGTACAAATGGCAGGCAAAGACGAACACCGGGGATATGCCCGGAAGTGACTTTCCGCCAACTGAGGCCGCTGCCTAGAATCCAGCGAGACCCAACGAGACAAAGACCGCAATTCCGGGTTTACTATGAAGGAGTTTCATTCTGCCGAAAGGCTTATCTAGAGGAGACCATGAAAACTGCACGACATTGCGCCGTACTCTTGTTCTTTGTTGCTGCCTGCGCCGCGCTGACCTTCGCCGATGAACCGGGGAGGCATCCGGCATACCTGCACGCGCTCACCGACCTGCGCTACGCTCGCGCTCATCTGGAGCGCGGGACATGGTCCGGCCGGATGGATAGAGAGGAGGATCACGCCATCGCCGAGATCGATAGAGCCATCGGAGAGATCAAGCGCGCTTCGATTGATGATGGCAAGAATTTGAATGACCATCCGCCGGTCGATGCGCACATGGGACACCGAGGCCGCTATCACCGCGCCCTGGAATTGCTCAACAAGGCGCACAATGATATCGCCCGCGAAGAAGATGATCCGTCCGTACGCGGTCTGCGCAATCGCGCCCTCCGCCATATCGACGAAGCGCACCGCATTGTCAATCACCTGATCATGCAGGCTGCCGGCGACTAGAATGTGTCTGGCCCTCGTCGGTGCCCCACGTCTCGCGATTTTCGAGACGTGGGACTCGTCGGCGGGCATCCAGCCGCCGAGCATACAAACGAGCCAAGAGCTAACAGCTAGGAGCTGAGCTTTCTCGCCATCGAACAATAAATCTCCACTGCTTCCAGTAGCTGCGCTTTCTCCACAAACTCGCCCTCGGTGTGCGCCACGTGAATCGAGCCTGGTCCCAGCAGCAACGGCTCGCCCCAGTTTGAAAGCGACGGAATATCGGTGGTGAAGGCCGCAACCATCGTCGGCAGGCCGTCCAGCGTACGCAGCCGCAGGAACGGAGTCTCGCGGGTGAAGCGAACCTCGGCGAGCTCGCCGACGGCGTCGGTAATCTCGCGGCGCAGTGTGTTCGCCGGGCCCACCAGGCGATAGAAAAGATCAGCCTTGGCAAAATCAGAAATCACGTTTGGAGCGCGCCCGCCCTGAATTGAGCCGACGTTCTTCGTGCATGAACCCACGTCTGCATCTTCAGGAAGTTTCATCGCGTGCAGCCGGTGCAGCGCTTCCACCAGCTTGTCGATCGCCGACTCGCCCAGCTCCGGATACGCCGAGTGCGCCATCTTTCCGCGCGCCACCAGTTCCACGTGCAGCGCTCCCTTGCTCGCCAGCGCCAGTTTGTTTTCCGTGGGCTCGCCGTTGATCATGAAGCGCGAGCCGATCGGTTGCCGGTTGGCCACTTTCGCGCCGATCGAGTCCCGTTCCTCGCCCACCAGAAACAGCAGCCCGGCGAAAACGCCTGCCCCGCGCAGCTTCTCCGCCGCCAGAATCTGGGCCGCAATAATCCCCTTCGCGTCGCACGAGCCGCGCCCATAAATGCGCCCGGCGTTTTCCGAAGAGGAGATGAACGGCGGCACCGTATCCATGTGCGTGGAGAAAACAATCTCCGGCCGGGCATGCCCCGGCCACGCAGCCAGCACGTTCGCTCGCGCGCCCTCGACCAGCATTTTCCTAGCTTCCATCCCGCGTCGCCGCAGTTCGTCGCAAAGAAAATCTCCCACCGCACTTTCATTCGGAGTGATGGATTCGATATCGATCAGACGGCGGGTAAGCGCAAACAGGTCCATGCAGGAAAAGGGTATCAGTCGCTGGTCGCTGGTCGCTAGTCGCTGGCAGGCAGATTCTCTGCAATACTAGCGACCAACGACTAACGACTAACGACAGCCCGTGCTCCCTGAAACTTCCAGCATTCGCTCCCTATTCCTCGCCGGACCCGCCGGACGTCTGGAAGCTCTGCTCAATGCCGGATCGCCCGACGCGACGCACTCCGCCGTGGTGTGCCATCCGCATCCGCTCTACGGTGGAACGCTGCACAACAAAGTCGTCTTCCATGCCATGAAAGCGCTCAACAGCTTCGGATTCCCCGTGCTCCGCTTCAACTTCCGCGGCACTGGCCTGAGCGAAGGCGAACACTCGAGCGGCGTCGGTGAAGTCGAAGACGTGCGCGCCGCCCTCGACTGGCTCGAACGCGAATTCACGCTACCCGTAATCTTCGCCGGTTTTTCCTTCGGTGCCGTCGTTGGATTGCGCGCCGCCTATACCGACGACCGTGTAAGCGCGCTCATCGCTCTCGGCCTGCCCGCCGTCCCCGTCGAGGACCGCAACGAAGACCGCATCTACGATTTCGAATTTCTGCGCGTCTGCACCAAGCCGAAGCTCTTCGTCAGCGGCTCGCGCGATCAGTTCGCCCCCAAGGGCAAACTCGAAGCGCTCGTCAGCACCTTCGCCGACCCCAAGAGACTAGTCCGCATCGAAGCCGGGGACCACTTCTTCGAAGGCCGACTCAAAGAGATGCGCACAGCTATCGAAGAGTGGACCCGGGCACAAAACCCGTGATGAACCCGGCTTGCACGAGTCCTGGGAGGACTGCCCAGTGGGGATTGGTGCCTGGGGCCATGTATGAAAACGAGCTTTCATATAATGGTTCATCCCAAGAAACCTGCGGGGTAACCGTGAAAGAACTTTTGCTCGTTCTCAAATTCATTCCTCTAGGGTTCAGCGCGCTCCTCCCTGTCATCAACCCGATCGGCTCGGCCGTGCTGTTTTTGGGCCTGGTCGGGAACGTTGACCGTCCGACCATGAAGGTACTGGCACGAAAAATCGTCATCAATACAATTTGGTTCCTCCTAATCGTGCAAATCGCAGGAGGCTACATACTTCGCTTCTTCGGGATTTCTCTGCCCATCGTGCAAGTTGCTGGCGGTCTTGTACTCGCCATCATGGGTTGGGGTTGGCTAAACCAGCAAGAACCCGAAAGCAAGACTGCGACTCCGATCGCAGCATCTCCCGAAAGCCTGCAAGACAAGATCTTCTATCCGCTCACGTTTCCCATCACGGCCGGCCCCGGAACCATCGTCGTGGCGCTAACCCTGGCCGCACACGCGTCCACGCCATCGCTGCTCAATTCGGCGCTCGCGCACCTCGGCTTGCTTCTTGCTACGCTCCTGATCGGTATCGTCATTTACTTCAGTTACGCATATGCGGATATGATGGCGGCCAAACTCTCTCCCACAATTACTCAGGGCATTCTGCGCGTGATGTCCTTTATTTTGCTTTGCATTGGCGGTGAAATTATGTGGAACGGTATCCAGAACCTGCTAAAGAAGTAGCCTCGGCAGACTACGGTTTCTTGCGAAATGGTCAATCGATGTCCGAGTTGGCTGGCTCCAGCGAACACGGGGGCAGTTCCCTTTTTGCTGGCGAGTTCGTTGAGTCCCCTGTAGGGCAAACTTCTGAATCGGCTTGAACGCAATAGTTTCGTGGAGATAAGAGCGTTGATTTTCGCAGAGCGCCCTGAGTTTAAGACTCTCGAAGATCGAGCCGCATTTGTCGAAGTTCGGTGGCCTGCTTTGGGTCCATTCCGGGCCGCAGATCGGTTTCCTCCAGGAAATAGCGCCAACCCACTTTTCGATCTTCCTGGCTCTGACACCAATCGGAATCATTGAGAGTTCTTTGTGCGGCCTCAATTCCCTTGATGACGGCCACAACTCCGGCCGACTGGTAAGTTCGCTCGTTAAACCGAATGACCGCGAATGAAGACTCAGATTCGTCTGTCATGTCGCACCCCACGGCGTTGTTGGCGTTGTTGTTTCGTCATTGTGAGCGAAAAAGGGCGCGTTTCGCCTGCGCCCAGAGTTTTGGGTTCATAGACTGCGCACGACAAAAAGAATCAACAGAACCACGACAATTGTTCCTACCAAACCGTAACCTAACATAGTCCCTCCTGGTACAAAATGTGTGAGATCTAACTAATTATGCTGAAAGGTGATCAGTTTTCTCTGCTCAGTTTTGCTCACCGCTGCTGATTTGCGAGAGCCCGGGGTTCACTGCTTTCGGGCCGGGGTTGAGTTGGCGTCGTGAGCTTTATAGCTCAGACGCTCAGCTCCCAGCGGCGTATCGTGTCCTAATGCGGCCAACCTCTGTCGTGACCAACCACAGTGCTGACGTTCCCTCAGTTTCCGAAATCTGCGCCCGCGTTCATGATCGTGTTGCGAGTGTCATACTTGAGCGACGGAAGAAAGCATCCATCAACAAGTCAGAAGATCAAGATCGGGGCAAGGGCGCGATCGAACAGGACTCGCATAACCATGGTGGCAACACCAGTATGCAAGGCCAATTGGGGCACCGCGATGAGGATGCAGAATTGAAGAACGCTGATTCTGATTTGTCGGGATGAGACCCGCCCTACGCTGCACCACCCTTACTGAGGCAACTCCGAGTGGTTACTGTTGCAAAATCGCCATGTCACCAGCAACCGCGGCTTAGCGCATTTACGAGATGACTTTTAGCAACCAGCAACTGTCTCTATAATCCCGTCCATGTCCGACCTGACTCCCGCGCGCGACCAGCAATTCCGCCGCATGCGCGACGTCGCCCGCGAGATATTCACCAACGCGCTGAAGAACGCCTCCATCGAAGCCGCCTTCGCCCGCAACGTGCACTGCGAGCGCCGCGTCCTGCGCATTGGCGACGACCTGCACGATCTCGATTCCTACCAGCGCGTCTTCGTCGTCTCCATCGGAAAGGCCGCGCACACCATGGCCGCCGCTCTCGAAGCCCAACTCGGCAGCCGCAGTTTCGAAGCAGGCATAGTCGCATCCTCGGTCGAGCCCGCCAATCAAGTCCGCGGTTTCCGCTATTTTCGCGGCGGACATCCCACGCCCACCGCCGAATCCATCCGCGCCGCCGACGCCATCCTCAAGTCGCTGACTGCTCTCGACTCCACTGCGCTCGCCATCTTTATGATCTCCGGCGGCGGCTCTTCCATTGTCGAAAAGCCCGTAGACGATGAAATCTCCCTGCCCGACCTCGCGGCTACCTACCGCACGCTCGTTGATTCCGGCGCGCCCATCGCCGAGATCAACGCCATCCGCAAACATCTCTCCGCCGTGAAGGGCGGGCGCCTGGCCCAAGCCGCCTATCCCGCCCACCAGGTTTCGATTCTTGTCTCCGACGTGCCCGACGATACACCCGACGCGCTCGCCTCCGGCCCCACCATGCCCGATTCCACGTCCATCCACGACTGCGAGCGCATCGCCGCTAAATACAAGCTCGTCGATCAGTTCCCCAAATCCGTTGCGGATCTCTTCCGGCAGCACGCCCTCGACGAGACGCCCAAATCCGACGACCCCGCTTTCGTCCGCGCTCGCTGGTGGACCGTGCTATCGAACAAAGTGGCCATCGATGAAGCCGCCGCAGCCGCCACCCGCGCCGG
>Ga0208191_1001252_pt1 | contig 13296 bp, 14 predicted proteins | sample June2015DPH_13_5_FD_184709 | JGI IMG/M metagenome (GOLD analysis project Ga0208191, IMG submission 184709) | Peatland microbial communities from SPRUCE experiment site at the Marcell Experimental Forest, Minnesota, USA - June2015DPH_13_40... | ecosystem: Environmental > Terrestrial > Soil >... | reverse complement strand
CACCAGCGTTTTGCCTTCGCCCGTCTTCATTTCGGCGATCTTGCCCTCGTGCAGCACCATGCCGCCGATCAACTGCACGTCGAAGTGGCGCATGTTGATGGTGCGGCGCCCCGCCTCGCGGCAGAGCGCAAAAGCTTCCGGCAGAAGGTTGTCGAGAGCTTCACCGTTGGCGATCCGCTCCTTGAACTGCTTCGTGCGGCTCGGGAAATCGGAGTCCTTGAGAAGCTGCATCTCGGCTTCGAGCGCGTTCATTTCCTCTACACGCCCGCTCAGGCGCTTCAACTCGCGCTCGTTCTTGGTGCCGATGACCTTGCCTAAGACGAGTTGTAAGAAGGTTCCCATAGGGCTGGCCCCGGCATCCTGCCCCGACGTGTCGGGGTCCTGCCGGCGCGGTCCTCGCTGCCAACGAGCGTAGCGCTACGGTCGCACGCCACTCGCATGGCCTTACTCTTCTATTCTAAGACTCCGGGGCGATGTTGACAAGGAACGTTCTCGCGCCGGTAGTGGGTCAATTTGATGTAGAGGCGGCTTTACGCCGCCATTTGGCGAGATAAACTCGCCGCTACAGCATCAAATTGACCCACTACCCTCGCGCCACACGCATGTTGGCGGAATAGAATCAGGCACGCGATGTCAATGTTTCACCCACTAACACTAACGCTCAATTTCTCTTCGTCCTGCGCAAGATTCTAAAGCCCTTCCTTAGTACCGCGGTCGTGTTGAAGGAAAGACGCGGCTCTGAGCAAGACCGGTCGATGAACCCGTCGATGGCGTGCCGGCTGACCATTTGCACGAACCCTGACTCAATGATCACACGTGCTGTAATCCTGGGAGCAGGAAAGGGCAGACCATTTGACCTCGGCTCCATTATGAACTACGATGCAGTTTGTGCTGGGCCGCAGAGCACGGCGGCGTCCGGCCAAGGCCATTCCATGAGCAGCGGGCAACTGTTACTGGCACGGCAGGATAGCGCGCGCTGGCCCGGCTCGTTCGCGGCTTCATCCGCTTACCGGGCTCTATCTTGCGATCGAGGCGGGCTCCCCGTTCTTCTGCTCGCCATTGCTCTCTGCCCGTTCGCCGCAGCCAAGGGAGCGGAGACTCAGCCGGAAATTCAGATCCTGCCCTCCTCGGTAGAACTCCCCTCCAACCCCAAGCAGGCCACCCATCTTCTCGTCGTCCTTCGAAATGTGACCGACGCGGAACTTCGAGAAGTGCGGCTCTCCTGGCTGCCTGAGGGGGGAGTCAAGATCTCTCCGCTCACGTTTTCTGAGCAGGCTGTGGCCGCCCATGCGGAAGTGGGCTGGGCCTTCGAATTCTCGCAATCGCGACTTGACCCGGTGACAGGAACAGTGAACTTGCGTGTCGACTACAAACTGGGGTCAGTGCCAAAGGTCCTGACGCAGTCGCTAGCGGTCAAGAGCCACGAAGCCGAAGCGATTGATAAGTTCCTTGACGCCAAAATCGAGACCACTCTCGAGACCCTCGACACTTACCACAAGGGGAAGATCGACCTGCTGCTGACGAACAAGCTGGGCCAGGACGTAAACGTGGATATCAAGGCCGACGCCCCTGATTTCATCTGCTTTGACCCTGCCCAGAATGGTTGTAAGTCAGGGATGCTGGGCGAGGGCGCCAGTTGGCTGCGAAGTGTCGCCGAAAAGCTACGCAAGCTGTACGGTTCCGGTCAGGAGGGCGGCGGTGTGAGGTCGTCCTCAGAGGCCATAAGATCCGGCGTTTCGCTCAAGGGTTATCAATCCACACAGGTGCCTTTCGAGGTAGGTGCGAAGGAGAGAGTCGAGCCGGGGAAGTATCTAGTCACCTTTGAAATCACTCTGAAGGCCAACGACGGGCAATCGGCCGATCGGAGTCTGGTGAAAACTCAAGTCGTCGAAGTCGGGGTACTCGCCGAGTCCACGATCCTGAAGCTCCTGGGGGTGCCTTCCTTCCTGCTGCTTCCGGGATGCCTCCTGATGCTGACAGTTGGCCTGCTAGGGGACTACGGACCGTCCTGGTTCAGACCTCGCGAGAAAGCGAACTTGCCGGAGCCGAACAGTACCTATTTCTGGCTGGTCTCCATAACGGTATCCGGCCTGATGGCCGCGGGGTTCCGTGCGGTCTTTGGCTGGTGGTATTTTGTCCGCTACGGCCTCGTCGATCTGGTGCTCGTCTGGCTGGCGTCCGTGGTTCTGGGCGCCGTCTTGTACGCCGGGCTCTTCCTCGTCGGCCAGGAATTGCCCCGTTGGCTGGTGCGCAAACGTACGCCCACGAAGGACGACGATGCGGCTACAGTACTCAGAAGACTATGGTGGCAGCGTGTGGGTCTGACGCTCGAGCGTTACACTATCAAGGGAGACAAGAGTGGCGAGCCCGTCTTTTTGATCAAGAGGGAGGATGAGAAAAGTGCTTGGGTGAGTCCAGCAATCAGCCTTAGCTTGCCCAAGAATGAAAAATTGGCACAAGAGATCCAAGAAGCGACAAGAGAAGGTCGGCTCAGGAAGCTGGCAAACTTGGTGAGCAAAGAAGAGGATATTGCGACTTTGAAGACACAACCCATCGAGGGTCCGCGACTATATCAACTGGCTGAGCTGGAACCGACGACCCCCGACAGGGACGAGATTGTGGAAATAACATGAGTATGGAAAAGGGGCAGCGCTCCTTGAACACTGCCCAACCTTTCCGGCGGGAGCCCGGTCGAACCTTTCTCGGCCTGAGCTCCCTAAGGTGATCGCGGGACCTCGATTGAGAGGCTTCGCGTGCCACGCACCGGCGAAACTCCGCCAGTGCGCAGCATCCTGACCCCGCGCGTTCGCCGCCCCATCTATGGAGACGGCCAACGCGCGGGGCAATCACCACTACAGTCAAACCTATAGTATTCCAGCGGAGGGCCAATGTCAACACCGTCAGCGAACCCGCCGACCCCAAGCACTCCACCGGTTGCCTTGACGGTCCAAGACTTCCGTCTATCTTTCGTCTGGGTGGAAACCAACCTCGAGATATTCAAGCCAACAGCCGAGCTCGCTGACTCCTTCCAATTCTTGAAGAAGAGCGAGCGCTACAGGGAGGTGTTCGAAAACACCCTCGCGGGGAAGGGTCTTGCAGGCCTGGAGGTGCCCTGGCACAAGCGCAAGAAGCAGTTCTTCTGGAAATACTACCTTGCGGGTCCGGCCCTTGAAGCTGTGAGCGGCAAGCAGGCCTGGGAACACGTCGTACCTTTGCGGGCGAAGCTGCCCGTCACGGTCAAGGATTGGAAAAAGGGAATCGTGACGCTGGAGGGATTCTACTACCCGCACGGGCTCGCTTTGGCGGTCACGTTCCGAGTCAACGGCCCGTTCACTCTGGACGACGCGGTCAAGCTGGCTTACGACATCCGGGATGGCGGAGAGAAGTTCATTACTCAGGAAGACAAGCTTGAACGCTCTCTCGATTCCCTGGGAGAAAACGGTCTCACGCAGATGCGTAACACGCTTTTCAAGCAAGGAGGTGTGCCGGGCAAGCAGGGAGAGGCCTTTACGATTTTCACTTTGGTGAAGGGAGACCCTTTCACTCCGTTCGAGTTAGGTGGGCCGGTGCATCGAGCCCTGCAATCCGTTACGGAGTGGATGCCTGATCCCGAAACAGCTACCTTGCGCCCACTTCCCGAAGTCCAGGTTCCCCTGCGAGGCTCCGCCGCTGCGGGAAGCATTCTCTTTGGGCGTCGGCGCGGTCGAGCCATCTGGTTGCCCGGCCTTTTTGCGAAGAAGGATCCCAAGAAGCCCTCCCTCGGGTGTTACCACCGCAACGTGCTCTTCGCCTCCATGCAAGTGGACAGCTTGGGTGGCTTGGTAAAGGGTACTGCTAACCTGCTTCGGAACCAGACGCCACTCGCGAAGCTGGATATGACGCTCAAAGCCTGCGCTCGGAACGCCATTGATCGCCTCCGAGAACTATACGAGGGTGATAAAGACAAAACTTACCGCTCGAATAGTCCGAAGGCTCAGATCGAGCAGAACTATCTCAAGGATCTGAACTACTTGCAGAGCGGCATGAAGTGAAGCCTGGGGCGAAGGACCTGGGCCTCTAAAAGAGCAGGTAGCGCGGAGTTATGCCGCGCCGAGCGGCATTACTCCGCGGCTTTTCGTCATCGGAGGTTAATAGGTATGTTGAGGTTATCATGTTAAGACATCAGAGTAAGGCAAACCACGCCTAACTCTGCCGCTCGTGCTTGAGACAAGAGATACATAACATCTGGCGCCGAATTCAGTCTGCAAATCTGCCCTGCCTATGCGCGGGGGGAGTAGATTCAAGAGGGCTGGCGGGGTCGGCGAAAGCCTTCAATCAGGGCCTGAACTTGCTTCTTCAATTCCTGATCCTGCTCATTGTGCTCAGCAAACCTTCTCCGCGAACGAGATAGACTCCTGAAAACTGGGCTCTCATTGTCTGCAATCAGGTTTAGGAAGGCTTGAACAAGGTCTGCCTCGTCCATTGTACAAAGCCGGCTCAAGTCCAATCCCAGCAGGAATGCTCCTGCCTCATCATAGCTCAATCCTAACCCCGAATCGTAAACCTCATCACCGTAACGGCGCTCGCCATCGACTTCATATCTCTCAAGCAGAGCCCCGATGTCACGCAGGTCCTTGTCACGTTGTTCCCGGCCCTCAAGGAACGCAGCGATCTTCAACAGAGCAAAAACCTGTAAGGGGATCACTTTGAGTATCAAGCCAGACGCCGGTTCCTGTGCAACCGAATCGCTGAAAACATGGTCAAACCCAATCAGGCTCATCGTCATACCACTTCCGGGCCAGATAAGCTGTTTCTCCGCGCGCAACCGGACTCCCGCAGGCACAAGATCTATGATTGCTCCGCAAGCGCCGCGCCAACGATGTTCTTGCTTTTCCGATTGATGCCATCCGCGGTTGTTGAGCCTGAGAATCAGGTCTGGGAAAGCGTCGAGGTCCACAGCAACTGCAATATCCACGTCCTGCGTTGTACGGTAGGGATCGTCGACAAGCAACCGGTAGGCTGTAGCGCCAATGATTACCAGCTCAATCTGCATGAACTGGCAAACGGTAGTGAGTTCACGTAGGTCCGATTCCTGATCGGGATTGAGTTTGATCATGGCTTGAGAAACTCTTCGCGGATTCTCTCCGCGGCCTCGTGCGCGCGCGGGTCATCTTGTTGCAGCAATTCCAGATGAATGAGTAATGGATGGGCGACCCAGATGCCACGGACAAGGCGCCAGAACGCTAAGGGTTCCGCAAAGGCTCGTAAGAGAACGATCGGTCCCCGAGGATCCGGAAGGAGCTTGGCTCGCCGCTCGAAGTCGGCTGTAATCCCTTCGATGAAAATGGCTGTTTCCGGGCCCCGGTAAAAGTGCTGAAATACAAATGCTCCTGCTCCGCCCGTCAGTGCGTACTTCTTGCCGGACTGAGAAACGATCCGGATGAATTCGGCTACGAACTTGTCGGCATCCGTTTCCAGGCTACGGAATCTATTGATCACCAGGCGGGGCCGTAACAACTGGCTGTATCCAGACAGGCACCGTTCGCGAATGTCCTGGGGATTCAAAAGCTGGCACCGTCCATCTTCCCCCCGCTTCAGAGTTCCTTCTTCCACTAGTCGCCGTCGAACTTCGGCGGCTACGGTTTTGCTGACCCCGGCAGCGGAGGCTAATTGGCGTATAGGCCAATCCAGGGTCTCTGGCTGCGCCGCCAGCGTGAGCAGCACTTGAATTGTGGCGGGACCCGACGATCTCTTTTCGGCCGAGCGTATTTCCGGCTTGCCCAGGATGAGGCTGTGGTAATTGCCGCCAAGAGCCAAGTTCATATTGCCGGCTTCATCCAAGAAATTCACTCCGGCCTCCGCCAGTCGCTCTCCAGTAGGTCGGGGGACATAACGAGCCAGCAGAAGTAGATCACTCTGCCCTCGCCCTTTTAATCCTTTGACGATCTGAATTAAATCGTTAGCCAAGGTGCGGTCGAGGTAAGAGCGGACGAGCCGGACCTCGAACTTAAAGCTCCCCGTGGCTGTATCAACGCGCACCGACGAATGTTCGGCATGCTGGATGTGGATCATTTTGACGAAGCTGAGATTTGTGAGGTGGAATAACCGCTGGTTTAATCGCCTCTTGGCTTCTTGCAAACCCTGCATACGCACTCCTCAGGCACTACGTCCGTGATTATGCCATGTCCGTTAGTAACGGACAAGCCCAAAATCTGGACAGCGATTCTACTCGCGGCAGCTCCACTTTGTGGATCCATGGGACGCGCCGGGCCGATGGTTCGCCCTTGGCTCCGCTTCTCATGACCGTTCCCTTGTTATCCGTTTGATTTTAGGCCAGACGCGATTAGGCTTAGATGTCTGTCCGAGATAGATTTCGGTGGTGGTGCAGTTTGATGTTGTAGCAGGTAGCGTGGCGCTGCGGGTAGGCGGGCTGACGCAGACGGTCGAATTTGAACGTCTGCGACCTCATATCCATCAGGGCTTCGGCGCGGGTATACTCTCCGATTTCACAAGTCCCTTCGGGAAATCGCCGACCCCAGGGTACACGGGCCTGCGCCAGCCGCCCTCAGGCAAAAACTTGTTGCCGTGTTTTCAGCGTCGAAGCCAAAACTGCCGCGCTAATGTTTCCCAGTCGTTTGACGAGCCGGATCTTGTCCAGCGTCCGGAGTTGGTCCAGAAGAATCAGCCCGCGCTTCCCTTGAAGAGTAACTGCGATGCGATAAGGCGCCGGCCTGGCTCCGGTAGTCATAGGAGCCACAATCACCGTGCGCAAGTAGTCGTGCACTTCCGGCGGCGAGACGATCAGGCAGGGCCTGGTCTTGCGGATCTCGCTGCCGGCCGAGGGATCGACCGCGACCAGCCACACCTCTCCGCGAGCTACCATTGAAGGTCTCCGTCATTCCGGTTCCCGAACTCCGGCCAGACGAGCTTGTCATCCCCTGCTTCCGCCAATTTGCGGCTGGCTTCCGCCCAGCCTTGGCGGGGGTTGCGGCGCGGCTTGCGGAGAACGATGGCACCTCGTTGGAGCAGGTAGCGCGGACCTGTTGTTAAGGTCCGCGGTTTTTGTTTTCAATTGGGGACAAACCGCCCCGATGCATCGGGGTGCTACTCGCTAAACTGCTCGTGTGTCGCGCACCGCCGCGCTGGACTCCTGGCAGCGTCACGGGTAGGTGGTAGGGTGCATGCAGTAGATGGGGGAAGAAGGCTCTTGCGGTAGCGTCAAGGCCAGCCCGCCTGTGCGCCTGTTGGCTGCGGAGCGGCAGATGAGAGGCAGCGTTATTTGAGGAGCTTGGTGATCGTATCGGTGTCGAGTGAGTAACTCGTCATCCCGTTTGGGTAGGCCTGAATGTTGTGCGATGCTTGCGGAGGTCGTCTTCAAATCCGTTCCACCACTTCTCACCACGATCATCGGGTGTGGCCAGCCAGGAATCGAGCCACTTGAGCAGCTTCCGATTCTGGGGGCGCAGGCGGGCAGTAGTGGGCCGACCGGCGCCAGATGCCGTCGACTTGGATTGCTGCCTGCGCGCGACTGGGGTATTCGCCATAAAGTTCCCTCTATTCAGATGATAGCACAAACCCATTCTGACATCGCGGGCTGGCGCAGAGCGTAGCTCTGCGATGCGCGACGTCGCCGGTCACCCTCCTAGCCACCCTGCGCTCATAGCCTTTCGCCCTTGGCGGGCTGACCGGAAAGCAGGAAGTTCTTCGGGTACGGTCCCTCACCGCAGTTTTCATTGTCAATTGGGGAAGAACCGCAGACCTCCAAGCCCTTATCCCTTCAGCGCGGAGGCGATGCTGCCGAAACGGTTTCTCCTGTAACGCGCCTGCCTTTCGCGGTTGCCCTGCTTTCCCTTGTCTGTCTTTGAGTACCAGTCTTTCCGGCACCGGCCGCCGCAGAACTCCTGGTTGTGGCGCTTGGCACAAAAGAATTCTTCGCAGTATCGGCACGTGCGTAACCACGGGCGCATGCCCGATCCAAATGGAATCATCGATGTCATGACGGCGAAAGCTCTGTCTCCAACCTGCTCAAAGAGCGTGCGGACGGCGGCGGCGTAACGTTGTTGCTCCACCTTGCCGTTGTGACGGTTAAGGCGATCGGCGAGTTTTTGCAATTCCCGCCTGTCGCTAGCCGAGGGCTTAGCCAGGCGGTCTGCGAACTTCTGCATCGCCTCGTCAGGCGTAACGGACGTTTTATTCGCTGTTCGCTTAACCATTTTTGTTAGCTCTAATTTAGCGCAAGGTCTGGTACCCTGAGGTACGCGGATTCGCCAGAGCGGCAACATTCCGCGTCTTTCCGACGACGACGCGTCGGCATGCATGGTTAATGCAGTTTCACAGAAAAGGAGTTAAGAAGTGTCGGAAGAAAACGATTTTAGAGACCTCTTGGCTGAGGAAACAACGAGAGGGCGCCCTCAGCCGAGGAAAGCTGTGACCTTGGCTCGCCGGCGCACGATTAAGAAATTGGCAGACATGCTTGCTGACCTAGGCTGCGACAAGAGAACGTTTCTTGCTGTCATTCGCGACTTCGGGATAAAAGATGGATCGCCCGAGTTTCTTCAGCTCTGCGAGTTGTGGGACGCGAGGCACGGCTAGCCTGAAGTGCGGTTTGCTCGGCAGCCTTTATTCGCTTGTCTTGCTCCTCCGGGGGCAGGGGAGAAAGGTGCCGTGAAACTATCTTTGTGAACCGCCTGGAAAACTCGCGCGCGCTAACTCGTTTGCCGTTTCTAGCCATGATTCGCCCACCTTCCTCTGACTCTGGTCATCTTATCACCGCCCAGCCAAAAAAAGAAATGGAAAGCCGCCCGCTATTAAGATTGGCAGGCTTGCGGGCGCGCATTGCGCCACCTGATTTCAATGATGAACAAGGAATGATGAACTGAAGAAATGAGCAGACCAACAGGTAACGTCCTAATTCGAGCCTACCGTTCGGAAGGTCGCCGATTCTGGACGGCTGTCACCTTCCCTGCCACCCTGCGCTCACAGGCTTTCGCCCTTGGCGGGCTGACCGGAAAGTAGGAATGTCTTCGGTACGGTCTCTCATCGCAGATTTTAAATGATCCGAAATCCTTGTACCACTCGCCCTCCGGAACAAGCGGATGGGATTCAACCCAAATCCGAAGGGGGCGAAGAATGAAGCTTCGCTGGACAGAGGAAGCTGCCGCCGACCGGGAACACGTCATGGATGGCCGGGTGACCTAGCCCTCACGCGCAGTCAGTGCCAGGATTCGAAGTGAGATTGGAGAGTTGCCGTGGGCACAAAGCAGCAGATATTGAGGGCCATTGACGAGCTTCCCGACGACGCCCGCGTCGAAGATGCCTTGGATCGGCTTTACCTACTTTAAAAAGTCGCCACCGATGTAGCGCTGACCTTTAGGTCAGCATGTGGGAGATACGGAGGCAAGGGCCCTTCAATGAGTCAATGGATCAATGATTCAATGAGTCAATTGAAGCAGTCCTGGGCTAGGTACGTGGACACAATGTCTCTTGACAGCGCCCCGCCATTGTAGTAGCCTACTAGCGTGAAAAGTCCTGTCCCCGAGGAAGTCCTCTCCCCGTTGACCCCATACCCCCGCCCCAGGAGGAACCATGTCCTTACGCAAATCACCCCAACTTACGCCCAGGTTGCTCGCTGCCGCGCGCCGGAATGCGCAGCTTTCCACCGGACCGCGCAGCGCCGCCGGCAAGCAGAATTCGAAGCTCAATGCACTGAAGCACGGTCGCCAAATTGTGAATTATATTGTGAATTATGAATTGCCTTCTTCCTTCTCGCCACCACCGACTGCCGTCTGCCTACTGCCTACTGCATTTGAGGGGAGTGCGAGCTGGCGGGAGTCTTCGACCGTATGCAGCCCAGGACAAAATGGCACCTTCCGCAGCGAAAGAAGGGACCGTAGTAATTTCAAAAAGTGAAGGAACGACGCAGGAATGTCTATGAAAACAAAGGACCGTTACAGGAGCAATTTTGAATTGTGAATTATGAGTTGCCTTCTTCCTTCTCGCCACCGCCGACTGCCGTCTGCCTACTGCATTGAGGGGAGTCCGAATTGGCGGGACTCTTGGCCCGTACCGCCGACTACGACAAGATGTCATCGCCGAAACGGAAAGAGAAAACTAGTAACTTCAAAAAATGACTGAACGACGCGGGAATGTCTATGAAAACAAAGGGCCAGCTCTGAGCAGCCCAGGACGAAGCGGGGATGTCTATGAAAACAAATGTAGTTACGCGTTGACAGCGGGAATGTTATTGAAAAGAAAGGCAGTTAGTTTGTGGTAGGTAGTAGGTGGGGGGGGCCGCGGGCAACCTTCGACTGTTGACTGTCGACTGTCTTGGTAGGTGATAGGTCGTAGGTGGTAGGGCGGGAAGAGCCACGACAAGCGGGGCATGAGGGTAGGTGGCGAAAGAAATTGATTTGAGGTGGGAGATTTCGAGGTTACAATCCGAGCAGGAGCGAAGGCTCTCGACGAGGCTACGAATGGTAACGAATGAGCAAGTTTACGAAGTTCTGCGCAACTGTTACGACCCGGAAATTCCAGTCAATCTCGTGGACCTGGGATTGATTTACGAGGTCCAGGTTGATGACGACCAGGTTAACGTGGTCATGACCCTGACGGCAAGGGGCTGCCCTGCTCACCGCTTCATTAGCGAGCAGGTGAGGCAGCAGGTTGCAGAGATCCCAGGGGTGAAGTCCGCAAACGTGCAGGTGGTCTGGGACCCACCCTGGGACATCAGCCGCCTGAGCGAGGCGGCAAAGAAGCAACTGGGGCTTAGCTAGAGCAGGGAATAGGGAACAGGTGACAGGGAACAGGACCTCGCAACCTCAACCTATTCCCTACCCCCATTCCCTGTTCCCTATTCCCTGTCCTCAGTTCATCATGCCTCGAATGCGGTGCAGTAACTGGGCGGCCTCCACCGCTTGGGGGGTGCCGCGAGGAGTAAGGTTGAGATAGGTTTTGAAATCTGCCTGGGCTTCTTGGTAGCGGCGCAGCAGGAAATAGGTCATCCCTCGGTCGTGGAGCTGCTGGCCCGAGTCCGGATCGACCAGCAGGGCGAGCTGGATCAGGGTGAGAACTCTGTTGAAGTCGTGGCGGCGAACGTACGATCCCTTAAGGTTGTTGAGCATCCTGGCCAGGATCTGCTTCTTTGTCGATGCCACAAAGTATTCCGGCTTCAGTCGCGCCTCGTCACCGAATTGCGCTTTCAACAATTCCCGGCAATCGTGGCGCGTCAAAATCCTCCCTCGGCGATAGGGATCGATCAGGATCTCAATGTGGTCGGTCCGGTATTTCACCAGGAAATGTCCGGGAAAGCTCACGCCCATCAGGGCCAGATGGTGCCGCCTGGCCACTTCGATGTAAATGAGCGACAGGGAGATGGGAATCCCAAGCTTGCGGTCCAGAACGTCGTTGAGATAGCTGTTCCGCGGGTCGTCGTATTCCTCTTCGTTGCCACGGAATTTTTCCTTCGCGAAGAGAAGCTTGTTCATGCTCTCGATGATTTCGATGGCGGGGCGCGAGGGGTCGCAGAGCAGGCGGAAGGCAAGGGCGTCGAGCCGTGCGAGCTGGTCAGGCACATTGAGGTGAGGGTATTCGGTGCGGGCGATTAGCAGCGCCGCTTCGTCAAGGTTGATCTCTTCCTCTGCCCGCTGCATGAGGCGCGCGAAGTCTTGGATGGGGTCGAAAACCTTCATCGAGAGGCGTAGAGACTGCTCAGGAAGTCAACCGCGGGGATCAGGCGCGGAAGAGATTGCGAAGCAAGAATAACAGGTTCGCCGGTCTTTCGGCCAGACGCCGCATGAAGTAGGCATACCAGTGACGCCCATAGGGAACGTAAAGGCGCACCCGCGCGCCCTGGCGGAGCAGGTCGCGCTGCAAGTGGCGGCGGATCCCGTACAGCAATTGAAATTCGTAGTGCTCGGCGGAGATGTCGTGCGCCCGCGCGTACTCCTGCGCAGCGGCAATGAGGCGCTCGTCATGCGTGGCAATGGCGTGATAGATCCCGCTGGAAAGCATCATCTCCATCAACCTCGAAAAGCTGCGGTCTACATCCCTTTTGTACCGATAGGCGATTGCGGGGGGCTCGTTGTAAGCGCCCTTAACCAGCCGGATGCGGGCGCCGGACTTCAGCAACTCTTCCACGTCCTTGTCGCTGCGGTAAAGATATGATTGGATGGCGATGCCCGCCACAGGGCGCGGCGCACTCACCGTTCGGAAAACCCGGAGCGTCGCTTCGGTGAAGGCCGAACCCTCCATATCCACGCGCATAAAGTTGTGGTACTTGGCAGCGCACGCGCAGAGCAATTTCAGATGACGGCACGCCAACCCTTCATCAATCGCCAAGCCCAGTTGAGTGAGCTTGACAGACACGTGGGAATTCAAGCCTTCAACCGCGAGCCTATCAAGGATGTGGACGTAAGCCTGGCAAGCAGCTTCAGCTTCCGCGGCTTCCTGCACGCTCTCACCCAGCAGGTCGAGGGTCACCATAAACCCTTCGGCGTTCAACCGCCGGACCACTTGGAGCGCGTCTTCCAATTCTTCACCGGCAATGAACCGCGCGGCCATGCGGCGGCCCAAGGCGTGGCCTGTGAGGATCTTCTTGGGGGTTTGTTTCTGGGAAAGGTAGAGGAGAATGGGGCGGAGCATAAGTGCAGGTTCCAGGTGTCAGTGGCAGGTTCCAGGTGTCGGGTGTCTGGTGTCAGGGCTCTCACGTCGGGCTTTCAGCTTACTAATTGGCCCGGCCAGCATCCGACCCAATTCGGCCGCATTCTTGGAGACCGACTCGAGCTGTGGTTCCGTAATGTATGAGAGCCTGCGCGCAATTGCGAAATGTGTCTCCAGCTCCATCAGAGAACCATTGGCACAAGAGAGATGATGAAGGTAGTCTCCCAAATGTTCCCTTCCGTGCCCCTCGGCAATGTTAGCTGGAATTGAGACTGCCGCCCTCTGAATCTGTGTTGCCAAGCTATAGACTTCGTTTTTGGGGAGGAGGTTCACAATCCTATAGCTCTCCACGACAAGGTCCATCGCCTTCTGCCACACCTTCAGGTCGCGATAGCTCTTGATGCTCATTCGTTTATCCTTAGCCCATGAAGCCAGACATCAGGCGCCTGACACCTGGCACCTGACACCTGAAACCTGCTTTCAGTGTTCAGCTTCCAGAAATCTCTCGGCGTCCATGGCCGCCATGCAGCCGGAGCCAGCCGCGGTGATGGCCTGCCGATAAATGTGGTCCTGGACGTCACCCGCGGCAAAGACGCCAGGCACGTTGGTCTTGCTTCCGTCGCGCGTAATCAAATAGCCCACTTCGTTCATCTCGAGCTG
>Ga0208191_1001249_pt1 | contig 13323 bp, 14 predicted proteins | sample June2015DPH_13_5_FD_184709 | JGI IMG/M metagenome (GOLD analysis project Ga0208191, IMG submission 184709) | Peatland microbial communities from SPRUCE experiment site at the Marcell Experimental Forest, Minnesota, USA - June2015DPH_13_40... | ecosystem: Environmental > Terrestrial > Soil >... | reverse complement strand
ATAGCGAATCCCAAAGTTCAAGGTCAGTCCCTGGGTGACCCTCCAAGTGTCCTGAATGTAGGGAAAGAGGTCCCATTCGCGAAAACTTCGAGCCGAGTTGTCTTTTCCCGGCAAGGCGCCGAGGAATGTGATCGGGGGATCGGTGGGGCTCACGGGCTGGCCTTCCAAAAAGCTTTCTAGGTTGGGGAAGGCCCAACCCTGGTCGTTGAAAAAGCCGTTTTGCACCGGGCTCTGCAAGCGTCGAAATTCAAGACCCGCTTCAATGGTGTGCTTTCCGTGGACCCAAGAAATTCCATCAGATAGCGAATAGGTGTTTTGAATTTCGTGGTCCGGAGTGAAATTAGTCGGGCCGAGCTGGCTAAATCCAGGCACACCGATATCGCCGTCTTGCCGATCCTCTCCGTAGAAGCTAAAAAACTGTAAGGCGGGATTGCTCACGCTTGTGAAAGCCCGCATGTTGGTACGCACAAACGAGAAACGTGCATCGTTCACAACTGATGGGTTGATCAGCTTATTGTAGCCGAGAGTCACATACTGATTTCGCCCGCGTGATTGTTCGGGGTAGAGCCCCAGAGGAGAGGCGAACGGATCAGTTAAGCTGCCGTTGTCTAGGATGTATCGGGCAAAAATGGAATCCTTTGGTGACAGGTGATAGTCCCAGCGCGCAGTGATATAGTCCTCGTTCGCCGGTTGTGCCCCACGCAGAACAATCTGGTTCGTTCCGCTGGGCCCGCAGTCGGTGGAAGAGCCACAAATGGCCCCTGGAAGGAGAAGTTCCGTGGCGCTCGCGCCGCCGCTGGGATACAGCGCCAGGATTGCCGCAGACGCCGAATTCACCGGGACCGCATCCCGCGTCGCTGGGTTGCATCCTGGGCTCGGATTCAGGACGCAGTCGGGCAAGTTTCCCAGTCGGGCGCCGGCATCTGGAACAGTGGGGAGAACCGTCTGCCCTAGCAATTGCCGTACCCCTTCATAGTTCACAAAGAAAAACATTCTGTTCTTTACGATAGGCCCCCCCAGGGTTCCACCGAACTGATTTCGCCGGAATGCGTCCTGAGGGGCGGGCGATTGATTGAAGTAGTTGCGGGCGTCAAAAACGCTGTTTCGCAGGAAATCGTACGCGCTCCCATGGAATGAGTTTGTTCCGGAACGTGTTGTGGCATTCATCACACTCCCACTCCCTCCGAAACGAGCGCTATAGGAGTTCGTGAGGAGCTGAAATTCTCCGATGCCATCTACGCCGAGAGAAGTCCCAATGATGCTGTTGCCGGCGCCATGTCTCCAGAACGCTTGTATGGTCGCGCCATCCAGTAGCAGTTCCTGACCTTCCGGCCGAGATCCAGAAATCGAGTAGGATGGCGCTCTGCCGTAAAACGAACCCTGCACTCCGGTAGTGACCGCCTGCACACCAGGTGCAAGGAGAATTAGTTGCTCGAAGTTGCGGCCGTTCAGGGGAAGATTCTCCATCTGACCACGGCTGATGAGAGCCGAGATCTCAGCCGTAGTAGTGTCCACTTGGCTGAACTCGGTCACAGTTAACGCCGTTATCTTCTGCCCGACAGCTAGCTTACAGTCAACCACAAAATTTGCGCCGACCGTCAATAGCACCTGTTTAATGACTTGTGCTTCGAAGCCCTGCTTCGCAGCCTGGACGTCATACGCACCAACGATTAGATCCGGCACTACATAGCGTCCTTGGCTATTCGTTGTCGCGGAAGTCACAACTCCAGTCTGACTGTTGGTGATGCTGACAAGCGCGCCGACCACAACAGCTCCAGAGGGATCCATGACCGCGCCGGAGATCGTTCCGGTGCCGACCTGGGCGTCAACTCTTATGGAGTAGAAGCTCGCGATCGCGAATGCCAGCGGAAACAGGAATGAATACCTGATCGCGCGCATAAACCACCTCCGCTCTATGGCAACCCGCGCCTTGGTGCCCCGTAATTTTACCCCTTTCTTCTGCACGCCCCGGGATTAAAATGTTTCCAAGATGAAGAGGGCCGGAGCTCGAATAAAGGCCGCGCGAGCACTCGTTGCGCTTGGCACGGTTTACGTGCTGCTCTGGTGCCCCCATGCTCTTGCGCTGGACCCGTCGCTGGATATAAGTCAATACGCGCATACCGCATGGACCTATCGCGACGGATTGCAAGGGGCGGTCTACGCAATCACCCAGACGCCTGACGGTTATCTCTGGCTCGGCACGCAGTCCGGTGTAGTTCGCTTCGACGGCGTTCGGGCGGTGCCGCTGCCTCTGCCGCCTGGGCAGCAACTTCCGAGCACCGCGGTTGGAGCCCTCGTGACGGCACGCGACGGAACCCTCTGGATCGGCACCCTTGACGGGCTAGTGAGTTGGAAGAATGGTCAACTGACTGAATATCCGGCGCTTGCCCACCGCACTGTTCTCGCGCTTTTGCAGGATCGAGACGGAACCGTGTGGGCGGGCGGTTTCGGGGGGCCGACGGGAATACTCTGCGCAATTCGCGGCGGAAGCACCACCTGTTATGGCGATGACGGAAGTCTCGGTACCGCAGTGGCATCCTTGTATGAGGATAGCGACGGCAGCCCGTGGGTAGGAGCGGCGACAGGGCTATGGCGATGGAGTCCCGGTCCTCCAACCCGATATCTGGCGACACCAATCAGCCGAATCGGCAAGATGACGCAAGGCGATCATGGGTCAGGCCTCATAGTTGCTGTTGACAGCGTCCGTCAAATTACTGGAAGAACAGTCACCGATTATCCTCTTCATGGCGTGCCCTTACCTTTGACTGCTGGAACCGTCCTTCGCGATCGCAACGGTGGACTGTGGATCGGCACAACCGCTCATGGGCTCGTGCACTCGTACGCGGGCAAAACAAGCATGTTTACCCTCAGCGATGGCTTGTCGAGCGATCAGGTGTTCGCCTTGTTCGAGGGCCGTGAAGGAACAATCTGGGTCGCCACTTCCGATGGCCTCGACCAATTTCGAGAGTTGCCGGTCACCTCGCTTTCGGTGAAGCAAGGGCTATCCAGCTCGACTGCGAGCTCCGTGCTGGCGGCACGCGACGGGAGCATATGGATCGGCACGGCGGATGGCCTCAATCGGTGGTACCACGGACGCACGACGATCTATCGGAGGCGAAGCAATCCTGGCCTGCCCGCCGACGATATCCATTCGCTCTTCGAGGATGAGCGTGGTCGCATTTGGGTTTCAAGCTATAGCGGGGTTGCGGTGTTTGAGAAGGGGAAGTTCACTGCGGTTCCGTCGGTGCCCGTGGGGGCCAAAAATGCGATCGCAGGCGACAACCACGGCGGCCTGTGGCTCAGTCTGTTTGGCACTGCGAATTACGGTCTGGTGCATCTGGCCGACGGCAAAATCACTGAGCAGGTGTCTTGGCAGAAGCTGGGTGGTGGTCCCGGGACTGGCCTCGTGCCCGACCCGGACGGTGGCGTCTGGACGGGGCTGTTGAGCGGCGGAATTGCCTATTTTCGGGCGGGACAAATACGGAACTTGCCATTGAGCGACGACCGGGCAGGCGCCCGGAAGGTGTTGGACATTTCGCGCGGTCGCGACGGCTCGATATGGGTCGCAACCGAGAATGGTCTCAGCCGGATCAAAAACGGGCGCGTGGCAACGCTGACCACCGCGAACGGGTTGCCCTGCAAGACCGTTCACTGGATCATTGAAGACGACCTGTCTTCCTACTGGCTGTACACGAACTGCGGACTCCTGCGTATAGCGCGAACCGACTTGAACGCCTGGACCACCGATCCGAAGCGAATGATCCAGGTGACGACTTTCGATGCCGACGATGGAGTGCGGCTGGTTCCGATCCTCAAGGGCTTCAGGCCTGCGGTCACTAAGACGTCCGACGGGAAAATTTGGTTCGTAAATGGGAATACGGTGAGCTTCCTCGATCCGTCCCACAGCGACATCAACACCGTCCCTCCACCAGTCCACATCGAGCAGATTGCTGTCAATGGCAAGCCGTACGACGTGTCGAATGGCATGCGATTGCCGGCGGGTGTGCGCGAACTGCTGGTAGACTTCACGGCGCTGAGCCTGGTGGAGCCGAACAACGTCCGCTTCCGCGTGAAGCTGGAAGGCCAGGACAAGGGCTGGCGGGAGCTGGCTAACCAGCGTCATATTCAGTACACGAACCTGGCGCCGGGCACGTACCGCTTCCGTGTGATCGCGTGCAACAACAGCGAAGTGTGGAACGAGCAGGGCGACGTGCTCGATTTCTCCATCGCTCCGGCGTACTACCAGACCAACTGGTTCCGGGCGTTGTGCGTGGGCGCGTTTTTGGCGATGCTTTGGATGGTGTACGAAGTGCGTGTCCGGCAATTGCATCATCAGTTCGACATGATGCTGGAGGCCCGCGTCGGTGAGAGAACTCGGATTGCGCGTGACCTGCACGACACACTTCTGCAGAGTTTCCACGGGCTGTTGTTCCGTTTCCAGGCGGCTCGCAACATGCTTCCGAATCGCCCCGAGGAAGCAACTCAGGCTCTGGATACCGCATTAATTAGGGCCGAGCAGGCACTGGACGAAGGCCGGCACTCGATTCAGGGGTTACGTCCCAGCCTGTCCTCTGAAAACGACCTCGATCAAATGTTGATAATAACCGGTCAGGAACTAGCTTCTTCCAACCACGCCGAGGACGGCTCACCCCGCTTCGAGGTAATTGTGGAAGGCGAGCGCCGAGGCCTGCCTCCGGTGATCAAGGATGAAATCGGTCGAATCGCGCGAGAACTGCTGCGAAATGCCTTCCGGCACGCACGCGCGCATAAGATTGAGGTCGAGATACGTTATGAGAACGACGTTTTTCGTCTGATTGTGCGGGATGACGGAACGGGCATCGACCCAAAGATACTAAAAGATGGCGGGCTTGCCGGGCACTGGGGAGTACCAGGTGTTCAGGAACGCGCACGTGGAATTGGAGCTCGATTGGAATTTTTGAGCGAAGCCGGAGCCGGTACAGAAATTCGATTGACGCTCCCCGCGGCGATCGCTTACGAAAGGCCGCGGAATGGCGATCGATTTAGTCTGTTCCGCAAACGGAGGGTTCATGAGCACCAATCCTAGTTTGATTCGAGTCCTCACCGTTGATGACCACTCCCTCCTGCGAGAAGGGATCGCGGTCCTGGTCAATGCTGAGCCAGACATGGAGCTGGTAGCAGAGGCCTCCGACGGAGAGGAAGCCATCAAACAATTTCGACGGCACCGTCCGGACGTGACTCTGATGGATCTTCAAATGCCGAATTTGAATGGTACCGAAGCCATCAGCCGCATCAGGCACGAATTCCCGAACGCCAAGATCATAGTCCTATCGACTTATTCCGGGGATGTTCAGGTCCTGCGGGCCATCAAAGCGGGTGCTCAGGGATACATCCTGAAGGGACACGTGCGCAGGGAACTATTGGACGCGATCCGGAGTGTCCATGCCGGACATAAGCGAATACCGCCCGAAATCGCGGCGGAGCTGGCTGAGCACGCTGCCGAGGATGAGCTGAGCTCGCGCGAAATTGATGTGCTTCGTTTGATCGCCGCTGGCAATGCCAATAAGCACATTGCGGACAAGCTCTCCATTGAGGAAACGACCGTCAAGAGCCACATCAGCAGCATTCTCTCGAAGCTGGGAGCCAACGATCGGACCCATGCTGTGACCATTGGACTACAGCGCGGGATCATCGAACTGGGCATCCCTCAAAAGTATGACTCGTAAGTCCTCCTTTATACCGTTTCGACATCTTTCCGTATCCACTAGCATGGAACCAGCAACGGAGAATGCTTTGCAACGTCTGTTTTCCACATTCGCGGAGGGCTGGCCCGGCTTTGGTCTTTTGCTTCAACGCGTCCTGACGAGCGCGGTTCTGCTTTATTTCGCGGGCACCCATCTGCTGGAAACGAGTAGCTTGGCGCCGGGCCTTCCACATCTGATGGCGGCCGTCGCCGGAGTGCTTCTGCTCTTTGGCCTGTGGACACCATTAGCAGGAACCGCGATCGCCATGGTCGAGGTCTGGATATTCCTGGCGCGGTCAGGGAATCCCCTGATCGCCATCATGCTAGTTTGCCTAGGTGTCACCGTCGCGATGATCGGACCCGGAGTTTGGTCGATCGATGCCCAACTTTACGGACGGAAGCACATCGAACCTTCAAGGCAATAAGACCAATTCCAAATCCTCCCAAAGTATGAATGCTTCCTCTCCGGGAAGTACAAACCTGCGCCTGCACCATATAACTAGACCACAATTGTCCGATTTGCCGATGTAACCAGACGCAGGTTATTGCAAACTCACCGCAGATTCGATTTCCTCTTTGGAGGCGCTTATGTGGAAGATCACGACTCGCGGTTTCACGCTACAGGAAATCCTGATCATGGCTGCAATGAATGTTGCGCCCCACACTGATTGCGACCGACAAAGGCGAGCGAACGATCTGGCGCAGCCGCGCGCATCGAGACTCACTGGGATCTAGGAGATTGTCATGGCAAAAGTAATTGAGTTTTACATACCGAAGAACTTTCGCAAACCGTTAAGCACGGCGGCTCAGCCGCAACTCGGAAAAATCATCGAGTTTTGCCCACAGACGAAGAGATCAGCTTAGCTGCGATCCACCTTTTGCAGATTGGGAGGAAATATGACGTTCATTCCCACACAAACCGGCTTTATGCGTCTGGAAGATTCCGACAAACTGTTGCGAGCCATCTTCCCAAACTATCCCAGCCTGGAGCCGTGCCATTCCGCGCCACGTCTGGAAGCGATTCCCCAGGGCAGCAAGGACTACTGGAACGAAGAGAGGATGTCTCTCTGCTAGTCACTTTGTTCGTATAAGACTTCGCAAAGCACTGCAAATGTAAAGGTTCAGGAGGAGATTATGGGGTGCGCGACTATTGATTTCACAGACCTCGGAGACCTCGCAGCAACAAGCCTTGCCAAGGTGAGCGGGCTCGGAGACCAGCAGCTTCATCTCGAACCAGAAATCAGCTCTGAGTGCTGCTTCGAAGGCATTGTCGGCAAGAGCGCAGCCCTACAGAAAGTCCTGGAACAAGTCGCGATCGTGGCGCCCACGGATTCCACCGTCTTGCTCCACGGGGAGACTGGAACCGGCAAGGAGTTGATTGCACGCGCCATTCACAACCTCAGCTCCCGGCGCGAGCATGACTTCGTGCGCATGAACTGTGCGGCTATTCCCTCGGGACTGCTGGAGAGCGAACTGTTCGGGCACGAGAAGGGAGCGTTCACCGGAGCCCTGATGCAAAGAAAGGGCAGATTCGAGCTCGCCGATCACGGTTCGCTGTTTCTCGATGAAATCGGTGACATCAGCCTGGAGTTGCAGCCAAAGTTGTTGCGGGCGGTGCAGGAGCAGGAGTTCGAACGTCTGGGAAGCTCCAGGACGATCCATGTCAATGTGCGACTCATAGCCGCGACCCATCGCGACCTGGGGGCGATGATTCGGGAGGAGAAGTTCCGGGAGGACCTCTTCTATCGATTCAACGTCTTCCCGATCGAGATCCCGCCGCTGCGCGAAAGGCGCGAGGATATTCCACTCCTGGTGAACTACTTTGTGTCAAAGGTAGCGGGGCGGATGCGGAGACAGATAAAGTCCATCCCCAAACGCGCCATGGAGTTGCTGACCAACTGTCCGTGGAAGGGAAACATCAGGGAATTGGCGAACTTTATCGAACGCGCTGTCATTCTCACGCGTGGTGATGAGCTGGAGGTGCCCGTTGCCGAGCTTGCCACCTCATCCGAGATCAATGTTGCTATTGGAACGCCCTCTACGTTTCGACAAGCGGAATCCTCTGTAATCATCGACGCTCTGAGAGCCGCATCGGGACGGATCGCAGGCAAGGGGGGAGCCGCCGAGCGTCTCGGATTGAAGCGTACGACGCTACAAAACAAGATTCGTCGCCTGGGGATTTCGAAGGCGACTTATTGCCAGTAGCTGCATTCCATGTCTCCGGACTGCACTCGCCTCTAGCAATCAGCGGAAGCTGGGTTGCGAGGGTGGGTTTAGGGATGCCCAGAAGAGCAATAAACCAGTGGGGGTCAAGGCAATGACCGAGAAGAAAGACAGAGAACGAGTGACCGCAGAAATCACGCTTTCGCATCTCATGCGTCTGGGGAACGAACAAGGCTGCCCTGTGAGCCGAGACCAGGCTCTCGCATTTCTCAACCAGGAGGGGCGAGCGTTCGAGATGTGGAAGCACATGATGCAGGCGGCCGAGGAGTTCATCACAGGCAGCTTGTTCCAGCATTCCTTCAGCCCTGGAGGACACAACGGATTCGCGTCTCGGCCTGGGCCTGGGCGGTCGAATCAGCACCGCCGCGCGCTAGCGACATTCCGTGGTCAACTGCTCCGATATTCCAAGAGATGTGCAGGCAAGGTAGGCTCAGTGTTGCTGTGGCTCGTTAAATGAATTCCCCCCAGAACAGATTGTCTCAACGGTGCGGTTGATAGTCCCCCTTACTGATTCCGAGGCGCCTCATCTTATTCTGCAGGGTCGTACGTTTAAGACCGAGGCGTTCGGCCGCTCCGCCGTGACCCGAGATTTGCCCGGACGCCGCCTTCAATGCCTCGAGGATGACTTTCCGCTCGGCTTCATGGAAGGTAGAGGCCGGACTAGAAACGTTGTGAAAATGAGAGACTTGAAGCTCAGCGATTGGCACTTCCAGTTCTTCACCCTGCGAGAGTATGACTGCGCGCTCGATGAAGTTTGCCAGTTCCCTGACGTTGCCCTTCCACGGATAATTTGTCAGGACCTCCATTGCTTGCCTGGGGATGGACTTGATGTTTTTCCGCATTCTCCTTGATAGCTTCGAAACGAAATAATTGACCAGCAGTGGAATATCCTCAGGCCGCTCCCGCAGTGGTGGGATCTCAATCGGGAAAACGCTGAGTCGATAAAAGAGATCTTCGCGAAAACTGCCCTGTCGAATCATCTCGGGGAGGTCCCGATGGGACGCGGCGATCAGACGCACGTCCACCTGCATGGTTCGAGTGCTACCCAGCCTTTCGAATTCCCGCTCCTGTAGAGCGCGCAATAATTTTGGCTGTAATTCGAGGTTGATGTCGCCGATCTCGTCCAGAAATAGCGAGCCTCTGTCGGCGAGCTCGAATCTACCCTTCTTTTGCATGAGGGCACCGGTAAAGGCCCCCTGTTCATGTCCAAATAGTTCACTCTCCAGCAACCCGGAGGGAATAGCCGCGCAGTTTAGTCTCACAAAGGTACGCTGGCGCCTGGAACTGAGATTGTGAATGGCACGTGCAATTAGCTCCTTGCCGGTACCAGTTTCCCCGTGAAGCAAGACTGTTGCATCCGTGGGCGCAACGATGGTCACTTGCTCGAGTACTTTTTGGAAGGTCGAACTTCTGCCTACAATTTCCTCGAAGCTGTATTCGGAGCTGATTTCCGATTCCAGATATGCTCGTTGGTCTTCCAGATGATCTCGCGATGCGCTGAGCCGCCCGTAGGCCAGTGCATTGTCGATCGCCAGAGATATCTGACTGCTAACCTGAGAAAGCAAATCCAGATCTGCCTGGCTGAAGCTATTCTCTTTTCGACTCCCGAGCACCATAGCGCCGATCGGGCCGCTTGCCCCGACCAATGGCAGTGCTGCAACTGAGGTAATAGACTCCGCCCTGAGCATCCGCGCGATGACCGGTGGCATCTTGTCGGAGGGCGACAAGACCCTTGGCTGGCGCGCTCGCAACCGTTCCAGCTCTTCCTCCGAGACGTGCTGCACCGGCACATCGCTCATGAAGCCGCGGCTGGCAGGAAAATCCAGCACTACAACCTTCAAACGATCAGAACAGTCGTCGAATAGCATGAAGCTGGTGAAATCATTTGCGAAGTGTTTGCGGATCGACGCCGATGCGGTCCGGAAGAGATCGTTGATATCGAGAATCGTTACAATATGGTTGTTGATCTCTAACAGAAGGCTGAGATGATCGCGCTCGCGTGTCAAATCACGCTGATACGCTTCCACCGAACTTATGGCTGTGGCGTTCTCCAGCGCTACGGCAACATGCCCGGCAACAGTGGGCTGAGTTCCCGCGGTACCGGAAATCTTTAGGAGCGCGCGGTATCTTGTTAGGTCACCATTGATGGCAACATCATCTTGGTCGGTCGTCAATTTCGCACTCATGCAATCAGTATGTTTGGTAGTTCTCTAACGGGGCGCTCGAATCTGGTCGCCAGTTTGCATAATCTCTCGGCTACTTCGGACGTATCCGCATAGCTCAAGTGTTCCTGCGCCTGTTGGAGAAGGACCGTATACAGCAATCGAGTGTCGTCGTCGTTGAGTTCAATAATCATGAGATCCTCGCTAAAATTGGGCCGCGTGCGAAGCGTCGTGATTCTCCTCTACTGGCTTCACGTGGCCGTCGTGAAGCCATGTCATGGCATGACAATTGGCGCCGAGCACTGCCGCGCGGGATACGTTCAGGCGTAAAGCGCAATCTTGAATCGACGATCGGATTGCAACTCTGAGTACCAGGACGGCCCGGCACAGCGGATCCAATTCCGCGATCAGTGTTTGGGCGTCGGTTCCAAGAACGAAGTCGAGACTAGGCGCGCGTTCTTCAGCATCGCCCTGCGATAAGTGCTCGACATGCGGGCATCGTCGATCCTTGTGCGCGGCTTCACAAATGCGAATCGCCTCCATTCCGTGTGATATCGCACTGACAATGGTCGCAGCCTTGGCCCACTCGAAAAGCCAATCGCGGAAAGGACTGTTTCCTTGAAGCGTGATCTCACAAGCTTGGACAACTGCCTGTTCCGCCGTTGCTTGGTCGCCAGTGATCAAGAACGCAAGCCTACCCAGAACATTTCTTTGATCCTGGAAGCAGACCACGATTTCCGCTGGCGATGCATGATTGCGGGCATCGACTGCCGCTGTGCTCGAGTGAAACCAGGACATGATTCTCCTCTTTACTATGCCGCCCTCAAATGGCCTCAACTGGATGGGAATGCCTAATTGAAGACCTCTCCTCGTTATTCCCATGCCGCCGCTTGCGTCGCTCGGATATCCTCTGCATAGGCGATAAACGCAGCCGGTCGCATATGGCAAATGCGTAGACACTGCCAGCGACAAACACCGCGCCGACACTAGCCAACCACTTCAGCAACTGTTCGCCCACTGAATCGATATAGCTCACCTCGGTGAGGTCGACGATCAAATCCTTAGGCAGTACGTCCTTTGTGACTAGGCACCTGGCCTGCTCTGCCCAATCAGTGACGAGTTTGCCTTCTAACTTCAGGGTCGGACCACTCGCTAACCACTGGATTTCTGCACGAAACATTGGCTTGATCCTCGAAACGCCTGTCGTGCTCTCCCTATACCCATTGAAGCGCACGTTTCGTGCCAATGCTGCTGCTGCTATGTAATTGATGTAATTGCCTCGTGGCGGAGACTAGTTCGTCCGAATTGCCTCAATGCGGTCATTGTCCGCATGCGGGCAGGGGACCTCGGGGTAGAGCCTGCCTTTGGAAGAACAACTTCGGAGTTTTGCGCGAACGAAGGTTCGGGCGCCTCGTGGCAGGAGCGCTCGCTATTGCCCACTCTCATCGGAAGAACGAGACTCGACGAATAGCGTGAGTGAGTCCATGGCATGATTCACATTTCTCAGGCAATTCGAAACCGTGTCAAGACAGGAGTGAGTGGCAGGCGGTGCTCAATCGACATGGTCTCGAGCGAATATGCAAACTTCGCACCGCAGTCACAGCACACTCGGTAGGTCTCGCCTTGCAGTGTGAACACACGGCTGAGGTGAACGTGGTGACACCCAAAGAGGAAATCAAGGATAGCTAGGAGGATCGCCATAGACTCTCCCTTGTGAGTTTCCTGCTTATTTTGATCGCCTGATCCCTTGCCAACGTCGAACAGTTCGCTCTCCGGTAGATGAATTGGCTCAAGAAACACGTCCGACTACCTTAATACGGAACTGAATTCCACCGTGTGTACTGCAGGCCACCAACCACTTCGATCATCCCGTTAACCCCTTGGTTCTTGGTGTAATCCCTGCATTCCGCCCGCCGGCTGTCATGACCTTTCGAGGGCACTGCCCCAATGTGGACACCGATCTCCAGCCCGCTGCTCGTCCATGCTCCCGCAATTCAGTGATTTGCCGTGCTGCGTCTTTGGCGAGCTAAATGCGTTAGTACGGCTGCAATGCACGATGGCTGAACTGCTTCGAGCGGCAATTCCGGCAGAGCTACCGCGGCATGAGAGGGTCAAGTAGGAGCGAAGGAGTCAATATGTACGTCACAAAAGCAGTCAATGGCGTCCCCGCGATCCAGCGCGATGGACAAAGTGTGTTGCGTGTCTGCGGCCAAGATTGGGAGTTTGCAGACTGGCTATGCGCGCTACTCAACGAACTGGGCCAGAAGTCCGAATTGCTGCTGAACGAGCAGGACTGGGAATGGCTCAGGGCAATCGATAGCCCCTTCAGAAGGACGGCACAACATGCCTGATATGAGGACAGCCCCCACGATTTCTATCGTTGTTCCTTTTCATAACGAGGAACCAAATGTCATCGAACTGTATGGCCGCCTACAAGGCGTCATGGAGGAGCTTGGTCGCACTTACCAGTTCGTCTTTGTCGATGATGGCAGCAGGGATCTTACATACAAGTTGCTGAAGGAACTCGCCGAAATCGACCCTCATGTGGTCGCCGTTCGGCTGCGTCGAAACTTCGGCCAGACCGCAGCGCTCGCTGCTGGGTTCGCGCACAGCACTGGCGAATATGTGATCGCTATGGATGGCGATCTTCAGCATGATCCAGCAGAGATCCCAGTCTTCCTGGCAAAGATCGAAGAGGGCTACGACATCGTGAGTGGGTGGCGCAGCCACCGCATCGACAATTTGTTGCTGCGGAAGATCCCTTCCCGCTGTGCCAATTGGCTGATGGCCAAGCTCAGCGGCGTCAACATCCACGACTTTGGGACAACCTTCAAGGCGTACCGGGGCGACCTGCTGCGGCAACTACCGCTCTATGGCGAAATGCACCGTTTCATTCCGGCTTTGGCATCGGCCTACGGAGCCTCGATCTGTGAAATACCCATTCAAAACAACCATCGGAAGCACGGCGAATCGCACTACAACATTTCTCGTACGTTCCGGGTATTTTTCGATCTCATGACGATCCGATTTCTTCTGCGCTACATGTCGCGCCCGCTTCACTTCTTCGGCCGGCTCGGCGTGATCAACATGGGTCTAGGATCGGCGGTTGCACTCTGGCTGCTAATTTGGAAGGTCCTTACCGGAATCGATGTCGTGCAGCAACACGGGTTGCTGCTGGTCTTTGCGGCCGTGCTGATCCTAGTAGGGCTCCAACTG
>Ga0208191_1001244_pt1 | contig 13352 bp, 9 predicted proteins | sample June2015DPH_13_5_FD_184709 | JGI IMG/M metagenome (GOLD analysis project Ga0208191, IMG submission 184709) | Peatland microbial communities from SPRUCE experiment site at the Marcell Experimental Forest, Minnesota, USA - June2015DPH_13_40... | ecosystem: Environmental > Terrestrial > Soil >... | reverse complement strand
CGCTTCCCACCGGACGAATCTCCTTCTCCTGGATCGCCCGCAACAGCTTCGCCTGCAAGTCGGTCGGCAGCTCGCCAATCTCATCCAGAAATACCGTGCCCCCGGCGGCGATCGCCAGCAACCCTTCCTTGGGATTGGTCGCACCCGTGAAGGCGCCGCGCACGTGGCCGAACAATTCGCTTTCGATCAAGGTCGGCACCAGCGACCCGCAGTCGACCGGAATGAACGGCTTGTTGCGGAAGCTGCCGGCGAAGTGAATCGACTTCGCGACCAACTCCTTGCCCGTGCCGCTTTCGCCCAGAATCAGCACCGGATGCGCGCTCTGTCCGGCTTTCGCGATGATGCGGTAGAGCTTTTCCATCTCCGGCGCGCGCCCGATGATGTTGCCGAACCCCTGCCGCGATTTGAGGGTCTCCCGCAGCGCGCGGTTCTCCGTCCTTCGCCGCAAATGTCCGGCCACGCGCTCCAGCAGCAGACGCAGCTCCTCCATGCTGAAAGGTTTGGTGACGTAGTCGTATGCGCCATCTTTCATCGCCTGCACCGCCGACTGCACCGTGCCATAGCCGGTCACCACGATCACCAGCGCGTCGGCACGATGCTTTTTGATCGTATGCAGCGCTTCGAGGCCGCCCGCGCCCGGCAGCCGTAAGTCCAGCAGCACGGCGTCGGTGCTGGAGCTGTCGAGCAACCGGTAGGCCTGTCCGGCAGATTCTGCCACCTGCGTGTTGAATCCGAGCGATTGCGCCACCTCCCGGCACGCCTCGCGGATGGCGCGGTCCTCGTCCACGATCAGAAGGTTCAAGAAATTCGCTCCCTCGATTTGCGGGGTATGGCTTTGGCTATGACTGAGGACAGCGGCGGTCGATGCATTGAACATGTCGAATCTCCCTGGTGATGCAGAACTTCACGAGCCAAATTTGACGAGCAAGAAACTTTACGATGAAGAACTTCAACCACACGTTTCGATCAGGGCCCTTCTGGAAAATGATTCGAGGAATGCTGATTCGAAGACTCCTCGATTGAAGCCTCGATCGCCGGTAGAAATACTTCGATCGAGGTGCCGCGTCCCGGTTCGCTCTCGACCTCGATCCTTCCGCCGGATTCACTGACGATGCGCTCGACCGTCGCCAGGCCCAGACCTGTCCCCTCTCCCAGCTTCTTGGTGGTGAAGAAAGGCTCGAACAGCCGCGCGCGAGTCTCCGCATCCATCCCGCAGCCGTTGTCTTGCACCGCCAGCGAGACCGCACGCCGGACAATCCCGGGTTCAACCTCGCTGGGAAATTTCGCCGCCCGCGTGATCAACCTGATCTTCCCTCCCTGCGGCATCGCATCGCGCGCGTTCAGCACCAGGTTCATCAGGATCTGCCGCAACTGCACCGGATCGGCGAGCACCAGCCCGGCGCCGGAGTCGAGCATCGAGTCGAGCACTACGACCAGTTCAATCTGCTCGCCGATCAGCCGCTGCAACAGATTTTCCGTGGAAGCCACCACTTCGTTGACCCGAACGGGGTGCGGCTCCGCGGCTTGCTTGCGCGCGATCGCCAGTAGTTGATGCGTCAAGGCAGCGCCGTGCTCGCCCGCCATGCGGACTTCTTCAACGTGCTGGTACAGTTCGCTCCGCTCCAATCCATTGTTCTCCAATCCATGGTTGTCCGATCTGTTCTCCAATCTGTTCTCCAATCCGCGGTTCGCCAGTCCGGCGCCCTCGAATCCGTTGCTCTCAGGTCCGCCCTTCTCCAATCCAGCGCTCAGCAGGTCGCAGTACAGCAGAATGCCGGTCAGCAGGTTGTTGAAGTCGTGCGCGATTCCTCCCGCCAGCCGTCCGATGACTTCCATCTTCTCGGCTTCGCGCAGATGTTCTTCCACCCGTTTGCGCTCGGTCGCATCCGCGAGCATCGCAATCAGGAAGGCGGGCTCGCCGCGGGCGTCACGAGCCAGCGACACCGTCAGATGTCCCCAGAACTCGAACCCGTCCTTGCGCCGGTAGCGTTTTTCCATTTCGAACGAGCCGCGCTCGCCCCGCATCAGCTCGCCCAGCCATCGTTCGTCTGATGAAGAATTGCCGGGGGAAATGTCGCGGCCAAGTTCATGGCAAGGTTCCGGATAAAGCTCCCGAGCGTGCGTGCCGGCCAGTTCCTGTTGGCTGTAGCCGAGCATTCCGCTGAGCGCGGGATTCGCTTCCAGAATCCGGCCATCGAGCCGGCAAATCCCGATTCCAATCGCGGCCCCTTCAAACATCGCCCGGAAGCGCAGATCGCGATCGGTATCGCGTGCCGCCGAAAATTGAGTTGCGACGTTCATGCCGACATTACTCCTGAGATTCACACCGCCGCCCGACCCATCGCCACATCCATTCGCGGTCCGGAGAAACCGCAAGAAAATGCTGGTAGCGACGGAACATTGCGACCTTTGCGATTCCAAGCTGGGAAAAAGGCAGCCCCAACTTTTCCGCGAATGAACCGCGCTAGACCTGATTAGGGAAAGTGTAGTGCGAATCCCCATGGCCGCTAAGTGCGCGCTGTCACACCAAATATGTGATGAATCCGCGGTGCTGATTGCTTGAAAATGCCCTCACGTTGACGCGAATAGGTATTGAGGGGGAGAATAGCAGCCGCTTTTGGGGTCAGAAATGGAATCCCGGCTTGGGGAGGCGTCTTGAAACACTCTTTTCTGCTCTTGATCGCAAGCGGTTGCTTCTGCTTTCTCACTGGGTGTGGCGGCTCTTCGTCTTCGACGCTTCCTCCAACCGGGGACTTCAGTATTACCGCCTCCCCTGCATCCGTCTCAACTCAGGTGGGCGGGACCACAACACCCGTAGCCGTTTCGCTGAATGCGTTGAATGGGTTTACCGGGCCGGTGACGGTAACCGTCAGTGGATTCCCGGACGGAATCAGTTCCTCGCCTGCATCGCCATTTATGCTTTCTTCTGGAACGCCCCAGCAGGTTACGTTCTCGGCGCCGGCAGCCGCCGGAACCTTTACTGTTGAATTTCAAGCTGTCAGCGGAACACTCTCGCACAGTGCAAGCGCAACCCTGACGGTCACGCCGCAACCCAACCCGTACCTGGTTTCGGCGAGCCACTATCCCTGGTATACAGCGGGTTCATGGGACAACCAGACCCTAAGAGGTGACCTAAATCCTTCGGAGTTGCCCGCGCTGGGCCAATACCTTTCCCAGGATGAGGATGTCGTGACCCAACAAATCGCCTGGTCGACTGCGGCCGGAATCAATGTCTGGGATCTTGAATGGATTGTGCCGAACGATTTCGAGGACCAAACAATTCAAAACACAATTATGACCAACCCGCACATAGGGGATATACGTTTTGCCATCTTCTACGATTACGCCCAGCGGTTCAATTTAGATTTCAATTTGACGCCAGACAAGGTCACGACCATCCTCTCGGATTTCCAATACATTGCCGCGCATTTCTTCTCCCATCCAAGCTACTTGAAGCTCGGGCAAGGCAGACCCGTTGTCTTTTTCTATGCTTCGTTGCAATTAACACCGGTTTCCGCCATTCAGCCAATGGTGTCGTCCGTCCGACAAGAGATGTCCAATGCCGGGTTCGATGTCTATCTGATCGGTGACGAATACTACGCGGGATTTCTTCCTCCGAACCCCGCCCGCATCGCTAACTGGGATGGAATCTTCGGCTACGATACTTACACGCAACAAGGAGGGTATTCAGACGACAATGGTTTTTTCGCGCTGCATTCTAACGCTTACGCCCAATATCAAGCTGTGGCCCAACAGTTGGGCGTCGACTTCATTCCATCATTGACGCCCGGATACAACGACCGAGTCGTTCGTCCCGCCGCGAACAATCCCGCCTTAGCCCGCAGGACCAGTGCGACTGCACCTGAGGGATCGATGTTTATGAATTTCCTCGCCGACTTGGCTCTGCCCTACGCCAACAACACTCGATTCAAAATGATTCACATAACCAGCTTTAACGAATGGCATGAGGACACTGAACTCGAGCCGACGGTGGTTACCGCCCCGACCACTACCGACACCTCTCCCACGGGATCGCAGTACACCCAGGGCCTTGTGTATCAAGGTTATGGCACCAAGTATCTGGACATCCTTCGAAGCGAGATTGCAGCGGCTAATCCCTAGATATTCTCGTTTAAGCGGCGTTCTTTTTTTGGACGTGCAGCAACTTCTCGACCTCGGCAACGACGTTCCCGGACTCGTCCTTGACCTCGACCGTGAACGCGCGGTCGATCTTCTGCTGGGAATTCGGAGCTTGCCTGATTTCACCGATCTGCTCTTCGGACAACCGAAAGCCGGCGGAAACCTTTCCGCGCCCCGGCTTCTTGAAGCGGATGCTGGCTGCCTTGTCCCAGACGATGTAATCCTTCCCCAAGTTCTCAATCAGCATGACCGTAAAGAACGGGTCGGCCATCGAGTACAGCTAGCCTCCGTAGTGGGTGCCGACATAGTTTGAGCTCCACCAGCGAAGCCTTCATCTCGACATCGATCTCTTTCCAGTCGGAGGCGAGTCGATTTATGCGGATTCCTGCGCCTAAAAACGGCGGCCAGATACTCAAAAGCATGCGCGCGTGGCGCTTCAAAGTCATTTTCACAGGACGCTCCTGCTGCGATTCACGCTTTGTACCACAGATGTTTCGGCTGAGCGAGACCACTTGCGCTGGGGAAAGAAGCTGGGGCTAGAGCGCCTGAATTGATATTCTGATGGGGGCAAACATGCCGTTTCCTCGCAATCGAATCGCTGTCATCCTGCTGCTGGTGCTTAGCCTCCTCTGCGCCTGTGGCCGTCCGCCCGCTGACAACGCTTCGAACTCCGCCGATTCGCATAAGCTGCCCTTCGATCGCCAGCCGCGCTCGACCGGAATTTTGCCCAGCCAGTCGCTGATTCCATCCGCCACGAAACTGCCTGAGGGAACGCCTATCCCGATTCGGCTGCAGAGCCCGCTTTCGAGCGCGTCGTCGCATGCGGGAGACGCTTTCAACGCAACCGTCGATGAGCCGGTCGTGATCGACGGCCAGACGCTCGTTGCCCGCGGCGCACTTGCGACCGGCCGCGTGCTCGAAGCCAAGCCCTCCGCAAGTTCTCGCGGGAGTTCTCGCGAAAGTTCGCTCGAACCCGGCTATCTGCGGATCGTGCTGGTGAGTTTGAACGTCGGCGGCAGGCCGGTCATGATCGAGACCTCCAGCATCTTCGCCAAAGGCGGCTCCCGCGAGGAACGAAACCCTGCTACCGGCAAAGCTTCCGGCGACACTACGAAAGATCGAGATAGAGATGTCGTGTTCGGCATCGATCGCCGTCTCAGCTTCCGACTCGCCCAGACCGTTGACCTGCAATAATCCTGACCTGCGAAAGGCGGTGGGACTCACTGTCGAGCCCTGGAGCTGAGATCGATTTCTGCACAGGACAGATGTTTCCTTGTTGACCTCCAACCTGGGACGCGTACTCGGAAGTGAGCTTTCTTGAACAGATTTCGATATCTCCGAAATGAGAAAGTTCTGCCAGAACTATTTGCGAGCCAGACGCAGTCTGCAGTTATGGTTCGTCCGAAAATCGGCCCTCAATCCACGCAACCCGCGTCCAAAGAGCATCACCGGGCAAGCGAGGGATTAGGCCAAAGGAATCACCATGCATATTCGTTTCATTCGTACGCTGTTGTTCGCGCTCGTCGTGTTGTCGATGTCGGCAGCATCGTTCGGGCAAATCGGCGTGGCCATCAGGATCGGCCCGCCGCCGCTGCCTGTCTATGAGCAGCCGCTTTGTCCAGGCGACGGTTATATCTGGACCCCTGGCTACTGGGCCTACGACTACGACATCAGCGACTACTACTGGGTGCCGGGCACCTGGGTGCTGGCGCCGGAAGTCGGTTTTCTGTGGACTCCAGCCTATTGGGGCTGGGGCGGCGATGGGTTTGTTTTCTATGACGGCTACTGGGGTCCGCACGTTGGCTTCTACGGCGGAATCAATTACGGCTTCGGCTATTTCGGTGAGGGTTACGAAGGCGGCCGTTGGGACGGCGGACACTTTTTCTACAACCGTTCCGTGAACAACATAAACATCAGCAACATTCACAATGTTTACGATACCCACGTGACGTACAACAACGAGAGCCGCGTTAGTTACAACGGCGGCAACGGTGGAATCAGCGCGCGTCCAAGGCCTGAAGACGAGACTGCGGCACGTGAGAGACATATCCCGCCGGTAGCGACTCAAACTCAACATGCGCAAGCGGCCCGAGCCAACCCCCAGCAACGCGCGTCGTCGAACATGGGCAAGCCAGGCGTGGCAGCAACACCGAGGCCCGGAGATTTCAATGACCGTGGCGCGGTCCCGGCCAAAGCGGCAGGAGGGTCCTATACTCCAGCCAATCGGGGAGGAGCCAGCACGGCCGTTCATCCTCGCGAGCTTCCGCCTTTGGCCCGGAGCACTCCAAATACGGGCAACCCGAAGGTGGACAAGAAGTACCAGCAGCAGCAGGACAAGCAAATCGCGAAGCAGCAACAGGAACGAGACAAACTCCAGAAGCAGCAGGACCAGGAGCACGTGAAGCTGGATAAACAGAAGGCCAATGACGCACAAAGGCAGCAGGTGGAGCAGAAGCACCAACAACAGACGCAGCAATTGCAGCAAAAACACCAGCAACAGACGCAGCAGTTGCAGCAGAGACAGCAGCCAGCGAGCCGGGAGCCGGGCAGGAAGTAAGATCGTCCTCCGGCGGGAAGACATAGAGCGGATTTAGTGTCGCTGTACCCAGAACGCGTAGGGACGGCCGCCCTCGGCCGTCCAAGCCGAGTGCAACTCGGCAGTTGCCGGTGGACACAGCAACTCTGGACTCGCTATGGTCGTTCATGGAACGAGCATTCATTGAACGGGTCAGCGAAGGGCGCTGAACGAGAACCGGGCGGGGTATCTGCTAAGCCTCGCCCGGCACGACCTAGGAACTCTGCTGGGATGCTGTAGCGATTCACCGGTTCAACAAGCTCCGCAGACTTGCACCGGCGCTGCGCTTGCGGGTTAGTCTCTTTCGTCAATCGCTGGTTCTGCCGTGAGAAGGGTCGCTTGAAGCTGCAACATCGAGATCCACGGGCAATCGTTGGGCGGGATCTTTTGGGGAAAGTATGCCGGGTGCGTAACAATTTCCGTCTTTATTGTAGTTAGCGCAGCCGCGTGCAAAATCAGATCGCTTCGGCGACTGAGAAAATTGCCAGACTTCTGCAAAAGAGATACCGCTGGATTCGGGCAAGAGATCCTTTCTTGAAGTTGTGCATCCAGGGGAGGGTGGACATGAGTCGTTGACGACCCAATATTTTATTTTTCTTCCACCGGCATTTTTCTGGATATCCTGCGCGGTCACGATGGAGGCGCCGGAACCCTCCTTGGCAGCGATCCCTGAGCAGTACACACCCGCTGCAAAGTGTGCGGAATTCACTCCATCGACCCAGGCATGAAGATAGGCTCGTTGTTCCCGAAGGAGACGTCCGCCTTGTTCCTGGTCGAGAAAGAGGATGGTCTGCAATGGAAATCCTTCCGCACGCGCCGCCGCGACCGCTGCGGCAGCGTCGGAGTTGCCTAACCTGGCCGCGTCCCCGGCCGACTTGATCTCCGCGTACGTTCGGCCGTTGAATAGAACCAGAAAGCCAAAGCCTGTAGCTTGGACAATCTTCCGCTTGCCAGTCCAGGAATTAGTTTTCGCTCCCGGCGGATTATTCAGCCAATAGCCGGAATAGGAGAAGGTCTGGCGGAGGATCTTTAAGTTCGCATCGCCCGGATAGTCGTTGCGATCGAAGCCGAGGTATCCAGCATGTGCTGGACTCGAAGCGGAGTTCGGCATCAGTTGAAACCCGGCGGTCAGGAACGCCAGAGTCGCCGCGATTAGCCGCAAAGCTTTCATTGTGTGTCTTTCCACGGGCGTGGGTTGGCCGTCACCCTATACGCCGCCACTACCAGTGAACCAGATTCTCCGGATCTTCTACCAGTACGACCTCATATTTTTCCAGCATCGGCATGAGGATGCCCTCCAGTTCGCCCTTCCATAATTCCCCTTCATAAAATTTTGCTTTCATCGGCTCACGCGAAGGAAGATCAGGGAAGCCGCGCATAAAGAAGAAGGTGTCGGGATCTTCGACGGAGAGAAACGGGCCTAATATTTTCATGCCGATTTCTGTGTGTGCCGGAATCGACTTGGAACGAAATATTTCCAGGAACTCGGCGCGCTTGCCGGGCTTGGTTTTGTAGGTGCGCATTTCGATGATCATCGGCAGTCTCACTCCTCGCGGACTTCCCTGTGATTCGCCTGCTCGTGATTCGGGCGGGACTCAGACCGTCATCTCCGCGTCCTCGCGACGATCTGGTTTCGCTGCCGCTGCCGGCAGGCGCAAGCGGAAGGTTGTGCCGGCTCCCACGATGGAATCGAATTCCACCGAGCCGTAGTGCCACTGCATAATCTGGTAGGTTTGCGCCAGTCCAATTCCGCTTCCACCCTGGTCGCCTTTGGTGGTGTAGTAAAGTTCGAAAATCTTCTCCTGCGCTTCGGGGGGAATTCCGCAGCCCTGGTCCATTACTTCGGCGAGAATCATATCTCCATCGCGGTGCGCTTTCAGGGTGAGCGTTCCTCCCGCAGTCATGGACTGCACTCCGTTCAGCACCAGGTTCAAAATCGCCTGCTTCATCAGATCGGAATCCACTCGGACTATGAGCGCATCATCTCGGTTGGGCACATCTTCGTTCGGTTGTTCGTGGTTGGGCTGATTCTGGTCGGGCAGTTCCAGCACCACGCGCACGCCGTGACGCGCGGCATCGGGCGCGGCCAGCGTCGATACACTCTCCAGAATCTTGCGCAAGTCCACTTCTTCCAGACGCAAATCGCGGGGACGGGTGAAGTCCACCAGGATTTGCACGACGCGGTCGAGGCGGTGGATCTCGTTGCCGATGATGTCCATGTGGCGGCGCGTGTCGGGATCGTCCTGCTGCAGTTTGTTTTGCAGTAACTGCAGGTGCAGCACGATGGCGTTGATGGGGTTCTTGACCTCGTGCGCCACGCCTCGGGTTATCCGGCCGCTGGCGGAAAGGCGCCGCGAAATTTCAATCTCGTCCTCGATGCGCCGCACCGATTCGGCATCGCGCATGGTCAGCAGGGCCCCAATCGGCGTTCCCTTTTCCTGGATGAAGTCGAGCGACACTTGAACCCGCCGGCCATCGGCGGCTTCGAATTCGTACTGCAGCAGCGGGCGCTGCTTCTGGAAAGCAGGCAGAACCACCGCTCCCAGAACCGTGCCATCGGAAAAAATTTCTTCCGCGGTGCGTCCCAGAATTTCGCGGCGCGGACGTCCCAGAAACTTTTCCGCCGAGGCGCTCACCAGCACCACCCGCGAATCGCGCGTGAACAGCATGAGCCCGTCCTGCAGCTTAGTCATGACCTGCTCGACATTGTCTTTCAGCGCGGAGAAAATCTGATTGGTATCGCGAATCTGCCGGCCGAGGTGCGCGATCTTCAGCGACACCAGGCCAACCTCGTCCTCCGAACCGGACTCCTCGGCGGGCAACAGATCGCCCGCGCTGGCGCTGTCGAGGTTCCGGGCGATGGCCTTCAGAGGGCCGAGCGCGACATTCGAAACCACCGCCCCCAGTATCAGCGAACAAAAAATCGCGACCACCGAAAAGAAAGCTGCCTGCTGCAGTTTTGGCGTCAGTTCGTTGCGCAGAAAAACCGTCGAGACGCCCACCCGAACGCTGCCAAACGCCTGCCCGTCGAGTTGCAGCCCGATGCTCACGTCATAAACGGTGGCCGGGCCGTAGAGCATGCGCAACTGGCGGCGGAAGCCCGCGTCGCGCAACACGGCCAAAGGGGCGCGCTCCGGAACCGGCGTGCCATTCAGAGCCGGATTGGTATCCAGAATCGCTACTCCACTCGGATCAATGATGGCGGCGTCGTAGATGATGCGAGAATTCCCCACCACCGATTCCAGCATGTCGTTCAGGTTGGCGTCGGTCTGGAGGTAATTCGTGACGGCAGTCCGCAGCGCCTTGGGATTGTTGGTGTCAACCCGCGTGCTGGTCAGATCGGGCACCGCTTTGGAGGCGGCGTACTCGAGCTGGTTCGTGAGCTGGGAAGCGGTTTCATCGGCCCACAGCAGGCGCTGGCGCAGCAGTTGCGACAGGTAAATCCAGGAAAAGCCGACCACCAGCGCCGTGAATAGCGTGGTGATCACGAGCACGATGATGAATTTGCGAGTCATCGAAAGGCAGGTCTCGGTTCTCGGTTCTCAGTTCTCAGTGAGAACCACAAGACCTTTTCTGAGAACTGAGAACTGAGAACTTTTTCTTCACCCCGCCTCCTCCTCCGTCATCGCCGTATCCTGGGGCCGGCCGTACTCTTTAAGCTTGTTATGCAGCGTCTTCAAGCTGATGCCGAGTATCTCCGCGGCTCGTGTCTTGTTGTTATTGGTCGCCTGCAGAGTTTTCAGGATGAGCAGCTTCTCTGCTTCCCCGACCGTCGTACCGACGCCCAGGTGCACGGCATCGGGATCGTTTACCACTTGCCGCACACTCTGGCCAAATCCCGGCGGCAAGTGCTTGGTTTCCACCAGTCCGCCTTCGCAGACGATCACGGCGCGTTCCAGCGTGTTGCGCAACTCGCGTACATTGCCCGGCCACGAGTAGGTCTGGAAAACATTGAGCACGGCTTCGCTCACGTCCGCCACCTTGCGATCGTGCTTCAGGTTCATTTCCGCGAGCAGGCTCTTTGCTAACTCGCGGATATCTTCTTTATGCTCTCGCAGCGCCGGCATATGGATATTGAAGACGTTGAGCCGGTAATAAAGATCCTCGCGCAGTTCGCCATTGGCCACGGCATCGTTGGGAACCTTGTTGGTCGCGGCCAGTACCCGCACGTCCACCGAAGTCTCGACCTTGCTGCCGAGCCGCCGCAATTTGTGATCTTCGAGTACGCGCAGCAGCTTGGCCTGCGTGCCCACCGGCATCTCGCCAATCTCGTCGAGCAGCAGCGTCCCGCCTTCGGCCAGTTCGAAGCAGCCGGTGCGGCGCTCCAGCGCGCCGGTGAACGCCCCTTTTTCATGGCCAAAGATTTCGCTCTCGATCAGCGTCTCGGGAATGGCCGCACAATTAATGGGGAAGAAAGGTTTGTTGCGCCGCGGACTCAGATCGTGGATGGTGCGTGCCACCAATTCCTTGCCGGTGCCGCTCGCCCCGGTGATCAACACGGAGGCCGTGCTCGGAGCCACCAGCTCGATCAGTCGGAAAATCTCCTGCATTTGAGCGGACGCGCCGACCAGCAGGCCGAGCGCTCCTTTGTCGCGCAAGCGGCGGCGCAGCGATTCGTTTTCGGTGCGGGTGTTCAGGATCTCGCCGATGTTGGTCAGGATCGAGCGCAGCCGCCGGAAATCGATGGGCTTCTCGATGTAGTCTTGGACTCCCAGCCGGCCGGCGTGAAATGCGGTGTCGGTTGCCTTCTGGGCAGTGACCATCACCACCGCGATCGACTGCGCAAGATCCGCCAGCCGCTCCACCAGTTCCATGCCGCCCATGCGGGGCATCTTCACGTCGGTGATCACGATGGACGGAGCAAAGGCAGCGATTTTTTCCAGAGCTTCCACGCCGTCGGCCGCGGTGTCGGTGCGATAGCCCCATCCCGAGACCAATTCGGCCAGCCCGGTTCGTTCGTTCTCTTCGTCTTCAACAATCAGTACGCGTTCCTGTGTCATATTCCTCTGTTATGGCCCAATCAGCATTATTCAGGGAAGCGCGCCGCCTCGCAACCGGGCCGGAATGCGGAATATCAATTTGAGATAAGTCCGGCGCAATTCTACAGAAAACGGAATCGCGACCCGACCGCTATGAAAATGCCGGTTAACTAATTCTTCCTCTTTTGCAAACCTGCCCTCTTGCTGTAGAATTCTCTGTTTCCTAGCTGCAGCCTATCTGTGCGTGCCATCAGGCTTTATTTTTTCCAGTTCTATTAAATAACTTGTAGTGGGTTGGATACGGAGGAACTCAATGTCACTTTGTCAAGAAACTTACCGGAGATGCGTGAGTGTCGCGCTCGTCCTGGCCCTCGTTCTGATTGCGTTGCCGGCTTTGCTGAACGCACAAACTGCACCCAAGGCGTCGACTGTGCAGTCGGATGACGCGGTGCCCACGGTGGAGTTGTTCATTGGCTATCAGTGGTTAAACCCGGGCGGCGACGTTCCCGACCAAAGCGTCCCGCCCAACGCTTTCAAGCTGCCCTCGATCTCGTCGGGCGTCGGCACCAGTCTTGCCTATAACTTCACCAGGAATGTGGCTCTCGAAGGCGATTACGGCGTGGACTGGGGCAAATACGCCGTTGTCAACGCCGTCACGTTCGGACCGAAGTTCACCTGGCGGGGCGATAGTGTGAACTTTTTCGCGCACGCGCTGGTCGGGTGGGAACGCTTGGGGCCCAGCGGGGACCTTCCCAGCAACGGCGTTGCCGCGATTCTGGGCGGAGGTATGGATCTCAAACTCTGGAAGCCGATCTCGCTACGCCTGTTTGAGGCCGACTACCAGTGGGCGCACGAAAACTTCGCCGGCAACGTGCCGCTTACCGACGGCGACGGCTCGTTGCGCCGTCCGCAATACGAGGGTGTTCGCCTGCGCACCGGCCTGGTGTTCAACTTTGGCGGAGCTCCCGAAGTTCTCGTAGCGGTGGCCTGCTCGGTGCAGAACCCCGAAGTCATGGTGGGCGAACCGGTGCACGCCACTGTCACCGCCAGCAACTTCAACCCCAAGCACACGCTCACCTACACCTGGGCCAGCAACGGGGGCAAGATTGAAGGCAAAGATACCGGCGCCACCATTGACACCAACGGCGTCAGCGGCGGCAGCTACACAACTACTGCCACGGTCACCGATCCCAAGGCCACGAAGAACAACACGGCCAGTTGCACCGCCAGCTTCACGGTGAAGGAACCACCCAAGAACCCGCCGCAGATTTCGTGTTCGGCGAACCCGTCGATCGTCCAGACGGGCGCTTCGTCAACCATCAGTTGCACTTGCACCAGTCCCGATAACGTTCCGGTGACGGTGGGTGGATGGACTTCGAGCGGCGGCAGCATTTCCGGCAGCGGAAACTCCGCCACCCTGAACACCACCGGCGCCTCGGCGGGGCCCATCACGATCGGGGCTACTTGTACCGACTCGCGCGGCTTGACGGCTTCGACGACGAGCTTGGTGACGGTTGAAAATCCGCCGCCACCGCCGCCGCAGGCCAGCAAGGTGAACGAGTGCGCATATCCCAACCTCAAGAAGCCGTGGCGCGTCGATAACACCTGCAAGGCTGCGCTGGACGATGTTGCCCTCAAGTTGCAGCAGGATCCAGATG
>Ga0208191_1001236_pt1 | contig 13388 bp, 9 predicted proteins | sample June2015DPH_13_5_FD_184709 | JGI IMG/M metagenome (GOLD analysis project Ga0208191, IMG submission 184709) | Peatland microbial communities from SPRUCE experiment site at the Marcell Experimental Forest, Minnesota, USA - June2015DPH_13_40... | ecosystem: Environmental > Terrestrial > Soil >... | reverse complement strand
GGCGTGGGAAACGTGACCCTTTATGGGCATAGTATTTTCTCCCTGCGAATGTACACGATAAAGCTATCAGCGGGAAAACCTCGCTACTACTGGCAAGCCTGACAGGAGCGTACTGCTCTCCTCGTCAGTACTCTGCGAAGAGGGTTCGACTGTTTGAGAGGATGAGCCTTATGAAACGAGATTCTCGAACCATTGTTCTTCTGGTTTTCACGGCCATGCTGAGCGGCGCTACCTTCGGGCAAACGAAGCAGCAACAAAACGTAGCGGTCAATGGCCAGAACGGAAAAGCCGAAGTGATCGACCAGAATGGTCAGTTGTTCGTGGACGTGTCGGCCCTGGCCCGCATCGGGAAGGGTTCGGTGAGTTTCAACGGGCCAGGGATCGTGCTCACGCTTCCTGCGGCAGGCGGCGCGACGATGGCTGATATTACGGAGCCCTCATCAGCCACTTCGCAGCCAGCGAACAGTTCCGCGTTGTCACGGGAATTTATGAAGGCGGGCATCGAAGAAATCGCGAGTCTGCGGGAGTGGGCAACAACGCTAGCTTCGGCCATTCGCGGCGGATACGGTGTCACAGACCAGTGGGTCAACGGCTATCGCGATCAGGCGTCGCAGAGTCTGCAGGTTGCGGCAGCTGCGTCCTCGACCGACGGCGACCGAAATGCGGCGCAGTTGCTCCATCACGTATTTGACTTGGTTCAGCAGTGGAGCGACAGGCTAGTGGCCGCGAAGAAATCGATGGACACGGCCAAATACACGACATCTCCGAACGCTTTGCGCGAAGATCCGCTGTCGCAGAAGCTCATTACCTGTGGACACTTCGTAACCCAGATGCTGGGGAGCGCCACGTTTCAGGATGACGGTTCGTGCCAGTAAGAAGGGCGGACTCTATTTGCGTTCTCTTCTGCCAGCGGCCTCGCGAACAGCGGCGGGACCGGTAATCGGCAGGTTACGCTCTTTCGCAGCAGAAGAACATTAGCGATGAGAGTGACCAGGAGAATTACCTTCACAGGCAGGATCTGCCAGGCACGACCAGTTGTACAAGAAAACAAAGGGAGGACACATATGAAACGGTTTGGGCGAATAAGCCTCGCGTTGGCGACTGTTGCCACATTTTTCGGAATGGCAGGAGCACCCGCTGCCGCAGCCCAGGAGAAGAAACCAAACATTCTGATTCTTTGGGGCGATGACATCGGCTACTGGAATGTCAGCGCCTACAACCAGGGCATGATGGGCTACAAGACGCCAAACATTGACCGCATCGCTCACGAAGGGGCGTTGTTCACCGACTGGTACGGCCAGCAGAGTTGCACCGCCGGCCGCTCGGCCTTCATAACTGGACAATCACCCATCCGAACCGGACTAACCAAGGTCGGCCTGCCGGGCGCACCGGAAGGGCTGAAAAAGGAAGACACCACGCTCGCCGAATTGCTCAAGCCGCTCGGCTATGCTACTGGACAATTTGGGAAAAACCATCTTGGTGATCGTAACGAGTATATGCCCACGGTTCACGGCTTCGACGTATTCTTCGGCAACCTCTACCACCTGAATGCGGAGCAGGAACCGGAGGACCCCGACTATCCAAAGGAAGCACCGTACCCTAACTTCAAAGCGAGGTTCGGTCCTCGCGGTGTTCTTAAATGCAAAGCTACAGTCACGGACAATCCCGCACCGCCTGACCCACGCTTCGGTCCGTGGGGCAAACAGACATGCGAAGACACCGGTCCGCTCACAATTAAGCGCATGGAGACGGTGGACGAGGAGATCACTAAGGGCGCCATGGACTTTATGGACAAGGCACACCGGGACGGCAAACCATCCTTTATCTGGTGGAACACCACCCGCATGCACATCTGGACACATCTCAAGCCCGAAAGCCAGGGCAAGACCGGGCTTGGCATTTATCCCGATGGCATGGTCGAACACGACGCAATGGTCGGCGAGTTGCTCAAGAAGCTCGATGACCTGGGGATCGCAGACAACACCATCGTTATGTATTCCACCGACAACGGCGCCGAGGTCATGAGCTGGCCCGATGGTGGCACCACCGTATTCCGTGGTGAGAAGAACACCAACTGGGAGGGCGGATATCGCGTTCCATGCGTGATCCGCTGGCCTGGGGTGATCAAGCCCGGCACGATCATCAACGACGTCGCTTCGCACGAGGACATGCTTCCGACGCTGATGGCGGCAGCAGGCGATACCACCGTGAAGGAGGACTTGGTAAAAGGCAAGAGAGTCGGCGACACCACGTTCAAGGTTCACATCGACGGCTGCAATCTGCTTCCCGCGTTGAAAGGCGGCGGCGCGTGGCCGCGGCATGAGTTCTTTTATTGGACCGACGATGGCAACGTCGCAGCGCTGCGTTACGATAACTGGAAGATTACCTTCCTGAAACAGAACGCCCACGGGCTGCAAGTCTGGCAGGAGCCCTTTATGCCACTGCGCGCTCCATTGATCGCCAACCTGCGTAGCGATCCCTTCGAACGTGGCGAGTATGAGGGCATGGATTACGGCCGATGGTTTGTGGATCACGCCTTCGTGTTCGGTCCGGCGGGGTTTTACGTTGCCCAGTGGCTACAGAGCTTCCGCGAATTTCCGCCGAGACAGAAGCCTGGCAGCTTCAACCTTGACCGTGTTATGGAATCGATAACCAGCGCCGGCCAACAAACCAGCAACTGACGCAATGGTCTCGGAGGGTTTGCGGCGTATTTTCAGATTGTTGTCATAACATCGCCTTATCACTCACTCACGCGTCAATGAGCGTTAACGCCTGTTTGCGTCAGCAACGAACCTCCCTCCGTGAGCATTAGCTACTGCCGGGATGTGCCCACAAGAGATACCTTGCCATGCGGATGGTTTCCGCATTCCTATTCTGATACGCCTTTTTGCTGGACCACGAATGTCTGCCAGAGAGAGAATAATAGACGTGCTAACCACAAATACTTCCGCGCGGTATGAAGAATGCTATGAGCCTAGCCGATCAGCAACCATCGTCAGAGGTTGTTATTGCTCCTCCCGTGCTATGCGTTTGAGCCTGCTCATGCTGCTCGCGATCGCGGCATTTTCTAGTCTCGCGCTTTGGGCGCAAACATCCAGTTCCCAAAGCGACGAAGCAAACAATTCCTGGACGGCCACAACCGAGTCGCGCAGCGATTATGCAGATTCCTTGCGCACCATCAAAAGCCACACCCAGAGCGGCAATCGCTCCCTGGACAAGCAATCGGTCCAGCGCCGCGGGTCTGACGGACTTTTCGAACCTTACCAGGACATCGAAAAGGAAACGGTGCAAGTGGACGCTGCCACCGTGCGAACCACCACCCGCACGTTCGGTCGCGATGCCGATGGGGCGAAAATACTGGTGCAGGTGATCGAAGAAGAAAAACACACTCTCGCTGGAGGCGACTGGAACGTAGTACGCTCGACCTCCAATCCCGACGTCAACGGCAATCTTCAATTGGTTAAGCGCCAAATTGAGGAGACAAAAAAGACAAGTCCGAATGTGGAGGAGACCAAGACCATGGTGATGCTCCCCAGCGTCAACGGTGGTCTGGCTCCAGCCGTGAAGGTGCAAGAGCGCCGCGAACAAGGCGCGAATGGCACGGTTGAATCTCAAAAAACTACGCTGCTTCCCGATGGCGCCGGAAACTGGCAGGTGGGCGAAATACGGCGAGCTACCACCCGGCAAGAAGGTGACCACCGTAGCACCGAGGAGCAAGTCTCCCTCCCCGACTCTGAAGACAAGCTCGGCGAAGTGTCTCGTACCGTGAGCAACGAAGCGGCGACTGCTTCTGGAGAAAAGCGCAACACAGTGGAAACCTATTCCATCAGTATCCCAGGGTCGGTCGGGGACGGCAGCCTGCACCTGGTTATGCGCGCAACCACCGCCCAGCAGACGAGCTCGACAGGTCAGCAAGTCACCGACCAGGAAGTCGAGCAAGCTAACCCCGGCGATCCCGGCTCTGGCCTGCGAGTGACCACTATCATGATCGACACGGTGCGCCCCGGCGCTTCCGGAGCGCAGGCCACGCGAACCATTCAAGCGCGCGATGCGAACGACAGTTTTGGAGTAATCTCCGTGGACACCGCAAAGTCCGACAACATTCACGTCATTCAGATTCAGATAGAGCCTTCCGAACCGCCGAAATAGAGCGACGCAGTGAGGAAGGATCTCATCCTCAAGCGGACGCCTAAGAACCCAAAATCCATCTCACGGCAGAAATCGGGATTGAGAGTGTTGGCGTTGCGTAATTGGTGAAATATCCCGATTACAATCACGACCCACGCTGCAAGAGTGACGCGCTATTTTGCTCGCCTGCCCAGGAGGAGCCGTCCGGTCAGGTGCGTCCAGAGAATCAGCGTCCATTGGACTTCTTTTGTGGCAAGCTGAACGGAATCACCTTCCCATATTCTTCCGGCGGTATCCATTTCGTTGCCTCTTTTCTGAAGCTGCTAGGTACGAAGAATTCAATGATCTTCGCCATAAATCGCCCTGCTTGTGAGAACAAGACTGAGGCGAAAAAGTTCTCATTTTGACAAATCTCTACAGATGGCTTTAGGCCCATCCGCAATTGCCGTGAACCAGTACTTGCCCAAGTCTTGGGGCTCGGCCCGACGCCGACCTTTGGACTTGCAGCGTGCTGCCTGGCACGCACCCCCGCAACAGGCAGCAGCGAAAGACCGAGCCGAGGAAAACACTAGCTCTTTGGCCCGGTCAACGTCGTTGTTCCAGGACAACAATAGCTGTCGTAATATCCCGATTACACTCATTGACCCGCCGGAAGTGGTTTTGAGTGTAAACGCCTGATTACAACAGTTGTCTGGAAACTGCGGACGCCGAGGCGTAAAGTGCTGACCATGGAAGCGGCGTTCGTTGACGACCTTGTGCTGCCACGTTTCGGCATCGCCAAAATCCGCACTACTTAGCCGCGCCCGCCAGGGGAGGCACCAACCATGTCCTGGTACTGGAATGAAATTGGCGACAAGTACTCGGCCCAGTATGCCACGACGACGGCTGTGTGGATCAGTTACTTGATTGCCGTAACGATCGGACTGATCGGCTTCCTGAGCCTCGCCTACCGCAAGCCCATCCTCGGACTGGACGGTTGGGCCTTGCTAGGTGCCGGTCTCTTTGTAGTCGTCGGCTGGCAAATCGGTCGCTTGTCTCGTGCCTGGGCTGTCATTGGTTTTTCGGTCTACGTCCTGGGATCGCTGATCAACATCGGAATGCGGCTTGCCGCTGGCAAGTTCGGGTTGCCCATAATGGAGACCCTTTTCGCCGTTGTATACTTGAACGCCCTGCGCGGAACATTCGCCTATCATAAGTACCTAAAGCTGGAGGCAGCACAACCCCACGGAGTACGGGTCCGGTACGTGCGGCGCCAAAAGGCGCACAAAGTCCGAGAGTTGACGTGGCGTGGGGACCAAACGTTTCGTTTTCGTGTCCTTTGCCACAAACACAACTTCCCGGTCCGTGACTTCTAAGAGACGCCAGTTCGCGATCGGCGGGCGGCGAACGTATCGTGCTGCGTAGAGTAGAAAATGCGATTTCGACGCGATTTTATCCATGAAAATGATCCACTGGGGATGCCGTTCGTACGCAATGGTAAGAATTCTCTTGAGATCCTCCACGGCGAGATGAGACTTGAGTATCTGGGCTTTGAGGGCAGCTCGGAGGTGAGTGATCACTGCGTAGCGCCACATCCGCATGAGGGCGTTTTTGTGCAACTCAATGCGCGGAAGCCAGCGCCTCCCCGACTTTAAGAGACCTCCAGCCGAGATCAGGATATGCAGGTGAGTATTGAATTTCAGGTCGCCGCCAAAGGTATGCGGAACGACAATGATGAGCACGGTAACGCCATATTTCATATTTATCCATTGCTGAATTACGCCAGCACCAAGCACTGGCAGGTCGTGGAGGAGATGGCGGTTTCTTTTGAAGATGCTCCAAAGCTCTCTGGGCATCGTAAAAACGATTCCCGTATAGGGAATGTCGGGAAGCACCGCTTCCTGATATTCCAGCCAGAGAAGTGTAGCCCGATACCCGCAACTGGCGCAGAATCGCGATTTGCACCTATGGTAGCAACGTTTTTCCGCATTATCGGAGGCGTATACTTCCCAGCCCAGAGCCGGCGTTCCGCAATCAAGCACCTTAGCAAAGTTCTTACGTACCGCCGAGCGAGTCTCAGGTCGATCCCAGACCTCTCGTGATGCCTCCAAGATTTGCTTTAGCAAGTTCCGATCGCCCATTTGTTTCCTCCATTGAACTCAGGGTTCGCAAGGCATTCTTGGTGAAATAAGCAATACTTCCCGGTGCATCGATTTCCGCTACAACGATCAAATCTAGCGCTGGTGACCTATTCGGAACGAATGGCCTCAGGACATCGCCCAGAGTCCACGGAATTAGTTGGGTCGGTGCTAGTCTCCGCGCGTGTTTCTGGATGAGCCGGCGACTCGTCAAGTTCGTGCCCTTGCGACCGCGGTGTTCCTCCAACTTTTTCAATTGTTGGTGGGCTGATAGACGGCACCACTGCGACGCCATGTGGATACTAGATTCCTCAGCTCTAGTGGCCTCCTGGATCTCGGGGTCCGCAGACTTCACTTTTCTAACTTTGTCGAGAGTTCCTGGAGATACACCGGCGGCGACAGCGATTTCCGAACGAACATTGAGAGTTTGAGCTTCTGTCAAACTTGACGAACCCTTGTTCTGACCGCCCCATTGTTGGTTTGCACGAGCTGTTTCTTGGAGGGACGGCTCAAGATCCAGGGCCAGGAGCGCTCGATTGCAGGCGCTCAAGCCTTTAGAAGGACGATGGCGCTGAATTAACCAACGGAGGGCTTCCTCCTCTGACAACTCGTATTCGAGGCACAGCACGGTCGCTCGCCCTTGTCGTTGAGCTAGTTCAAATCGCGCATAGCCATCGACAATTAGCCCGTTCGAAGTGATAACAATTGGCTCACGGAACGCGAGCTCACCGATGACAGCCAGTCCGGAAAATTGGGCCGCTGAAGGCGAAAGCGCAAGCCGGACGTAGCTGGGATGCTGGCGGAGTTCGTCGAGACAGCGGCTAACGAGCTTTGGTGGGCGTTCGAGTCCGAGTTGCTCGATCTCGGCTCCACGAGGTGCATACTCAGGTGCATACACGTCAGCCGAACACCCTGTTTCTGCCCGACTAAGGGCACCTGAGGTGACTGTAACTGATTGATTCCGTGCAATAGGTAGGGGACGGGTTGAATTTGCTAAACCGTTATACGGGCTAACACCTGTATCGAGGGTTCGAATCCCTCCCTCCCCGCCATACAGTCTGAAGTGCAGAGAAATCCGCCTGGATTGCTCTGGAATTTGCGGGAAATTCCGCCGGGAATTGAAAACGCAAGAGAAGATCGAGCCCATTTTCGCCATGGACGTCAAGGATGAAACCGGAGCTGTGGTCGCGGAAGTACAACAGATCTTGCACATCCGGAAAAGAACGGGCCGTGGGGATCCAAACCGGCCAATGATCGGAGAGTGACACGCCGCACAAGAAACCTCTCTGAGGCATACCGCCCTACCCAAACCCGTTCCCGCACGGAGCCGCGCAAAGCGCTCCGTCCGACGAGCGCTGCCCAAGTGTAATAACGGTCACAACGAGGTGTGACGGATGCTACCGACTCAGCCCAGCGCTGGTGATGTAATGGACGCGGTATCCCCGATCGAGAACCGTGAGGAGATCCCGATGGAATTACGCGAGTGGTCGAAGTCGAACGCTGATTATGGCCGGAAGCTTTTGAACTCGGGAATAGAGGGAGCGCGTTCTGGCCGGGAAGCATTTCTGATCGGAGACTCTCTTACTCCGTTTCTTAGCGAATCAGTTCGCAGCGCCTTGAAGACCGCCGCCCTTGGGGCGTGCATTGGCGTGTTGGGCAGCTATCCAGGGTATCGGCAGAAATCCATCACGAGAGCGCTGACGTATGGTTTGCTGGGTGGTGCAATCGGCCTGGGCGCAGGCCTCGCTTGGGAAAGTCGTCGCTTAACTGCGAGCGTCGCTGGCAGCGCTTTGAAGAACATTGGCAGGGCACGCGATGAGCACTGGCTGACCAGGCATCCAATCGACTACGCGTAGAACTAACGAGGTTCCACCAGCGATCAGACTACTGTCCTCACGGCACGAGAGCTGGGAACAGAAGAATACGGGTGCTCCTCCACACCGGCACGGGACGCCGACAGATAGTTACAGGAGGTAGCAATGATCACCTGCGAAGAAGTACAGGAGCGGGTTCCGATCCCGTTTGCCGCAGAAAGCCTCAGTGAAGAACGGATTGCTTACCTCGAGAAACTAGTCAGTCAAGCCAGAACCGCCGCCGCCGTCTTTACCCAATTCACCCAAGAGGACGTTGATCGCATCGTCAAGCCAATGGTCCAGGCTGGCCTTGAACAAGCTCAACATCTCGCTCGCCTGGCGGTTGAGGAAACCAGAATCGGAGTCATGGAAGACAAAGTCATCAAGAACATGGTGGCCACGGAGTTCGTCTACAACTACATCAAGGATAAACGTACCGTCGGTATCATTCGCGAGTTTCCGGAGCGCAATCTGGTGGAGATGGCGGAACCGATCGGGGTCATCTTCTCGATCACGCCGATTACGAACCCGACTTCCACGGTGCTGTTCAAATGCATCCTGGCCATCAAGACGCGCAACGCGGTCATTTTCAGCCCTCATCCAAACGCCTGGCGTTGCTGCTCCGAGGCAGTGAAGATCATGTATGAGAGCGCGTTGAAGCATGGCGCGCCAGAAGGGGTTTTTGCCTGCCTGGAATCGCACACCCTGCAGGACAACGCCTACCTGATGCGGCACAAAGACGTGGGCCTGATTGATGCCACCGGCGGGCCGGGTGCGGTCAAAGCCGCCTATAGCTCCGGCAAACCAGCCTTGGGTGTAGGGCCGGGCAACACTCCGGTCTATCTGGAAAAAACAGCCGACCTGAGTATGGCCGTGACCGACATCGTCCTGTCCAAGACCTTCGATAACGGAACTATCTGTGCCTCCGAGCAAACGGCGGTGATCGACGATGAGGTTTATGACGTCGTGCTGAAGAAATTTGCGGACCTGGGCGCGCACATCTGCAATGAGAAAGAGACGGAACTGCTGGCGCGCACGGTAATCGACGCCAAGACGGGGTTTATGCAACCCATGGCAGTCGGGCAGAAGGCTGCCGATATCGCGCGCTTTGCCGGTCTTTCCGTGAAGCCGGGGACCAAGCTCCTGATCGCTCCGATTCAAGGCGTGGGCCGGGAACATCCTCTGTCGGTGGAGAAGCTGTTTCCCGTGCTCGCGGTCTATCGCGCGAAGTCCGTCGATGAGGCGCTCAAGGTGTGCGTCGAGGTGAATCATGCCGGTGGACTGGGACATACGGCGGTCATTTTCTCGCGCAACGAAGAAGTCATCCGCAGGTTCAGTGAGGTAATCAACGCGGGGCGGATCCTGGTGAACTCGCCGGGCTCAGTCGGAGCGGTGGGCGGCGTTTACAACGATCTGGCGCCAACCTTCTCCTTCGGATGCGGCACCGGCGGCGGCAACAGCACCACCGATAACGTAACCATCTATCACTACCTCAATATCAAGCGTGTGGCTCGGAGGACACAGGCCCATATGTGGTTCCGAGTTCCCAATCAGATTTATTTCAACCTGAACGCGGTGGAGAATATTCGCCAGTTCCCATCGCAGTCAACCATCATCATTACCAATCCGGCTCTAGAGAAGTTCGGCCACGTGGACATTGTCCGGCGCTACATTCCGAAGCAAACTCACGTCCATGTCTCGGTCATTCCCGACGCGGAGCCCGAGGTCAAGGTGGTCATGCAAGGAGTGGAGGCGCTGAATTTCTACAAAGCGGACCAGATCATCGCGCTAGGCGGCGGGTCGGTGATCGATGCGGCGAAGATCATGAAACTCAAGTATGAATCGCCGGCCGCGGATCTGGAAGAGCTGGCCGCGCCCTTTCTGGATCTGCGCAAGCGCGTGATTCAGTATCCGACCGAGAAGATCAACCGGGCGCGGCTGATTGCCATCTCCACCACCAGCGGAACGGGGAGCGAAGTCACTCCCTTTGCCGTCCTGACCGACAAAGAGCGCGGGCGCAAGGTGACCCTGGCCGACTACTCGCTGAGCCCGGATGTGGCCATTGTTGATCCGCAATTTGTTATGTCCATGCCGAAGGGCCTTACCGCCGATACCGGCATCGACTGCCTGACCCATGCGCTGGAAGCTGCCGTTTCCAGTTACGCTTCGGCCTATACCGACTGCAACGCTATGCAGGCGATCCGGATGGTGTTCAAGTATCTGCCCATCGCTTATGAGCATCCCCGCGATGAAGAGGCGCGCAGCATGATGCACAATGCCGCGTGCATTGCGGCGATGGCGTTTTCCAACGCGTCGGTGGGCGTGAATCACGCGCTGGCGCATGCCTTTGGGGCGCGCTTCGGCGTGGCGCACGGCCGGGCCAATGCGCTCATGTTGCCGCACGTCATTGCGTATAACGCATCAGTGCCCACCAAGTTTCTGCCGTCGCCATATCAGAAGGGGTATCTCGCCCACAAGAAGTACGCGACGATCGCGGATTTGCTGGGCCTGGGCGGCCACACGATAGAGGAAAAGGTGAAGAACCTGGTGGCGGCGACAGAACAGTTGCTCGACCAATTGGGCTTCCCGCGTTCGATCGCCGACCTGGGAATCTCGCAGGAAGAATTTGAGCGGGCAATGCCTGATCTGACCAAGCTTGCCTTTGACGATCCGTCCTGGCGGTCGAATCCCCGTATGCCACTGATAAGCGAATTGGCCGACCTGTTTTGGAAGGCCTATCGGGGGCGCGGCCCGGCGAAGGCGGCCGGGGCAGTTGAGCAACAAACCGCGTAGCGGGTGGTGGTGTGTATGGCAATGATCGCTGTGTGGCTCAAGATTGACGAAGAGCGCGTTGTCCAAGGGTTGCAAGAAGCCGAAGAAGAGCTGGACAGCGTCGAGGGCGAAATGGCATTGGATCTTTCTTCGTTGCGCCGGATCGATCCGAACGCGCTTCGAGCAATGGAAGAGTTCGCAGACATCGCGGACACCAAGGGCGTCAAGGTCGTGTTGCGCGGTGTCGATGTTGGCGTCTACAAAGTGCTCAAGCTGGTGAACCTGGCGTCTCGATTTTCTTACGTGAGCTGAGACGCGCGATGGTTTGGCGACTGAAGATCGACAATTGAAGTTCGGTAACTGAATAGGAGACCTGCCATGTCGAGCCATGAGCAGACCGTTAAGCAGCAAGGTGACCGCCTTTCCTGGGGAGACACGGTTTTCCTCCATCTTGAACGCGAGGACATGCCCTTCAACGTAGCCTGTGTCTGCGTGTTTGAGGGTAAGATCGCTTTCGAAGCTTGCCTCCAGTTTGTCGAGTCGAAGCTGCCGCTGATTCCCCGCTACCTGAAGCGTGTGGTGGCCCCGCCGCTTAACATTGGCCTTCCCAGCTGGGAATACGACCCCACCTTCGACATCCGCCGCCATCTGCGCGAGGTGACCCTCAAGCACGGTTCCGACGCAGAATTGAAGACGCTGGCGGGAAAGATCCTGAGCACGGTTATGAACCGGCAGTACCCACTATGGGACCTGACCCTGGTCCACGGGCTGAAAGGGAATCGCAGCGGGCTCATCTTCCGCCTGCACCACTGCCTGGCCGATGGCATCGCCGGGGTTGGGATCATGAATGTGATCATGGATGCGAGCCCGGTGGCGCCTCGTCTGCCCAGACGAAAGCTTCGGCTCCGAGTCCCACCGCCGCGTGACGCCCTGACTTCGATAACGAACGGATGCGTGGATTCCTATTCCGCTTTCGTCAAGCGAATTCTCGCCGCGCTGGCGGATGTATCAAGCATGGCGGAACGCCTCGCCTTGAACGGTGGGAAGCTGGCCACCGACGAGTTCGCCCGTCTACTGCCAGAACTCAGCGCATCCACCGAGCGGCTGCGGTTCAACGTTTTCTGCCGCGGGCCGCAGAAATTCGCTTGGGCTGAGATTCCACTGGCAGAAATCAAAGCCATAAAGAGCACCTGCGGGACGAGCGTGAATGACATCATTCTTGCGCTGGTGACGGCGACCATCCGGCGCTACGTAGAACTGCACGGCGACCCGGTCAAGGGTCGGATGTTTCGCATGATGGTTCCGGTGAATCTGCGCGGCAACGACAGTCCGGGCGAATTGGGGAACCGCATCTCCCTGATTCCGGTCACCATACCGCTGGATATTCGCAACCCGCGGAAACTGCTGGCGGCCGTCCATAGAAGAACCGAGTTTCTCAAACGATCCCATGCCGCCGAATTGGTGAGTTTGACCGGTGGCTTGATCGGCTTGGTCCCGAATTCAGCGCAGACGCTGGCCGGCCACATCCTGAGCCGGTTGCCGTTCACGCCTTTTAACCTGGTCTGCACCAACGTGCCGGGACCGCAGTATCCGCTCTACCTGCTCGGCCACAAGATGCTGCACTGCTATCCCTATGTCCCGGTCGGCGGCGAAATGGCGCTCAACTGCGCCGTCCTGACCTACAACGGCACGGCATATTTCGGGTTCAGCGGAGATGTGCACGCAGCACCGGATCTGCGGCGCTTGGAAACGTTTCTGCAGTTGAGTTTCACGGAACTGCGGGAGGCCGCCGGGGTCACATCCCCGCGAAAGAAAGAAGAAAAGAAACAAGAGAAGAGGGCGCGCGCGAAGGCAAAGGCGAAGATTGCATCGACGCCGGCGCCCGCGCCGGCGTCAGTTCATGCACCCATTCCCATTCGACCTTTCGCTTCGATCGGATCGGCAATAGCACCAGGGCGCCCAGATACGGAGGAAGAAGTCTTGACTCAATTGATCGCCTAGGGATTGTCAAGCAGGAAGAGTAGAGAAGTGGAAGGCTTCCTGTCAGCTGCGCAGGTGACCTCCTGGTTGGTCACGGGCCGGATCCTCTTCTTAACCACTCATCTTCTGGGCGTCATGTGTTTTTCCTTAATTGTGGCGAAGCGGCTGGTTCCGCTTGTTCGAGCCGAACGCGATTTTCGTTTTGACCGGCCATGGGTGCGACTGGTCCCGGTTTACGTTCCCGAGGCGACATCCCCGTGCGCTTAAGAGATTGGCAATTGACATGACTGCCCGGATACATTTCAGAGGCCCACCTCGCTACCGCCTCCGTAGCGCCGCCGAACTGAGCCAATCCATTCTCGAAGCGTCTGCTCGCCGAGCGCTCAAGGGTCCACGTCTGCCCGGTTGGAGCTGGTTCGTAGAACTGGCCACACAAGTGTTGAAGCGGCAGACGCTCGCTGCCTTCCAGATGGGCGATGTGAAGGAAGCACGCCGCTATTTGGACTCGGTCGTGATTAGTTCTCCGGCATTGTCGGAA
>Ga0208191_1001233_pt1 | contig 13406 bp, 8 predicted proteins | sample June2015DPH_13_5_FD_184709 | JGI IMG/M metagenome (GOLD analysis project Ga0208191, IMG submission 184709) | Peatland microbial communities from SPRUCE experiment site at the Marcell Experimental Forest, Minnesota, USA - June2015DPH_13_40... | ecosystem: Environmental > Terrestrial > Soil >... | reverse complement strand
TCGCCAGCCTCGGAGTCATGCTCTGGGCCAATCCCAAGGGCAAAGAGAAACTCGCGTTCGTTGCCTCCAGCCTGTATATCACCGCTATGCTGGTGGGCGCGGCGTTTGCGCTCTATCCCGTCGTGCTGCCTGCCCGCAACCACCAATATGACCTCACCATCTACAACACCGCCGCCGGCAGTCACGGACTGGACGTCGGTTTGGCTTGGTGGACGTTCGCCGCAGCGCTGGCGGTGGCCTATTTTGTGTTCGTCTACCGCAAGTTTCGCGGCAAGGTACAACTGGGAGAAGGACACTACTAGCGCTTGCAGAAGTTAGAAGTCAGATTGCAGAAGTGAACACCTTTAACGCAAACGGCACTGTGGGTCCCAGAGCTCTTACCTCTGCAATCTGACCTCTGCAATTCGACATCGCGCTGTGTCATTGCTGGTCCTCCCCTTCCCGTATAATCGTCGGATGAGCGCTCACACCCATCATCCTGGACAGCAACAGCCCACGCCGCAACCTTTGCCTGGCGTCAACGCCATCATCGCCGTCGGTTCCGGCAAAGGCGGAGTCGGCAAAACCACGCTCTCGGTCAATCTGGCCATCGCCCTCAGCAAGATGGGCTACAAAGTAGGATTGCTCGATGGCGACGTCTATGGTCCGAACGTCCCGCTCATGCTCGGCACCAACGAGCAACCGAAAGTGATGGGCGAAAACCAGATCGCGCCCATCAACTCGCACGGGCTCAAAGTCATCTCGGTCGGCTTCCTCAATCCTGGAGACAAGCCGCTCATCTGGCGTGGTCCCATGCTGCATTCGATCATCAAGCAGTTCCTGGGATCGGTGCAGTGGGGACTGCTTGATTATCTTGTCATTGACCTGCCTCCGGGAACCGGCGACGTTGCGCTTTCGCTGATTCAGACTGTTCCATTGACCGGCGCGATTGTGGTCTCAACACCCTCCGACGTTGCGCTGCAGGATGCTCGCAAGGCCATCGAGATGTTCCGGCAGATGAAGGTGGACATCGTCGGCATGGTCGAAAACATGAGCTATTTCGTCTGTCCGCACTGCCAGCACGAGATCGATATTTTTTCGCGCGGCGGCGCGGAAAAGACGGCAAAACAGTTCGACATCGCCTACCTCGGAAGCGTCGAGCTCGATCCGGAAATTCGCAAATCGGGCGACAGCGGCGCTCCGGCCGTGCTCCAGGGAGAAGACTCGCCTCATGCGAAGTCGCTGTTCGCATTTGCCCGCAATGTGGCGGCGCGGGTGGAGGAGATCAAAGCCGGCAGCTCGGAAAGCGTGATTCAGATTCAGTAGGGCTGTCTACGGCTTTGCCTTCTGTGCTTCGAATCGTGCCAGCCGGTACACCGCCGCCGCCGTCTCATCCTTCAGCACCAGGCGCGCCACCATCTCGCCCAGCGCTGGACCATGCTTGAACCCGTGCCCCGAGCCGCCGCCAACAATCCACACATTCGCGCTGCCCGGAATCCGATCGATGATGAAATTGTGGTCGGTTGTATTTTCGTACTGGCAGACGCGCGTCTCGACCAGAGGTGCATCTTTCATCCCCGGAAAACGATAGGCGAGATAGCGGCGCGCCTTAGCCAGGCCATCTTCGCTCGCCACGCGCTGGCCTGACGTTGGGTCGAACTCCGGCCCGCGCGTGTCATCGGCGACTTTGAAGCCGCGTCCCTGGTTTCCGGGAATCCCGTACATGAAGTGGCCGCTGTGATCGGCCCACACCGGCACGTTGCCCTCGTTGTAGCGCGGATCGCCCGCGGGAGTGCCAAAGAAAAACACGTCTTGCTTGGTCGAAATGAAATGCGGACCGACCGTGTGCGGGAACAGCTTTCCGAGCCACGGACCACAGGCGAAGACGTAGCGGTCGGCAATTAGTGTTGACCCATCCGAGGTTGACCCATCCGACAGCGTGAGGGCCTTCCACTGGCCGCTCTCAAGTTCCTGCGCTGCGACCGCTGACTGGCGATACTCGCCACCTTCGGCCACAAACTGATCGACTACCGCCTGCGCCGAAGCGCGCGCCAGCAGATATCCACTCTGAGGTTCGTAGATGCCCCACTCGACGTCCTCGAAACTGATCTGCGGCCATCGGCGCGCGAGCCCCTTCACCGCCAGCTGCTCGAAAGGGATTCCGGCGTCTTTCAGGAACGGAAGCGAGCCGCGCTCGAATGCGTCATCGCCTTCGGCCATCCACAGCACTCCGATCGGGAAGAAGAACTTCCGCTTCCACTGGGCCTCGTGCTGCTTCCATAGATCGAGTGCGCGCGCCGCCAGTCTCGTATAAGGCTGATCGGGCCCGTAAGCGCCGCGGATGACCCGTGTCTCGCCGCCCGATGACGCGCGCGAATTTCCCGGACCCCAGGTATCGAGCAGCGTGACCCGCGCTCCGCCGCGAAGAAGATAAAGAGCGGTCCATCCGCCGAACGCGCCCGCGCCCACCACTGCGATATGAGGCTTGTTATTCATGAAATTTGAAGTCCCTTCTGAAATCCCCGGAGAACCGCGATCCGCGGCCAAAGGCAAAACAGCGCCCGCCACCTTGCGTCCTGCTGCCATAAAAGCCGTCGCGATTCCCAGCTTGCACGCAGTCCGGCGCGAAAACTTGGAAACAATGCGATCCGGTTGCGAAGACTTTTCGTCAGGCATAGATCTTTCGCCATTCGATCAAGGTTCTCCAACATACATAGAAGAAAACGTATTTCCAAGCTGGTGCGGAGAGCCCTATTCCTTGACACCCCAGCCAGCGCTCCCTAGAATTCCATTAGGCGTGGTGGAGTCTTTATCTAAGCCACTGCATCTAAAGAATTTAGAAGGGCAGTTCAGCTCCGAGTTGGGTAGATATGCCAGCAGGGCCAGCGGGCGAGCGGGAACGAGAAATCCTGACCGCGATCGTCGAGACATTCATCGCCAGCGGAGAGCCGGTAGGGTCGCGCACACTTGCGCGCTCCAGCCGCGAAGGGTTAAGTGCGGCTACGATCCGCAACGTGATGGCTGATCTCGCCGATGCTGGGTTTCTTGAGCAGCCGCACGCTTCGGCGGGGCGCGTTCCGACGGCTGAGGCTTATCGCTACTACGTCGAGCAGCTAAGTGGCGAGGCCCATCTCTCGCACGAGAACCAGAGCATCATTCAGGACACTTTGACTGGCGTTACCGACGTGGAGGAGTTCATGGAGCGCACCTCGCATGTGCTCTCCCTGATCTCGCACAGCGTCGGTGTTACCGTGGCTACCAGCGGCCCGCAGAACGCGCTGGAGCACGTTTACTTCTCGCGCCTGGGCGATCAGAAGGTGCTGGCGGTCGTGGTGACGCGCTCGGGGGTGGTGCGCGACCGCGTGCTTCGGCTTGATATTCCGCAATCCGATCTCGACCTGGCGGCGCGCTACATCAACGACAATTTTCGCGGCTGGACGATGGGCGACATGCGCGCCGAACTTGCCCGCCGCCTCGAACAGGAACGCAGCGAGTACGACCGGCTGATGAAGTCCATCGAGCAACTCTATCAGCAGGGCGCGCTGGCTTCGAGCGACGACACGCAGGCTGTGTTCGTGGAAGGAGCTGCGAACCTCGTAATGAACAACGTGGCTGGCGAGGAAGATCGCCAGCGCCTGCAAGAAATGCTGCGCACGCTTGAGGAAAAAGAAAAAGTTGTGAAGCTGCTCAGCGCTTATCTCGACACGCGGCAGGAAGCGGTGCGCGTGGTCATCGGGCTCGACGAGGCTTTGCCGTCGATGCAGAATTTCGTCCTCATTGGCGCTCCCGCCCGCGTCGGCGGCGAAGTGATGGGGTCGCTGGCCGTGATTGGACCTACGCGGCTGGATTATCAACACACCATGTCAGCCGTGTCGTACATCGCGCGGCTGTTCGACAAACTTTTGAACGAATCGGAGTAAGGCAGCAGTATGCATAAAGGAAACGGAAAAACCGACAGGCGCTTTCATCTGCAGCGCGAGGATCTTGAACACGAGCTGCCGGCCGCGGAAGGCGGAGAAGAAGCTGCGCCCGCCTCGGTCGCGGCCAAACCAGCGCAGGTTATTGAACCAGGAGCAGCGGCATCGGAAACGGAGAAGCTCAAGGCCGAGCGTGACGCGCTCCTTGATCGGCTTGCCCGTCAGCAGGCGGAGTTCGACAATGCCCGCAAGCGCGCGGTGCGGGAACAGCAGGAATTCCGCGAATTTGCCGCGGCCGACGTCGTCAAGAATATTCTGCCAATCCTCGACAGCTTCGAGCGCGCATTGAAAGCTAGCGCCGACCCCACCGATTTCCGCAACGGCATTGAGCTCATTTACCGTCAGTTTCAGGATGCACTGGAGAAAATCGGAGTGCGGCCGATTGTTGCGGTGGGGCAGCCTTTCGATCCCCGGGTTCATGAAGCCGTCGAAGTGGTGGATACCAGCGAAGTCCCGGACCACCATGTCCTTGACGAACTACAGCGCGGCTACAAGTACAAGGACCGCCTGCTGCGTCCCGCGATGGTGCGGGTCGCTCGCAATAGCCGCGCATAGCGCCGGGACGCTAAGTGGCTAAAGTCTGCGTATTTATTGGTTCTCGGCGGCACGGCTGAAGCTGTGTCCTTCCCAAAGGGATTTGCGAGACAGCTTGGATTTACTTTGCTGGTTTGCTTAACTTAATTGCTTAACTAAAAAATGGGGGGAGTTTCTGGCCGCCAACACAAAACGCGATTATTACGAGGTTCTCGGTGTCACTCGTGCGGCCACCGAGGTTGAAATCAAGAGTGCTTACCGCAAGCTGGCGATGACGCACCATCCTGACCGTAACCCCAACAATCCGGACTCGGAAGAGAAGTTCAAGGAGATTACAGAGGCGTACGCAGTCCTCGCCGACGGCGAGAAGCGATCTTTGTATGACCGCTTCGGGCACGCGGGCGTGGGCGGCAGTGGAGCTCCGGCCGGATTCGATCCCGCCATCTTCCAGGATTTCGGCGACATCTTCGGCGACATCTTCGGCTTCGGCGATATGTTCGGTCAGGGCAGCCGCCGTCGCAGCCGCGCCCAGCGCGGAGCCGACCTTCGCGAAGACTTGCATCTCGAATTTGATGAAGCGGTCTTCGGCACCGAGAAGCAAGTGAATGTCCGGCGACATGAGACCTGCGAGGCGTGCCGCGGAACCGGCGCAGCGCCCGGCAAAGCTCCAGTTAGCTGCCGGTCGTGCAATGGGCGGGGGCAGGTGCGGTATCAGCAAGGCTTCTTCAGCATCGCTCGAACCTGCCCAACCTGCCAGGGCGCGGGCAGCGTAATCACCGATCCCTGCCCGAAGTGCAAAGGCGAAGGGCGTTTGCTGCGCGATCGCGTGGTCGAAGCCAAGGTGCCCGCGGGAGTGGAGGACGGCACACGAATTCGTTTCACCGGCCTGGGCGAAGCGGGCGCGTTCGGCGGGCCAGCCGGCGATTTGTATGTGGTCCTGCACGTCAAAGAACACGCCTTTTTTGAGCGCGAGGGAAACGACCTCCACTGCGTGGTCCCGATCTCGTTTCCGCAGGCTGCCCTCGGCATCGAGATCATGGTTCCGACGCTTGAAGGCGAGCACAAGATGAAGGTTCCCGAAGGCACGCAGTCGGGAACCACATTTCGCATCCGGAACAAAGGCGTGCCGGTGCTCAATGGGCACGGCAAAGGCGATCTTTACGTCGAGGTGCGAATCCAAACACCCGCGAAGCTGAATAAGCGCCAGCGCGAACTGTTGGCTGAACTGGGAGAACTGTCCCCGGTGGAAAATAAGCCGCAACACCGATCGCTATTGGGACGCGTGAAGGACATGTTCGCGTAGAGCAGGTCTCAGGTCAAGCTCCTTGCTATTTCATTCGACGAATGAGCTTTTTCTGAGACCTAAAACCTGAGACCTGAACCATGACGCGCCGCCGCTGGATCGCCGACGAGGTAACAGGAAACACCGCTGCTTTGGTGGGCGACCATGCCGCTCATCTCGCTTGCGTCCTGCGCGCCGAAGTCGGGCAGGAGTTCGACATCGCAACGGGGGACGAAATTCGCCGCGGAACCATCACCACGATCTCCTATGATCGCGTTGAGTTCGCGCTCGGCAAGAAGCAATACCACAGGCTAAGGTCCAAGCCGTTTGACGCTCCGAAGATCACGCTGGCCCTCGCCATCTTCAAGTTCGACCGCATGGAGTGGGCGATCGAGAAGTGTACGGAGATTGGCGTCGCTCGCATCATTCCGGTAATTGCCCGCCGCAGCGATGCTCATCTGGCTGCCGCCGCGGTGAAGCGCCACGAACGCTGGCAGCGCATCGTTCGTCAGGCGTCCGAACAGTCGCGAAGGTCTGCGCCGCCTGAGATTGCGGTCCCGGTCAAATTGAAAGAGCTCGACGGCGTTCTGCCTGCAGACGCATCGACTCGAGTCGTTCTGGCCGAGGCCGAAGAGAACACTCGGCTGGGAGAAGTTCTGCAATCCCAGTCGACCGAAAGCGAAGTGGCGCTCGCTGTAGGGCCTGAAGGCGGGTGGGCTGACGGGGAGCTCGCATGGTTTTGCGAGATGGGATGGATCGCGGCCTCGCTCGGCGACACAATCCTGCGAGCCGAGACTGCGGCGATTGTCGCCACTGCCCTGGCGCTGGAAGCGCTGCGCTGATTCGCCGGTATCGCGTGTCCTGTTCATTCGCGACATAAGCTTGGTTTGTCATCCTGATCGAAGCGAAGGACCTATGCATTGGGGCGGCTGCAAATGCATAGGCCCTTCGCTTCGCTCAGGATGACTGCATAGATTTATGGCTTGAAATTCCGGGACAGATACTACAGCCTTCCACAACCAGCTCTGATATTCTCCGGCAAGAGACTCTCACGTGATTGCAACCGTTTTACCTGCGACGAAGATCGTTCCCGATGAACGCCAGCGGGAAGCTATCGGACACGTTCACGGCCCGATGCTGGTGATCGCCGGCGCAGGTACCGGGAAGACCACCGTACTCACGCAGCGCGTGGCCAACCTCATCCGCGAGGGTCACGCCCGCCCCGACGAAATTCTTGCGCTCACCTATACCGACAATTCTGCTGCGGAAATGATGGCGCGTGTCCACGGGGAACTGAAGGGCATCGCCATCGACGGCCTGCAGGCCTGCACCTTTCATGCCTGGTGCAACGGACTGCTCCAGCGTCGCGGCGCCGATTTTGGTGTGCTCGACGACAAAGATCTCTGGGTGTACTTGCGCCGCCGTATCCGCGATCTCCGTCTCAAGCACTTCGTGCGCGCTGCCAATGTCGGTCAGTTCCTCGACAGCTTGCTCGATTTCATGCGTCGTTGCCAGGACGAACTGGTTGGCCCCACCGAATACGCCCGTTATGTTGAGCGCGTCGAACGCGGCGAGATCCCGCTTCCCCGGGTTGCGCGGTCGAAGAAGCAAACGGAATTGGAAGACTCGGAGATCCTGGAGCGCTGCCAGGAAATCGCTCGCGTTTTCGCCACCGTGGAAAACATGCTTCTGGAAAGAAACCTGGGCACCTTCGGCCACATGATCACCAAGGCCTATCAGTTGCTGAAGGATGATCCCACATTGCTCGAAGAAGAACGGCGGCGCACTCGCTTCCTGCTGGTGGATGAATTTCAGGACGCGAACTTTGCCCAAATCGAAATTCTCTCGCTGCTCGCCGGATCGGCAGCGAATGTTTTTGCCGTGGGCGATCCGGATCAGGCGATCTATCAGTTTCGCGGCGCTTCGAGCGAAGCGTTCACCCTGTTTATCAGGAACTTTCCAGCGGCGCGAGTCGTTGCCCTGGAAAAGAATCGCCGCTCGCTCTCGCCGATCCTCGGTTGCGCTTTTGGCATTGTGAATGACAACCCGGCAGTGTTCGGACAAGTGTTCTCACGAACGCTCTCGCAAAAAAGAACTTCAATTTCCTACCAGCGGGCGCCGCTTGAATCGCTGCGCGAAGAGGAGGCGAAGCAAAAAGGGGAGACCATGGCCGCGCCGCCGGTCGAGATTGTTACCTGGAGGGATAAAGAAGTCGAGGCCGCCGACCTTGGCCGCCGCATCCAGACGAAGCGCAAGGACAGGGACAAAGACCAGCGCTGCCGGTGGAGCGATTTTGCCGTCCTCTATCGCCTGCACAACCATCGCGATGAACTAGTCCATGAACTTGCCGAGCGGGGCATTCCATTCTCCATCGAAGGTCTGGACGTCCTCGACACGCCCGAGGTTCGCGACGTAGTGGCCTGCCTGACCGCCGCTGTTTCGCCCAACGATGCCGCCAGCTTGTTTCGCGTGGCGGCGGCGCCGCAATTCGGCATCAATGCAATGGAATTGCGGGCAGCGATGAGGGCGGTGCGGCGGCAGGAACTCGATCTCCGCACCGTGTTGGGAAGACTCGCGGGCGGTTCGAAGGTGCTGGAAAGCGTGGAGAAAGTGCACCGGGAAGTCGGGAAAGACGGCGTTGGCGCAGACGATGCGGTGAAGGTTGTGATCCAGCATTTCGACCTGCGGCGGTCGGCTTTGGTAGTCGCGTTCCTGAAGTTTGTGGAAGAGTGGCACAAGAAAGCGATTGCCGAAACTGGCAGCCCGTCCGAATTTCTCGAGTACCTCGATTATTTTGTACAGGCGGGAGGCACGGTTCCGCTTCCGCGCGGCAACGAAAATGACGATGCTGTGCGCCTGCTGACCGCGCATGCTGCCAAGGGACTCGAGTTCCGGCACGTGGCCATCATTCGCGGTTCATCCACCTGGTTCCCGACTGCGCACAAGGAACCGCTCATTGCTTTTCCTCGGGAACTGCGCAGGTCGGACGCGTCCTCGAATGACGACAGAACTTTGCATGAAGAAGAAGAGCGCCGCCTTTTCTACGTGGCCATGACGCGCGCCAAAGACACACTCGCGATCTATGCGCATCAGGGCAGGAGCAAGAAGGACCCGAAGCCGACCCAGTTTCTGCGCGAGTTCATGGTTCATCCGGCTTACAGAAGGTTCTGGTCCACCCACCCAGCGGCGGCCGTGCAGGATACCTTGTTTGCCGAGGAGGAACAGAGAATCGCCGTGCCGCAATCGAATGTTGCGGCTTGGCTGCTGATGCCACCGTCAGCGAGCTTCGCCACCGGCCTGAGCGCGTCGGCCATTGAAATCTATGAAGAGTGCCCGCTCCGCTTCAAGCTCGAAAGGGAGTGGAACCTGCCGCGCGACGTCCCCGCATCGCTGCACTATGGAGCGGCCATGCACCGCATCCTGCACACCTTCTACGATGCGCAGCGCTACGGGCGCGAGATCGGCGAAGACGACTTGCTCGAACAGTTTCGGTCTCACCTGGCGTCCGCGGGCATCGCCGACCGCTATCAGTATGAGCTCTATCTGCGGCAGGGGATTGACCAGTTGCGGCAGTTTTTCGAGTTTGCTCGCAGTGCCCCGCCGCCCGAGGTCATCGACACCGAACGCAGATTTGAACTGCAAGTGGGCTCGGCGAAGCTGGCCGGACGCGTCGATCGCATGGATCGCACGGGCCCGGACACGGTTGCCATCGTGGACTACAAGACGGGCAAGCCGCGGTCGCAAGAGGATGCGGATGAGAGCCTGCAACTCTCCTTGTATGCGCTTGCGGCCAGGGAGACGTGGGGAAAGCGCGCCAACCGCTTGATCTTCCATAACCTCGAAAACAATACTCCCATCTTCACCACGCGGACCGACGCCCAGTTGGAAGCGGCGAAATTACGCGTGCAGGACGCGGCGGACGGAATCGCACAAGGAAAGTTTCAACCAAAGCTCGGGTATCATTGCGCGTTTTGTCCCTATCGCAATCTTTGTCCTGCGACCGAGAAGATGGTTGCAGCTCCGCCAAAAAAATCGACGTCTCGCGTCCACTAAAACCGGGACAGTGGAGTGTAGTCGAAGGGGCCTGCCGGGCGGGGACGCCCGGCGCTCCACCACCAGGAGACCAAGCGCAGGGGGATCTGGAATGTGCCACAAAAAACTTTGGGGACGCTCATCGCGTCCCCTTTGTCGTTGCCTGTTGCCGGTTCTTAGTGCTTCTTGCTGCTTTTCTTCTTTGCTTTCTTTTTGGTTGCCATGGATCTATTCTCCCTTTCCATTCTGCATGGAATTTCGCAACGGTCTTTTGTTGCAACTGTTTGAATGTATAGAGTCAACGCAGAGCGAAGTCAAGAGAAAAATGATCGAAGCGGATGCATGCAACGCTGTACCAAAGTCACATGTGCGACGAGCACGCGAAAAAAGTTTGCGCGGCATCGCAACTCGCTCTTACGTGTTCTTCCATCACGTTGTGTCTGCCACTCGCACGTTTCAATCGGACGCCAGGCTGGAAAAGAGATGATGGCGGCCGTCCCTACGCTTGCTTCGCTAGCTCGTCGTTGGTCCCGATTCGGCCGCCGGCGTCGCAGGCAGCGTGATTGTGAACACGGCGCCTCCACCCGGGGCTGAGGCGGCTTCGATGTTCCCTCCATGCTCGCGCAGCACGGTCTTGCAGATGCTCAGTCCGAGGCCCGTTCCGCGGCCGGGGCGCCTGGTGGTGAAGAACGGATCAAAAATGTGCGCCAGGTTTTCGGGCGCGATTCCCGGACCATCATCCTGAAACACGACCCATACAGAGTCGGGGGTGCGTCCGATGCGCACACGAATCGTACCTTTCTCCCGGCCTTCACGGATCGCCTGCTCCGCATTCAGCAGGAGGTTCAAGAACACCTGCATCAACTGATTGGGATCGGCCACAATCGCGGGTATCGCCGGTTCTGGCAGAAAGTCCACTGTGATATTGCTCTTGCGCAGCGGATATGCCTGCATCTGCACGGTACGCTGCACAAGCTCATTCAAATTGACTTGGCTGCGTCCCGGAGCCGGCGGCCGGGCGAAGTATTGCAAGTTCTGCACGATTTCAGCCGCGCGCCGCGCCTGCTGGTGCAGAACGCCGATTTGTTTGCGAGTGGCTTCGCTGGCATCGCCTTCCTGCAGCAGTTCCGCTATGCCCAGAATGCTGGTCAGCGGATTATTGAGTTCGTGTGCGAAGCCGCCGATCATCTGCCCCATGGCCGCGAGACGTTCGCTCTGAATAATCTGCTGCTCCAGCTTCTTTTCCATCGTCACATCGCGGACGGAGATGATGACGCCCGCTGGCTTGCCTTCGGCATCGAGCAGTGGACTCGCCATGCCCAGCATCGTGCGCCAGCTGCCGTCGTGGTGCCGGGAACCGTATTCGCACGAGGTCCGCGCCTTCTGTCCAGTCGCGACCGTTCTGTAGAGTGCAGCCAATTCCGGCGAAGTATTCTCCTCATCGCCGACGTTCTTGCCCATGAGGTGTTCTGGCCCGTAACCGAGGAGCTCGCCTATGCGCGCGCTGACGAACGTGTACTGCCCCTTCAGATCGAGCACCAGAATCAGGTCCGGAAAGCTCTCCAGCAGATGACGCCGGAACTCTTCCTGCCGGCGCAACTGCCGCTCCAGCGCGCGCTTCTCCGTGACGTCCACCAGCGTGCCCTGGTAACGGACAATCCGTCCCGCTTCTATCACCCCGGTCGAGGTATCCACGCACACTGCGACTCCGCCATCTTTTCTTCGCAGTCGAACCTCTCGAGTGCGAGTGCGGCCGCTCTGGCTTCCCCCGCGTCCCAGCACCGGATCCAGACCAGCATCAGCACTCAGTTGCTCCGGCGGCAGGTTCAACAAATCTGCTTTGCTCTCGTATCCCAAAATCGTCACCAGCGCCGGATTCACCTCCAGCAGCTGGCCTTCCGGATTGCTGATGTATACGCCTTCCTGCAGAGATTCGAACAACTGCGTGAAGCGCTGTTCCTTCTCTCTTTGCCCGGTGATGTCGCGCGCCAGCACACTCGCCCCGGTCACCTCGTCGCCTTTGACGATGGCGTTGACCACGCAGTCGTAGTAAAGCCGCCGGGAGTCTTTCTTAAGGTGGACCTCGACCACTCCCGACCAGCTCCGCTTCTCCAGGAACCGTTCCAGGCTCGCGGACGCCTCCGCCTGCAGCGGCGCGCCCAGGAATTCCTCTAGTTTGTGACCAACCGCCTGGACAAAAGGAACATCGAGAATTTCCGTGGTTCGGCGGTTTACCGTTTTCAAGGTTCCATCAAGTGAGATCGCGAGCGCCACTTCATCGATAGAATCGATCAGCTCCTTGAAGTTGCGCTGCGAACGCATAATCAATTGGCTCAACTGATCGAGTTGCTCTTCCGAGGGTGCGACTGAGGCCTGATTCTGAAAGCTCTTAAGAATCTGCTTGAGCTCCGAGACCTCGCGCTTGCGCCCGAAAGCATAGGTGGCAAACAAGACGGCAAGCAAGAAGAGACCAGCCGGGATTGCCCACAGTCGGTAAGGCAGGTCTTTCAGTTCTTGCCACGACAACGCCGCCACCGCCGCCGCAAACAAAACGAGCAGGCCCAGCGCCCAGCGCCACAACTGGCTCTCTTCGCGTTCCAGACGGTTTGACACCGGATCGGGCCGGTTTGAAGTGGGACCTTCGTCGGGCATTGGACTCCGCTGGTGCGAAAACGATCTCTCCATAACGGTCCATCGTTTTCCGCCAGATTGCCCCTAGCGTAGCACCGAAAGCAGCCGTTCACGACAGAACGTTCCATCACGTTCCATCACGGTAACGGGGTGATGACCATCACAGCGGTCAAGTTTATGGTAGGGCTATGATGTTGGCAGGAATCTCCCATCCTGCATTGTCCCCTTCGTGTGCACACTGGTGTCCCTATGCTCTATAAAACCCTGAGTGCCGCTGTTTACGGCATTGACGCCAACATCATCGAAGTGGAAGTGGACGTTTCCGGCATCAAAATGACAGAAGACCACTTTCACACGGTCGGCCTGCCCGATGCTGCCGTCCGCGAAAGTCGCGACCGGGTCCGCTCAGCACTGAAAAATTGCGGCTACGACATCCCACCCACCCAGATCACTATCAATCTGGCGCCTGCCGATATCCGCAAGGAAGGTTCCGGCTTCGATTTGCCCATGGCGCTCGGCATACTCGGCGCATACGGCGGTCTGAATAAGAGGGAGATCCCCGATGCGCTGTTTGTCGGCGAGCTTTCCCTCGACGGAAGTCTGCGCGGGGTCCGTGGCGCTTTGCCCATCGCGATCGAGGCCCGTCGAACCAAGGTGAAACGCCTGATCGTGCCCGAAGTCAACGCTCGCGAAGCTGCCATGGTCGGCGGGGTTGAGGTCTATCCCGTCAAATCGCTGCTCGACGTCATTCACTTCATCAATTCCGGCAACGGCGTTTCCCGCCTGCAGGTCGACACCGATCAACTGCTCAGCCAGGCGCAGCAATTCCACGTGGATTTCAAAGATGTTCGCGGCCAGCAAACTGCCAAGCGCGCTCTCGAAGTCGCCTGCGCCGGCGGTCACAACATTCTGATGATCGGGCCTCCAGGATCAGGAAAAACGATGCTGGCGAAACGCATGCCGACCATCCT
>Ga0208191_1001230_pt1 | contig 13434 bp, 9 predicted proteins | sample June2015DPH_13_5_FD_184709 | JGI IMG/M metagenome (GOLD analysis project Ga0208191, IMG submission 184709) | Peatland microbial communities from SPRUCE experiment site at the Marcell Experimental Forest, Minnesota, USA - June2015DPH_13_40... | ecosystem: Environmental > Terrestrial > Soil >... | reverse complement strand
ACGTCCTCCCCAAGCGACGCCAGTGCAGTACCGACCAAACCTCCGATTGCTCCAGCTCCTAAAATGGCATGTTTCATGCGAAGCACCCTGAGAAGATACTATCCGACATTTCCCATATGACCCGAGAAGCCGATGCCCAGATGAGGATTGCCGGGCGCTCCGGTCACAAAGGCCGCTGCAAAAATGGCGCTTCCATAGCCACCAAAAACCAACCAGGCCGTACCGATAAATTCCGCTACCATTTTTTTCATCATGAACATACTCAAGTTTCCTTTCGATCTAGGCGGTCAACCTTCCGCGCCCCCGAGCATAGTCCTAACCGGCCTTTATCCCTTAAATCGTTCCAAAGGCTCGGGTCAAGGCTTAAGTGTAGCAGTGACGAAGTCCTTGACTGCCCTTCTGGCCTCGGTAGTCGCCTTTTCGTCATAAGCAACCGTCGGCCCATATTCCACGCACGGATCGGCCCAGGTGAACGGCTGCTTGGTTTTGACATTGACGATCACGCCATTCTCTGCCTCTGCCAATTCGCATCGTCTGGGCGTCTGCGCTCTCTCAAGCTTTAGAGGCGTCTTAAACGCCCGATTATCGAACCCATGTCCTACGCCAGCATATTCAGTAAGCTGGACATCCTTGCCCTTCGCCTTCAGCCGCTCAACGTAGGCACGAACCGGCGCAACCGGGTCGTAGTCATCGGCGCTGCCATTAAAGATCCGGATCGGCTTGTCCGCCACGTCCTCGTCGTCGCGGTAGACCGTGAAACACGGCGGGTAGAAGACGATGTAGGCTGCAAACTCCTGACCCGCAGGACCGTATAGGCGCTGAAATCGCTTCAGGCTCGCGTAGAGAGCAGCCTGGCCACCCCGCGAAAATCCCATAAGGGCAATCCGCGTGGGATCGATCCTTGGGTGTCTCGCCAGGACATCGAGGGCGCGATAGGCATCGACGATCATATTGAGCCGCCCAAGTTGTGACTGATCGTAGTTGGTATTAACGATGCCGCGCGCGGTGAAGCTGTCGAGGACGAAGGTTGCCACTCCCATTGCATTGAGATCCTGCTCCCAATCCAGGACATTACCTCCCACTCCGAACGAGCCATGGAGCAGGACGACTGCCGGCAGGCGATCAGTTCCCGGGCGAGGCAGGCGAAGCTCGCCCGCGATTGTGACTGGTTTGCCTTCCTGGCGACCGGTCAGGAAATCCTGATCCGTCAACGTCATCGACTGAAACGAGTGAATCTCCATACGCGCGGCCTGCGCCAGTGGGGCCTGAGACGCTGCTTTCTCGGCCTTTTCCGGCGGGGCAGCCGGTTTAGCGGGGGTTTTCGCTTCCTGGCTGCCGCAGGCAAGCACCAACCCCAACATTGCTGCGATTAACAAGATCCCAAATCTTTTCATTAGGGCCTCCCGGCTATTTCATTAACAAGAATCATTGCAGCCCTCCCAGCGATAGGGGTAGGTTCATGCTGGTGCCGCTGAGATGCCCCCAAAAGGGCCTGCCTTTTTCATTGGTGCGGGGGGAGTAGGCTATTAAAGTTAGAGAAAAAGTCGCCTGGACCTTCGGACAGGTTTAGCCTTGACAGGCTGGCGGCTCATGCTGATGGGTTAATTCGGGTTTCCCTACATTTTTCATTGATCCTCTCCCCCCTTCAAGGAATGGGCCTGATGATAATGAAAAGGTTATGAAAATTCTGCCATAGCCTCGCTCTTTCAATTATTGGCTTTTCCGCTGGTAGGCGGTCCGGTAGATATATCCATCGGGATTTATCCAGAACATCTCGGAACTAAGGTATGAAGTTTTAGACGACCCGCCGCGAGAGGAGCCACCTCCGGCGCCAGAGCCCCCCCCATGCCGACCCACGCCACCCCCACCTCCGCCGCCGTACCCGCCGCCGCCGTACCCTCCACCGCGAGAGGAGCCACCCCCGGTTCCTGATACAGAGGTTTGTTCATATTCATAGGTGGAATATATAAATATCTTGCCGCCCTGTCCGTCGTCCAATTTTTCGTCGGGCGGTCCCTTGGCAGCAATCAGGTCGTTAAAGTTTTTGCCCTTCCAATCTTCTTCTAACTGCTGGGTCTTTTTGTTGGCATCGCTGGCACAAGCCACGATGAGCAGGGCCATAAGAGCCAGAACCATGATTTTAATTTTTACATCCATCTTCCATGGCCGCCGCTGTCAAAAAATGTTTTTGGGGAGCCCTCTCAACAAGTTTAACCCCGGAAAGTTTTGCCTTTTTACTCTTAACTTTTGCCTTGTCAGGCGATCCAATCACAGGCTGGAAGCCTGTGCCACTCTTTGGCTCAGGTCTGAGCAAACAGTTCAGTGCTCAGGTAGCGCTCGCCGGTGCTGGGGAGAATCACCACGATGAGCCTGCCCTGGTTTTCAGGCCGGGCGGCTACCGTGAGCGCGGCAAAGACCGCGGCCCCGGAGGAGATGCCGCAGAGGATGCCCTCCTGCCTGGCTACCTGGCGGGCGGTGTCGAAGGCTGCCTCGTTGCTCACCGGGATGATTTCGTCAATGATCCGGGTATTGAGGATCTCGGGGATGAAGCCGGCGCCGATGCCCTGGATCTTATGGGGGCCGGGTGGGCCGCCGGAGAGCACCGGCGAGGCCGCGGGCTCCACCGCCACCGCCTTAAAAGAGGGCTTGCGGGCCTTGATCACTTCGGCCACCCCGGTGATGGTGCCCCCGGTGCCCACCCCGGACACCAGGATATCCACGGCGCCCCCGGTGTCCCGCCAGATCTCCTCGGCGGTGGTGCGGCGGTGAACCTCCGGGTTGGCAGGGTTGGCGAACTGGTTGGGCATGAAGGCCCCCCTGGTCCCGGCCACTATCTCTTGGGCCCGGTTGATGGCCCCGGTCATCCCCTGGCTGCCCGGGGTAAGCACCAGTTCCGCGGCCAGGTGCTTCAAAAGCTTGCGGCGTTCCAGGCTCATGGTCTCGGGCATGGTGAGGATGAGGCGATATTTCCGGGCGGCGCAGACGAAGGCCAGGGCGATGCCGGTGTTGCCGCTGGTGGGTTCCACGATCAGGGTGTCCGGGGTAATCAAGCCCTGGGCCTCAGCCGCCTGGATCATGGCCGCCCCGATGCGGTCCTTGACGCTGCCCAGGGGGTTCATGGACTCCAGCTTGGCCACCAGGGCGCCGGGCAGGCCCCGGCCCAGGGCGTTGAGCCGCACCAGCGGAGTTTCCCCCACGGCCTGCATGATGTCGGAAAGGATGCCGCTCATTTTTAGCCTCCAGAAAGGCTAAGTTCAAAGTTCAAGGTTCAAGGTTAGAATGCCGCTCTCCTTTTGAATCTCTTTGGGTTTTTGGGGTTTTAACCTGGCCACCGGCCACGGACACGAGACTACTTGCTGCTCTTCTTGCCCTGGTAAATCAGCTCCGGCTCCTTCAAAAAGACCCTGGTGTCCGGGGGCACCGACTCGGTGATCCAGACGTTGCCGCCGATGACGGAGCGGGCCCCGATGACGGTTTTACCCCCCAGGATGGTGGCCTGGGCATAGATGATGACGTCGTCCTGGACCGTGGGGTGGCGCTTGGCCCGGCGCAGGGAGTCCACCTGCTCCCGGGGCAGGGACAGGGCTCCCAGGGTCACCCCCTGGTATAGCCGCACCCGGTCGCCGATCTCGGTGGACTCCCCGATCACCACGCCGGTCCCGTGATCGATAAAGAAGCTCTCGCCGATGAGGGCCCCGGGGTGGATGTCGATCCCCGTCTGGCCGTGGGCGTATTCCGTCATGATGCGGGGAATCAGGGGCACGTTCTGGTCCACCAGTTGGTGGGCCAGGCGGTAAACGGTGACCGCAAACAGGCCCGGATAGCTGAAGATGATCTCATCAAAGCTTTTGGCCGCGGGATCGCCCTCATAAGCGGCCCGCACGTCTTTGGCCAGGACGCGGCGCAGGCCGGCCAGCTGGCGCATAAAACGGATGGAGTCCTCCTGGCCCCGCTCTTCGCAATGGGTGCAGGGCAGGCCGTGACGCAGGCATTCGTGGCGGATGGCCAGGGTGATCTGCTGGGACAGGACCTCGAAAAAGGCCACCGCTTCCTGGCCGAAATAATAGCCCAGGTTGATCTGGTCCACCCGTTTGCGGATGAAATAGCCGGGGTAAAGGAGGCGGCAGGCCCGGTGGATGAGGTCGATCGATTGCTCCCGGGAGGGGATGGGCTCCGGGCCCACGTGGTCGAAGCAGTCCTCCAGCTGGCAGGAGGCCACCAATTGCTCGACGATCTGCGGGACGGCTTCCCGGAATTCCTGGGCGGTTCTGGCCTCCACCTTGCACCGATCAAGTTCCGGGTCTGCCTTGGTAGTCATAGTCCCCTCTCAGCCTTCCATGGTCGCGCAGACGGCCTCGCCCACCACCCAGTAGGGGGACAGGGCCCGCAGTTTTTCGATGATCAACGGAAATTTTTCGATGACATAGTCGATTTCCCGCTCGGTGTTGAAAACGCTGAGACTGAAGCGAATGGAGCCGTGGGCCATGGTGAAGGGCACACCCATGGCCCGGAGCACATGGGACGGTTGCAGGGACCCGGAGGTGCAGGCGGAGCCAGAGGAGGCGCAGATGCCCAGTTCATTGATCAACAGGAGGATGGCCTCCCCTTCGATAGATTCGAAGCTGATATTGCTGGTATTGGGGAGGCGCTGCACCCGGTCGCCGTTCACCCGGCTCTTGGGGATACTGGCCAACAGGGCGTTCTCCAGCTTATCCCGCAGGGCTTTCACCCTAGTGTTTTCCGCCTCCAGCCGCTGGGCCGCCAACTGGCAGGCCACCCCCAGGCCGATAATGCTGGGGACGTTTTCGGTGCCGCCCCGGCGCCCCTTTTCCTGATGGCCGCCGATCAGGAAAGGCGCGAACTTGGTGCCTTTGCGCACGTAAAGGACTCCCACTCCCTTGGCGGCGTGCAGCTTGTGGCCGGACAGGGAGAGCATGTCGATGGAGTTTTGCCGAAGGTCGATGGGGATCTTGCCCGCGGCCTGCACCGCGTCGGTGTGGAACAGGATGCCCTTGTTCCGGGCCATGGCCGCGGCCTTCTCCACCGGAAAGATGACCCCGGTTTCGTTGTTGGCCCACATCAGGGAGGCGATGGCGGTATCCGTGGTGAGGGCCTGGTCGTATAGATCCAGGTTCAGGCGGCCCTGGCTGTCCACCGGCAGCTCGGTAACCCGGTAACCCTCTTTGGCCAGATGGGCCACCAGGGCGTTGATGGCCGGGTGCTCCACCCGGGAGGTGACGATGTGGCGCTTGTCGGGAAAAGTGGCCAGGGCCGAGCGGATGGCGGTGTTGTCGCTCTCGCTGCCGCAACTGGTAAAGATGATCTCCTCCGGGGCGGCGCCCAGGAGGGCCGCCACCTGCTCCCGGGCCTCCCGAACCCGCCGGCCCACCTGCCCTCCGAAGGTGTGCATGCTGGAGGGATTGCCATAGAGCTCGTGGTAGTAAGGTAGCATCGCTTCCAGGACGGCCGCATCCACCTGGGTGGTGGCGTTGTTGTCCAGGTAAATGACAGTCATGGCGCCACCTCCTCCACCCGCAGTTCGGGGGTCACCAGTTCCTTGAGCTTGGCCTCCACGAAGTCCTTCAGGGTCAGTTGGGCCGCCGCGCAGGAGGCGCAGGTTCCCCGGGTGGCCACCAAAACCCGGTCGCCCACCACGTCGATGAGTTCCAGGTCGCCGCCGTCCTGCTGCAGGGCCGGGCGGATCTCCCGCTGGATAGTATCTTCGATCAGCCTGATCTTTTGCAGGTTGGTGAGCGCGGGCCGCCGGGGCGTCCCCTTGGCTACGGCCCTCACCCGGTCGATGATCTCCTGGATGGCGTCCGCACAGCCACCGCAGCCGCCGCCGGCCTTGGTATAGTTGGTGACTTCCTCCACCGTCTTCAGGTCGTGGTCCCGCACCACCCGCTCGATCTCCGGCTCCGTAACCCCGAAGCATTCACAGATCACCTTGCCTTCGACGTCGGGGACCGCCTCCCCTTTATAGTGGGCAATGGCCTTCTCCAGGGCCTCCCGCCCCATGACGGAGCAGTGGATCTTCTCCTTGGGCAGCCCCCCCAGGTAGTCGGCGATATCCTGGTCAGTAATCCTGGCGGCCTCCTCAATGGTCATGCCTTTGATCATCTCGGTCATGGCTGAAGCCGAGGCAATGGCGCTGGCGCAGCCGAAGGTCTTGAACCTGGCTTCCTGGATGCGGCCGTTGTCGTCCAGCTTAAAGGTGAGCTTGAGGGCGTCACCGCAGGCAATGTTGCCCACCAGGGCTTCGCCGTCGGCGCCTTCCACCTCCCCCACGTTCCGGGGATGGAGGAAATGGTCGATTACCTTGTCCGAATATTCCCACATGAGCTGACCCCCTGCCTCTGGCCGGCCGCCGGAGACCAACCCTTACCAGGGTATTCCCCCCCGCGGCCCTCTAGAGAAATGTCAGCACAGGGCGGACACCTGGGTCCGCCCCTGCATTTCGTATTTCCCGTTCCACGGCCTTCAGTATAAGGTTAGGCATTCCGGCGCCCCGGTGCAATAAGCCCCCTGGCCACCCTCTCACTTGCGAAAGGATTGGCGTGGCCCCGGACCGCGATCCCGCGGCCTGCTAATGGCCGGATTTCCCCCGGCTCTCCACCTTGCTGCCCAGGCAGACGCCGAAGAAACGCGCCATGGCCCGGTAGAAGTCGAAGCGGTTTTCCTCGTTGTGGAAGCCGTGGCCTTCATTGTCCTTGACCAGGTACTCCACCTGGATGCCCCGCTGCTTTAGGGCCTGGACGATCTGATCCGACTCCGCCTTTTTCACCCTCGGGTCGTTGGCCCCCTGGGCCACCAGCAGGGGCGCCTTGATGCGCTCGGCGTGGAACAGAGGAGAGACCTCCCGGAGCAATGGGGCGTCTTTGATGGGATCGCCGATCATCTCGTAGAGCTTTTGACGCTCCAGCTCCCAGTAAGGCGGAACAGAGGCCAACATGGTGAAGAGGTTGGAAGGCCCCACGTAATCGACTCCGCAGGCATAGAGGTCCGGGGTGAAGGTGACCCCGGCCAGGGTGGCGTAGCCGCCGTAGGAGCACCCATAAATGCCGATGCGCCGGGGATCGGCCAGACCCTGTTTCACCAGCCAGGCCACCCCGTCACTGATGTCGTCCTGCATCTTGAGTCCCCACTCCTTGAAGCCGGCCTCCCAGAAGGCCTTGCCGTAGCCGGTGGAGCCCCGATAATTCATCTGCAGCACCGCCAGACCCCGGTTGGCCAGGAACTGGACTTCCGGGTCGAAACCCCAGTGATCCCGGGCCCAGGGGCCGCCGTGGGGATTGATCACCACCGGCAGGTTTCTGGGCGCTACTCCTTTGGGCAGGGTAAGATAACCGTGAATGGCCAGTCCGTCCCGGGACTGGTAGGAGATGGGCCGCATATCCGCCATCGCCGCTTCCTGGAGCCAGGGGCTGACCTCCGCCAACTTCCGGAATTCCCCACTAACCCGGTCGTAATAGTAATAGGCGCCCAGGGACTTGTCGCTGTAGGTGCGCACCAGGACCCGGGTTTCGTCTTTGCTTTGCAGGTTGCGGCCGTCTGCGGCCACCACCTCATAGCCGGGCAGCCGCCGCTCCAGCTCTTCCTGGAGCCGTTGCCGCTCCTCATCAAAGAAGTAGTAGTGGCGCCGGTCGGTGAAGAAGGAGACCCCGGTGATGATCCGGCGTTTTTTGGAGCGCAGCAGGGTATTCACGTCCACTTCCGGATTCTCGTAGATCAAATCCAGCATTTTCCCCTTTTCCGGGTCATAACGGTAAATGGCTTGTTTGTCCCGGCCCAGGTTGGAGGAGACGTAGAGATCGCGGTCATCGAAGGTGAAAAACAGGGCCTCCAGGGTGTCTTTGAAATTAGTGGCGGCCACCGGGCGGAAGGCCTCGGCCTCGGTAGGTCGATATAGCAGGGTGTCAGTGAGGCCGTCAGTGGCCACCGCCACTCGAACCAGGCCATGGTGGTCCGCCAGCCAATCGGTGATGTTCCCCGGGTTTTCTCCCACCAGGGTTAAGGCGCCGGTATAGACATTGACCCGAAAGGCATCAAAGAATCTCGGGTTACGCCGGTTCATGCCGATCAGGATCTCGTCCGGACTCCCTTCCAGGTCGTCCAGGATCTGGACGCGAACCTGGGGGAACGGGGTCAGGTCCTTGGGGTCACTGCCGTCGGCATTCACTGCATAGGCCCGAAAGTTCTCGTTGCCGGCCTGGTCCTGCAGATAGACGAGACGGCCATTCTTGGCCCACAGGTAGCCGGCAATATCCCGCTGGGTGGCCTGGGTGACCCGGGTAACCCGGTCCTCGCCAATCCTTTGCACATGGACATTGAGACGGCGCTGCCAGGGCATCAGGAAGGCCAGGTATTGGCCGTCCGGGGAAATCTTGAAGTCGGTCTTCTCCGGATTCCGGAAGAAGTCTTCCATGGGGATCAGGCGCTCCCCCTTAGGAGGACAGGCGGGTTCCCGGCAACCGGTCACCAGGGCCAGGAGCGGCAGCACTGCAAAATAAGGCCACCAATGGTTGAGCATGGCAATTCTCCAAGTGGGCTAACGGTTCCCAGGAAAACCCAGATGCCTATTATAACCCAGAGGTTTCCTTTCCACATCTATTCCGATGACGGCTCCCAGCGCCTCGAAAGCCTCACTGATTAGGCTTTAAAGGGATTCCAATCCCATTACCTGGAGGTCTCTATATCCAAGTGGGAAATCTTCCACTATGCCGAAGTAGGTGAGGCGGGCCGCGGCGGGGTGGCGGTAGATTTGCCGAAGCCGCGGCAATGTTCCCGGGGGCGCGCTTCCATGGTTAGTGGCCTAAATGGAGGATTCGATCAGGTGCATGACTGGTCTGAGTGTTTATTCCAAAATATGACTAAAGCTGAACTGCAAGGTCTAAAATCTCCTTTAATCGGTCCTTATAGGTATGCCCGTCTCGCATTACCCTGCGATACCCGGAGTCAGCCATGGCCTTGCAGGTGTGAGAGTTTCAAACGCCTGATCAAAGTGGGGGCCAGAGTTTTTTACGACGCCCGGCGGTGGCATGTACATGTAGCCTCGGCTTTTCCTCCAGCGGCCCATTATCGGGCGGTGCTGGCCCGGGGTTCTTAAGATCCACCGCATTGAGGTTCGGGTTCTGAGGGGCAGGTATGCCAAAGTATTTGATAAAATTTTTATATCCGAAATGGTTGGCTGACAAATTCTTTAAAATTGATTATATTATCACTATTTCGGCTAAAACAGAGAAAACTTGTGGGGGTTTAACTTGGTTAGAGGGCTTCAAAACCCAATTTTTCGACTGTGGGGCTAAGGCGGCCGCATAATCTCAGGTATAACCATTGTTAGTTGTGCCAAGACACAAGAGAAAGCATTATGCATAAGAAGCCAGAGCACTTGTATCTCGACCTGATGAAGAAAACTCTATCTTTTATTTTGTGGCCAGAGCCACCAATCCCAATTGAGACCTTCTATTCCCGAAGGTCTGCTCCAAAGCGTCTTTTGGGTTTCTTTATTTCCAGCGTCTTGAAAACTAAAGAACTTCAACTTGTGATTAATAGGCATATTGAGACAGATGACCGATACGAGGGCAAGATATGGCCGGGATATGCAGATACCATGATTGGGATAAGGCGTCTTGACAATATCCAATCCGCCATCGAGACAGTGATTAGAGAAGGTGTAGAAGGAGACCTGATTGAAACCGGAGTCTGGCGAGGAGGCGCCTGCATTTTTATGCGCGCCGTGCTTGCTGCGTATGGTATTGAGAATCGCAAAGTTTTTGTTGCAGACTCATTTGAAGGTTTACCTAAGCCTGACGAAAAGTATTCTGCGGATAGGGGCGATAAGCACCATGTTATCACCTACTTTGAGGTTTCTCGGGATGAAGTGGAGAATAACTTCCGCAAATACGGTTTACTCGATGACAAAGTAGTTTTCCTGCAAGGATGGTTCAAGGACACACTTCCTACTGCTCCAATCGACAAGTTGTCTATTATGCGACTTGATGGAGACATGTATAGCTCCACCATTGAGCCACTAATTAACTTGTATCCAAAGCTGTCCAAGGGTGGATTTTGTATCATCGACGACTACGCTCTCCATGGATGCCGTAAAGCAGTAGACGATTTCAGAGCACAGCACAGAATCGAGTCAGAGATGCATGAAATAGACTGGTCTGGCAGATTCTGGAGGAAAGAATAACAGTCATCTAACAAGGCACCCACCGGAGGGCTATTCCACTGCGCTCCATAGCCGCAGGTGAGCTTTATCGTTAAGAAGGATATCAACCGGGATGTCCCGCAAGAAGCGTCCCAACCTCTCCAGCAACGGTCTCAGCTCCAGGTAGCTATCATAGATGAAGCGGGTAAGCCCCTGCCAGGACTCGGCCTACGCCGCGTAATCGGCAAGCTGGTCTTGATTATTGATGCGGATGCCGTAAGCCGTCAGGTACTCCAGAATCGTGAGACGATCGGCCAGGGGCACCGGGCTTTGAGGTCGCAGCTTGGGAAAGGGTGTCAAATACTCATTCTTATTAATCCGAATTCTCCTTGCTGTTTAATGAGTTATCTGCTAACCCATTCTAACAGATTCCGGGAGTTTTCGGACTTTTTTTAATCAGTTAACCGGACAGCACTGATGCAAATATAGACAGATATGAAGAATATGCCCTGAAACCAGGATAAATAAAGTTCCAAATATTATAATCATTGCCCACTTGAGGATACGGCGTTTTTCACAGGTCATCACTCCATTGCCAAGGAATACCGCAAATGCAGGCATCGAGCCTAAGAAATATGATGCCTTCATTGTTGAAAATACCGGCAATTTTAAAGTGATCGCGATAATCCCTGCGGCATTACTTATGAAGAGTACAGGAAATATACTCATCTTAGCTACTTCTAGCCAATTAGATTTTTTATAAGCCTTGAGGCCAGTTATACAATAAGGATAGATACCGAGGATGGCCAGCATTAGAGGAACAAGCCCTAATGTTATAAGCGCAGATCCTTCTAATAAGGTTATTTTTGAGATCGCATAGTTATCCCCAGGGAAGTTTTTTTCTCCTCTGAGCCAGCAATAGTAATGACCCCACCAGGCCTGATTTGCATCCATGAAGTAAAGAAATTTGGGTTCCGTATCAAACCACATCGAGCTATAAATAAGTGTCCAGAAAGAATTCAACTTCCCCGGCGCTAATATCGGTGTTTCTATGCTTTCCCGCGGCTTAAAATTAAGAAAATTTATCCCACCGGCATCACGTGGTTGGTGGACACTTAGATTCCTGAATATTTCGTAATTTCCAGGCAAAGCCCTGCCGTAATTTTTTATATTGGAAACCATATGGGCGCTTAAAATCGAGAGGGGAACAAAAAGGGTCAAACAAAATAAAACAGTTTTCTTTTTTTTATCAGCCGCGGACAAATTTAAAAAAGCCAAGATGAAAACGACTAGAACCATCGGTATGACTACGAGAGAATTATATTTGGTGAATATTGTTATGGTCATAACCAGACTTAAGATCATCAGGCTTCCGAAAGAGAAATTTCTTTCAATGGCTATTAAAAGAATATATATACAAATTGCCACAAATAAATATGATATTGTATCATTTGAAAGCATTGCCGACATATAAATATGCCTGGGCAAAAAACATATTACACCGAACGCAATGATCTTCGAAAAATCAGATAGGTTAAGCCTATTGAGAATTAAATAAATTATACCTAACGTAAGAATTCCATAAAAAAAGCTGGTAAATTGTATAATCTTTGTTATTTGGGTTCTCCTGGCACCCATATCAATAGCCAAATTGCCAATCTTGGCGGATACCACATAAAAAATTGGAGGCTGGAAGCATTCCCAACAAGCATCCTTAGCGGGGATGATGCCATGCTGCATTATTAACGAAATGGGTTCAAAATGATTGTCAAAGGCATTGATTGGAGGGTTTAACCAACAAAGCACCCCTCTTAAAGAAATTGCCATGATAAAAAAGATAACCGCCAATATCGTAAATTTAATTCTCATAATTTTTGCTTTTCTTCATCGTAGAATAACTGGTAGTTTCGCTCTCGCTAGCCGGAAATTGACCGGAACGGCCTTTCTCGCGTTTACCTCTTAAAACCCCCTTCTTCTCAAATTATGCGGCAGGCTTGGCCACCGCAGTCAAAAAATGGTTTTGGTACCTCTCTTCCAGATTTTAATGGAAGCAAGCCTCCTCTCTTGATAGTCTATTGCCTTGTAGACGGAATGATAGCACAAATTTCGGTGAAAAAGTATTTTTCCCTAAATTTTGGCATACTTAACCCTAAGACCCAAGATACCTCACTGCTATAGAGCTTAAGGACCCCAGGCCAACACCGCCCGATAATGGTGCGACAGAGGAAAAGCCGAGGCCACATGGACATACCACCTCCGGGCATGGTAAGAAACCCTGGCCCCCACTTTGATTAATCGCTTGATCAGCCACTCCATAGACCATTTCACTTCTTCACCCCAAACATAAAACTGCCGGATCATATGCAGAAGGTTGTAGGCCAGAACCCCCATCTGTAGCCTGGCCTGGTTGGCTTCGAAACTTTGGCAACTGGTTTTGTCCCACCGAAGAGTGTTCTTCCCTTCCTTAATCCGGTTTTCCACATCCCCTCGACCATTATAGACCTTGGTCACCTTGCCGGCCAGGAGCCTGGAGTTGGTGATCACAAAACCGATCCTGGGGAACAACTCGCCCCGGTGCCACTCGATCTTGGCTACTACCCGCCGAGGCCGGCTCCAACTTCTGGCCTGGTAGAGAAGGTCAACGGTCTTGACCTGGATGCCGCTTTTGAGCGGTCTGCCAACCGGACGAACGAGGTGAGGTCCCAAAAGGCGCTCCAAGCTGGCATTGCTTGGCAACCTGATGAAATATGTGATCCGTTCTTCTTCGCAATATTCGTAGTTCTCCGGGTTGGCAAAGGCAGCATCAGCACGCAGCCAGAAAAGTTTGAACCAGGCCCGATAACGCTGCACTAACGGTTTGATAAATTTCAGCGTGCCCTCGGCGGAATGGACGTTCCCCGGTCTCAGCTTTGCAGCAAGACCGTCACCATCACTGGTAAAACAGAAGAGCGGATGGAAACAGTTTTTGCCGAAGTGACCATTGTAGGCCATACCCTCTTGCTTGCCGTGCACCGGGTCTTCGCTGGAATCCAGGTCGATAATCAGCCGCTTTTTGTTCTTCCTCTTTAACAGGGTATCCGTGGACCGGGTCAGGGCAGCCTCCAAGGCCTGCAACCCAGCCTCGTTGCCCAGGATGTCGTTCTCCAACCGGGAGAGCATGGACTGGCCGGCCCCAGCCTGATGATCTTTGCCAAGAGCAAGCCTGAGGGCAGGGTCTATACGAAGAAAATCGGCATCGTTACAATCTTCATAGCTGGCGGCGATCTGGTAGACCCTTTGAC
>Ga0208191_1001224_pt1 | contig 13476 bp, 6 predicted proteins | sample June2015DPH_13_5_FD_184709 | JGI IMG/M metagenome (GOLD analysis project Ga0208191, IMG submission 184709) | Peatland microbial communities from SPRUCE experiment site at the Marcell Experimental Forest, Minnesota, USA - June2015DPH_13_40... | ecosystem: Environmental > Terrestrial > Soil >... | reverse complement strand
CCCGAAAATATTCCCACTTCGCCTTGTGCCCCACTCCAACCCCTCCTCAAATCGTCTTCTGAGTCGGGTTACATCTTACGTGTCTCGATGGCCTCCCCTCGGGTTACATTTAGCACGGCTCGATACGCAACCTTGACGGTCGTGTGGGCGGGTGTTAATTTCAAGCCACACGTGGCTATCCGGGAGACATCGTTCTGAGTCGACCAGAGAAGATGCGGAATTCGGCCGCCCCGGGCCCCGTAGACCTTCGTCGACGCGACTTTTTGATTCGGTGCTGCCAGGGCGCTTCGGCGGCGCTAATTCCTGCAGGTCTGCGCGGCCTCGGCTTGCCATCCCTCTACGGTTTTGACTCTGCAGACGCAGACTTATCGAGTCCTGAATTCCACCTCCATCCTCACTATCGGATGCCCCGTCCCATCGAGGCCTTGCTCCTTAAAACGCAGGCCGGCCTCGACGATTTTGTCAGCGAACAATACGCTGACCAGATTGCATTCATTCTGGCGCAGTGGAGTTCTGGACTGCTGCAATCTCCGCAAGATGTGGGAGCGATCGAGAGAGTTCTTCTGCCAAATTTCTTGGGATCCTCTCCACGGCCGGCTGAATCCCGCGTTGTGCGCGCCGGCCCAGCGATCGAGGTCCGCCACAATACATTCAGGTGGGAGACTGCACTTGGGCACGACGCATTTCTGCAGGAACTGCGGTCTGCCCTGAGTGGCTTTTCGAAGGTTCTTACGGCTGAATTTCAGGTGACGAGTATTGACGCTGGTTCCGTGCCGGCTGCGTCGCTATCTCCCGGTCAGCTGCAGACTCGCATTCGATATGAATTGGTCGCCACGGGCCACGGCTTTTATCGTGAACAACGCGTGGGGTACTGGCAGCTTACTTGGGAACGGTCTCGGTCGGGTGAGTTCCGCGTGCGAAACTGGCAGGCGCTGGATGAAACGCAGAGCCGCTCCATCGGTTCCGGTGGCCCCAGCTATGTTGACATCACGGTTGCGGCGCTCGGGGGCAATGCGTCCTATGCTTCGCAACTCCTGCATGGAACGGACTACTGGCGGACGGTGCTCGACGGCGCTTGCGGCATCGATATCTACGGCCACAACGGCGTTTCGATTGGCGACATCGACGGCGATGGATTTGACGACCTCTATGTGTGCCAACCGGGAGGCCTTCCGAACCGGCTCTATCGAAATCGAGGCGACGGAACGTTCGAGGACATCACGGAAGCGGCGGGCGTCGGCGTCATTGAAAACACAGCCTGCGCGCTTATTGTAGACGTCGACAACGACGGGCGGCAAGATTTGATCGTCGTGCGGGCAACCGGCCCAATGTTGTTCCTGAACGAAGGCGGCGGCAAGTTTCGCCAGAAGGCGAATGCGTTTCAATTCGCCAACCCGCCGCAAGGAACTTTTACGGGCGCGGCGGTGGCCGATTATGACCGCGACGGCTGGCTCGATATCTACTTCTGCCTCTACGTCTATTACCAGGGCACGGACCAGTATAAATATCCGTTACCTTATGACGACGCCGACAACGGGCCTCCCAATTTCATGATGCGCAACAACCGGGACGGCACGTTTCGCGACGTAACTGCCGAAACGGGTCTCCGCCAGAACAATACGCGCTACAGCTTTTCTTGCGGGTGGAGCGACTTCAACCGTGATGGGTGGCCCGATCTTTACGTGGTGAATGATTTCGGGCGCAAGAATCTTTACCGCAACAATGGCAACGGAACTTTTACTGACATCGCTGCGCAAGCGGGAGTGGAAGATGTCGGCGCGGGGATGAGCGTCTGCTGGTTTGACTATGACAATGACGGCGCGGAAGACCTCTACGTGGCGGACATGTGGACGGCGGCGGGCGAGCGCATTTCGATGCAGGATATGTTCAAGAAAGGCGCACCCGAGGAGACGCGAGCGCTCTATCACAGGCACGCCATGGGCAATTCGCTATTTCGAAATGGCGGCGGTGCTTTCGAAGACACAACGCGCGCTGCCGGTGTCGGAATCGGGCGCTGGGCGTGGTCGAGCCAGGCGTTAGATTTTGATCATGATGGTTTTCTCGATCTCTACATCGCCAACGGCATGGTTAGCGGCCCCTCGCGTGAAGACCTGAACAGCTTCTTCTGGCGGCAGGTGGTTGCCCTTTCGCCTGACGAGGCCAAGCCGTCTCACGACTACGAGCAGGGATGGAGCGCGATTAACGAGTTGATCCGGGCGGATGGCACTTGGAGCGGTTACGAGCGAAATATTTTCTACGCGAACAATGGCGATGGAACATTCTCCGATGTTTCGGGCGTGGTGGGGCTGGACTTTCTGGAAGACGGGCGCGCTTTTGCACTCGCGGATTTCGATCATGATGGCCGTCAGGAAGTGTTTCTGAAGAACCGCAACGGTCCGCAGTTGCGGCTTTTGAAAAACGTCATGGAGAACCTGCCTCCATCGATCGCCTTCCGCCTGCGCGGCACGAAGAGCAATCGTGACGCCATCGGCGCGGTGGTCACGGTAGAGAGTGAACTGGGCCGCCAGACCCGGTCGCTGCAGGCCGGGTCGGGATTTCTTTCGCAGCACAGCAAGGATATTTTCTTTGGCCTGGGAGCGGCGAAAGACCCGGTGCATGCTTCGATTCGCTGGCCGAGCGGACTGGTGCAGGAACTCCACGATCTGCCGATCAACCACCGCGTGTGGGTTGAAGAAGGATCCGAACCATCTCGAGTGGAGGCCTACAGAAGGCCTGCGGGGCCAGGCCAGCTTGGTGACGTTAAGCCAGTTGATGCCAAGCCACAGGAAATCGAGACACTGCCTACGACGGCTGAGACCTGGTTGCTGGCGCCGTTCGATGCGCCCGATTTTTCTCTTCCCGATTTCGGTGGGCAGATGCAGACTCTATCTTCGTTGCGCGGAAAACCGGTACTGCTTAACTTTTGCGCCGCCGGAGCAGAGCGATACAAGGAAGATTGGGCCGCTTTCAATCAGCGCCACGCAGCTTGGTCGGCTCAGGGTCTTCAACTGCTTGCGGTGAATCTGGGCGCCCCGGCCGATGCGGACATTGTCGGGACGCTGTTGCGGGAGCGGCGCCTTTCGTTCCCGATCTTGCGCGGTTCCGACGACGTGGCCGGCATCTACAACATCCTTTATGGTTACCTGTTTGATCGGCATCGCGATCTCACGCTTCCAATATCATTCCTGATCGACGCCAAAGGAGAGATCGTCAAGGTATATCAAGGGCCAGTGGACCCGGAGCACGTGGGATACGATTTCCGGCACATTCCCCAAACCAATGCGGAACGGTTAGCCAGAGCACTTCCCTTTCCAGGCATGACGGACGCGATCGACTTTGGACGCAACTATCTTTCCTACGGTTCGGTGTTTTTTCAGCGCGGTTATATGGATCAGGCCGAAGCTTCGTTCCAGAGTGCCTTGCGCGACGATCCTGCAAGCGCCGAGGCTCTCTATGGCATCGGAAGCGTGTATCTGAACCAGCAGAAGACTGCGGAGGCCCGGGAGAGCTTTGAGCGCGCGCTCAAACTTCGCGCGAGTTATCCCGACACATTGGCAAATTCGTGGAACAACCTCGGCTTGCTCGCCGCGCGGGAGGGGCGTACGGGCGAAGCCGTCGGCTACTTTCAAAAGGCGCTCAAGCTAAGCCCCGATCATATGATAGCGCTCGACAACCTGGGCGGCGCCTATCGCGAGCAGAAGCGATGGGATGACGCTCGCAAGACTTATGAGCGTGCGCTGGAAGTGAACCCCAACAATGCTGAGGCGAACTACGGTCTGGGGATGGTGTTTGCGCAAAATGACGACACCGCGCGAGCGTTCGATTCTCTGCAAAGGGCGCTGAAACTGCGTCCGGTTTACCCCGAGGCACTAAACAATCTCGGGATTCTTTATTTGCGCACGCAGCGGCGAGATGAGGCGGTGGCAAGCTTTGAGGAGTGTATGCGCGTGGCGCCTGCGTTCGATCAGTCTTACTTGAACCTGGCCCGCGTTTACGCCATAGAGGGCACGCCGGAAAAAGCTCGGGCCGTGCTACTCGAACTGCTCAAGCAACATCCAGGGCATGAGTTGGCGCAGAGGATGATAGAGCAGTTAGGTCCATAGGCAGTTACTAAGGCGTCGACGGGTTGCCCGGCTGCGGCGTCGGTACGGTCAATAACTCCACGAACAGTCTGTAAAATCTGTCGATATCCAAGTCGAGCTGCACTTCCACAGACTGGACATTACGCTTGGGCTTATCGCGATCTGTCCAGGTGAGGGTATCTCCGTAACCGGCGCCGCGATCCAGGTTTACGTCCATGTAACGGTTTTCTTTCTTCGTAATCAGGCTTGGGTCAAGCCATGCCGTCGACGCGAGTTCGTCCCACAGATAGTTATAGGAGCCATGCAGGCGCGCATACTTGCCGATGTATTGCGCTGCTGGCGAGTTACCGGCCTTGACCTTGTCGATCAGTTCATTGGTCATTCTTGTTTTCACGGAAATATCGACTGGGGTGCAGACAATCTTTTTCCAAGGCGCCCGCAGCACAATGTGAGCCGCTTCCGGATCGAACCAGAGGTTGAATTCGCGGCGGGGCGTGTTTGTGAATTCGGGATCTTCGGTCTGCGGGCTCATGCTGGCACCCATGAACACCAACCCCTTGGCCAGGCTGGCAAATTCCGGATCGATGGAGATCGCGAGCGCCAGGTTTGTCATGGGACCGCCCTCATAGATCGTGACTTCGTGCGGATACTTACGGACCATGCGTACCAGAAAGTGGGCAGCGTTTTCGGCGGCTGCCTTGGTGGTAGGCTTCCCTTCCGGCATTGCACCCAGTTCCCTGGGCGCGTGATACACGCGCGGAGTCCACGCTCCAAGCCAGGCGACGTAGCCATAGCGCTGTTCCCACTGCTCCGTCTCTTCTTTTGTTCTGACCAGTGGATACTCGGCTCCGGGCACAACGGGAATATCGGTTCGTCCGATGAGCTCGAGCATGCGCAGGGTGTGCGCGACTTCTTCGGTGAGCCACGCATCACCCGTCACTACCGTGATGCCTAGGACTTCCGTCTGCGGCGATTGGATGAGCAGCAGTATCGCTTGCTGATCGGTGCCGGCGGGTCCGGCCGCGTCCTGATCAATGATGATCTTGCGCTTGTCCTGGCTTTGGGACGCCAGACATGTCATTAGAACCACAGTTGCAACCGCGATAAAACCTGGGAACCGGCCCAGTTTCATATGCACCTCGGAACTTTCGGACCTTTCGCTAAGAATATTACTTGCCTCTCGATTCCACGCTGCTCCTTGGGGGGCGTGCCATTGTAAAGCCTATCTACGAGACGCTACCAATTTTTTCATGACGTTGCATGAATTGCAGATGAGAGCAGCGACGAATAGAATTGCGAGAAATGACCACAGCTAATCCTGTGTCGATTTTGGAGCTGTCACATTCTGCCTCTCTCTAGGAGCCGATCTCTCGTGACCACCGGCCACTTCGGACGAACTGGAGCCGATGTCGCCGTTTGCCTTCTAGCGGTGATCGCGGTTCTCACTCCGGCTCGATCACAGTCTCAAGAACCGGCGGCCGGACTCATATTGCACGGTACGGTCCAGGGGTATGTGCGCGATTCCAGTGGCAGGCCAGTGGCGAACGCGACCGTCTTCCTACAACTTGCGACTGGGACACAGACTACCGCCGCGGACACTCAAATTACGCATACGGATTCGGAAGGAGTATATCGCTTCGCGGGGCTTCGCGAGGGCACGTATACGCTGCGCGCGGAAATGAACGGATATGGCGGGACTATCGGCAGCCCCTTGAGTCTTGCAAAAGAGACAAAGAAGGTCGATCTCGTTCTCCTTTCTCCAAAAGCCTCTCCACCGCAAAACGGCGCTTCACGAACAGCGACGACAGGAAAGCCGAGCGCGCAAACGCCCGAGTTTTTTGATGAGCCTCAGTTCACCGTGGCGGGCGTGACCCAGGCCACGAATTCGGGCGGACACGGTTCCGACATCGTGCTGCGAACCACCGAAGCGCTCGCCAAGGCGACGGTCTCATTGAGCAAGGAACCGAGCGGCGGATCGAACGCGCCGACCTCCGCCGCATCCGAGAGTTCTTTGCGCGACGCAGTGGCGCGCAATCCCAAGGATCCTGCAGTTCATCATCTGCTCGGCGATGTCGAAGAGAAGCTAGGTAATCCGCTGGAGGCGGTTCGGGAGTACCAGCGCGCGGCGGAACTTGATCCCAGCGAACCGAACCTGTTCGATTGGGGAACCGAACTTTTGACGCATCGCGCACTGGAACCAGCCACCATGGTTTTCACAAAAGGCAATCGCCTGTTCCCAAAGTCGGTACGGATGCTGATCGCGCTTGGCGTAGCCTGGTATGCTCGCGGTTCCTACGATCAAGCGGCGCAGTGTCTGGTGAACGCGTCCGACCTCGATCCCGACAATCCGACTCCGTATCTCTTCCTGGGAAGAATGCAAAGTGTGGAGACCACTCCATCCGAAGGGTCGGTGGAGCGATTGGCACGATTCGCGCAGCTGCAACCGCAGAATGCGCTCGCGCACTACTATTACGCCGTCGGTCTTTGGAAACAATCGGCGGGTTCGGTCGATAGTTACACTGAGCGGTCAGCGCGCGTGGAGTCGCTGCTGCAGAAGGCGGTTCAACTCGATCCGAAGCTCAGCGCGGCGTATCTGCAACTGGGGATTCTCTATTCGCAGCGCGAGGATTTTTCGCGAGCAATTTCCGCCTATCAAAAGGCGATTGAAGTCAGTCCGGAACTCGATGAGACGCTTGAAGAAACGCACTATCGACTGGCGCAGGCGTACCAGCGAACTGGCGACAAAGCAAGGGCTAAAGAACAACTTCAACTCCACGACGAGTTAGCTAAGAAAACAAAGGAAAATAGAGACCGCGGACGGCGCGAAATTCAGGAGTTTGTGATCTCGCTACAGAACAAGACTTCCGCCTCGCAGCCGCAGCCTTGAACGGCAGCCTTTGCCCGGTCACGGGACCGGCGTGGCGGCGCTCATCAGGCTCACGAACATCCGATAAAACTTTTCTTTGTCGTTGACCTGGATCTCAATCGGCTGAGTCCGTTCCATTATGGCGCATCGACTACACAGCGAAAACCAACCGTTCCCGCTCGGTCGTGCCCAGGAGACATCAAGAGATACTTTTGGTGTTCATCCAGCCGGTAAGTTTGCGGGAAGTACCAAATCGAACCGCTCGGTTGATAAGAGGCACCGCCGCGAATGATTGCCGCGCGGGTATGCGGGTCGCGGTATTCGTCTGTCCACTGAGACACGTTGCCGATTAGGTCGAGAACACCAAATGGACTTGCACCTTTCGGGAAATCTGTTACGTCAGCGGGTGGACCCAAACCAGGTCCCGAACCTACCGGGGGAAGAGCTTGAGGATCCCAGTCGTTCCCCCAAGGATAGGCACGATCGCTGGTAGATTGCGCCGCATATTGCCACTCCCATTCATGGGGAAGGCGTTTCCGGCTCCAGGCTGCGTAAGCGCGGGCATCCTCGATCGAAACCCAAGTGACAGGCTTGTTATCCCCACCCTCCGGATAGCTGCCATTCTTCCAGGCGCGCAAAAAATTATGATCGTCCTTCGGGTGATAGTGGGTCGAGTCCAAGAATCTGGCGAACTCAGCATTTGTGACTGGCGTCCGATCGATATAGAAACTATGAATGTGCATTCGATGCCGATGGAAACGACGTGCGGTATCTTCCCACGGATACTGCACATCTGCCCCAGGATCGTTGCCGCCCTCGATTTCAATGCCGCTCACCTGAAACTCGTAGTCACCGTCGGGAATGCGCACCATTCCGTCCGGCGGCGACTGCGACTTGGTGGTCGCTGGTATTTCAACGAGAGACTGAGGCACAGCTTTCCACTCCCGCGAATAGCTGCCGAGAGGACGTTTGGAACGCTCCGCCATATAGGACAGCAGGTTCTGGACACTCGCGTCCGGTTTCTCTTCCGTGGCCAGAACAGCACCGTACCCGAGGCCTTCGAGATCGAAGCTTAGGCTGGCTTTGCCGTCCGCTATGGCGGGCGTCAACGCGGTTCCGTGCCACAGATCGTAAAAGTACATACCTGCGCGGTTCGGGACTTCGATCTCAGGTCCAGCGACGTCGTATTCATTGCGGTTGACGATCGTCCACAACGTCCCCTTGGCCGCGGGGAAGCGACTCGCGAATACGCCTGCCTGCAAGACCGGCGTATGCGGCTCCCAGTCGGGGCTCAGCAGATACTCGGCCATGGTTCGCTCGATGCGGGTAAAACGCAGCAGCGCTTCTGCATCGTGCGGATTATTTTCGTACCAGAAACCCCAGAGGTTTTCGAGGGTGGCATACCCCTGACCGTTGAAAAAGGCATGCTGCAAGCTGTCGGTCTTGTCGCGAGTGAAACGGTCGGTAACATTCACGGTGTGGCGCGGCTCCATCCACTTGTTCTTGCTGACCATCGGAATGAACGGATACTGCTTCCCTTCCCAGGTCACCCAGTCGTTCCAGCTGATGTTGGTCCAGGCGATCGAGGCGTCGCGCGGTTGAAATTGGGGTTCCAGCGCAAGGGGATGGCCGATCGCGTCCGAGGCCTCGCGAAAGCCTGGCGGAACGCTCTCCAGTGTGTCGAAGTTGATGCCATCGGCGTCCACTTCCTTGAGGAGTTGCGAAATGACCGTCGCTGGCGCCGCGCCTTCGTCTCGGGTCCCCGCATCCCAGGCAAGAAGCGGGAAAAATACCTTCACGCCACGGCTGTGAAATTGTTCAACCATGCGGCGCGCGCCAGGGATGCCGCCGGGAAGATCGCGCAGCATATCAAATTGATTTCGATCGTCGATACCAAGATTGGGATACACATGCCAGATAAGAACGGCATCAATCGGCCCGATGCGGTTTTCGGTCTCGGCGAGGAAACGGTCGACGGTGTACTCGCCCTTGTCGGGGTCGTAGAAACTCCGGTCCCAGATGAGCAACTGGACCTGGGAGAAGATGTGCTGCGTCCATTGCAGGTCTGCGCGTTCGTATTGTGAACCGGAGTAGCGCAGCAGCTTGATGCGATCGTTGCGCCAGGCTTTGAGACCGTCAAGCCACCCGGGTTCGCCCGGAAAGGCTGGACCGGAGAAGAAGACCTCGCTGGGAGGCGGAAGCTCCGTCAAATTCATGACTCCGGTGTGGGAGACGAGGTCGTGCCGCGGCTTCCATTCATCCGCGAACAGTCGACCGGAGACTAAGCAGGACAGGATTGCAGCGGTGAATATCCAGCGAGCAAGACGGCTTGCATTCATGAATTTGGTCCGAGACGAACATTTTGGACTGATCGGCAAATCGCAAGGATAGAACCGCATACGCGGGGATGTCCAGCGGTTCGGCGGCTTCGCGCGGTGGATCGGCTTGCAGATTCCCGAAAAAAGAACTGAGGCGAACTGGAGGTTCTATGATCCCAAGCTCGCCTCACCTTGATTGCTGCGCCTCGTGATTTTGTCAGACCCTAGAAATCAAGCCTTAGAGCAAACTGCACCACGCGCGGGTTGTTGACGGTTCCGTTGACGACACCAAAGGTTGAAGGACTGCTAAGGTCCTGCATGAGGGTCGCGCTGCTGCCGCTCAGGTAGAACTGGGCGTGATTGAAAAGGTTGAAAAACTCGGCGCGGAACTGGACCGTTTCTCTTTCGTGGATGGGGAAGTCCTTGAAGAGTGAAAAATCCGTGTTCACGAAACGCGGACCGTACACCGGTGCGCGAGACGCGTTTCCAAGTTCGCCGGGTTGGGCGTGTACGAAACAGCTCGTGTTAAACCATTCTTTCGGAGTTGGGTGGCTGAGCTTGGGGTTGCAAATTTCATCCGGACGGTTCAGAGGAGTTGAGTTCCAGAAGAAGTTCACGCCAGAGTTGTTCGCGCTATCGACGATAAACAGGGGAAATCCGGAGGTAGCCTTTTCAATCACATTGGCATGCCAACCTCCAAGAATCGCGTTCGGGACAGCGCCCCACTCGCTGCCATAGCGCTTACCCTTGCCCAAGGGCAGGTCATAAAGAATGCTGGCCGAGAACTGATCATTCAGATTGAGCTGCGAAAGATCCCAGTCCGCCCTCCGCGTACCGGGCAAAGGCCAGTAAGTGGCGCCGGGAGTTGTGCCATCGCCATCGGCCATTCCTGTATCAAAGGTGCGCGCCCAGGTGTAGCTTAGGAGCGCATAGAGGCCGTGTCGAGCGCTCTTCGTCTCAGCCTTAAGCAGAAGACCATCGTAACGCGCCCGAGCTCCGTCCGTGATGTTGTAGATATACGTGTATGGTCCGTAAGGCGCTGAGAATGGCGCTCCACCGGGACCACAACCTAGCGTGTATCCGGAAACCTGGCCGCAGGCTGTCGGAGAACCTACGTTCATATTCAATCCGTAAAACAGAATGTGAGTGCTTCGCGTCCCAGCATAACCGGCGGTGAGAACCAAATTCCCAGGAAGTTGACGTTCGATGTTGAAATTGAACTGCTGCACCATGCCCTGTTTGAAATTCAAATTCTGAGAAAGACTCGTTCCGGTAAAGTTATCCGGATTCGGAGGCGAAGTGATCGGTACGAGAGGAGGTGGAGTTGAAAAGGTAGCTGCGTTGAATGACCCAAGAAGAAACGAATCCCTGAGCCCGCAGGGCTGAACGTTGGGATCGGTCGTAGCAAGGGTCCAATTGCCGAATGGGCAGGGGAAGCCAACGCCATAACTAAAGTTGTCGGCTTCGGCGTAGTAAGGTGGGTTCTGCCACAGCCCCTGTGCCCCTTGACTCCAACCGGAATCGTGGTAGATGGCGTACCCGGCTCGAACGGCCGTATTCTGACTTCCAAACGGTTTCCAGGCGAGTCCAATGCGTGGCTCGAGAGCAGTTTTGTCAAACTGGATGCCGACCCGACCGTCTGCACGAACACAATTCGTGCAGCCCGTGAAGGGAACGCGACCGGCAATAAGGTACTGGCCTGTAGCAAAGTTGAAATTGGCTTGGCGGCCCTGTGCTTCTGTGATGGGAGTCACAAGAGCCCACGCCAGACCCAAGTTCAAGGTAAGGTTGGAGGTAACCCGCCAGTCGTCCTGAACAAACGGACGCCACATCTTCCAGCGCCGGCCAGTCGTCGCTCCATAGAAAGTCTGATCGTGGATGGAGGATTCGACCTGCCCAAGGAGAATGTCGGCCATATTGTCCCCGGTAAACGAGGACAGGAAAGGCTGCCCTGGCTGGCCCGTGCCACCGCCTTGGAAATAAATACCGTCCTGGAAGCCGTTGGTCATGACATTCATTTGGTTGAAACGGATGCCGATGCCCACACGGAGATCGTGGCGGCCGCGAATCATGTCGAAGGTATCGGAGTACGTAAACACGTTGGTGCCGCCCTGGAAGGGTGCAAAACCTCGGTCGCCTAGTGACCAGTACTGGGAGGATGACAGGGAGGTCAATCCGCAGCTCAGACAGTCTTTGGGGGTCTGGGTCAATCCTGGAGGTGCATTCGGACACTTGCTGTTGAGGTTTGCGCCCAAAATACCGATATTCGCCGCTTCACAGATCGGTGCGCCGAATTCTCCAAAGGACGTGATGTGATTGAAGATCCGGTTGTAGCCCACATACGCCTGATTGATATTTTTCGAATTGAAAATGTGAGTTTCGGAGATGACCGCATTGCGCGCGTGGTTGCTGATGAGCTGATTACTGCCGAAGGCACTCTCCTCCGCCCATGTGGGTGAACCGCCGGGCACGAAGGAGTTCGCCTGGTCGTAGCTGAAGCGCGCGAAGGCGGAGTCTTTGCTGGAGAAGCTGTGATCCATCCGGATGGTCGCATTGCCTTCGTTGAGCCGCCGAACTGGAACGTTGGCGTAGTTGCTCTGCGAGGAAAGGTTCGGTGTCCCACTCTGTGGGTAGAGAGCGATCATCTTCAGGCCGATCGGGTCGGCTAGACCGTAGCCGGTGGGGCCACCGGTGATCGGAATCTTATTGCAGCCAGGTTTAGCGCCGGACATCTGTGGAACGCCTGGCACTTGGCTTCCGTCAGGATTTACGGCGGTTGGGTTTCCGGATGCATCGCACTGAAATGGCGTTCCAGTTGTGGCTCCCGGAGCGAATGGGACGTAAGGGTTGACCAGGTCGGAGAAGCGGTCCGAATTTAGAGTGCCATCGAATGTACCGGGGCGAGGCGCTCCTAAGGCGTCATTCGTGTAATCCGCGTACTGACCGTTCACGCCCATCATCGCCGGCGTCGGAACCAACCCAACAAAAGGTATGCCGTGGCGCTGCCGCTTGGCTTCGTAATTCACGAAGAAAAAGGTCTTATCTTTCTGGATTGGTCCGCCCAGCGATCCACCAAACTGATTGAGATTGAATTTTTCCTTGAAGGCGGCAAAGTAGCTCTTGGCGTCGAACTCGGTATTGCGGAGGTACTCGTAGAGCGCTCCGTGGAATTTGTTGGTCCCCGACTTGGTCGTCACCAGCACCGTCGGACCCGCGCGCGTTCCATATTCGGCCGAATAGTTATAGGTCAGAACCTTGAATTCCTGGATGGAGTCCATGGTGGGCAGAACTCCGATGCCGCCTGACGTGGTTTCGTCGTCGTTGTTGTTATCAAGCATCCAATCCGTGCTCTGCTCGCGCGAGCCGCCGACGGAAAGTGAGAAGGTACCGCGTGCCGCGACTTCACTGCTGGCGCCCTGATTGAAAAAGCTGCTCGGGTTGGTTTGCTCGGTCGTGCCCGGAGTGAGCGTGGCTAATTGCACGAAGTTGCGCCCGTTTAAAGGGAGGTCCGCCACTTGCTCGGCAGTGATTACCTGGCCGAGGGTGGGGTTTGCGGTCTCCACGGCCACTTCGGTCGCGTTGACTTCCACGGTCTGGCTAACCGATGCGGGGTTGAGCGAGAAATCGATCTCGCGCTGCTCGTCAACCTGCAGACGAATATCTTTCTGCTCGGTAGTCTGGAAGCCCTGCGACTCCACTCGAATGGTGTAATGCGCGACTGGCAGCAGGGGAGCGAGGTAGTGCCCTGACCCATCGGTCTTCGTGTCGCGCGTGGCGCCTGTCTCCTGCGCGGTGATCTTGACCGTCGCCCCAGCGATGACCGAGCCGGTTTTATCGGCAACCGTTCCGGAAAGACTGCCGTTCGCCTGGCTATACAGAAGTGGACAGAGGGAAATTATGAAACACAGAACCGCTACGAGCAGCGCATTACTTTTCAGCATTGGCTTCCACCTTGGCGGCCACTCTAACGGAATGGCGATTTGGGCTCGACTCCATCGCGGCTGGGATGTGGAGCGTCCCTTTTTTAACGGAACGGCCATCTAAATAGATTCGATATGCAAAGTCAAGAGCTTTTGTGCCGACTGTCGTTAGCACATGATATGTCCGGTTGAGATAGCAAGTGAAGTGTCCGCTTGGCAGGCGGCGGTTGTAGGAGAGCATGGAAGGCATGTTTTCTTACACGCAGGCCGCGATGGAGCGGACGATGAAG
>Ga0208191_1001217_pt1 | contig 13569 bp, 21 predicted proteins | sample June2015DPH_13_5_FD_184709 | JGI IMG/M metagenome (GOLD analysis project Ga0208191, IMG submission 184709) | Peatland microbial communities from SPRUCE experiment site at the Marcell Experimental Forest, Minnesota, USA - June2015DPH_13_40... | ecosystem: Environmental > Terrestrial > Soil >... | reverse complement strand
TTCAGCCGATATGTCGATACAAAAGCATTCCTATCGTGCGGAGAACAGAGTTTGGTGTAGCTGGAACTAGTCGTCGTAGTATGCTCTGTTGCCAAGCGTTTGCAGTCCCTACGGGTTGACTTGGATATCTCCAGTAATTCAGCTGCGTTCCGACCGCTCCCCAGTGTTCCTTAAACGATATGAGGCCGGGGGTGCTACTGTCGGAGCGTCCCATCTCAAATTCCTCGAGACCCTTGTCCTTGGCCTCTTGGATCGTGTTCCAAAGGAGAAGCGCCATTCCGCCCAATCGGTTGAACCGTGCATCACTGCAACCATACTTGTAAACCATTGTCTTTTTGTGGGAAATCGTCAGGATACTCGCCACCGGCCGATCGTCCTTGCACACAACTCGGATCTTCAGGTCTTCCCCAAACGAGGCAATCAGTGCGCGAAACCACGACTGTGGCTGTGGTGGCAAGAGCAGTCGCCGACGGGTGATGACCAGAAGCTTATAGAACTGCTGCAGCAGTACTTCCGATGTCCCTTCCTCGTATTTCAACCGTTCCCGCTCGGCTCGCCGAATCTTTCTTTGAACACAACTTTTGTGGAAATTGTGGAACAGCTCCGGCGCGCTTCTTCCGCTCAGATTGAGACGATGAAGACAATACGTAAGACTCTTGCCGAAACCGGTCAGACTGCCCGGCTGATAGAAAGGGGGCCGGATCTCGATGTACTTCCAGCTGCCGGTGTCGACATCGTGCCTCATATTAAAGAGCAGGTCATCCAACTCGCCTGAGTTGTTTCCCAGTGGCTCGCAATGATCGGAGAAGGGCAAAGAGACCATTCGCCGGCCTGTCAACCAACTCTCGACACGGCAAAAGACCAGACCATTGGTCAGGGCGGCCTGCCGGGGACATGTAGTCACAACGGCGGGATCATACCCATAGGCAATTTGTAAGGCTCTCAGCCAGTTTGTACTGTGAAAGACTGAAGCTCGAGCATGGTTGCGGACGAAAGTCTCCCAGCGCGGATCATCCAGCGGGTTGAGTTCGTAAACGCTCATTGCGGCAGATTCCCCCACATAGAGATGAAGGCCTGCTTCTGCTGGATTGATCAGCGAAGTCCATTCTTGTACTCTGCTGCGAACGGTTTCGGGTGGATCAAGAAACCTTATGCCCGCTTCCTTCTTCGATTCACTCAGCCACGCGATCTGTCCTCTTATTTCCACCGTGTCTTGGGAACCGGGTAAATGGAAAGCCACAGTGGAGGAATGTGCCTCGATCTCGGGGGCAGCTTTCTGTACACCCAACCCGCCTTCACTGATATCGGACACCACACCGCGACTGGTGCCAACGTTGACGTAAGCGAGCAATTGTACCCGGCGCCGGGCGTGGAAGCGGCGCTCAGGAACGCTGAGAGCGCACTCGGGTTTTTGCGGCGCACTCGACATGCTCGACCGTTGTTAAAAGAACCTAAAGCGGCTGAGTAGCTTCTGTCAAAGCACCGGAATGATCCCGAGAATCGCTGCGCCGAGGAAGCTAAGCAACGAAACGAGCAATAGCCCGATCAGCCACCAATCGATTCTGCGGGTTCTTGGCACTTGAAAAATTCGCTCAGCATCATGCCCCTGCAAGTACGACGTAGGATCGATACTTGAAAACAACCTTCGCGACACGTTGAAAAAAAAGGGCGGTCGTGAGGGTCCGAATGTCGACACCACCACGTTAACTCAGACCGCTCCACAAAGCGGTCCCTCCCCCGAGACTGCAGCGCCAATGTAGTTTGTAGAATACTGTTTCCCCAAACGGAGGAACTGTTCAAATTTGCTCACTTTTTCAAAACAGCGAGGAACCGCGTGCCCTTGTAAGGCTCATACAGTCTGAGTAGATGATGCCACCGGCATTCCTGCTCGGCCCGGTGGTCGGGCGGCGTCGCAGCTTGTGACTATGTGGTCTGCTGATGTCGTTGAGCGGGCGATTGAGACTGCAGTTCTGGGCATCGTGACGTCGATTGACCCAAACGCAGCCCGCGTGCGGCTAGATCCAGCGTCGTACGAAGCCTCACGGCTGCAGGTCCTGCAACGAGATGGCTGGCCGTGCCAATCGTGCGGGACGATGGCGAACCTGGAAGTTCACCACAAACAGTTTCGGAGTCACTCCGGCGATAATTCCGAGCAGACCCTTATTACACCCTGCACTGCCTGCCAGGCCAGTGCGCATCTCCGCTGAGGAATTCCTCGCAGCCCTGGATGCACGCTGGAGTCCAGAAGGAATTGCGAATGGCGAGTAGTCTATTTCGTCGGACCGGGGTGATATTCGTACGAGACTCGCCAGATGATTTTTGCACCGTCATCTGAGATCAAGAGAGAACCGTCGGCTCCGGTGGCCACGCCAACCACTCGACCGTAGACCTCCTTACGTGTCGGATCAGGCACAAACCCGGAAAAGAAACGCATCGGCTTGCCGGCAGGAGAACCATTGCGGAAGGGAACAAATACCACCTGATAGCCGCTCCTGACGCGCCGGTTCCAAGAACCATGCTCAGCAATGAAAGCACCGTGCCAATAGGCAGAAGGAAACTGCTGTTTGTCGTAAAAACTAAACTGCAGTGGTGCCACGTGGGCGTCCAGAAGCACATCTGGAGCAATCGTGCTTGCAACCAAATCCGGTCTTGGTGCTACCCGATCATCTACGTGTGCGCCGATATAGGAAAAGGGGAAGCCGTAGAAGCCACCGTCAACGACATGAGTAAAATAGTCGGACGGGATGTCATCCCCAATGTCATCGCGTTCATTTACCGTGGCCCAGAGTGCGCCCGATTCGAGATTGAAGGCAATACCCACAGCATTCCGCAACCCGCCTGCGTAGATTCGCATGTTCTTGCCATCGGGGTCTGACACCAGAATTGCTGCACGGCGGGTATCACCCTCGATCGAGACATTCGTTCTTGATCCGACAGAAACAAACAGCCTTTTGCCATCCGGACTGAAGGCCAGCGACCGCGTCCAATGCTGGTGATAGCCCATCCCGGGGAGGTTCAAGATGTGCTCTGCATCACCGAGCCGCCTCGACGTCTTGGGGTCATAGCGAAAGCGCAGGACCTCGTTTGTATTGGCAATGTATACATAATCGTCGTGGAAGACGATCCCAAAAGGCAGGTCCAAATGATCGGCAAAGATATCGCGTGAGTCAGCACTGCCCATCCCCTGGGGGTCGTGTAGTACCACCACCGCTCCTGCCGCCGAGTCGGCCACAAACACATCGCCGCTGGGAGCGACAGCCAACCACCTCGGTTCGGTGAAGCCCCTGGCAAACACGGAAACCTCGAATCCCGGAGGGACTTGCGGTCGAAAGTTCGTCGGCGGCGAAACGACAACCGGCCAGTTGTCGACACGGAACACTCTGGCCAGAATGCGCGCCCTCCAACCACCCACGTTGAGCAGGAAAAAGGAGAACAGGGCCAGTGCTGGCGCGGCAATCGTAAGCACTGCAAACGATGCTCGCCACAGCCCTTTTTGAGAAGGCATCAGGTCCGCCGGCTGCGCTCCCTATGGGACCGCTGGCGTCTTTACAACGCTGGAGAGACCTCTTTCGGTTGAGGCGAGGGTGCGAACCTCCGACGCCACGCAGATGACGAAGCACATCACACTGACTTCCAATAGATTCCGCTTCGTTAGGCTCATCGCCGCGAATAGGGCCTTGGCAATGTTCAGATGCACCAGTCCCCCACAGGCCAGCGCGATCCATCCTACGTAATAGGTAATCCTTCCAACTAAATGCAGCCGAGTAGATCGATCCATGGCGCCCCTCCTATTGTTCTCCACTTAACGGTCAAAACTGCCCCAAAATAGGTGCAATGGCACGCAGCGGGAATTGTACACCCGGCGTCAATTCTTGAACCCAATTACTTGGGACCACAAGCCGTGGTGGGGTGAGTGATGCGATTCCTCGGATTAGAAGAGCTCGATGGCTGCGGCATGGCCCGAAGCAGAAGCCAGTCGACCATCCCGTGTAACTAGTGCAGCTCCGAGTGTTTCGGCAAGCACAATGTAGGCAGCATCGTAGGCAGAAAGATTGTGACGCAGTTGCCAAATTCGTGGCAGGAGCACGAGATGAGGATAGCGAGTAATACGAAGATCCAGCAGATCGCGGACCGCCTCGTCAGCACGAAGTACCGGGACCACTCCTTGCAATGCGAGACGCCTTAGTACCTGCGTGACCTCGAGATCTAGGAGGTGAGGCGCGTGTAGCGTTTCGTTACGCGAATAAATTCGCTTCTCGATGATCTGTCCCGCAGATGTCTGAAGAAGCCAGGCAACTGCGGCAGACGCATCCAGGACGATCATCGCGCCTCGCGCTCTTCTCGCACCAGGTGAGCGGTATCGATCTGAGCTGAAACCGGCTCACGTTTGTGCAGCCGCTCCCGCAATTCTGCGAGCGTTGGCCTCTCCGCGATTTCCTTGATCTCCGCCAACAGAAAGTCTGAAAGCGACATGCCTGCCATGGCAGCGCGAGCTTTCAGGCCACGATGTAGGGCATCGGGCACATTACGAAGCTGAATCATCTTGGACATGTTCAAAGCATACTTTCATGTCATTCACATGTCAATACGGGTGCCTTTTCCCAATTCGCGCCTATTCACGTTCGGCACTCTGAATCCGCTCGACGGCTTCTTTCCGCCGTTGATGAAGCCTCCTCTTAACACTCCCTGAAGCTAACCGGCGCCCAGTTGTCCCACGTGGTTTGACGTTCTAACCGTTGTTCTTCGCCGGGATTCTTTTGTGGTCCCGATCTGCCATAATCTCTTCATGGTGCGTCCTGAGGAATTACGCTCGCTGCCAGCGTGGAAGGTGCACACACTGACCGGCGACCGCAAGGGCACTTGGAGCCTCAGCGTCACCCGTAACCGTCGTTTGACGTTCCGTATCGACATCGCAGAGCGCGAAATCTACGACCTAAATTTGGAAGACTACCACTAGGACAAAAGGAATAAAACTCCATGCCTATGAAGAACCCGCCCCATCCCGGAGATTACATTTGGACGGAGATTATGGAGCCCGCGGGCCTGACGGTAACGGCGGCGGCGACCGCGCTTCAGGTTTCCCGGCCCGCGCTGTCCAGCCTGCTTAACGGAAAGGCTGACCTTTCCGGGGATATGGCGCTCCACATTGAGAAAGCCTTTGGAGTGAAAATGGACACACTCATGCGGATGCAAGCCTCCTACGATATTGCCCAAACCCGCAAGCGTGAGAAGCAAATCCATGTGCGGCGGATTCACCAGGTAGCCCCAGATCACGCGTGAGGAAATCAGCACGCGCGGCGTTCGCATATCCGCGCTCGTGAGTGTATATGTTTGAATCCAAGAGCGAGAAGCTTGAGAAACGTCGGAACGGAATCTTCGCCGTAGCCTCGTTTGAAGGGTCACTCACCCCGCTTCCCTCAGTTGCCGCTTGGACTCAGGACTAGTTCAGCTTGAGGTGAACCGTCTGGGCAAGCTTCCGCTGCTGCTGGTCGAAGCTGTAGAGGCAATCCACACCCAGCTCGAGCGCCGCCGCCACGTGTAATAGATCCGCTGTGCGGGTACCCAGCCTGGCAGTAGTTTGGCGAGACAATTGACGCGCCCGTTCAAGAGCTTGTTCCGGCAGTTGCCGCAGTTGGAAAATCCCGGCACGCAAATCCTTCTCGAAATCGCTCCAGGAAGACTGGGCCTGTGCTGTCGAAATTTCCTTCCGATAGACCCTTAGACCCAGCGCATTGACGACTTCCAGTTCTCCAAAAGTACTCACGAAACGATCAAGCGTGGATCCTTGCATCGTGCGCACCGCAGCAGCGGAGTTGGCATCTGGGCTGTACAAGGACATGAGAAAACTGGTATCGGCATAGACCTTCAATAGCGGCTCCGATCTTCCGCCACCAATTCGGCTCCGCTGACTGGCAACACCCGGTCGCCATAGATGGCGCGCAGCCGTTCCATGAAGTCCGGAATCTCTCGGGCGCGCTGCGCATTCTCGGGCACCAAACGGGCAATCACGCGCCGGCGCTTTGTGATCTGGATTTCTTCACCCTGGTGCAAGAGGCGTTCAATCTTTTTGAAAGCGTAGCGGAGATCTCGAACCGAAGCTTTCTTCATGTGATACATCTTAGCATCACAGTGTCATCCTGGGCAAGAGGAGCCCGGTCGCATCCGGCTTGATCCGGTGTCGTACGAGGACCTGCGGCAGCAGGTACTGCGTCGCGATGGCTGGCGATGTCAATCGTGCGGTTCGATGTCGAAGTTGGAAGTTTACCACCAACAGTTTCGCAGCCACTACGGCGATGATTCCGAGCGCAACCTTTATTACACTCTGCACTGCGTGCCACACCACTGCCCATCTCCGCTGAGGAATTTCTAGCAACCCGCGATGCACATCTAATTCCTCAAGGTAAGTTGCGAATGGCGGTTTAGTCTACTGCCGCGCGCGGGGGTCATACTAATATTTGCATCTCGGCCGAGTACTGGTGCTAGAGCCCTACGCGAGACTCCCAAACACTATTTCACGCTGGCTCGCTCTCGGCAGAGGGGTGCCGAGGCTCCTGAGGCGGAAGGATTGCTCTGCTTCCGCGTTGGAATTGGGGCAGGCGCCTCGTTCGAGATGATACTGGTAACTCCTTTGGCGCCGATCGCCCGCACCACGTAATAGTACTTCTTGCCGTTCTCCACCAGGTCGTCCGTGCAACTGGTGCCTGGAAATGGTATGGAGTTGACCAGTTCAGGCGACGGGTCCTTACGTTTTATGCTGCGATAGACGCAATAACCGACGGCGGCGGCGTGCTTGGAGTCGGCGGGCGCACTGAGGAGACTCGGGGAAGCTTTTCTCCTTGCCCTATTAGCGCAGTAAATATTCGCGCGGTTCTCACCAAATTGTGTGAAGAGCTCGCGACCGTTGGATCGCGCGATCCGCAGTAAGCAGAGACAATCCCTCGACTAGAGCAGTGGCTCCAATAATGCGATCTGCTGGATCCTTAGGATAGGTCGCCGGAAGCCCCAGCGCTCGGACACATGCGCGCCCGCTGATCGGTAGGACAATGAACCGTGCCTCGATTTCGCGCAAAAAGGATTCGAGGCTGATATCGAGGCGGATGCGTCCTTTACTCGTGAGCGTCATCAACTCCAGCAGCGTAATATCGGAGATGGCTAACCCTTCGCCGTTCTGTCTCGCCTCGTTAATGGCCGCTCTTGCGTTCTTGGAAAGCTGACCTTGGTCAAATGCCAGCCAGACGACAACATGCGTGTCGACCAGAATCACTTGAGCTCACCCCATTCTTCTTCCGAAATCGCGGGGGAAACGACATCGCCTGTAATGGCACCCTTGCCGGCCAAGAAATTGTAGATGTCGTCTATATTCTTGTCTGCCGGGACAAGCTTCGCCACCGGCTTGCCGTGCTTCGTGATCACAATGCTCTCCCTCTTAGCCTGGACTTCATCCATCACGGCAAGGCAATGTACCTTAAAGGAACCTGCTGCCATTCTTTTCATACTAAAGCTCCTAAGATCATAGTCATTATACCATAGTCGTATTTCGGGTCCAATTGACAGGTGAGCCGCCTCGTACGGCTTGATGGCTTTCCTGATCCTGACCGCTTAAGCCTTATCAAGCCGGTCATTCAGTGAATCATTAGCCATCAATAAAGCCATACGCCTTGCAGCCTCAGCGCTCAGAATCTACCGAATCGTCTGGCCGTTCGCCCTCGTTAGCCGCAGGCAATAGCTTTTCCATCTTCGCGACTCGCCGCTCTAGATCCGTCCTCTCGACCGCGCGCATCTGCAAGTTCAGCAGAGGTGCGAGGGCCGCTGCGCGGCTGGGGCGCAGTCTGCCGCGTATATACATCTTCGATCACCCGATCCACGGCGTTCTGCACTGCGATTCTGTTGTCCAATTTAGGCAGTGGATCGACACTTTCAGCCATAGAATGGCGCTTGCTCCGGCCTCCGGTTCGGCCCAGCTTGCCGCTTGCAGGGGTTGGCGTGAAAAAAGCAGAGACCGCCCGAGGTGGCGGCGGCTTGGCAGGGTTTACCGCTCTTTGTTAGCGCCTGACAACACGATTTAGAACCCTTCGGAGTTATCTTCCAACTCTTGCCGGTCATGCAAAGCTTTGCGTTTGCTGTATATCGCTAGCAGTTCCTTGCGCCGGGACGTGTTCGGAGGCGGAGCGCCATAAGTCCCACAAGCTTAAGACTGACGACCGTGCCAAGGTCACGAAATCCATGGCCAGGGCACGGTAGATTCATCTCTGCTTCGAATTTTTCTGGGTAATCCGAAATAGCGAGCGTCATGCAATTTCGGGTCAAACAGCCGTCGTATCGACTGCCCTTGCCACCATGCCAGCGATCGCCGGTACCGGAGCCATGCTTTTTACCGGGCACAAAGGCACCAGTGGGAAGTCGGCCTTAGCTCGCCGAACCAAATCCTCGACAAGACTCGCAAACACTACGGCGCAGCGGGAAATTGAGCAGCAAAAACCCTTGCCAGTAGTTGGGCTCATCAGTTCTTCCTGAATTCGGTAGGCTTCTTGTGCCATCGAATCCGTGACCCCACGCCCGGCCAAGGCCAACAACAGAGGCCGAAACAATGAGTATCACGGGATCTGAGAGATTTCCTTTTGCGATTCACCGACTTTTCCGTTCCCCCAGCAAAGATTCGACATCCACATAACGGACTCTTTCATGGCCACTCTCTCCTCATATCGAATCGAAGGATAACCGAATTGCGCTTTGGCGATTCTTCCGACGTGCCGTTAGTAAACCGAGGAGGGCAATCCAATCCATATGTTTTATGGAAGTGTTCTGCCTGCCTTTGCGCGTAGCGCAAGAAGCTCCAACACCACCTTGTTCTCCGCCTGAGCAAGCTGTTCGACCGATTGGCCGTTTGCTTCCTTCAGCACGCCATCGATAACCGTCTGCATCAGTGCCGGCGTGACGTCGGGCATTTCGAGTTTCCTCATTTGGCCCACGAAGCCATCCATAAAATGCTCCACAAAGTGATGGATTCCGCCGGGCCCCCCGCCCAAATGCCACTGTAGGCTAGGGCCCATCACACCCCACCGAAGCCCCGGCCCATAGCACACGGCGATGTCTGCATCCTCCACACTGACGACGCCTTGCTGGATGAGATACAGGACCTCTCGGTAGAGCGCCGCTTGAAGCCGGTTCCCAACATGGCCCGGGAGAGCTTTGTGCAGCCGGATCGGCTTCTTGCCGATAGACGCGTAGAACGTCATGGCTCGTTCGATCACCGCCTCGGACGTCTTCGCCCCGCCTACTACTTCAACCAGGGGAATAACGTGGGGAGGATTAAAGGGATGGCCTATCACGCAGCGCTCGGGATGCTTACAGCCCGACTGAATGATATCCATGGTGATGCCGGATGCGCTCGAAGCGAGGATCGAGTCCGGAGGAGTGACTTCGTCCATCTGGGCGAACACCTTGGCTTTCAAGACGAATCGTTCCGGGACGTTCTCCTGGACAAAGTCGGCCTTCGACACCGCCTCCTTCATATCGGCAGTGAAGGTCAGTCGGTCGCGGCTTGCACCCGAAGCAAGGCCAATGACCGTGAGTAACTTCCATGCCTCGTCGACGCAGGTGCGTAAGTTGGCCTCCGCGTTTGGCGCGGGATCCGTCGCGATGACGTCAAAGCCGTTTGCCAGATACTGCGCCGCCCAGCTCGCGCCGATCAAGCCCGTACCGACGATTGCTACGTTCCGAATATGCGTATTTACCATATCGTTCTCCATGAAGAATCGTGTTTCCTCGAAACTTCTAGCTAGTTGCTCGCAACTCCCGCTCTGATGGCTATGGCTGCCGCTGGCGTCAGTAGTGGGCTTCTATGAGAAGGTCATAAAAGTCAAGGCCGACGTGGCGGCCCTCCTTATATTTGACTTCCGCCACATTTCCACAGAAAAGTTTGCGTTAGGATCGCTCAGGAGCGACGATTGGCAACTCGGACGACCCACAGGATCCCCCTTTTGTCTGTCTTCCCGTGAAAACTTGCTAGTTCTCTTCCGTGCTGCATAGACCTCGGCTGGTGAGTTGCGAGGCTGTCAAGGGCGCCGCCGAATGGCGGCGTTCATCTTGACCCTTGACAGCCTCGCAACTCACTTCACAATCGAGCTCGGAACGAAGCGAAACGCAGTTCAGTGAAGCTTCGTTCCTTAGTTGAGTGGGTCCGCTTTTCTGGAGCACCCTTGTCGGCAGCCAAGCCCCGCTGCCTTTGACATTCGCCATCATCATCTTCATTTCGGTCACAGAGCATCATGGATCCGCTTCGAACCAAGTCTTCGAGAAACTCTGGTCGACGCCACCCACCGTTGCCGTGCTTCTATCCGCACTCTGAATGGGCCCTTCTGGGTCCGGTGCAAGTTGGGGTTCGATCATAAGCCCAGGTTCATCACCACCGTGACGAACCTGGGCTTGTTGGGTGCTGCTATCTACTTTGCGGTCTTTATAGACCGAGCCCACTAACGCAGTCACCCGAACAAGGCGGTGGATGTCGTCGCTTACCAAACTTTCCAGATAACTCTCGGTTTTTGCGCCATCAATTCATCTCTGCTCCCTTGCTCTCGTCTTCTACAGCAATCTCTCCGCCTCGTCCTCTCTCGGATTCGAGGGCGTGTTTCCTGCTGTAGCTCGCATTGGTCGTTAGGCAGCCACCGCCGGCGCTATCGTCGCGGACGTGCCCTGGCGCAGCGGCTCATATACTTCTCCACTCACCCAGAGGCAGTGCAGTAAGACGGCGAGCTTCCGCGCCACCGCTACCGCTGCTCTCTTCTTCGCATTCTTCCCACCCCGCTCGCAGAGTCGCAGCCCATACCGTCGTAAGTCCGTGTCCGGTCCGAACGGCCCCAAGATATAGTGCGCGCTCCCCACCAGCAGCTTGCGCAGCATCGTGTCGCCGGTTTTGCTAATTCCTAATTGCGGCTGGCTCTCCCCGGAGTCTTCCTGCTTCGGTACTAATCCCAGATATGGCCCCACATCTCGACTCTTCACGAATCGGTCCGGATTCTCCAGGGTCAATACGTAGGCCAGCGCCGTGATCGGCCCCACCCCCTTCACCTGCCGCAATAACTCCGTATGTCCATACTTCTCGCGGCCCAACTTTTCAATCTTCTCGTCATACTCCTGGATGCAATCACTCAGCGCCGTCGCCATGCGCATCAGTGGCAATAGCGCGTCGCGAAGCTCGGCGGGAACTGTCCCCTCTACCTTTTCCGCAAAGCTCGGGCTAGAACATTTGGGAAGCCGTGTGCCCATACTCTTCACCAGTCCTCGCGTGGCGTTGATCAGCTCCGTCCGCGCCGCCACCAACGCGTCTCGGGCTCGTAATATCACCAGATCCTGCCGCACTTCCCGACTGCGGTGCTGTATCGGGTGCAACGATTGCGGATCCACTCGCCCCAATCGCGCCAACTTGTTGGCATCGATCCGATCATTCTTCCGCTTGCGACGCTTCGACCCATCCATCATTCGTGGATTGGCCACCAGCACTTCATGTCCGCAACCGCCGATGACTTCCTGCACCCATGGTGAGTGTGTCCCCACCTCGAAAACCACTCGAGCTGCATTCAATGCCTGAAAGAATTCGGCAAGGTCCTCCTGCGTCGTACGCAACTGTCCCTCCGCCAGCGTCTCCCCCTCTAGACCCAGAATGCAGTAGTTGCTCCATCGGTCCCCCAGATCCACACCCACCGTCAGACGATCGAGATTGGGGCGAAGCTCACCGCGCTTATGCTTTTCTCCGGCGCTCGTTGCTGCGGGCTTTTTAGGATCCAGCTTTTCCTTCAGTTTTCCCACCAGTTCCGTCAACACTTCCTTCGTATCCCGTCGCATCGGGCCCCGCGGCTTCGCCCGCTTCGATGTCAGTTCACTCTTCTTTCCAGAATTGTTATGCTTGTTCAAGGTCGATCTCCTTATCCGCTGCGATTGCACCGTAGAGTGCGTTGATCACCGGTAGCTTAACGCCATCCGTGATCGGGGGTCGACCTTCTCATCCCATCTACTTTGAATTTCAAACCTCATTGTTTTGTTTAAGAGTTCTTAGTGATGATGAGGCGTCGCTGTTAAAGACAGTTCTTTGAAAGTTTGGTTGTCAATATCAAAAGAACAAGGCTATTACAAAAGTGTCTCCCTTTCCCACCTGGAAGAGCCGAGGGTAGGGCAGATCAGACGTGCGACGGGAGGGTTGCTCGCCAGTGTTCCGGATTGCCTAGGCGTTTCCGTCGGCCGCGGAGTGGACGCCGGGCTAGCAACTGGGCTGCTGGTACAGCCGCTCTGCAGTGTGCCGCCGAGGGCAAGAAACACAGCAACGACAAGGAGTAGAGGGTTTGACTTTACGCTCAGCCGGACTGTCGACCGTTGTTTCATTCGCTCGGAATCGTCGCGGCGGGATTCCCGTCCGCTCAGGGCTTCGACGTCGGTGAGCACCTATCCGTTCTTATCGCTAGTCGAACATTTCGGCTTGTCGCAGAGGCACACCGCGTTTCTCCTTATTAGAAACAATCGGGTGTCCTTTAAGTGCCCACTCAATGTCCAGGTGCGGATCATTCCACGCGACGGTGCGCTCCAGCTCGGGACGATCAAACTCTGTGGCCTTCGTTAACACATGAGCTCCATCCGACAGAACAACAAAGCCGTGAGCGAAACCTGGCGGGATCCACAGCATCCTCTTGTTTATCCCCGAGAGAACCGTTCCAAACCATCGCCCCGAGGTCGGAGAACTCTTCCGCAAATCGACTGAAACGTACAGGATTTCGCCCACTACCACACGAATCAGTTTCCCTTGAGGACGCTGCACCTGATAGTGCAGACCCTGCAAGACATCCCGCGCCGCAAAAGCGTGGCTGTCTTGGACGAAAGGATGCTGAATTCCGATATCGGCCATTGCCCTTTCGTTGTAGCTTTCCAGAAAGAAACCGCGTTCGTCCTCAAATGCCTTCGGCTCAATAAGCAGAACACCATGCAGCGAAGCTTGGTACACCTTCATAAGTCGGCCGTGATCACCCGAATTCGCTTTCTTCCTTGAAGACGGATTGTACCTCTTCGCAGATGCGAGCGGGAAGCTGCGGGTGCGGATGACCTAGGCCCTCGCAGGTGTATTGACAACTGTATGTATACCATCTTAGTTGTGCTGCATGGCTGGGGAACACAGGAGGGTCGATTGGGATCGCCTTGCCTCTGGCTGTGGGTGCGGCAGTGGCCTGCCCCAATCGCAAAGTTTTGTGCCTGACTGCCGATGGCAGCGGGATGTACACACTGCAAGTGCTACGGACTATCGCGCGCGAGAATCTCGATCGGGTGTCTGACCATTCACTAGTCGATATACTTGTTGGCAAATGAAATATCTTGTAAGAGAATCTACATTGATGGCCTCATGGCTCTTTTCTATAAACCGTCTCGCCATCGGCTGCGACTCAGCAGCTCGAACGAGGTTTTTGCAGAATTACGGGAAGACTTTTCAGGCCCCGGAATCCGAATGTAGAGGCCCACTCCGGTCGCGGGCCAGTGAGCTTCATCTCCGGAAAGCGCTGCACCAGATTCAGGAGCGCAATCTGTCCCTCT